>Ga0315280_10012037_pt1 | contig 10532 bp, 4 predicted proteins | sample YL17G06_40_MG_FD_203697 | JGI IMG/M metagenome (GOLD analysis project Ga0315280, IMG submission 203697) | Sediment microbial communities from Yellowstone Lake, YNP, Wyoming, USA - YL17G06_40 | ecosystem: Environmental > Aquatic > Freshwater > Lake > Sediment | place: USA: Wyoming | collected... | reverse complement strand
CGGCGGCGTTCGTCGGTCCCGCCAAGGACCGGCTCCAGCGCCGCCAGCGCCTTGGGCGTTTCAGCCGTCGTCAGACGCTCCTTCAGAAGGACGAGGGCCGGTTCGAAGATCGCCGCTGACGGGTCCTGGACGACCTGACCAAGGTAGTCCACGATGCCGCCGGGCGGTGCTCCTTGCGTGGTTCTGCGGATGGCGCGGATCGCGGCCGCGCGGACCGCGGCCTCCGCGTCGGCCAGGCACGGTTTCAGGAGATCGAACAGATCGCCGCCGGGGCACTGGGCCAGGACCTCGATGGTCTTGAGCCGGACCTGCGATTGCGGATGCTCCAGGTAGCGGACGAAGACCGCCTGGTAGGGCCGCGGGTCGGCGCCCGCCAGCAGTTCAAGGGCCGCCGTCACGGGGAAATCGGCTTCGCGCGGCGGGGCGGCGCCGAGGATCGCGGCGATGCCCGCGCGGGCCTCCGCCGACGGGCGGGCCTTCAGGATCTTCAGCGCCGCGGCGTGCGGCTTGCGGTCTTTCGAGTCGAGGATCGCCAGCATCGGCCTGGCGAGCGTCTCGGGCTGGTAGGCTGCAAGCGCCTGTTCGCAGGCGGACTTCACATCCTCGGCCGGGTCGGAGGCCATCCGCTCCACCAGCGCCGAGATCGCCTGTGGATCGCGGACCTCGCGCAGGGCCTGGGCCGCCGCCAGGCGGACGTCGGCTTCCTTGTGGCCCAGGAGGCGCTGGAGTTCCTGGCGGGCGTCGGGCGTGTCGACGTACACCATGGCCCGGGCGGCCTGGCAGGCGGCGACCGGGTCGGCGCCCGACGCGAGCGGCGCGACGCGGGCCCACGCCTTGTCTTTCTGGAGCCTCGCGAGGGCCGCGAGGGCCTGGCCGCGGACCGCCGCCGCCGGGTCCGCCAGGTGGGCCTCGACGGCCGCCAGCGCGCGGGGCGACCCCGTGATGGCCAGTGCTTCGAGGGCCGCCGCTCGCAACTCGGGCGCCGCGTGTCCGGCCATCGCGAGCGCCTCATCGGCGGCCCCTTCGCCGAGGATGCCGGCCAGGGCCACCAGGGCCCGGCCACGGATCCACGGATGGCCCTGCCCGGCGAGGATCGCTTTCAGGGGTGCCGCGGCCTGCTTCGCCTTCGCACGCCCGAGCACCGCCATGCCGCGCGCCTGGAGGATCCAATCCGGGGAGTTGAGTTGCCCGAGCGCTTCTTCAATGGCGTTGGAGTCGGGCGGCCCCTCGCGGCCGTGCGCCGCCGGGCCCGGCGCCGCCAGCGCCCACGCCGCCAGGCACACCAGCGCAGCGGCAACGCGGAGAGCGGCATTATTGTGGATATTCGGCTGCTCCGATTGCCGGATGCCACGGACTGCTTGCAGCCCGTGCCGCCGGCACGGCGCCGATTCCTGGCAGCACGGCTTGCAGGCAAGCCGCGGCACCCGCCACGCATGGCCAAACCTGTAGGCAGAGATTCTCATCGCTGGTAAATGGGCAGGAACCGGTACGGGACGCCCAGCACGAGGATGGACATCGAGGTGGCGTAGCAGGGGTCGGCTTCCTCGCCGCCGCCGGACCAACTGCCGTCGGCCTTCTGCTTGGAGATCAGGGCGTCGCGGATGTGCGGGTACCAGTCCTGGTAATACGATTCCCCGGCCTGGTACATCGCCTGGATAGCGTAGTAATGTCCATAGAAATAGAAGTTGGCCTGGGTGAACTTGGTTTCGGGCAGCCGGCGCAGGTACTCCAGGCCCAGCAGGACGGCGCGGGAGTCGCGCTCGCCGCACATCAAGAGGGCCATGACCCCTGCGGCCGACCGCGCGAACTCGGGCGATTGCGGCCCCTGGTACCCGAACCCGCCCACGCCGCTGACCTGGAGGCCCTTGACGTACTTGAGCGCCTTCTCGATGACCTCGCTCGGGACGTGGATGCCGGCCTCCTTGGCCGAGGCGAGGGCGACGATCTGCATCACGGTGACCGAGATGTCGGCATCCTCGGGTCGGGGCCGGTACCGCCAGCCGCCGCTGGGGGCCTGCGCGCGCAGGATGACGTCGACGGCGCGTTTGAGCGTGTCGCGGATCTCCTTGCGGTCGCTCATGCCCCAGACTTCCGAGAGGGCGAGCGTCGATAGGCCGTGTTCGTACATATTGACGCCTATGTATCCGCCGCCCTGCCTGGCCCGCTCCAGCAGGAACGCCACGCCCCTGTCCATCGCGTCGCCGTAGGTCCCCTTGTCGGGGAAGTTGCCCTTGAGCATCAGGGCCATGAGGGCCAGGGCCGTGGCGGACTCGTTGTAGCGGTGTCCCCAACTGCCGTCGGCGTTCTGCTGGCGCCCCAGGAACCGGAGGCCCGAGTCGATGGCCCGCTCGGCTTCGGGCGCCAGTTCCGCGGTCTTGACCTTTCCTTCCTCGGCCCCCGCGCGGCGGCAGGGCACCACGGCCGCGAGCAGGGCACAGGCGGCCAGGAGGATGCGTCGTTTCATGTGCCACCTCCGGCTTAACGTTGCGGCAACCCGTCATTGACTGGCGCGCGGCGTGCAGTCCTGCCCGCCGCGATCTGCCGCCAGTCCTCGCGGTGGGCAAGACCGCCCCCCCGCGGCAAGCCCGTGTCGAGGCGCGCTACGGTGCCGGGGCTGGCGGCGCCTTGCGCGGCGTCGTCCGCGGACCTTCCTTCGACAGCGCCTCGTAGTAATCGCCCAGCAGGTCGCGGTACTCCGGCGGCAGTTGCCGGGCGTATTTCTGGTAGAGCGCGTCGCGGTCGCGCTGGCCGAGCGGATTCCAGTTGTCGGTTCCCTTGGCGGCCTGTTGCCCGGCGGATCCGCCGCGGCCGAAATCGCGGATGCCTATCTCCTTCGGGGGCAGGATCGACCGCGTCAGCGGCATCACCCGCAGCCCCCGAATCAGGCCGGGCATCAGGCTCAGGCCGGGCGTCGTGCCGGGTTCGTGGCCCTGGCCGGGCTCCGGCTGGCCGGGTTCCATGCCCATGGCATGGGCGGCCTCGCCGATGAGGGAATCGATGGCGGCCTGCTGCTCCTGCTGGGCCTCCTGGCCCTGGCCCTGTTCGAGTGACTGGGCCGCCTCCTGCATGTGGCCGGCGGCCTCCGGGAAATGGGCGGCGTTGGCCTGCTGCTGGAGGTTCTGCTGAGGCGGCACGAGTCTCGGCAGTTCGCCCTGCGGAGTCCGGGCGGTCTGCTGCATCAGCGCCTGCTGCTGGGCCGCCAGGTCGATGGCCGTCTGGGCCTGCTGAAGGGCCTCGGCGGCGTTCTTCAGGGCATCGATGGCTTTCTGCTGCTCCTGCATCGCCGGCTGCTGCTGCGACTGCTGGAGTTGCTGCGAAGCCTGCTCCATGGCCTGGGCCGCCTGCTGAAACTGCGGCATCGGCAACTGGTCGTGAAGGGCCTGGGCCTCTTGCTGAAGGTTGTTCTGCGGGGTGGCGAGATGCGGCAGGTTCTGCGGTTGAGTCTTGCCGGTCTCCTGCTTCAACTCCTCCTGTTTCTGAGCCAGGTCCAAGGCCTTCTGGGCCAGGTCCGCCAGGCTGGGCATCGGCTCGTAGGCCTGCTCGGCCCTGGCGATGTCCTGGTCAAGAGTCTTGATGGCCTCCTTGAGGGCCTTCTCGGCCTCCTTCTGCGACTCGGTGGCGGGCTGCTGCTGGGTGGCGGCAATCTGGGTCTCAGCCTTCTGCATGCTCTTGTCGGCCTCGTCGATGTGGGTCTTGACTTCGGGCGAGGCGGAGGGCGGCACGTTCTGGCCGGCCTCGGCGGTTTCCTTGTCGATCGCGCGCTCGCGCGTCTGCAAGTCGTTCTTCTGTTTCTCGAACTCGGCCTGCGGCACCTGCTCGGTCGTCTGGCGCAGTTCGACCTGCTCCTTCAGGATCTTTTCGAGGCGATCGCGCAGTTCCTTCATCGCCTGGAGGTCGGACCCCTGGTCGTTGCGCCTGAGGAACTTGGCGGCCTCTTCGAGGAAGCGGATCGCGTCTTCCTGCTCCTTTGTGGCAGCGACGGGCTTCTTGTCCTCGACGTCGCGAGCCGCGCTGCCGAGGAGTTTCGGCACCTTGTTCTGGTCGAGCACGTCGTGGGCCTTCTCCATGCCCAGGTGCGCGGCCGCGTCGGTCTCGGCATCGCGGGCCTGGGCCAGCCGCTCCATGAATCGCGTGGTGCGCGTGGCAAGGCGGTCCTGGACGGCGGCGATCTCCTTGCGCGGCCGCTCGGCGGCCTCGGGCGTCTGGAGGAGTTGGGCGCCCCATTCCCTGGTGTTCTGGTGGGTGCGTTTCTGGTCCTGGATGATGACTTCAAGTTCCCGCAGGAGGTCCTCGCCGGCCCCGGCCCCGGCCGCGAGGAGCCGCTCGAGTTCCTTGATGATGATCTCGATTTCCTTGTCGGCCGCGACCAGGTTCGGCCGCAGGACCGCCAGTTGCTTGCGGGCTTCCTCCAGGTACTTGGCCGCATCCGGGACGTGGCGCGTGCTGAGGACCCTGAGGACCTTCACGAGCCGGTCGATGCCCGGCCCGTCGGCCTGCTGGATGAGGCCGTTGGACTGGAGATCGACGACGATGGCGACAAACCGGTCGATGGCCGTGTCCATGCGCTGGTTGACCTGGTGCTGGCGTTCGGCTTCGTCGAGCAGGCGGTCCGAGATCCTGAGCATCGCCGCCTCGGCGGTCTCGGCCGGCGACGGGGTGGCGGCGGAAGAAACGGAAGCAGCGGAAGACGCCGGCGCGGCGTCGCCGGCGCCTTCGGCCTGTGCGGCAACGCACGGCACCCACGCGGCCAGGGCCGCGACGGCCAACCATTGCACCAGGCGCATGTCTCGTCCCCCTCCTACCGCTTGGGAGCCGCCGCCGGCAGGGGCAGCGGCCCCTCTTGGAGCGTCTTGACCTCTTTCGCGGCGCCGGTCTCTTCTTCGTGAAGGGCCCGGATCTCTCTCATCAGCCGCGCGCGTTTCTCGAACATGTATCGAAGGTACTCGGCCTGGCTGACGATGTCGAGCCGCAGCGGCCGCGAGCGCGTGACGTTCGGCCCGGCCTCGCCCTGGCGGTTGTCGGCGACTTCGACGGCAAACGTGAGCGTGTCGCCCTCCTTGAGGCCCGCCAGGGTTTCCTTGAGCGTCCAGACGACCTGCTCTTCGAGCGAGGGGCGTTCGACTGCGCCGATGGGTTTTCGCTTCTCCGGCTCGGCGTTCAGCGTGTACACGACGGCCGCCTTCGCGACGCCGTAGTCGTCGCTCGCGCGGTAATGGATGGCCAGTTTCTTCTCGACGGTCGCCTTGTCGTCCTCGGTGGGGCTGACGATCTCGATGTCCGGCGGCATGTCGGGGATGACCCGGATGAAGTAGGTGACGTCGCCGTCGTACACGAAGCCGTGGTCGCGCTCGGTCCACCGAAAGTGGAAGGGTATTGATTCCTTCACAGCCAGGGCGAAGGTGGCCGTGAGTGCGTCGGCGCCCAGGCGCATCGGCCGGGCTTCGCCGCCTTCCAGGACCAGGGCGGCGGCCTGGAGCGGCTTGTCGCACCCCAGGTCCAGCGAGACCTCGGTGCCCTCGGGCACTTCGAGTTGCAGCGAGTCGACTTCCTTGTCGGGCCACCGCGTGTAAGCGGGGAAGTGCAGGCGCGCCCGGGTCCGGACGACGTGCGGCGGCGGGACCACCCGCACCTCGTAGATTTCTGTCGCGGTGTCGCCCACCCGCACGCGATACTCGAAGCCGCGAAGCACCTGGTCGAAGTGGTACGCGAACTTTCCCCCGCCGGCCGACGGCATGATCAGGCGTTCCCAGGGGCCTTCCTGCGGCCTAACCAGGAGCGTGCCGCTGGCCGGCACCAGGCCCGAGCACCGCGCCTCGAGGACCACGGCAGTGCCCTGCGGGACCGTCAGCGCCCCCGTGACCTCGTCGATGCGAGTCCGCGTCGGGTACGGGGTGCTGGCCGCCGGATGGAAGAGCCGGTAGAAGAGCGTGTTGAGGAACTCCGGCCAATTCATGCTCCAGGCCCCGGCGGCGAGCACGATGCAGGCCGAGAAGACGGCGACGCGCGTCAGGTCGCGCCAGTTGACGATCTCGCGGAAATCGAGCGGAGCGGTCGCGATGGCCGCAAGGCGCCGCACCGCCCGGATCAGTTGCGGCGACATGTGCTCGGTAGCCGGCGACGGGTCGCCGAACTGGACGTACGACACCAGGATGCTCCTCAAGTCCGGGTGCTGCCGCTCGACCTGAAGCGCGATCCGCACCGGGTGGTAGCGTTCCAGGTGCCGCCACCAGCCCCGGTAGAACACCACGGCCAGCGTCGCGATGTTGACCGCCAGGAGGATCGTGCGGCCATAGCCGGGCAGAAGGAAGAGCCAGTCGATCAGCAGGTCGGCCATCACGAGGGCCGCCGCCCACAACAGCAGGTGGCACAGGCCGCGCGTGGTGTGGAACCGGCGCTGGCGGCGCCAGGCCTGGCGGAGTTTCTGCTCCACGGTGCGGCCGGCAGGTTGTGCGATTTCAGTTGCTGCTGTCATAGTCGCCTGACTCTACAACGCCAGATCACGCCGCTTGCACGGTGGCCCGCGTTTTTTCAAACCGGCGGCAAGGCACCCGATCCAGCGTCGTACTACTACCCAACGCGCGCCGCGACGAGCGGCGCGGCCAGATCGTGTCGTCAAACCAAGTCGTACTGCCGACGCAGGAGCCATTCCAGGCCCAGCAGGCCCAGCAGCGCGATAAACAGGATCGGCAGGTCCCACAGTTCGCGTTCCCGGCGGATGATGTCGGTGTGTTGTTCGCCCGCGACGATTTTTTCGAGTTCCTGTACCTGGCGGATCGCGAAGTATCGGCCGCCGCTGGTTGCCGCCATGCGCCGGAGCAGATCCTCCTGCATGGCCCGCTCGAGTTGCTCCAGCGGGGCCGCCGCCACTGCGAATTCCGCCGTCGTGGCCGTCGCCGGGTCGGCCCCAGGCGCCCGGACCGTGTAGCGCCCCGCCTGGTCCGGCGTGAAGTACCCCTGGAAGAGGCCCGGCATATTCGGCACCGGTTCGAGGCGCAGCGGCGACGAGTGCCTGGCCGGCTCCGCGCGGTCCACCATAAGCGGGAAGGCCGGCGCCTTGACCGGGGCGTAGGTCTCGTCGAGCACGTTCGCGCTGACCTGGACGCGCTGGCCGGTCCGGTAGTCCTGCCGGTCGGTCTCGATCTGGATCTGCTTGTTCTCGCCCAGGAGGCGCGAGAGCGTCAGGAACTGGATGGCCTGTCCCCAGAAGCGGGCGTGGTATTTGTCGCCCTGCTTGAACCGCAGCCGCCACAGTTGGTCGGTGCCGACGAACAGCGTCTTGCCGCTGCCGTAGCGCTGCCAGGCGATGAGCGGATACAGGTCGCTGCGGCTGGCGCCGCGCGAGATCGTCGCCAGGACGGTGGCGCCGGGCTTGGCGCCTTCGAGGATGGGCAGTTTGTAGAGCGGATGAACGAGCGACCAGAGTTCCTGGTTCCGGGCGGCGGGCAGTTCCAGCGTCATGATGGCGCTTTCCCCCGCTCCTTCGGCCACCAGGGGCGTGACGGCCTCGTCGACCGCCTGCCATCCTTCCGCCCGAAGACGCACGGGCAGCACCGAGGCAATCGGCGTGCCGATGTAACTGACCGGGGCGTACCGGCTGCCCGCCAGCATCAGGAGCGACCCGCCGTGCCGCTGCACGAGTTCCTCGATCCGCGTCAGTTGCGCGCGCGAGAAGTACGAGGCCGGTACGTCGCCCAGGATCACCAGGTCGAAGTGGAACGCCTTGGCCGCATCCTCCGGGAAGTCCGTCAGGTACTGCTCCGAGGCTGTGGCCTGGTCGCGGTCGCCCTCGGTCAGCAGGAACTTGACGTCGAGCCGGTGATCGCGCAGGAGGACTTGCCGCAGGTATCGGTATTCCCAGCGCGGCTTGCCTTCGACGTACAGGACCTTGATCTTCTCGCTCAAGACGCGGATGGTCCTGGCGGCGCGGTTGTTGGCTTCGGCAATCTCGCCCGGCTGGGCCGAGACGGCCGCCTCGAGTCTCGCTGTGCCCGACTTCGACTCAGGAATGAACACCAGTTCCTCGAACTGCGTCCCGCCGTTCAGGTTGATGGCCTTGGCGGCGATCGGCTGGCCGTCGAGCGTGACGGTCAGGTTGGCCGTCCGGTTGGCGTAGCCGGGCGAGGTGATCTGCATCCGCACGGGCACCTTGTCCTTGTGGAAGACCGTGTCGGGCACGATGAGGTTCTTGAGGCAGACGTCGGGGGGCTGCGGCACGCCGAAGCCGACGGCGTAAATCGGCACGTTCCGATCGCCCAGGCGCCCGGCCACCGCCAGCGGCTCCAGACCGTCGTTCGAGATGCCGTCGGTCAGCACGATCACCCCGGCGATCGGCTGGCCGGTGTTGCGGTCGACGGCCTCCTGGACGGCCGAGCCCAGGCGGGTGGCCTTGCCGGTGGCCTGGGCGGCGCGCAAGACCTCGGGGGCGGCCTCGCCTTTGCCCTCGGTCGGTTCCAGGCGCTCGCCGAAGCCGAAGTAGCGGATGGTGTACCCCTCGCTGAGGCGGTCGAACATGTTGCCCGTCGGGCGCGCCACGAGGCCCTTGGCGAGGTCGAGCCGCGAGGCCGCCGACGCCTCCACCCGGGCGGCCTCGGCCAGCGGCTTGGCGACGTCCTCCAGCGCGATCTTGCCGAGGGCGAGCGCGGCGTCCTTGAGTTCGTCTTCGCTGCGGCGCGGGTCACGCGTGCTCATGCTCTCCGACGTGTCCACGAGGACCAGCAGCGTCCGCCGGACCTTCACGGCCATCTCCAGGCCCAGGATCGGCTCGAAGAGCACAAGGACGACCAGGCTGAGGACGGCCGCGCGGCAGGCGCCCAGGATGACGCGGCGGCGGAACGAGACGGCTGTTTCCCGCCGGTACAGCAGCACGGCGTAGGCGACGGCCACCAGGACTAGCGCAAGGATCACCAGCCGCGGCCACGGACTCCGCAGCAGGAGTTCGAAGTAGGTGATGGGGCCTACCTCATTCAATCCCAGTAAGCGCTCAAGCATGGTTCACCGTGAAACCCTAAGACGCGCCCCGACAAGCGGGGCGGCGAAGTCGCGCTATGCGGCATCACGCTCGGCGGCCGTCGATCCGGCGCTGCCCGCGCCGGAGTCGCTGTCGGCGACCATCGCCGTCCGCGAGAATCGCCACGCAAAGTACGCCTCAGCCGCCAGGGCCGCCAGGCCGAGCAGCATGAACAATTGCCAGAGTTCCCGCCCGACGCGGCTCTCGCGGATCGCCAGGGCTATGTTCTCGCCCTCCGGCACCACGCGGACCGGCAGGCTGCCCAGCGCCGCCTTCAGCGCGTCCGGCACGAGGGGCTTCACGTCCGATTCCCTCGGGTCGACGCTGACGCCCATGACGAGGGGGGCGGCATCGCCCGCCTTCATCTCGTAGAAGCCCGGCTGTTCGGCATGGTCGTATTCGGCCACGCGGCGGCCGTCGCGTTCCGTCGCCTGAACCGCCAGCGTCGTGCCGCGCGGCTCGCGGAAGGTCACGCTCGTTTGGAGGCTCCCGGCCGGCAGCGGCACAATCACCGGCTCGCCGACCACCAGCGGACGCTCGTGCGACTGCGTCGTCAGATACGTCACCATCTCGTGCAGGAGGACCGGGTACGCGGGGTGCACGGGCAGGTTGGTCCAGGCCCGGTTAACGGTGCTGGTGAAGAGCAGGACTCTGCCGCGCCCAAGCCGCTTCTCGACCAGCAGGGGGGCGTCGGTGCCCGCGATCTTCAGGATGGGCCGGGCGTCGGCCGCGGCGGACAGTCTGAAGTACCGCTGGATCTTCGCTTCGGCCAGCAGGCCCGCCGGCAGGACGCCCAGCGCCCGGGCCAGCGGATGCCCGGCCTCGGCGATGGCCACCGACCGGGCGTCGGCGGCCTCCGTCGCGCCGCCCGGCGGTTCCTGGAGGTCGCCCGGCAGGAGCGAGCCGTCGCCCCGACGCATCCGGGCCGACACCAGGACCGGGTTGATCTTATCGCCAAGCGTGATCAGGAGGCCGCCGCCGTCGCGGACGAAACTGTGCAGGTCCTCGACTTGGGCCTGGCGAATGTCGGCCACGTTGGCCAGGACGACCACCTGGTAGTCTCCCACCCGCCGCGACGGAAGTTCCATCCACGGGATGGCCTCGACCACGAGCGACGGCTTGCCGGAGGCCGGCGCCTTGGGCGCCAGCGCCGTGACCAGGTAATCGGTCGCGTTGCGGAACGGGCGGTCCGACGGATCGCCGTCGACCACCAGCACGCGGACCCGGTCGCGCACCCGCGCGACGGCGTACCGGACGTTGTCGATTTCGAGGGCGTCCTGGCCGATGCGGGCCGACAGGCGCACGAAGCCCGGCTCGTCGAACCGGACGAACAGGGGCACCGAGGCGGCGCCGCCGGGTCCGAGGCGGTCGATGAGGTGCTGGTCGACGGGTTTGTCGCCCGCCAGGAGGCTGACGACGAGGCGTTCCTGCGGCAGGCGTCCGAAGTTTCGGACCTCGGCCACGTAGCGGGCCGTCGTGCCCCGGCGGAGCGTCCCGGCCGCAAGGTCCAGCCCGGTGATGGCCA
>Ga0315280_10012034_pt1 | contig 10534 bp, 13 predicted proteins | sample YL17G06_40_MG_FD_203697 | JGI IMG/M metagenome (GOLD analysis project Ga0315280, IMG submission 203697) | Sediment microbial communities from Yellowstone Lake, YNP, Wyoming, USA - YL17G06_40 | ecosystem: Environmental > Aquatic > Freshwater > Lake > Sediment | place: USA: Wyoming | collected... | reverse complement strand
ACGTCGCCCAGCAAAGCCGACCTGATCGAATTAGCGCGACAACTGCAAACCTACCTGAATCTCGCCGTTTGAGCGGCGTGAAACTTGCGAAAGTTCAGCAAAGAGGAGAATGTAAAATGCAAAATGTAAAGTGCAAAAGGCAAAATGAGAACGCCCGATAGCCATTTTGCCTTTTACATTTTGCATTTTGCACTCTTCACTCCGGCGCGGCACCCTTCCGGTGCGGAGCCAGCGCCTGCTTGAGCCGCTCGACCTGATCGTGCAACTCCTCGACGGCGGCCGGCGCGGCGGCTAGCTCGCCTGACTTGGCTACCAGCTCCACGCGCCGGATCGCATCCAGGGCGGGCGGCGCGCCGAGGTAGGCCACGCTTCCCTTGAGGCGGTGCGCGGCGCGGCCGGCCTCCTCCGCGTCCCCGGCGGCGAGCGCTGAGCGGTCCTGCTCCAGCAAGGAATCCGCCTCGTCGAAGAGGTACCCCACCATGTCCTGGAGCAGCTCGGACCGCCCAAAGCACATGTTCAACGCCGCGTCCAAGTCGAACACGGCGGCCTGGGGCAGGTTGCCAACCTGCCCCACCGCCGGGCCGACACGGCCCGGCTCTGACTTCGGAACCCCGAACTCCGATCCCCAGCCTCTGGACCCTCGACTCTCGACTCTCGACTCTCGCCCCCCTCACAACGTCCATCCTTGCCCATACTCCGAGCCGAGGGCCTTGTCGGCCCCGGCATGGTTGACGATCTTGCCGGTCAGCGGGTCGTACTCCAGCGGCCCCTCGAACTGCGTGGCTACGTTGCCCAGCATGTTGAACTCGGTGAGCGGCCCGGCATAGCCGTAGTTCGCCCAGGCCGGCTTGCCCCCCCCGGCACGCCGACAGCCAGTCCTGCTCGTGCCCGCGGGATGACTCGACCTTCTCGGGCCGGTCCTTTTGCACGTCCTTGAACTTCTCCTCGGGGAGCATGGTGAAGGTGGCGTTATGGGCCGTGGCGTAGACTTTCCCTTCGGTGCCGACGATCAGGCACCCGGCCCAATCGGCCCACTTCTTCGCCCCCTTGTCGCCCCAGTCCAGTCCGCGGCCCAGGAGCGCCTCGATTTGGTCGCGCATCCCGGGGGCACTGCTCCCGTTGTGCCAGTAGAACGGCAGCGGCGGCAGGTCGCCGCGAGCGGGGACGTCCCACCGGACCATCTCCCATCGCGGGAAGGAGACGCGGTTGATCTCGCGGACCTTGGCCTCGACGCGGAGGATGATCATTCCTCCGGCCGGGCCGGCAGTGCTCTTCAGAAAAACCCGGCGATTGACTCGTCGATGCATCGTTCAACGCTCCTCGTAGAGATCGTAGGACGAATTTCTAATCCGTCCCATGTCCGTAGGACGGATCTGTAATCCGTCGCATCGTCCCGCGGACGGATTGGAAATCCGTCCTACGTTGCGCGGACGACCTAAAGGTCGTCTCTCCTCTCACGCCCGCAGAGTAGCACGTTTGGGCGGCGAAAGCAAGCAAACGATTGCGATGGTAGAATGGAATTGGACTCGGGTCGCTTGGCCTATTGCGAAGGTTCGTTATGCTTGTCGTCACGCCGCACATCGCGATTCCGCTGGAGGAACTCCGCTTCACCTTTGCGCGGAGCTCCGGGCCGGGGGGGCAGAACGTGAACAAGGTGAGCACCAAGGCGCAGTTGCGCTGGGCCGCGGCGTCCACTCCCAGTCTGCCTGAGCCCATCCGTGCGCGGCTCCTGCAAAACCAACGGCGCCGCCTGACGGCCGAGGGAGACCTGCTTATCGTGAGTCAGCGGTTCCGCGACGCCCCCCGCAACCGGGACGACTGCCTGGAGAAGCTCCGCCGGATGCTCCTTGAGGCGGCTGCCTCGCCGCGGATTCGCAGGCGCACCCGGCCGACCCGCGCCTCGGTCCGCCGCCGGCTGAACCTCAAGCAGAAACAGGCCCGGAAGAAACAGCATCGCCGCGCCGCGGGCGACGAGTAGGCCCCCCGGATTGACTTGCCCGCCGTGCGACGTATGCTGGTTTAAATCCCGCGGCGGCAGGGCTGCGCCGCCGCCAGGCTTTTCCGAGGAGCCCCCTCATGGACGAGCCGAAGAAGCGTGCAAGAACGCTGTTGGTCTGGCTGACGTTGGTCGCGGGGTTGGACCTCTTTGGCTGGGCGCTCGATGCCACCGAGTTTCTGCTGGACCAGGTGGAGACGTTTTTGGGAGGTTGAGCAGGCGCCACCCGCCCTGCCGGACAGGGAGGCCAGAAATCCATGCCGGAACCCCGCCAGAGCCGACCTACGGCAGGGGCAGCCAGCGCGGTTGTCCCGTGCGCGGCAAGGACGCCGTTCTATCTGCCCAATAGGCGGACAGCTCGGCACGAACTGCGTCCCGGAGCTTGCCCGCGTCTTCGGGGGCGTCAAGGGCCGTGGCCACCACCCAGGGGATATCAATATCGGCGTCCCACAAGGCCCAGTAAAGAAACGTCTCGCTGCCGAGCCACACACGCTGGGTATCGCACCAGAGCGCCGTGGATTGAGGGTCGCGGTACTTGAAGCGGAAGAACAGGTCCACGGCATGGCAGACGGCGTTCTCCAAACACACGCACCTTGAGCGGCATCGGACCGACCGCTGGCGAGACGTGCGACCGTGTGCGGGCGCAGAGGCTGGATGGACGTTCACGGGTCGTTCTCCTCGTTGCAGAAAGTGGCAGCGGCCAGGCTACGCCTCGTTTGCAGGACGACTGTCGCCGCCGGGGTCTTCGCTGCCGTTGGCGGCCTCTTTTCTCTTCCGGCGGAGCGCCCTTTTCTCCTCTGCCTTTTGCCTCTTTTTGGTCTCTCGCTGCCGCTTGGCGAAGGTGTTTCTATCTCGCATCATGTATCCTCGACTTTGATCTCAATGCTTCGAACCGGGCCGCAGGACCGCCACTTCCAAGAAGAGCGACCGGCACGGCCCCCGACCAGGGCGGAGATCGGTCCGGCGCAGGGATTGTGCAAAACGCCCCACACGGATCAGCCGCGATCCAAACAGGTTCGCGGCAGGTCGCCCGCGAGCGACTTGAAACGAAGAATCTGGACGGAAGCTGAAGGGGCTTGGAGTCTTTTGCCTCAAATAGCAGCAATTGTAGCACGGATCGCTTCGGAAGGGAACACTCGCGGACGGCACCCACGCTGATTTGGCTCGTCCGGGAGTATCGCCAAGCGAGGGGTAAGCGGACTATTTCGCACCAAATCGAGCCTTAGCGCTTCCTTTACCCGCTGCGTGTGGTATGATACCAACATAGCGGTGAGAAGCGATGTGAGCCCCGACTTGTTCCAAGAGCTCTCGTTCTAGTCACCCTGCCATCTGCGTGGCGGCAGCCTTCCGGTGGAGGTGCCGGTCTCCAGTCGCGGTTGATTTTCTCCCTCTAGCGTTCGGCCGCGGTCTTCCTTGACGGGAAGGGGCTCTGGGTGAAGAAATCCCGGCCGGTGTGTGTTTCTCGGTTTTTCTTGAAGGAGTGGCAGTATGCCGCAAGGGACGATCAAAAAGGTGCTCGCTGACAGGGGGTTTGGATTCATCGACGGAGAGCGAGGCGAGTTGTTCTTCCACCACAGCGCGGTCGAGGGAACGACCATCGAGGCGTTGCGGGTCGGCCAAGGGGTGACCTACGAAGAGGGACGCGGCCCGAAAGGACCTCGCGCCCAGAACGTCAGGCCGTCGTGAACGCCCTTGGATCATCGAAGGAGTTTCCCGTGACAAGTATTTACGTAGGCAATCTGTCGCACACCGCCACCGAGGAGGACCTTCGGCAGGCCTTCAGCCAATTCGGTGCCGTGGCGACTGTGAACATCATCAAGGATCGCGAAACCGGCCGCCCCCGTGGTTTCGCGTTCATCGAGATGGCCAATGGCAGCGAGGCCGCCAGCGCGATCAAGGAGTTGAACCTCCGCGAGATCAGCGGCCGCTCGATCACCGTCAACGAAGCCCGGCCTAGGACTGACCGACCCCGTGGAGCCGGCGGCCCTCGACGGAAGTGGTGAGCGCTTTTTCGCGCAGCGTCCGTACCAGAGTGAGTCTGGCTCCCAGTCAAGCCATTTTCGGTCTGACTGGGGGCAGGACTCTTCGGGCGGACGTCGGTCCGACCCAACACCAAATGAGAAAGGGATTACTGTGGCAACTGGCAGACCAGAAGGAAGCGCGGCGGAACCTGCCGCTCCGCAGCAACAACAAGTGCAGCCCCAGGTCCAGATCGATGATTCGCGGGTCCAGTCGATCTATACGAATTTCTGCCGCGTGACGGGCACGCCGGAAGAGTTGATCATCGACTTTGGGCTGAACTCTCAGCCCGTGGGCGTGCCCACGGAACCGATCGCCGTCACCCAACGGGTGATCACCAACTACTACACGGCGAAGCGGCTGCTTAACGTGCTCGCAATGACGCTCCAGCGTCACGAGGGCACGTTCGGCGCGCTCGAAACCGACGTACAGCGGCGCGTGCGGCGGACGTAGCCGGCGGCTACCGGAGGCTTTCGGTCTGTTGGACCGGAAGTCAGGCCAGAAACCCGGGTGCCCCAAATCCGTTGGCGTCGACGCGCAGCGGGTCAATTCGGTGAACGCTTCCGGCCGGCGCAGCCGGCCCTACGGTTTCTACTGCTTCTCCAGCCGCTTGATCTGGATCGCGCGGAACGCCACCGGGTCGCTGTGGCCGCAAAAGCCGAAATGGCCCGAGGTGCGGGTCTTGCCCGGGTGAGGCGAGTTGGCCATGTATTCGGTCACCTTGCTCAGGTCGGCGTCGAGTACGCGGGTGCCGTTGAGCTCCACGCGGATCGTGGGGCCGCGCACGGTGACCTCCATGAAGTTCCACTGGCCGGTCGGCCGCAGATAGCCGCGGTGGACCGCGACCATGCCGTAGGCCGATCCGTTGTACTGCCGCTTGTCGAGCCCGGCGTACATCGGCGCGTCGTCGTCCAGGATCTGGACCTCGCACATCCCCACGTACGCGCTGTCGCCGCGCCCCGGATAGCGGATGGCCAGGCCGTTGTTGCCGCCGGGCGGGAGGCGGTATTCCAGCCGGGCGGCGAAGTCGGTGTACTGCTCCCTGGTGTAGATCGTTCCGCCCTTGTGAGGCTGGCAGACGATGGCCCCGTCCTTCACCTCATATTGGTCCACGGGTCCGGACCAGCCGGTAAAGTCTTTGCCGTTGAAGACGTCCACGAACCCGGCCGAGCCGTGCTGGCGAAGGATCCGGTTGGCCTCATCGGGCGGGATTTCGCGGATGAAGATGTTCCGCCAGCGGATTTCGCCGCCGTGCGTTTGCAGTTGGATCGGGGCCTTCTTCAAGAGCGGGAGCTTGCGGTTCCAGAAGTTTTCCAGCCGGGCGTGATCCACCACGAGCTTGTCGTTCAGATACACCGTGACCCGCTCGCCGACCTGGAGGATGCGGAACTTGTTCCACTGGCCGAACGGCTTGTCGGCCAGCACCAGCGGGTCCTTGCCGGGGGCGCCGGGGCTGTTGTTCCACAGGCCGCCGCTTCCCTTGTCGGCCCCGATGCTCCACTTGCCGCCCTCCTTGGTGTAGTCCCAAATCTGCACCTGCGGCGTCGCCCGGAGGTAGATGCCGCTGTCGGCCTTCGGCACGGTCTTGTATTCGATCAAGAGTTCGATATCGCCGTAGTCCTTGTCGGTGGCCAGGTAGGCGCCGTTGCCGTCGTTGACCAGCTCGCCGGCTTCGACCTTCCAGTGCTTCTTGGCGTCCTCGGTCCACTGCGCGATAAGCTTCTTCCGCTCCGCGTCCGGCATTGCGGCCAGTTGGTAGGGGTCGAAGTGCGGCATGCCGTGCCAGCCTGACAGGTCGTTGCCGTTAGCCAGGACCGAGAAACCCTCGGGCGGCTCGGGACCGGCGGCACGTCCGGCGCAGGCCAGGGCGAGCAACGTGGCGAGGACAATCACGGTCCGCGACAGGGGTAAGCTAAGGGAGTTTCGCATGGCACAATCCTGTAGGCGGGGGGCAGCAGGCGCGAGGTTCGGGGTGGTCGGTCGGCCGCCCAGATACTGAGGGGGGACTCACGTCTCGCCCGAACCGGTCAAGATCTTAGTTGACCGTCCCGGCGATTGCCAGTCTTTGGGCAAGTGAGGGAATTGTTTCCAGTGGGTGCACTGCGATTCGAACGCAGGACCTCTACCTTATCAGGGCATTTTTGTACACTTGCCAAACCACCTGTAAGCTCAGAGCGAACAACATCTTACGCTCGCTGTAACCCTTTTGCAAGTAGGTGCAAACAGGTGCCGTGTTTTGCAGGGGAAACGGGTATTTTTTAGACGAGAGGGGTAGAAAGGGGTAGTCTCCTTTGGCTCAATACAGCCTCCCGCCGGCACTCGACAATCTTGCGCCCGCACGCTACGACGTCAAACGGCCGGGAGGTGCGGGGCCACTGGCCCCGAAGGCACGTTGTGCTTACCCTCCCGGCCGCCCCCTTTCTCGTTCCGACGATCCTGACCTCCGACTCCGGCCTGCCGCGCCAATTGATAGTTCGTCGGGCCGTCCTGGCGGAAGCGGCGCCGCCGGACCCCGCCTCAGATTTGCCCCGCAGTCTCTGGAGCCACGAAGCACGCTGAGGTCTTCTCGCGTCCCGACGCAGATTCGACTCCTGAGCCATCCCGACGAATGCGCAAACTTGCCAGTGAGCGCCGGTGCGGCACAGGGCCGCGTTGCGATCCCCGTGGTTCTGGCATTGGCCCGAGGATGGGGGGTATCGTGGAACCGAGGTGTCAATGATCTCCCGTGTCTTAAGGCATCGCCATGCCCATTCCCTTGCTCGACCAGTACCGTGAGTTCCTCAAAGACACGATCCGCCAGCAGGTCGATTTCTCCCGGACCGACCAAAGCCGTGGAGTCCCGCCACCGCTACTTGAAAAGCCCTCTTCGGTCGAGGCCACGCGGATCAAGCTCGTGCCGCCGGACCAGTGGCGGAGAATCGGGCAGATAGACTTGCTGACGGCGATCACGAACCGCGAGAGCCGCCGGGACTTCACGGGCGACCCCCTATCGCAGGAGGACCTATCGTTCTTGCTTTGGACCACCCAGGGCGTCCGCCAGCGGGTCGACAAGGCGACTGCCCTGCGAACGGTCCCCTCTGCTGGTGCGCGGCATGCCTTGGAGACTTACCTCTGCGCGTTGAACGTCGAGGGACTGGAAGCCGGCATCTATAGGTATCTGCCCTTGGAGCATGATCTCCTCACGGAGTTCTACGATTCCCAGGCCCAGACGCGGTTGGTCGAAGCTACATTCGGGCAATCATTCGTGGGGCAGGCGGCGGTCACCTTCATCTGGACGGCCGTGCCGTACCGCATGGAGTGGCGCTACGGTCTGGCGGCCCACAAGGCTTTGACGGCCGGGAAGCCGGCTGGAAAAGCGAACCGCTACACCCTTTTGCCTGCCTTTACCTCGACTACTGCTTTGCCACGAGCCGCTACAGGACGGGGCCCAGGGCATCGCCCATGCGCATCATGCCGAGCTCGGTGGGATGGGAACTATCGACCGTGGCCTCGCCATCCTCACCCAGCAGATGCTCCCCTGCCACGTAGACGAGCCCCTGCACGCCGGTGGTCTGAAGTCGCTGGACGGCCGCCTTGAGCGCGGCCCGGGAGGCGGCGTGGTGGCGACGATGGCAGCCCGCTGCGGCAACCTCAAGTGACTGATTCCGGAACCCGGGAACGCCGCGCCCCCTCTGGGCGGGAGATATGACAGGTCTGCCTGTCGAATTGAAGGCACATCGGCGAGAACAAAGAACGAGAATCTTCTGTCTGCTTGGACACTACCAGTCTGACCCTCGCATTATGCTGGTTGGCAGTTGGCCGGTGCGCCCACGGCGAAGCCCCGATGCCAGCCCGGCGCCGGGCGAGGGTCTCCGACGGATCGCCCGCGGAAACGGCCTCGTGTTCCGGTGCCGCTGGATACGGCGGCAGAAAGTCTTGGGAGCCGGCTGAGGACAGGTTTTGACGGCCGGGACGGGCACAACGCAGGCCGTACGGAGAGCAGGCGTCTCCGCGAGTTGACGGAAGGGATATCGCCTTGCGGTCGCAAGAAACTGTAACGCCAACGAGGGGAGAACCTTGACTAGCTTACCAACTTCGCGTCAACCAGACACGCTTTCCGCGGCTCTGACGCCGGACGACGAGTTGAGCCCGGCCCGGATGCTGTTCACCCGGTGCCTCGGCAGTTATGCTCATGGTCTGCCGCGCAGCGCTTCGGGACAGTGGAGGGGCCGCATGTCCGAGCAGTCTTCGCTTCTCCGTCAGTGGGTCCTCCTGCGCACCCTCTCCGCGCGGCACATCGGGGCATCGGTCAAGGAACTGGCCGAAGAACTCGCCGTCTGCGAGAAGACCTTGCGCCGCGACCTCGACACCTTCATGCAGGCCGGCTTCCCCGTGGAAGAGACCGTCGGCGGGCACGGCCTCAAACGCTGGCGCCTCGACCCGGCCAAGACCCAGCCGGGCCTCCGCTTCGCATTCGACGAGGCCGTGGCCCTCTATCTCGGCCGCCGCTTCCTCGATCCACTGGCCGGCACCGTCTTCTGGGACGCCGCCCAGCGGGCCTTCCGCAAAATCCGGGCCATGCTCTCGGCCCAGGCCCCCAAACAAAATACCTCGACCGCTTCGCCGGCGTCTTCCATCACACGCTCACTCGGCGTCAGCGACTACTCGAAGAAGGCCGACTTCATCGACCAACGCGTCATAGCCATGGAAGACCGGCGATGAGGTCCAATATCAGCCCTCCGGCCCTTTTCTTGCGCCCACCGCCCGGCCAGTAACCTGCCTTGCGGCTTGGACTTGCGGCTGCTACAGTCCTGGCGGTCATAAGTCGGTGCGCGTTTTGGAGTCAAGCGGCTTGGGCTTCGGGGGCTTTGTCAACCCAGACGGGGAGACGTCGGCTGCGACGCCAGGAGGGTAATTCGCCGTTGCGGCGGGCGGACTCCAAGACCGCCAAAGCCAGCACTCCCTCCCGCGTCCAGTCCATGCCGAGGCCCTTGCAGCGCTGCGAGACCGCCCAGTCGTTGAGCTTCTCCACCCGGTTGCTGGCAATCCATAGCCCCGCTTCGCGGCGGGCGCGGTAGTCGGGGAGGTAGGGGCGGCGATCCTGGAGATACTCGACGAGTTCCTTCAGCGCCACGCGGCACTTCATTTCCTCGCGGCGTCGCGCCAGCGCTGCCGGCGCTTCGTCCACGCGGCCTTCCCAGAGATGGCTCATCACTTCCGCGTACACCGTCTCCCGGTGCTTCCGGCCGTGGCAGGCCATGTACAGGCACGACAAGCTCCGCTTCGCCAGATGGCACCAACACAAGATCATCGTCTTGGCCTTCACCGGGAGCGCTTCGAACCAATCCCGGATCCATCGCGCGCCGTCGTTGACAAACAGCAGCCGCCGTCGGCCCTGATGCACTCCCAACACGGCCAACAGCGCGCCGACGAGATAGATCACCGCCTGCGCATTTTCCTCGGCGAAATACCAGCTCCTCACCGCCGTGCGGACCATCGCCGTATAAACCTTAATCTGCTTCATGCCGGTGCTGGCCTGCGCATGGACTACGACTTCGTCTGCCTGAACCATCACCGTGTCCGGATCGACACGCCGCGGTTGCTCGGGATCGATCGCTTCGGCCCCCGGAGCCCCGGGGAAACCCTGTAAAGGCTCAAAGCCGGATTCCTCGACTTCCGGCAGTGTCGGCGGCGACGCTTCCTCATCGGGCGGCGATTCTCGCGGAGAGGGCAACAAGCATCGGGCGGCTTGCGGGTCGCCGGCAAACACCGCCTCCGCTCGACGCCGCCGGACGCGGACCGTGCCGAAGACCCTCTTAAAGGTCATCGAGCGGCGTCCACGGCAGACCACGCCCCGACCACCCTTCCCTTGACGCGATGCCAGGACCAACTCGGTATCCAGCTTCTCCATCAACTGGCAAAAGACCCACCGCTTGAACCGCTGCCCCGCGTCTTCGACCGCCTGCTCCACTTCATAGGGGAGGCGTTCGTCCTGGCGCGGGATGGGCAATTCCATCCGCACCGTCCCCTGAAACACCAGTCGATGCCCCGACGCCGTGACTTCGCTGAGCTGAAAAGTAGCCTCCAATCCATTGTCGGTACGCATGGTGACCTCCCTCCGTGGAAAACCGGGTCGTGGCCAGCCGCATCCGTTTTATCCTGTTTCCGCAAATCCTCCAATATCGCGCACCGACTTATGACCGCCAGGTGGTAGAGTGTACATAAGGCACCATCCCTCACAAGGGTCATGTTTAACGAGCGGAGGCGTTTTTCGTCGCAACCTGCTCGCCTCCAACGACTTAGTGTCCAATCCGTCATGAGTGCGACTTCCCCTCCGGCGCCCCTTCCCGTTAACCACCACTTACGACGACGGCCACTCCAGCCCGATCCGCGCAACCCCTTACCGCTCCATCAGTTGCGTCCCTCCCCTCCCGCCGCCGCTCGACGCAACCCAAAGTTGCACCCATGACTTTTCCCCATGCGCGCCAGTGCGACTTGCACACGCGCGCCACGGCAATTGCTCAACTCACCCCTTCGCAC
>Ga0315280_10012033_pt1 | contig 10535 bp, 15 predicted proteins | sample YL17G06_40_MG_FD_203697 | JGI IMG/M metagenome (GOLD analysis project Ga0315280, IMG submission 203697) | Sediment microbial communities from Yellowstone Lake, YNP, Wyoming, USA - YL17G06_40 | ecosystem: Environmental > Aquatic > Freshwater > Lake > Sediment | place: USA: Wyoming | collected... | reverse complement strand
TATGAAGAAGCCCCCACCTCGTTTGCTCCACCTAGAGGAAGAAAATGAAGTGTACTCATACGGTATAATCTTTTAAAGTCTCTTCTAAGACGAGCTTATAATCGTATCCTTCTAGTGCTTTCTTTATAAGTTCCTCTTCTTCCTCGCTGAGGTTTTCTCCAATAATATAGGTAAGATATCCACCATGACAAGAGAGAAGATTTCTCACAATAAGGCGAGATTTTCCTCCCAAATATCCCATCATTTTACATACCTTACATATTTTCTCATTAGGACTACAGATAAGCATATTATTCTTATGTTTAACACCTGTAAGCTCTATAAGTTTTGCCCTCAGTTCTCCTCTAAATTTAGTCCGTGGTTTTTTAATCTGAGGATTTATTCTATAGGTGAGTCTTCTTTCAAAAACTCCTAGATTCTGATATGCCCTCCCCCAACTTATCCAGTTCCTCTTTAAACGATTGACTACCGACTGGATAAGTTTCACTATAGTGGGATTATAAAACTCTTCCTCTTTAAAGAGCCCACTAAAATTCTCTTTTATCTTTTCAGGGATATCCCCCTTCATATCTGCTATAATCAGATGATTATAGCCAAAACCATTCGATGTATTCGCTCCGATGCCTGTATTTTGAATGGACTTTAATGCTGCAAGGTATATATCAAGGTCTTTATCGTTAATACTTAAAATGAAGTGGATGTCATTTTTGAAGAATTCATCCCCTTTTAATCGCATGAATCTTGGTTCTTGAGGAGTTAATCCATCACTAACCTTTGGTATATCGATACTTCTATTTAAGGGGATGGCAAATCTTAACGCCTCTAGGTAGATCTGGGTACCAATGACTTGGCTAGGTATAAAGGGCTTATTTCTGAAATCTTTTAGCTGGTTTCCTGTTCCATACCCTATGTGACAGGGAGTAATAAACCTTATTATGCATTTAAGTTCCATAGTATCCTCTAGTTTTCATACCAAAAATATCTCTTTACTTTTATTTATATCCTTCATATGTAGCCTCACTTTATAGGGTATTAGATTTTATAATTTTTGTCAATTTAGGTCAAGCTGACTTTTCTCTTTTTATCATTTCAATAATCCACATACGTATCAGTGTCTGGTAGGGAAGCCCTTTCTCTTCAGCTATCCTTTTTACTTCATTAATATAGGTAGGTTCAATTCTTAATGTTATTGCTTTCTTAACTTCTCTTTCTTTTATACGAGCCCTAAGGTTAGAAGAGATCTCGATAGACTCTTTTATCTCTTCAGTATCTTCTACATAGTTTAAAAAGTCTTCCTTTTCCCAAAACTTTCGTATTTCGTCGTCATTTTTAAATTTAGGAATCTTAGTCATAAATCTCACCTTCTTTTATAAAGCCTTCTTTCACTTTGAGTCATATCTCTTGCCGTTATAGGAATTACTATTCCCTCAGTATATCTGAACACTATAAATAAATATCTCCCATCAACAGTTATCCCAAAAGCATAGTACAAATTATTTTTCCCTTTTCTTATATAAGGCTTATTTTTAAAAACCTCTTCCGCTTCTTCTGGAGTAATTTGATGTTTCATTCTTATATGTTCTATAGCCTCTTTTCCCCAATGAATATCTTCAATATACACTAGAACTCCTTATAAAAGAGTATATCCTAGATGTATTGCTTATGTCAATACATAATTTAACATTGTTCTCACTTTAATATCCCTTTCCCTTCCTACCCCTACCACGTATTTAAGCCATTCTTTTACTCTTAGGAGCTTAGAATCTATCAATTTCGGGACACGCATTTTCGTAAAAACCGCATAAACACTAAAATAAATACATGCCGTAGGACGCTTGACACCGTTATAAAAGACCTTAAGATGAAGAATATATCGTCTGGGTGTTCTGAATCGCTCTAAATGCATTTATACGCTATCTACGGGAAAATTGCTCTATCACGCATCAATACTTTGATTATAAGCTATAAAAACATAGGATTAACATTTAGATTATCTCCTATTCGTATAAGGTCCATTATACGCATAGTAAGAATGACGCTAACCTCGATGACGACTAAAGTTCTTAAAAAGGAAATAATAAAATAATTATTATCTAATTTGGGGAATTTTTGGGGAATTTCATTCGCCTCTCGTTCGCCTTTCATTTACCTATTATTAGATTAGCTACAAACTTGCTGAATTTCTGCTGAATTTCTGCTGAAATTTCTCTGTTTCAATCCCTTATAGGTAAGCTATAAAAAGCTACAAACTAAGAAGTTAGACCCTAATCTAAATTTAGATCAGGTAGCTATCCACCAAAACATACACCTCGCAAGAATACCTTCTTACCACTATCATCTATAATGTAAGGTCCTTTTACCTGTAAAAATCCCATAATAGAATCATTTCCTTACTATTAGACAGCCATTCTAAAACTAAGCTAATCTGTCTATCTCGTCTTGAACAATTTGGCACCAAAGGTCGAATCTCTCCGGCTCATTTTGACAAGTATGAGTATCTTTCAAGATTATCTCCAATATGCATCCTTTGGTTATTTCTATGGTTTCTCTTACATAATTTCTTATAGCATCAGGGTCAAATGAGAGACCTGACACATATACAGGATTTGGCTTCCAAGAATAGATATATTTATCCTGAAGTTTTTCTGTTGCAATCTTACGATCACACCATGGACTCACAGATATCCTTCTTAGATTTGGAACCCTTCGTAAAAGAATATCTAACCTATCATGTAGTGGTTCACAACAACCGTAACAATTTAACCCAAACTTTTCTAAGATTGGTAGTTGATATTGAAGTACAAATTCCTCCCACATCGATGGTGATAGTCCCACTGCCTCTTGGGATTCAGCAAAACCCCATAAATCTTTAAGCCTTACATGTCCAGTAAAATCATCTTGAGGAAGCTCTCTGCTAAAGCCAAATCCTCCTGAACCAACATAGTCATTTCCATTATTAAGAAAGAGAAGGTTCTGCAATTCGAGATTTTTAAGCCAATTCAATTTCCCTTCCATAAGAAAAGACATTACTTTATGTACAAATTCTGGAGACTCACACATGTCAATCATCATTTGTTCCATTCCTCTTAACAATGCAAATTCTCCTATTAATCCTAATGACCACCAAAGTGTTCCATGGATTCTAACTTCTAGGATACCTTCAAATATCTCACTTGCTAACTCAAAGAGAAAATCTGTTTTATTTTTATCATAGGTAGGTTCTAAAAAGTAGAGTTTATTTAAATCACTATAGTCTTTAATTACAGGCTCCCAGGTAAAAGCCCCTTTAATAACCTCTTCTGTAAAAGTGAAATTAGGTTTAGGATAGACAAATGATGGCCAAAAACTCCACCCTGGATTTTCAAAGCTAGGATAAACATTGAATATATTATCGATTACCTCATCATCTAAAAAATGTTGCCAAGCATAGATCTTTACTCTCAAGCTATACTCCCATGATCTAGCTATCCCATCCTTACACTGAAGAGTTTCAGGAGGAATGAGTTCATCCCAAGCTCCTTCAGGAGAACAGAAAACTAAAGGCTTGGTATGCTTTAAACTATTATGTTCCAACCACCCTTTTCTTTTCTCTTCTTGCTCTGGTAAAGAAGCAATTTCAGCTACTTTCTCCCCTAAAGAACGAAGGATTTCTTTCTCCCTTTTTTCCATATTCTTTCATCTCCTATCAATAATTTTGATAAAATAGATTTATATTAAAGTTAGAGAAGCGGAAAGACGTATGTAACATCTGGGCTATAGAAGCCCGTTTAGAAGTTTGTTCCCTGCTTCCTAAGCTCGAATAAGTCAGTTAGGCAGAAAAGCCCGTGTAAATATGGAGGAAGGGTTGGGAAGCAGAACCTGCTTCAAAATCTGAAATAATGGTAGAGACAGTTAAAAGACCTGTAGTCCAAGGTAGAGAGGACTTAATTAGGCTTACAACAGGGATAGGGAATTGAAAAAGAGAGGGTCCAAAATCACCTCTTACAAGCCTTTTCCAAAAGGCTAGATACTGTTGCAGGAGGCTTCCCTTTAATCCATAGAGTTCTTTCAATGTCTCTGTCAATTTCTCAGCGGCCTGTGGGTCTAAGTAAGTCCCCTGCATCCTTATAGTATTAATCAATTGCTGAACAGGGTCTACAGGAGATAGTCTAGGGATCAAAAATACAAAGGTTATTCCTATAACTATAACTACTAAATATTGTATGAGTCTTGGTAACAAGTATCTCTTTAAAAAGTCCATTACACTTTTGCCTCCTTAAAATCTCTCCTCCCCCTTTTTAGGGGGAGGAGCTTCCTTAGTTATTTCCTACCTGTAGGCTTTAAGAATGGGAGCATATACTTAAAGTTCGGCCAATGATAATGAGGCTGGCAATAAGCATTCTCAGCACCAGGATAGTTAGTCCAATAATATTCATCCCAACCCACGAAAGATGGGTATCCAGTAATAGGAATTCCTGGCATCTCTTCAAATACTATCTTTAAGCCTTCCATTCCTAACTGATGAGTTTTAGAATTGTCCCAGCTTATCTTTTCCATCTGTTCTATCACCTTGTCCATTCTTGGATCAGACCATCTGGAGGTATGGCCAAAAGTCTGTTCTCCTATGGGCTTTATATATATTGAACGCCAAGAGTCAAAGGTTCTATATAGGTCAGGGTGTCCGCCCCAGGGCTCTGTAGCAGGCCAGTCTGTTGAGACTTCAAAATCTCCTCTTGAGGTTAAAGTACCACTCATTGCACTAGTTACTACCTCTACATCAATTCCAAACTTCTTCCACTCTTGAGATGCTGCAGAGGCGTTTCTAAAACTTGGATGGGCAGGATTGGTGCTAGTAGCTAATATTGTAATCTTCCAAGGTTTACCATCAGGAAGGAGCCACTTTCCATCCTTATCTTTCTTAAATCCATTCTTTATAAGGAGTTTTTCTGCCACATCTGGAGCATATTTGAACCACCCATATCCAAAGGTCTCTCTAATCTCTTTAGAGTCTGTAGGAACTTTATATCCTCTACTCTTTGCATACTCTGCTAATCTAAGAGAAGCATTAGGGTCATAAACCTTGAATGATTTTCCATCTACATTTATAGAGAAATTCTTAAGCCAACTTTCCATAGGATCATAGTACCATTTCTGAAATGGACGTGTAAAAGGTAAATGTAATACCCCAAGAGCACCTGCTCCATCCTGAGCTAAAGCAACAAAATCTACAATGTCAATAGCTAGAGCTAAAGCCCATCTTACATCCCTATTATTATAGGGAAATTTTGCAGTATTAAATACTAATCCTGTTATACAAGGGTGAAGTACCTCAGCCCAAGGAAATTCTCTATAGTAAGATCTCACATAACTGCTAGCAGCCATGGCGCTACGTAGGGATTCTATAGTAAAATCTCCCATATCTAACTGATGAGTAATCAAAGCCATAGTTCTTTTCTCTACTGTTGGATAATAGTTAAAGAGGACATATTTAGGTTGGGGCATCCCATAAAGTTTTCCTGTAGGAGTCTTATCCCAATCAGCTCTTCTCTCCCACAAGCACCAGTATCCTCCTGGGTCATAACTCTTCATAGTATATGGACCTGAACTAATAGGTGGATTAAAAGCAAAGGTTACAGGATCCTTTGCTTTTTCAAAAACATGTTTAGGGAGAGGTCTACAAGCACCCCATCTATCTAAAAAATAAGTGTGGAATCTTGAATTTGGCTCTTTAAATTGGAATACTACTGTATAATTACCCACTTTATATACTTTGTCCACATAGGTTGAAAATTGTGCATAGTATCCTAAGCTTGAGTTCTTCATTATAAGTTGGACGGTAAATACTAAATCATCTGCTGTAAATTCAACTCCATCGCTCCAATACATCCCTTTTCTTAACTTCACAGTCATCTTGGTAAAGTCTTTATTATAGATAGGCTTATCACTAGCTAGGGCATTTATAATCTTACCTCTGCTATATTCGTCCATCCATAAAGGCTCGAGCATAAGCTGTTGTATCCCACGGTCAGGAGACCTCCAAGTAGCTGCCCATACATTAAAATTATCTGGTGTTGCTGTTCTTCCACTAAGAATATCTACCATCAAAGTTTCAGACCTTGGCAATTCAGGGGCTAACTGTGAAAAAGCTACAGGTATGCTACCTAGAATAAAACTACAAACCACTACTCCTAAAAACAAAACTTTCAAAAACTTCTTCATGCTACCCTTTCCTCCTTCCAAATTTTTATAAAATGGCTTAAAACACTTTAGATAGCAATCTTTTACTTTACCCCCACTATTTAAACCCCTCTCTATTAAACTTTCAAGGTGCATTTTCTAAGACTGCTATCTAAAAACTATCCTTTCAGGTTAACTAGACTGAATTGCCTCTCAAATATTTATAACCCTTACACTCTTCTTCTCCACTATCATCTCCTTTCATCCCCTTTCTCCTAACTAGAATTATAGCTCGTTCATTTAGGCTGTCAATAATACTTGAAAAGATAAAGTATACAATTTTATCAGTAATAAAGCTACAGAGATACTCTAGTAAATTTTTCATTCGTATAGCAATTAAAACTTATCTATAAAATCCTACTTATCACGAATAAAAGAGATAAATACATTCGCATAATACGCATTATACGAATATATCTTGCTTATCATTAAATGGCTATTATTGTGTGAGATATTTGAAAGCAAAACGGATAGAATATGGAGTTATTCTTCATCAAGGAAATCTATGGCGGTGATATCTAACTGTTTTGTTATTATTCTGAGATGTCTGTCATGATGGAGAAGACAACATCCATAACTTTTTGCAATAGAGGCAATAATTATATCGATAGTAGGCACTGTAATACCTTTCCTTCTGAGCTCATATCCCGTAACATAAGCAACCCGCCATGCTTCGTCATTTAAAGGTAAGTTTTCAAGGGCTTCGAGTCTTGATTGCATAGCTTCATATTCTTCTCTATCACGACAACCCTGTAGTAGTTCCAGAATAACTATGTTGGTTGTTACAGCCGAAAAAGAATTAAGAACTTCAATAACCTTTTCTTTTAATTTCTCATTGCCTGATTTTTTAAAGCTCGCTATCCATGCTGATGTATCTATCAGTATCTTATCTTTCATCACGCATTTTCTTTAGGTCCTCAAGATTAAGGTCAAATGAATCATAGTTACCTATAAGTAATTTCAGTTCTTCAATTTTCTTGTATCTCAGATACTCCCTAAGAGCAACTAAAACAGCCTTCTTTTTTGTCTTTATGCCTGAGATCTTCATAACTTCAGAAATGAGGTCACCGTTTATGTCAATAGTTGTACGCATTATTAACCTCCATATATACATAAATATTTAAACTTATAATATATATTATTTTAGCACAATTAGACATATTTATAAATCCCCGTTTGGAAGTCTACAGATATCTTGTCAACCCTTATGTCGTCGCAAAGTGATTCCTTCAGTTACTCCCCTAGAGGAGTATTTAATAGAAAAGAGTAGTAAAGATCCTTCCCTTTTGTATTTGTCCTTTACCCGGGGTGGTGGTAGGAGGGTACCTATAATATGAGATACCTAGGAGGTTTACACTAGATTCTTGACAGACCCACTCCATACCTTCCTAAGTACTTCTTGTCTTATCCTTTATTCCATAATTCTTTCTTATCTCCCTCAACTCCTCTTCTTCTTTCGCTGGATCTTTGCTATATATCTCACTTAATTCATCCCTAATCTTTCTCATCATCTCTACTGCATCAAACTTTTTCTTCTCCATCAAGCACCTCCACAGGGCTTCTTATCTCTAATAGATAATATCCATATTTTAAATTCACAGAGTTATAAAGTCTAACCCTTTTTAGATTTACTATATGCTTAAAATTCCAACTTACTAAAGCATTAACACGGTTAACTGTGGCTATAGCTATATGCTGTGCATCTACTAAGAATCTTTCCGTTACAGCTTCTTCCTCAATATAATGATAGGCTAATTCTTTAGCCTCATCATCTAAGATGACATATTCTTTATATATCTCAGGAATCTCATTAATCAAATTCTTAACTTTTAAAGGAGCTTCCATCAACTCTCTAAGTGTTAAGTCTGAAATTACAGCTATCTTAACTCCTGCTTTAAATTCCTCTATTAGCTGCCTAGACCACTTCTCGAACTCAGGATCAAAACATCCACCAAAAACTGACGTATCAGGATATATTCTCATTATCTTCACCTATCTCTATTATACCCTAATCTATAATATTTATACACCACTAGGAGAAATCTTCGTTTTTAATCTTTTAAATCAGGGGGTGGTGGGTGGGATTGCCCAAAGTATCTGTAATACAAAATGTGTTATAATATAAAAAAAAGACCTTTCGAAGGTATAGGATGAAAGAGGTAAAATCTATTCGATGGACTAGAGGAGCAATTAAACATATAACAAAACATAATATAGAACCTTTCGAAGTGGAAGAGGCTATATTTGAAGACAAACCTATTATAAGACGGGGAGGAAAAGATAGGGCTTATATTTTAGCTCAAACATTATCAGGGCGATATCTGTTTATCGTTATTTCCTATCCACCTGTAAAAGGAGAGATAAGTATAATAACAGCCCGTGATATGGATGAAAAGGAAAGGAGGCTGTATAAAAAAGGATGAAAGAAGTAAAATTCAAGAGTCTTAAAGAAGAAAGAGAACATTGGGATACTCACTCAATAGCTGATATATGGGATAGCCTTGAGCAGATAGAGTTAAAGTTTACAAAAAAAGAGAAGCTAAAGACAGTATCGGTTCGTTTTAGCGAAGAGGAGATCTCAGAAATAAAGAATCTATCTAAACATTACGGGATAGGCTATACAAACCTTATAAGAGAGATTGTCAGAAAGGCTATAGAACGATTAACCCCTACCCAATAGCTCTCTTTTCGAGGGTGTAAAATAATCTGTAACTGGAATTGAGTTAGTTACAGGCACTAATGTTGATATAAAAAAGAGAAGGATGAAAAGTAAGTTTGCTATCTAAAAAAGTCTAGATTAGAGGAGGTTTAAGAGTTTTCAAAAATCTTAATAATCCTTTTAGGAGGTGAATTATATGGATAAATCTGATAAGGAGATTAAAGAGACTATTTCTAAGATGATAGAGATTCTGAATAATAGACTTAAAAATTTCGAGACTATCCTTAATAATTTCCCAATTCTAAACTCCCAATTCACACAAACACTTCAAAGCTTAGGCTCATTACAAGAGTCTCTTAAAGAAGTTAATTCTCTTCTTAGCAATTCTTCAAACCAGCAGACTCGGATACTTCAAGCATTTCAGAATTTACCTTTACTTCAAGAGTCCTTTCTTTCAAGTCTACAATTTCCACTAATACAAGCATTGCAGAACTTAAATTCTCAATATTCTCAAATAATTCAAACATTTCAAAAGTCTGTTTCACTCCAAGAGTTTCTTAAAGAAATCGTAAGAAGGAACGAACTCTCAAGAGTAGTGATGATAGAAAGCGGATGGTGGCTTACACCTTCTCTAATGGAACTCCCAGTAGAATATATAGATTCTGCTGTTCAACAATATGATAATGGAGATAAAAAGGCTATATCTGAATTATTCAAAGCAGTTTACCAAAACGATAACTGTAAATATTTAAGAGAAGTAGTAAGTGGTTGGGAAGTAAATCCATATTTCAAATCATGGATGACGATTATTAATGACGCTTTAGAAGCTCATATTAATGGCAAATATACTTTATCAATTCCTGCTCTTTTAATAGGTTCATCTGGTATAGCACGGGATTACTGTAAAGAAAATGTTAAAGAAGATAAAGAAAGAAATAAAGATAGATCTAAAGATGGAGAGATAATTAAAGAAGCACTAAAATTTCGTAGAGAAGAATTTAAAGAAGATGACTTAAGATTTTTCCTCTCAGATTGGTTTTTAGAAGATCTCTTTTTCAGAGCTATTGACGAATTTATATATGGGGACACAAATAATTTGGAGAGAAAAGGAATTTCCCCTGAGAACATCTTAAATAGACATGCCATTTTTCATGGAATAAACAAAAATTACGCAACATGTGAAAACTCAATAAGAGGTTTTATGCTTTTAGATATCCTTAGTTTATTAAAGTAATCATTAAAAATTTCATATTCCCAACTATATAACCCACTTTCCGCAGATGGGGTAAAATAAATTGTGTAAACTTCCGTTTAACATAATCTATAGATCCCCTTTATTCTCTCTTTAAAGTTAAATAAAACCTCATTATTTTAAGCCTGCCCCTTTATTTCTTCATTTCGTTTATCACGATAGCTAGGTTATTTATTGCATTCTCTAGGTCTTTCATCCTATTCTCCATCCTTACTAGTAGATATATAGCTACCGCTATCGGAAACCCTAGATTTGCTACTGTCGTTGTAAGTTGCTCCATAGACACCTCCTATCCATACCATTGCCTCTCTGGTCCTAGGTCTAGATGTAGAAATCTCTTCTCAGGATATATCCCTATCCCTTTAAATCCAACTTTCTTAGCTTTAATAAGCAAGTCCTCTAGCTCGA
>Ga0315280_10012031_pt1 | contig 10537 bp, 10 predicted proteins | sample YL17G06_40_MG_FD_203697 | JGI IMG/M metagenome (GOLD analysis project Ga0315280, IMG submission 203697) | Sediment microbial communities from Yellowstone Lake, YNP, Wyoming, USA - YL17G06_40 | ecosystem: Environmental > Aquatic > Freshwater > Lake > Sediment | place: USA: Wyoming | collected... | reverse complement strand
TAAGGTGAAGAGTTATGTGTAGACATGTTGCCAACCCCTTATAAGAAGGGGGTTGGCAACATACACATAACCATCCTCGGTCTAAAAAGAAACAAGTCCTAATTTGTATTGCCAAATCATGTTGCCATAAAAATATACAAAATTAAGAAAATATTAAGAAACAAATTATGAAAGTAGAATATGTCCCAATTGAAAAACTAAAGTTTGCCGAATATAATCCACGAGCTTTAACTGAAAAAGAGTTTCAAGATTTAGCAGAATCTCTAAAAAGGTTTGGTTTTGTGGAGCCTATTGTGGTTAATTCAGCCCCAGAAAGAATGAATATCGTAATCGGGGGACATCAGCGAATAAGGGTAGCGGAAAAAATAGGAATTAAAGAAATTCCTGTGGTTTATGTAAACATCCCTGATTTAAAAAAGGAGCAAGAATTAAATTTGAGGTTAAATAAAAATCTCGGACATTGGGATTATGATTTACTGGCCAATTTTGATGAAAATTTATTACTGGATGTTGGGTTTGAAACAGAGGAATTAGATGAAATTTTTGGACTAGATATAGACGATGAATTTGACGTAGAAAAGGAATTAGAAAAAGTTTTAAAAGGCGGGGCAAGAAGAGTAAAAGATGGAGATATTTGGCAACTGGGGAAACATAAATTATTAATCGGAGATTGCACAAAAGGGGGAAATTGGGAAAGGGTTTTGGAAGGAGAAAAATTTGATTTTATGTTTACCGACCCGCCATATAGAATTGCAGCCAATTTAAAGAAATCACGAAAAGGTTTTGGATATAAAGATACACGAAAATATTTAAGTTCAGAAAAAAGAGGAGTTCCAAAATATGATGAATGGCTTTCAATTGCCAATAAATTTCAAAACCCAAAAGGAGCAAATATAATGGTTTTTGAGAATTGGCAAAACACTATTAAAATCTGGCAAGCACTGGAAAAATATTGGAAAATTCGGAATCTTATTATTTGGTGGTTACCAAACCGACATTACGGCTGGGGAAGAAAATATGAATTATTTAATAAATATGACATTGTTCCTTTAGCTGGCGAAGGAATTTTAAATAAAGAATACGAAGAGGAATTGGAAAATTATTTAAAAGAAAGGGGACAAAAACTTTTGGATACTTATGAAGTAATCTTATATGGACAAAGGGGGAATAGTTATTGGAACAGAAAAAAGGGAAGTAGGTGGGCGAAAATTTCGGACCACATCACTTGGACTGCGGAATCAGAAGCGTCAAGCGGGCAAGGTGTAGTCTTTGGCACAAAACCAATTCAAATTTTGGTGCCCTATATTAAAATCTTAAGCCCAAGAAATGGAATAGTAATGGATTGTTTTGCGGGTTCTGGTTCTACTTTAATCGCTTGTGAAATAATGAAAAGGCGATGCCGGGCAATAGAAATAGAGCCAATTTACGGCGAAGTGATTGCGGCAAGATTTGAGAGATTTACTGGTCAAAAAGCGGTAAAAATAGAAGGGAGCTAAATTTTAAAGGACACCAAAGCAACCACATTAAGCCACAACAAAAGATTGGAGGCTAAGTGGTATAAAACTATGGCTGAAGAAGAAACTCCAAAAAACTCCAAAAAAAGAGAGGATTTAAAGGGATTAAGGCATCCAGCAGAATACCAGGAATTTATCATCTGGATGGCTCTTCCCGAATTCTATAGAGTACCGAAAACCCAAGGAGAATTAGCTCAGAAGTTTGGAGTTGGCGAGGATACCCTTTCGGAGTGGAAACAAAGGGAAGGATTTTGGGAAGCGGTTGAAAAGAAAAGAAGAGAATGGGGGAAGGAAAGGACACCGAATGTTATTTTGGGGCTTTATAGAAAAGCGGTAAAAGATGGAAATGCGGCAGAAGCAAAACTCTGGTTACAATACTTCGAAGAATGGACAGAAAAAAGCAAAACAGAATTAGAACTCCCTACCTCTTTAATTGATTTAATTAAAAATGCCAATATTAGACTTAAAAGATGAAGAGCTCATTGCTTTTCAAAATAAAATTCAAAAAGAGCCAATTTGGTTTTCAGAAGAAATATTGGGAAAACCGCTTTGGGAAAAACAAAAAGATATTTTAATAGCTCTTCAAAATAATTCAGAAGTAGCAGTAAGAAGCTGTAATGCCTCTGGTAAGACTTTTACCGCAGCCAGAGTAGTCCATTGGTGGTTAATGGGATTTCCTTTTTCAATTGTAATTACTACTGCCCCAACTTGGCGACAAGTTAAGGAGATTTTGTGGAGAGAAATAAGAGATGCGATAGCTGGGAAACTTTTTTATCGTCCTGATAGTATTTTAGAAACGAAAATAAATATTGATAATCGTTGGTTTGCTTTAGGGCTTTCCACAGACCAGCCAGACCAATTTCAAGGATTCCATTCACCACATTTATTAGTTATTGTTGATGAGGCTTCTGGAGTAGACGATGTAATTTTTGAAGCAATTGATGGATTAAAACCGAATAAAATTTTATTAATTGGGAACCCATTAAGAAATACTGGTAGATTTGCTAAAGCATTTAAGGACCCGAGAGTAACCAAAATTCATATTTCGGCATTTGATACGCCAAATGTAAAAGCGGGCAGAATTGTAATTCCTGGTTTAATAACAATAGAAGATATTGAAAAATTTAAACAACGGTATGGAGAGAATAGTGATGTTTATCGAGTTAGAGTATTAGGAGAATTTCCAAAAGCCGAAGCTGAGAGTTTGATTTCAATTGACGACGTCGCCAAAGCAATGACGAGGGAAGTCCAGGTTCTTCCGCAATGGGAAAAAAAATTGGGGGTTGATATTGCAAGATATGGAACGGATAGAACTGTTTTTATAGTGAGGCAAATGAAGAAAGTTTTAAGAAAAGAGGTTTTCACTCAGCAAGAGACGATGGCAATCGCTGGCTTGGTTATCAAGATTGCAAAAGAAGAGAGGGTTAAACCAGAAAATATTTTTCTTGACGAAACAGGATTAGGAGCGGGAGTTGTTGATAGGTTGAGAGAAGAAAATTGGAATGTCAACGGAGTAAATGTCGCCTCATCAGCCGAAGATGAAGAACACTACGCTAATTTAAGAGCCGAATTAGGATGGAAAGTAAAAGAGTGGTTAAAAACTGCGCAATTGCTGAAAGATGACGATTTTTACGAGATGGTGAATATTAGATATAAGTTTAATTCTAAAGGACAGTTGCTTTTAGAATCAAAAGAAGACATGAAAAAGCGGGGATTACCTTCTCCTGATGTAGCCGACGCCTTAATGCTTACGTTTGCCAGACCAACGGGACGCCGAGAGCCAGCTATGCTACAAGTTTATAGGGAAAACGCAGAAAAAATGCAAAAGAATCAACAGGGATTAACTATTTCAGAAATCCAGAAAGCTATTCGGGAAGTGAAAATATATGGCTGGTGGGAGTAATTGACTTTTGAACTCAGAGAAGATAAGATAAAGATAGAATTAAATACGGCTATGCACACTCATCAGACCCTCGTAGGGGCGGTGTGCATAGCCGATGGTCGCAAGACCATAAAACCTTACGGGGGTCTTATGGTTAAGTGGCTGAAAGGTCGGAGAAAATTAAAATAAAAATGTGAAAATATGGTAGAAGAAACGAAACCTAAAACAACTAAACAATGCCCGCATTGTAAATCAGAAATTCCTCTTGGTGCGAAAAAATGTCCGCAATGCCAGAGCGATTTAAGAAATTGGTTTAACCGTCATCCTATATTAACTGTTTTGGGGATTTTTATAATGTTTATTATGGTAATTAGCATTGTCGGCGGTGGAGAAAAGAAAGAAATAAAACCACAGATTACCCAACAGACTAAACAAGAAGTCACGCAACCATCCCAAGAAAAAATTCCAGAACAACCAGAAGCAACTTGGCAAAAAGTAAAATCTTGGCAGGGAACTGGAATTAAAAAGACAGAACCTTTTACAATAACTGGTAAGCAATGGCGGATTATTTGGTCTATTAAAGACACGAGTGGAATTAACGCAAGCATGCTTCAAATTTTTGTTTACAAAGTTGGCGGACAAGTACCAATTGAAGTGGTAGCTAATGCTCAAGGAACAGCAAATGATACAAGTTATATCTATGAATCAGGAGAGTTTTATTTGGATATTAATTCTGCTAATGGCAACTGGGCAATCACCGTTGAAGAATTGAAATAATTATTAATATAGGCATAAATATAAAAGTTGAGTGTGCCAGCTTTTTAGTCAAAGATGGCTCGGGTGGGGAAAAAAGACTTGACAAGCCTTTTGGGTGCGGCATACTTCCCCCTGAGAGGTATACAAATAAACAAGGGCTGGACTAATCAGCCATTAAAAGAGGCTCAGGTGATTAGTCCACCCGAGCCTCTTTTAGAAAAGGTCAATTAAGATTCAATAAACTAAAAGACCCCGCCGCGAAGCAAGAGTCTTTTAGTCAAAGGCGACTAACGGTCTATACAACCATTAGCTCCAATTATTTTATACCACTGACTAAAAACTATTGCAAGCGAGGGGGGAAATAAAATGGCGAAAACATCAACAATCTCGTACAATCCTGTTATAGAAGGACAGCGCCAATTAATAAAAACAAAAAGGGCCGCAATTTACATTAGGTGCTCTTCTGACGAGGCCAAAAAAGAAGGTTATAGTCCAAAGACACAAGAGGACCAGGCAAAAAGGGCAATAGAATCCGATGGTGTTCAATTGGATAGAAAACACATCTATTCGGATATAGGGTATTCAGGAGCAACTGACCAGAGGCCAGGTTTGCAAAAATTTCTAATTGATGCAAAAAATGGAGAATTTGATGTGGTTTATGTCTCCCGGCTGGATAGATTTTTTAGGAATCTCCAAATGTTGGTAAATACCGTGAGCGAATTAAGAAAACTCGGAATCGAACTAAAATGTGCCACCGAACCTTTTGACACCTCAACGCCTTTTGGAAGGATGATTCTCTATTTTTTCGGAATAGCTGCGGAATGGCAAAGAGAGGTGGGATTAGAAGCAATGAAAGAGGGAGTAATCAAAGCACTTGAGGATGGGAAATGGGTTACGGGCGGCCCACTTCCCTACGGATATAAACTTAATAGGAAGACTCATAAATTAGAAATTAATGAAAAGGAAGCTAAAGTTGTAAGGATGATTTTTGAATGGGTTGCTTATGAGAAATTAAGTAAATACAAAGTCCAAAAAAGACTAAATGAATTAAAAATCCCAACAAAATATGACAGTTCGGGGAAAACAAAAATGAAGAAAGTAAACAGTTTTGGTTGGTGGTTTGTAAGGACAATCGATAGAATTTTGAAGCGGAAAGAATATTACACTGGAGAATACGAATGTAAAAGAAGTGGCGAAAAAAGAATAATTAAAGTCCCGAGTATCATCACAAAAGAGTTATATGAAATAACCCAAGAACAACTTAGGAAAAATCAAATTACTTCTCCGAGAAAAACTAAACGGATTTATGCATTCCATCATAAAATTTATTGCGGTTTAGACGGGTGGAAATATTACGCATTCTATAGAAAACCTAGAAAGCCTACGCACCACGGAGTAAATTTTTACCGATGTTCGGGTAAAAATAGGTACATCCACGCTACACTATGTCCATCAGAAGAAATCAGCGAAAATCGTATCTTACCACCTGTTTGGAAAAAATTAAAGGAATTATTTACTAACCCAGAAGTGGTAATGGAAGAATTTGAAAAGTATGCCTATGAAAGAAGTAAAAGGAAAACAATTGAGGAAAATCTAATAAGAATCGAAAATGCGCTTCAACGACTCCAAAAAGAAAAAGAAAGAATAAAAAAACTCTATATAAAAGGGCACATGACAGATGAGGAATGTGACAAAGAATTGAGCGAGTGTAAAGAACGAGAAACAAATCTCCAAAGAGAGAAAGAAAAATTCTCTCAATTCCTTATAAGGGAAGGGGAAAAAAAGAGTAGAACGGCGTCCATTCGTGAATTATATAAAAGACTAAAAGCTGCTATTGAAAATGCTGCTTATGAGACGAAATGTCAAATTATTGATAAAATAATAGAAAGGATAACAGTAAGAGGAAACGAATTGGATATTGAGTGTAATTTCCCTATCTTACCACAAGAAGCACGAAAAGAAGCCCAGAATTTTTATGAGGACACTCGAGGAATCGACTGAAAGAGTGGGGGCGGCAATCAAAAGTACAGATTTGAAGCCAGCCCATAGCAAGCCCTGGCGGGTTTTGGTTAATTTGGCTCCGGCTGATTTGAGAAAAGAGGGTTCTCTTTATGATCTGCCCATTGCCCTGGGATTTTTGTTAGAGACAAAACAAATTAAATTTGATCCAAAAGGAAAAATCATTATCGGAGAATTGGCTTTGGATGGAAAATTAAGGCCGGTAAAAGGGGCCTTGGCAATTACCGGTCTGACCAAGGAAAAAGGATTTTCGGAAATCATTTTGCCAAAAGCCAATGCTCCGGAAGCGGCCTTAATTGAAAATCTGAGAGTGATTGGCTTGGAATCTTTGGGAGAAACGATTGAATATTTGGAAGGGAAAAAAGAAATCTCGCCTTTGAAAATCAAGGTTGAAGATTTTTTAGAAAAGGTGGAATATCCCATCGATTTGGCTTGGATCAAAGGTCAGGAATATGCCAAAAGGGCCATTGAAATTGCGGCGGCCGGTTCCCACAATCTTCTAATGCAAGGACCGCCGGGTGCTGGAAAAACTTTATTGGCCAAAGCCATTCCCTCGATTTTGCCAAAATTATCTTTTGAAGAATCTTTAGAGGTAACCAAAATCTATAGCATCGCCGGCCTTTTGCCAAACGATAAACCTTTAATTTCCCAAAGACCTTTCAGGTCTCCCCATCATACGGCTTCGGAAGTGGCTCTGATTGGCGGGGGAAATCCGCCAAAACCCGGAGAAATCACTCTCTCCCATCGGGGAGTTTTATTTTTGGATGAATTTCCCGAATTTCACCGCGATGCCTTGGAATCTTTGAGACAACCGCTGGAAGAAGGGAAAATCACCATCTCCCGGGCAAAACATTCCCTAACCTGGCCAGCCCGTTTTACTTTGGTAGCGGCAACCAATCCCTGTCCCTGTGGAAATCTCAACGATCCGGAAAAAAAATGCACCTGCACCCCTTCTCAGATTGCTATGTATCGTAGAAAATTATCCGGGCCTTTAATGGATCGAGTTGATCTTTTTATTGAGGTTCCATCTTTAAAATATGAGAAATTGGTGGCGAAAGATTCAGAATACACAAGTGAAAAAATTAGAGAAAGAGTCGAGGCAGCTCGCCAAATCCAAAAGGAGAGATTCTCAGGACTAAAAATTTCAACCAATTCGGAAATGCCTTTGAAAAAAATTGAAAAATATTGCCAGATTGATTTAAAATCCCAAGATCTATTAAGAAAATATGTCAATTCGGGAAAATTATCGGCTAGGGGTTATCATCGGGTCTTGAAAGTGGCCAGAACAATTGCTGATTTGGAAAACTCAGAAAAAATTTCTTTTGACCATTTAGCCGAAGCCCTAATGTATCGAATCAGAGAAGATTAAAGAAAAGTCAGAATGTTAGAATGTTGAAATGTTGGAATGAAAAATCGGAATGTTGGAATGAAAAATAAAAAAGCCACTAAAAATGGCTCTAATTATTTGAATCTCACAATCTAACATTCTAACAATCTAACAATCTAACATTTATTGTGCGAAAGGATTCCTTGTCCCCTGAACGCCAAAGTGCAAATGACAACCGGTTGAAATACCGGCTCCCGAAGTTCCGGGTTGACCGTCCATTAAGGCAATCATTCGGCCCTGGGAAACTTGATCACCGGGATTAACGAAACTGGTGGCAATGTGGCCGTACATTGTAATCACGCCGTTTGGATGTAAAATTGTTATATAATTTCCAGCTCCTTTGTTCCAGCCAAATCTTACTTTCAAAACCTCTCCCTGGGCAGCCGCATAAATTGGTTCGCCGCATTTTCCGTGGCTAAAATCAATGGCATTATACCAGTGGAGCCCTTGAGTAATCCGACAGGGTTGAGAAATCGGGCAAATAAAATAACTCGAAGCCAAAGGAATCTGGGGAGAAATATAAGTTTTGGCAGGCATTATCCCATCGGGAATGATTAAAATATCGCCGGCAAAAATATCTTTTTCATTATCTAATTCGTTAAATTCAATTATTTTTCCGGCATCCCCTTTGTATCTTTTGGCAATTTCTGCTAAAGTATCTCCTTTTTGAACAAAGTATAAAACGCCGGAAACCGGCAGAATAATTAGTTTTTGACCAACTGAAATTTTAGAGTTTTTATTCAAATCATTTGCCCAAAGCAGGGTTTCTAAAGAAATTTGGAAATTTTCGGCAATTTTAGAAAGGGTATCGCCGGGTTGAACAGTATACTCTAAAATCTCCCTTCTGGTTTCCTCTATCTCGCCAACCAAACTGCCAAAAACTTTGGGATTCACAATTGTTGGCGAAGAAGCAGTTTTTAAACTGTTACCTTGGACAAAAAACAAATTGGGGGATTCGAGCAAAAATCTCCCAACCGAACCCAAAAAGAGATTTTGATTACCGGTATTTTTGGAATTGATCTTGGCGAGAAAATTTCCCCCTAAATTTTTAGATTTTGGCAAGGATGCCAAAAGCGAGAAAAACAGAATAACCAAAATCAGTCCCAAATAAAAGAAGGGTTTTTTGAAAAATCCTTTGAAATTCAATCTTTTTAGGGGAATCTTAAATTTTAAGGAAGGTTTAGACACTCTTTTTAAATTTAGCAAATCAAGAAGGGAAGTCAAGCCCCCCCCACCAAATTTTGGTAGGGAGCAGACTCCGAATAAAAAAGTCTAGAGGATCTAGAGGGTCAGACCCAGGTCTGACCCTTGCGACGTCGAGGCTTTTCCGCAAGCTAATTTTTTAAGTTATAATCGAATAATGGAACTAACTTCGCTAAAAACCATCCGAAATTTGTTGGAAAAATACGGTACACGCCCCTTTAAGGGCTGGGGACAGAATTTTTTGATTGATAAGTCAGTTCTCAAAAAGATCATTGAGGCAGCCGATCTTCAGACGAATGATATTGTTTTGGAAATCGGACCGGGAATTGGGACTTTAACTCAAGAATTAGCCAAAAAAGTAAAAAAAGTCATTGCCGTAGAAAAAGACCCTAAAATGGCGGAAATTCTGAGGGAATTGTTAGAATGTTGGAATGTTAGAAATGTCAAAATAATAAAAGGAGATATTTTAAAACTAGACCCTAAACCCTATACCCTAAAACCCTATAAGGTAGTTGCCAATTTGCCTTATTATATTGTTTCGCCAGTAATCAGGAAATTCTTAGAAGGTGTCGAGGTCAAACCTCGACAGATGATTTTAATGGTTCAAAAAGAGGTGGCTCAGAGAATTTGTAATAAGCCACCCAATATGAGCATATTGGCAGTCTCCGTTCAGTTCTACGCCAAACCTGAAATTTTATTTTATGTCTCCAAAAATTCTTTTTGGCCTCGACCGAAAGTCGATTCAGCCATTATCAAAATAACTCCCTTTGTTTGGAGTGAAAAATTCGCGTGGGCGCTTTCGCCCCGAACAAATCCCTTCGGGATTATACGGGGCAGGCATTTCACGAGCCGAAGGCGAGCGAGCGCTTTTCGCATGCTATTTTTTAAAATCGTAAAGGCAGGGTTTTCCCAACCGAGAAAACAGATTGTCAATAATTTATCGAAAGGCTTAAAAATTGAAAAAGAAAAGGTTAGCAAGCGGCTTCTTAAAAATGGAATTAATCCCACCCAAAGAGCGGAAACCTTGAAAATTGAAGATTGGCTTAATTTAACCAGAACCTATTTATAAATACTGTGAGGGCCGACATCTAAGAAAATTACATCGTTATTGTCGAAAATAAAAATAATTCGATATTGACCCTTAACAGAAAAACTCCACTGGTTTTTTAATTTGCCGTGGAGTTTGTGGGTATCTAATGGAGGGGAAAAGGGATTCTCTTTGAATATTTTTACCTTTTCTTCAGCTTGCTTTTGAACATCTATTGGCAAATTGGAAAAAGATTTCCGGAATTGAGGATGGTAATAGATATTTTTAATTTTCATTTTTTAAGTACGGCCCAAGATTTTAATTTTGGTAATCTACCAATTTTTTTAAGCTTTTTGGCTTCACTCGCCCAACGCAAAACATCCTCTTCGGTTATTTTTTGCCCCTCTAAGAGTTGTTCGTATTTTTTTCGCGGAATTACAATAAGCTCGCCTTCTTTTACTAATTCTTTTGGAATGGTAATAACTTTTTCCATACTTCTAATTTAACATTTTAAAAATAACTGTCAACATAAATTTCTCAAAAATACTTGCTCTGAGTTCACCGAATGGGCTTGCCCTGAGCCTGCCGAAAGGGGTAAAATTAAATAAACCCTCCCAAATTTTAGGAAATAAAACTTGGGTGGGTAAAGAGAAAGTTAAAGAATGGCTTTTGAAAAATGGAATTCAACCAACTCAAAGAGCCGAAACTTTAAGTATAGAAGATTGGATAAAATTAACAAAGAAATGGTA
>Ga0315280_10012029_pt1 | contig 10538 bp, 15 predicted proteins | sample YL17G06_40_MG_FD_203697 | JGI IMG/M metagenome (GOLD analysis project Ga0315280, IMG submission 203697) | Sediment microbial communities from Yellowstone Lake, YNP, Wyoming, USA - YL17G06_40 | ecosystem: Environmental > Aquatic > Freshwater > Lake > Sediment | place: USA: Wyoming | collected... | reverse complement strand
TTTCTTCCTAGTCTATGGCCGCACGAATTCTGACGCGCCGCCGCATCAATCGATAAGCGCTTTCATAGTAGAACGCGGAGCTGGAGTCGAAGCGGAATACCTCTATGGGCTGCTGGGCACCCGCGGAAGTGGAACCGGACGCCTCGTTCTACGCGATGTTCGAGTGCCGGCGAAGAATCTTGTCGGCAAAGAGAACGGTGCCGGTGACATCTTCTATCGGATGATGATTCCAGAGCGGATGACAAGTGCTGCAGGGGCGATCGGGATGGGCCGTGCTGCGCTGGAGGTAGCAACGCGCTACTCAGACCGTCGGAAGGCGTTCGGAGAGAAGATCCGCAAGTTCGAGGCGATCAGTTTCAAAGTCGCCGACTCTATTACTCTGCTTGACGCCGCACGTGGGCTTGTGCATGCTGCCGCCTGTACTGTCGATGCTGGTGATGATGCAAATCGTTCACGGCGCTTGGTCTCAGAGGCAAAGAAGTTTGCGACCGAAGCCGCTTGGCAGGTCATCAATCATGCAATGCAGATCATGGGCGGCATCGGATACACCAATGTCTATCCCATCGAGCGTCTGCTGCGGGACGCACGCCTCATCATGATCTGGACAGGCACCAACGAAATCATGGATCTCATAATCCAGCACGAGTACTACCGCGAGGCTCTGGTCTCCCGAACTGACGTGCGAGATCCAGAAGCTGACGCCCCAGAGGCCGAACGAGCCCAAGAAAAAGTGTATGAGTAGTCGGCTGTCGTAGCGCAGTCCTGTCGCAGGGAGAGCACGTCTACATAAATAGCGACAAGCTGCAAAACGCTGTCAGCAATGACGATTTGAAGGGGACAGGATTGCAGAACCGGTTGAGGTCTCAGCTCAGGCAGGGTACACCTGCGTTCGGACTGACGCTCGCCATAGGGCACCCTGAGGTATCATACGCTCTGGGCAACGTGGGCTTAGATTGGATCAACTTTGACATGCAGCATACAGTCATGGACGTGCAGACTGTTGCTGCAATGATCCAAGCGATGAGCTACTCGCAGACTGCGCCGATCGTCCGAGTGCCGTCGAATGATCTTGCCATCATGAACAAGGCTTTGGACTTCGGAGCCTGCGGTGTGATCGTTCCATTGGTTAACTCGCGAGAAGATACGGAGAAAGCCGTACGATTCTCGAGATATGGGCCAAAGGGAACACGAAGCTGGGGGCAACGTGCCGCGCTCAGAGATCCCGACTATGCCGCCACCGCCGACGCTGAGATCATGGTCATTCCGCAGATTGAGACAGAACTCGCCATACAAAACTTGGAAGAGATAGTGTGCACCGAGGGCATCGAGGCAGTATTCTGCGGGCCATACGACCTTTCAATGTCGCTCGGCATCTTTCGCCAATTCGACAGTCCAAGGTTCGTGAAGTCACTGGAATCGATTGTTGCGATATGTCAAGCACATAATGTTGCTCCAGGGATCTTGGCTCCGATAGGTCCCATTGAGAGAACTCTCCGACTGGGTTTCAAACTCATCACGCTTGGAGGTGACCTACCCATGCTAACGGGTAGTGTTGCGAAGGCTCTGGAGAACGCAAGAAGCGCAATGAGCCTATAGCCCAAGACTAGGAAGGGGCTGACGGTCGCGCCAAAGCCTGATGAGAGTCCAATTGGGAGTGGCGTAGTGACGGAGCCCATGAATGGGAGCGAGAGAAATGTGAACATCCCCGCAGCGAAGAGCCGTCGACAACGGGTGGCGTTTGATGTTCTACATTTCCGTGATGCTAGGGGTCAACCTGTCTAGGATTTTGACTCCGGCTAGCCCGAGACCGAAGCATGCTATGACCGAGACGAAGCTGCGTATCAGCGTCCACGCCAAGTTGGTCAGGAAGACAGCTGGGTCAAGCCAAACGGGAGGTAACGACGGCGCGTAATTCAAGAACACAACGGTCCACCTTTTGCTGTTACATACGGGTCTTGTCTGTTTCTGACATATTGATCGGCTCGTGTTGAGCGAAAGTCACGCATGAATGCTGAACCGTTGATCTGTTGAGCTAAGCTTTCAGCAATTCGCGGCGGAGAGAAGCTGCTCTTCAGGGGACATCACAGAATTGATTCACAGTGCAGGGAAAACTGGCATAAGCTCGCGGCATAAGTTCTCCGAACATGTGCGCTGGATCCTTGAGGAGCATGTGCGTGAATCGTATGGTGATTCAAACGGATCGTATGTGCGATTGGAACAGTTCCGCGACCCCACGACATGGTTCATCCTCACATGGCGAAGCCCTTGTACGGCATGACTGCTGACCAGCCCATTTTGTTGGATCAGTCGGAATCTTAGAATGACTATGGTATTGATGGTCACGCGCATGGACCCCCCTATAGGGGGGGTGCCCCCACCCTTCACTCGCTCACGAGACACGTACGTGCAAAGGGTCGCCGATAATCTAGACGAGACTCACGATCTAGGAATCAAACCTGAGTAGTTAACAGTGGTTGTTGGTAGCCCGGGGGAGATTCGAAGTCGGGCTTGATGTCTCCCGTCGGCAGGTTTCTTCTCCTTCGAGCGGGATCCAGAGCCATCTAGTGGCCTCATTGGTCTGGCGCCATTGCTATGCCTAGTCCAGTAGGCTGTTTGACCGCTACACCACCGGGCTACTGCCAGATGAGAGTGCCCGTGTCCGTAAAAACCTTGACCCGCCTGTCTAACTAGTCGATGTCGTACAAGCAACCGACAACAGAGATGTGATCCAACGGATGGTGAGACATTACGTGATGGTGTCCCGGACTCGATGAGATCTTCGCCACTGATTCTCGTTTTTGTTGACAGACGCGCAGTTCTTGCTCGATACTAACCCTTAAAAGCGGAAAGTATGCGTAACGAAACCTGTCGCAGCAAACTCGCGATTAGTACTTCGTCTGGGAGAAATCTGAACTCAAGATGGCAAATTCTGGTAAAGCTCACACGCCGTTCCTGCCGAAGAAATTCTTCATAACAAGCGTAGTAGCAACGAGTTCCGTATCGCCGCTGAATGCCTTCGATGGCGCTTTGGCAAAAGCGAAGATCGATCAATGCAATCTCGTGAATGTCTCATCGATCCTTCCAGCGGATGCGATCATGGTTGAGAACGAAGAGATCCCTGCCGGAACCATCACGTTCGCGGTGATGGCAAGGATGGATGGAGATCCGGGCGAGACCATCGGAGCTGGCGTTGCTTGGGTCTGGGGAACAAAACCTAACGGCCAACGGTACGGCATGGTTGCGGAAGCCCACGGCTACAAGGACAAGGAAGCAATAGACAAGGAGCTCAAGTGGAAACTTCAGGAGATGGCGAAAATGCGCGAGCTAAATATCGAAAGCATACAGACGCGGTCAGAGTTCTTGGAGGTCCCAAAGGGGAAGTATGGCAGCGCGGTTGTGGCGTGTGTCTACTGTCCCTGGAGCCATTGAGGTCATCCTCTATATAGACTCTGGAGTTCTGCCCAGTGTCTCTAGGGAAGTCTTAAGGCTTCTCCGCGTCGAGCCTGTGACGACTTGAGATGAGATACGGCGCCCTACAGGTAGCCACAGCTTCCCTCAACGCGGCACTATATGCCGCTCTAGGTGCGTTGTGGACGTTGTTTCCGGTTACACTGTTTGGTGTGAGATTCTGGCCTCAGGTCTTCGCCCCCGGCGCGTTTGCGGTTCTCTTCGGCCCTTGGGTGGGCGGCGTGGGCGCGGCCATAGGAATATTCATCGCGGATGTCGTCTACGGTCACCACGACGCGCTGCTGAGTCTTCTCGTGGGGGTTCCGTCAAACTTTGTAGGTTTCGCCCTGATCGGGTACCTATCGCGTAAGCCGATGCGAGGGACAGAGAGGTTTGCAGCGATCGCCACGGGACTGGCAATTCCCGTAGTTATCGTGACCTACGCACTCTATGCTTTTTCGGGATCAGTAGCAACAAACCTGGTACTGCTGGGCGCTGTTGTCATCGCGCTTGTCGTCGTCCCGTACGTGGCCAAGTCACGCTGGGCTGAAGTGCAGGCCGCGTCGTCGATCGGACTTGGCGTCGGGAGCGTGATCATCGGACTTGGAATAGTCGCCTACAGCTCATTCTTCGTGATGCCCGAAGTCTTGGGTCTTGGCTCAAGTCCGCTGCCGCTCGCTTTCGCGGTCGGCGCCACTCTGTGGACGTACATGTCTGAAATCCCGTTCCTCTTAGTACTCACGCCTCCGATAGTTAAGGCGGGCCGAGCCGCCTTTCCAAGTCTAAGGATTTCGCAAATCAGGATGAGCAAGAATAGCAATGCGTGAGGCAAGCGCGTTTTCACCTGCCGGGATCACCAGCTTCTTTGAGATCCGGGACAGGCGTCCCAACGGCCGACCCTTCCAGGATCCTGCCAGGGCCGGTGCAAGGGGAGGCGGCTTCATAATATCTCGCGGGATCCTAACTCGCGTGCGGCTTAGACCGGCAACCAAATCGCGTATCCACGTTCAGATCAACGGCCGGTCGGCACCCGAAGCCAAGACCACCATCTCAACCATATCAAAGTTGCTTGACATTTCTCGTGAGAAGTATGCCGTCACGGTCGATCATCAGGTCAGTGTACCAATAGGTGCAGGCTATGGCGCAAGCGCCGGAGGCGCACTTTCCGCAGCCCTTGCGTTCGCAGAAGCAGCCGAATTGGGATTATCTGTGAACCAGATTGGGACGGTGGCACATCTTGCAGAGATCGCGAATAGAACGGGGCTCGGCGGTATAGGCCCCCTTCTCACAGGAGGATTTGTCCTTAGCAAGAAGAGCGGCGGTCCCGGAATCGCCGTGATCGATAGAATACCGGTCTCGCCGAGGATGAAGGTGGTCTCGGCTTGCGTCGGCCAGATAGGTACCAAGGCCGTTCTTCGATCTGAAGTTCTTAGGAGAAAGATCAATGCCCTGGGTAGCTCAGCTTTTCGAGCGATCACGAGAGATTTGCGCCCGCGCAACTTCATGAGGGCGTCAAGAGCCTTCGCTTACGGGTTGGGGCTGGCCTCCCCTCAGACTGCGCGGCTCATGGAGTTCATGAACAACGAGGAATCAATCGGCGCGACCCAGAACATGCTGGGGCAGGCGGTTCACGCGGTAGCCGAGGCGGACATAGCGGAGAGAATCCTCAGAGCTGTGAAGAAGCGTTTTCCAAAGCTGGAGGCTTTCTCATGCGACCTTGACTTCGCGGGGGCTCGTATCCAATGAGGCGGACCAAGAGGCTCTTCCGGGAGGTCGCTGTAGGGGGAACATTTGACGCGCTTCACAGAGGGCACAAGATCCTCCTTCGAACGGCTTTTCGCGCGGGCGACAAGGTCCTAGTTGGGCTAAGCAGGAACGGCTTTGTTAGAAAGCTCAGGAAGATGCATCCAGTCGACCTATACCCGAAGAGAAGAAGAGAACTAGTCTCCTTCCTGAAAAGGGAGGGTCTCGCCAGCAGGGGTAAGATAGTGCCTCTAGACGATCCCTACGGACCCGCAATCAACAACTCAACGATCCAAGCACTCATTGTGAGTCGGGCGACAAGGAAGATGGCCGAGAGGATCAACGCAATCAGGAAGCGGCGTGGGCTCAAGCCGCTCTCAGTCGTATCAATACAGATGGTACTAGCGGAGGACTTCAAACCGGTCTCCTCGACGCGGATACGGGCGGGGGAGATCAACCGCGAGGGCTACTTAACCCAAGGCCACTCAATCAGGCGTAGGTAACTCTCTCACAAGTGGCAAAGATCATCGACGCCTCCGTCGCCTCCTGCGTCTGCTAGGACCGGTTGCCTCGCCGAATCGTTCGAGGTCCTTCCTCGAAGCCCTCTCTACGACAACCCGCCCACCCTGTACTCGGACTCTCACCCTCACCATCCTTCCAGAGAAGGGAAATGCCGAATCACAGGTAAGCTTCGTCGGGAGGTAGATCCGCGGCGATTCGTACGTTTTTCCATTCTTAGCTCTTTTTTTCGTCGCGACGTAATTTGCCAAAACTTCCAGCATTTCTGTAATTCACCCATTGGTTCCCTTTCCGTTCCAAAGTCCTTTCGGAAATGGAAAGTAGATTGGAACGTAAGGATAAATCTCTCATTGGGATGGCGCTGTCAATCAATGCGTCGAAGGGGCCATCTTTTGAACAAGGTTAAAGGGAAGTGATAGGCGATGTGTTGTCGTGGGTCCTCTTGCCGAAGATCAACGTGTTTGTAACGAACATTTCAGGTGAAAGGCTTTGGGAGGTCGAGAGAGAGCTCCCATCGCAGATCCAGATAGCAGTGAACATCAACATGCTAGGGATCGAGGAGATGACTGACGGGAGTCTGCAAGCGCCGTTCATATTTACGGTCAACTTCACGCCCGCAATCGCGCAGATCAGCATCAAGGGGCGCGCGAGGATACAGGGTGAGAAAGATGAAATGCAGAAGATCCTTCAGGAACAAAAGGAAAAGAAGGCTCCTCCTTCCCAAATCATCCAAGCTGTGTCGAGCACGGCGATTGCCGAAGCGATCCTAGTCTCGAAGACGATCGGTGTTCCGCCGCCTCTGCCGCCGCTTCCCAGCCCTCCGACGACACAAGCGCCGCCAAAGACGGATTCGCGGTATACCGCGTAATCCAATAAATTGGAAGGTTCCGAAACCATCCAATAAATCGGAGGCCGGGTTTTTCGTGACCTCCGAGCAAGAGGACGAATATATCGACAAGGCGATTGTTGAGGCGCCTCGCATGGCACCGACCAAGTACACTGTTTGCGGCGCAACGATCACGCAACCTGTCATCAGAGGGATGTCGTAAATCAGATGCGAATAATGTGGCGCCGTGATCAGGCTCTAAGATCGATAGTACTGCAGACGAGGCTTGATGACTAAGCCAGCTCTCCTTTAGGTATCTCGACGATCCTTTCACGCCAATAGCGTGCCAGCATCTCCAACCTGTTCGAAAATCTGTCGCTCAACTGTGCAGGCTCGTTCCTTCTCACTCGGCTCAGAAGTCCGCTCTTCAACAATGACTGCCAAGTCTGGCTAAGGGTTCTAGCGGAGCAATGCTCCTCTCGAATCAGCTTCGGCGCGAGGTCCTTGTACAGTTCGACCTTGCTGAGGCGCGCGCGGCTCATCTCCCGGAGGATGGCTTCGGCCAGTTCGGCTTTCCTGGGATTGTAAGGAAATAGTATGCTGCAGAATATCTTCAGGTCGCCGATGCTGGTTCGATCGGCCTCGATCTTTGGAGTCACGAAACCGTGCTTCTTCATGTACTCGGCCCAGTACTCCTTGTCCTTGGTCGTCTCCGGCATCGACATGGGCAATTACCCCATGGTATAGAATGGTGCGTCTCCGAATAAGCCTTCCCACATGGGGTAAATGGGCACCCGGCCGCACCAACGGATCCAGATTGCTTGTTACAGACAATAATGAAGCCTTTGAATTACCCCAGTACGGATAATAGCGTCAAATCCGCCACGTGACCATTGCAAGCTCTTTGCCAATCAAGAATCATCGGTGCAATGCACCCTGCCTTGCCATCGCATGAACATGGCAGTTCGTCGTCAGCTCTTGCGAGTCTCAGGAACATGCCCGAACATGAGCCGGCAAAGGGCATTGTTCCAATTTCTTGGAGTGTCGGGAATCATTCCATAAAATGGAATGCTCGAATTTGATTGCTTCCAGTTAGAATCAAAACGTCTTGCAGCCATATTATCAGGTCGTCAACGAGGGCTCATTTCATCATAGCCCTGAGAGTTCCCGCCCCAACCAAGATCGGAATCCCTTGGACGGCCAATCGAGTCGTCTCCGAGTTCCCTGGCTTCTCTTCGCCACGTGGACACACAAGCGCCCTTTCTTCACGAACCAATCCTCTACGCGGTACGTGCTGTCAAGGCTCGCGAGTGACATGATACGCTTGAGGTCAGACAGCACGACCGAGCGAAAACGATCCCGATCAGCAAGATAAGCAAAGTATCCTGTGGCACCGATGAAAAGGGTAGGTGAAATCGTCATCCGTCCCAAGAATACCAAACGGAGATCAGAGGCAAAGATGCTCCTGGGAGTCTTTTCAAACACGCAGACTGGAACCCGACGGGGCGCCCACAGCATCTGACGGAGCTGCATTCCGAGGCCTTGATGATTAGACGGTGCCTCTGATCTTAAGGTCTATTGTGGTTGCCGACAGTGTCCTCAAGCGCCTGCTGGTTCCGAAGGTTTTGCGATAATCTCGCGCACGTAGAGGTCAAAGAAGTTGTTCGAATGGGCAGGCTGAACAACCAGCGCTGTGTCAGCTCCCTCACTGGTTCCAGCAATCGCGATAACTGGACGATCCACGGGAATGACGCCAGCATCCGCAGCCATGACTGTGATCTCCAAGCAGACCTTCGTGCCCTCGCCGAACAGTCTCAGAGTGTCCGCCATAAGCTCCAAGGGTCCTATTGTGTCGCGCTTTGTTCTGATCGCGCGTTCGACACCTGAGAAGGCATGTCCCGCTGTTACGATTCGAGCTCCAGACGCGAGCAGGATCTCCTCGTTCTCCTTTGTCATCTGTTGAGAACCTGGTCTCTGAAAGCCACTGTGGTGACGCACCACGGTCAACCCGAATCCTTTCAGGATCTCGGAAGCCTTTACACCCGTCTTGCCAGTCGTTGAAGCAACCAGAACATCGTGGATTCCCAGTTCCTCGGCTCTATCTTTCGCACGCAGGAGAGTAGTTCCGGTGTTAGTCTCGCCAGGAGTTTCGTAGTAGACAATTTGCTTTTCTCTCATCGTCGCTGCCTTGTAGGCAGCATCACATTCCATCCACAATAACCGTTTCGGCCACAATCGGATGACTAGCCAAAACAGAGGGCATGAACACGTCGATCACTTTGCGAGCGGGATATGCTCAAGTCTTGACTTGGGAATTAGTTCGAGAGAGTCGCCCTATCGAAGGAAGTTGAGCGCTACGGCAACTAGGGCGCCCAGAACTACCGAGATGACGACTCGGGCGTTGAATTTCTTGTGCGCTTCCCCCAGAAGGTCTCCCGCGCCGATGTAGATGAAGTCACCAGCAACGAAGGCTATCGCCATCGTGTAGAGGTTAACTGGTATGAAAGACGCCAATGCAGATCCGATCGGATACATTGCACCAGCGATCAACAGGAAGAGTATGATCCGCCAGAAGCGAAATCCGGCCCTAGTCGCAAGAGCAGCAGTTGTGAATCCCTGTGGGATCTCGTGGGCAATGACCGCCAACGTGATGAGCAATCCGAGCGACGGGTTCGTTGCGTAGCCGATTGCTATGCCGATTCCGTCAACTACGTTATCCGAGGCCATCCCAACGATTGCAATCCAGTCGACACTGTGAGCCTCGCACTCCGCTTCACCGCACGAGTGGAGCATTATCGTCTTCTCGACCAAATAGAAGACGATGAAACCTAGCAAGACAAAGATCGCGTTTGATGAGACGTCCGCCTCAGGAATCAGTTCCATGAATGCAGCGGAGACTAGGATACCGGAAGCAAACCCGACGGCATATCGAGTTTCAATCGAGCGAAACCTCGAGCTCAGGAAAAGCATGGCTCCACCTAGGTCTGAGATCGCCGCAAAGAACGCGGATACTGCGACCATGAGGAACAACGAGTGCAGCAAGACTTGTCAACCGACCTCTGTGCCAATGCGAGGATATTTCCGTTTTGTGCGAACTCACGGCAATTGCGGCAAGGTTATTGAATCGGCGTGTACTTGTGGCGCCTCAACACTATGTCTAGAAGGAGAGAATGTTCGAACGAGCCAAGTAGTAGATCGCGTCTTGTTATCCAAGTTGTCGAAGAAGAAGCTGCTTGACCTGCTCCACTTTCAGATTCGGAATATTTGGCGGGTGGACGGCCTCTACTTCTTGGGGATCGAGAGAGAGTTCGGTACTGAGGTTGCTTCGAAGATTGACGAAGAGTGTTGGAAGACGATGGGTACCCTCGAAGCTCGTCAGCTCAAGGAAGTTGTCCGGGCCAGAGAGTGGTCTGTTCCGAAGATCATTGATGTCCTGAGACTCACAAGTTGGGCGCTCGACCATGAGGAGTACAAAGAGGTAGAGGTACGCAGAGATCGAGGTCTATTCCGAGTTGTGAGCTGTCGTACTCAGCTGACGAGAATCAGAAAGGGGTTGACCGAATTTCCTTGCCGGCCAATCAGGGAAAGTTACCTGAAAGCATTCGTGCGGGAGCTGAATCCGGGTGTCGTCGTCGCCTGCAAGATCTGTCCACCAGGTTCGCATCCCGAAAATGCGTGGTGTGAGTGGGAATTCTCAAGATCGGCGTGAGACCTTGGTGTTGTGAATACGCGATTTCCGGAACGCAGGAATTGTCATGCATGCTCGCTTGCGCACCACGAGATCATCGAAAATCCCCTGGCCTATATAGAAAAAGGATTGAGCGTCCTTAATATGGGGCCTACGACGTAGTCGGCCGAAACTCTCGGGAGACCAGCAATGCTTCACGAAATAAGATGGCACGGACGGGCTGGGCAGGGCGTGATCACGTCGAGTAGATTGCTCGCTCAGGCTGCCCTTCTAGAGGGCAAACACGTACAGGCGTTTCCAGAATTTGGGCCCGAG
>Ga0315280_10012028_pt1 | contig 10538 bp, 11 predicted proteins | sample YL17G06_40_MG_FD_203697 | JGI IMG/M metagenome (GOLD analysis project Ga0315280, IMG submission 203697) | Sediment microbial communities from Yellowstone Lake, YNP, Wyoming, USA - YL17G06_40 | ecosystem: Environmental > Aquatic > Freshwater > Lake > Sediment | place: USA: Wyoming | collected... | reverse complement strand
GCCCGCAACGATTTCATCCTCTTCTCCGAACCCACCTGGGGCCTGGACCTCGCCTCGAGCCTCTTCATCTACCGCCTGATCCTCAAGCTGAAGCAGGAGGGGGTAGCCGTCCTGCTCATCTCCTCCAGCCTGGAGGAGATCCTCGCCCTCTGCGACCTGATCGCGGTGATGCGCCGGGGCAGGCTGGTGGCCAGTTTTCCCAACGGCCCCGAGGTGAGCAGGGAGGAGGTCGGAGGTTACATGCTGGGCTTGCGGGAGGGGAGGCTGGCGGAGAACTGATGGCCGCGCAAGAGAGGATCGGCACCCTAGCGGCCCGCGCGGCGGGCCTGCTTATCACCCTGGGAAGCTCCCTGCTGCTCGCCGTACTGCTCATCCTGCTGCTGAGCAGGCAGCCCCTGCAGGCGGCGACCTATTTCTTCGCCGGGCCCTTCCTGAACGGCTACGATTTCGGCAACATGCTGAACTACGCCGCGCCGTTGATCTTCGCCGGCCTGGGCATGGCGGTGGCCTTCACCTCCTCCGAGTTCAACCTGGGCGGGGAAGGCCAGATCTACCTGGGCGGGCTGGCCGCCACCCTGGCCTGCCTGGCCCTGCCCTCGGCCCCGGGCCCGGCGGGCATCCTCCTGGCCCTCCTCGCGGCGGCGGCGGCCAGCGCCCTGCTGGCCGGCCTCTCCGGTTTCCTGAAGATGGGTTGGCGGATCGACGAGCTGATCACCTCTTTCCTGCTCTCGGGGGCCGTGATCCTGGTGGTGGACTACCTGGTCACCGGGCCCCTGGACGACCCCCAGAACAACCTCCTGGCCACGCGGGGCTTCGCCGAGCGGTTCTTTTTGTTCAAGCTCCTGCCGCCCTCGAACCTCAACGCCAGCCTGCCCATCGCCCTGGCAGCCGCCGGCCTGGTCTGGCTGCTGGTCTTCAAGACCCACCTGGGCTACGAGATGAGGATCTGCGGCCTGAACCAGGAGTTCTCCCGCTACGGGGGCATCAACGTCCAGGCTTACCTGGTGCTGCCCATGGTGGTCAGCGGCGCCCTGCACGGCCTGGCGGGAGGCTTCGCCGTGCTGGGAACCTATCACCGCTTCCTGAAGGACTTTTCCGCCGGGGTGGGCTGGAGCGCCATCGCCGTGGCCCTCATCGCCCGCAATAACCCCCTGGGCGTGCTGCCGGCGGCGCTGTTCTTCGCCTACCTGGAGGCGGGGGCCCGGGCGGCCATGCTCCACGCGGACGTCACCTTCGAGATCGCCTCTATCGTGCAGGCGGCCGTGTTCTTCCTCATCACGGCCCGCAGCCTCTACTGCGTCGCGCGCCTGCCCGGGAGGGTCCGGGATGATCGTCCGTAGCGCGGTGGACATCATGACCCCCCTCCTGCTGGCAGCCACCGGGGGGCTGTTCACGGAGCTGGCCGGCATGCTCAACATTGCCCTGGAAGGGCTGATGCTGACGGCCGCCTTCGCCGCCGTGGTGGCGGCCTCCGCCTGCCAGAGCCTGCTGGCGGGGCTGGCGGTGGGGATCCTCTCCTCCCTGGCGCTGGCCCTTCTTTTCGGCGCCGTGACCCTGCGCCTCAAGGCCAACCTCTTCATCACCGGCCTGGCCGTCAACCTCCTGGCCTCCGGGCTCACCGCCGTGCTCTCCCTGCGCATCTTCGGCAGCAAGGGGGTCATCCTCCTGGAGGCTTCCAGCCGGCTGCCCGCCCTCAGGCTCCCAGGGCTGGAGCCTCTGCCCCTGGTGGGGGAGCTGCTTTCGGGTCACAACCCCTTCGTGTACCTGAGCTGGGTCCTCCTGGCCCTCTCGGCCCTCATCCTCTACCAGACGCCCCTGGGCCTGAGGCTGCGGGGGGCGGGCAAGGACCCTCAGACCCTCGTCTCCCTGGGGCTGAAGCCGGAACGCTACCAGCTGCTGGCCATCCTGTTTTCGGGGCTGAGCTGCGGCATCGCCGGCTCCCTGTTGAGCCTGCGCCTGGGGGCCTTCGTGCCCAACATCACCGCCGGCAGGGGCTGGATAGCCCTGGTGGCCATCTACCTGGGCAACAGGACCCCCCTGGGTCTCCTCGTGGCCGCGTTCCTCTTCGCCCTGGCCGAGGCGGCGGCCAACTACGCCCAGGGGGTGCTGGGGGTGCCCACCAACTTCATCCTCGCCTTTCCCTACCTGGTCACGGTCCTGGCCATGATTCTCTATTCCGTGCTGAGGCGCCGCGGACGCTGATTTTTGTGCTTGACGGCCCCTGGTTCACCGTTTATGCTGGAACGACACAAAGTTTTGCTTCGCGGCATGGGCTTCGCAATTCAGCGGACAGGGTTTTGAGAGAAAATCAGAGAAGGAGGCATTGGGAATGGCCGGAGAGTCGAGTCTGTTGATCTCCAAGCTTGTGGAGGACTACAAGAGGGACGAGAGCAGGCTGTTAGACATTGTGCGGGAGGTACAGGCGGCCTACGGCGCCATCTGCGAGGATTCCATCGACCAGATCGCCCGGGAGCTGGGCATCCCCAGGGTCCGGGTGGCGGATATGGTCAGTTTCTACAGCTTCCTGTCCAGGACCCCGAAGGGCAAGTGCGTGATCCGCCTCTGCAATGACGTGGTGGACAAAATGCACGGCCTGGAGGAGGTGGCCAGGACCTTTGAGAAGGCCCTGGGGATCAGGGTCGGAGAGACCACCCCTGACGGCCTGATCAGCCTGGAGTATACCCCCTGCATCGGCATGAGCGACCAGGCCCCCGCGGCCCTGATCGGCAGCCTGGTGGTTACGAGCCTGAAACCCGCGGACGTCCCGGGCATCCTCCAGGCGATCCGCCGCGAAGAGGGCAAGATCGGCCAGAGGGGGCTTTTCCCCAACGCCGAGGTGCGCCAGAACCTGCGCCAGGGTGGGCCCGTGTTTTCCGCCCCCTTCGAGAGCGGCGTGGCCCTGCGCAAGGCCCTCAACATGAGCCCCGAGCAGGTCATCGAGGAGATCACCCAATCCAGGCTGCGCGGCCGCGGTGGGGCGGGGTTCCCCACCGGCATGAAGTGGAGCTTCTGCCGCAAGGCCAAGGGCGAACACTACCTGATCTGCAACGGCGACGAGGGGGAGCCCGGCACCTTCAAGGACCGCTACATCCTGGCGGAAACGGCGGACCTGCTGTTCGAGGGCATGACCATCGGCGGCTACGCCATCGGCGCCAGGGAGGGCTTCCTCTACCTGAGGGGAGAGTACGAGTACCTCTGGGCTCACCTGGAGCAGGCGCTGGCCCGCCGCAGAAGGCTCGGACTGTTGGGCCGCAACGTCTGCGGCCGGGAAGGCTTCGACTTCGACATCCGCATCCAGCTCGGCGCCGGGGCCTACATCTGCGGCGAGGAATCGGCCCTGATCGAGAGCCTGGAGGGCAAGCGCGGCGCCCCCAGGGACCGCCCGCCGTACCCGGTGCAGAAGGGCTACCGCAACCAGCCCAGCTCGGTCAACAACCTGGAGACCGTCTGCTGCGCGGCGCGGATCCTGGAGAAGGGCGCCGAGTGGTTCGCCGCCCTGGGCACGCGGGAGTCAAGCGGCACCAAGCTGCTGAGCGTCTCGGGGGACTGCCGCCAGGAGGGCGTCTACGAGCTGGAGTACGGAGTCACCATCCACAAGCTCCTGGAGCTGGTGGACGGCTGCGAAGCCCAGGCGGTCCAGGTGGGCGGACCCTCGGGGGTCTGCGTGGCCCCCAAGGACTTCGGCCGCAAGATCAGCTTCGAGGACATTCCCACCGGCGGCTCGGTGATCGTCATCGGGCCCAAGCGGGACCTGCTCGCCATCGTCAAGGATTTCACCGAGTTCTTCGCCGAGGAGTCCTGCGGCTGGTGCGTTCCCTGCCGGGTCGGCGCCACCCTGCTCGTGAAAAAGCTCGACAAGATCCTGGAGGGCAGGGGTACCGCGGCCGACCTGGAGGAGCTGAAGGAGCTGGGGAATACGGTGAAGCTTATGAGCCGCTGCGGCCTGGGCCAGACGGCCGCCAACCCCGCGCTGACCACCCTGCAGAACTTCCCCGACCTCTACAAGAAACGGATCAACGCCGAGCCCTTCATTCCCGCCTTCGATTTGCCGGGCGCCTTCAGCGAGTTCGCGGCCGTCACCGGCAGAAAGTTCAAACTGGAGGATGAGCAATGAGCCAGGAGAAAGTCAGCATCATCATCGACGGGGAAGAGGTAGGGGCCGCGCCGGGGCAGACGATCCTGCTTGCCGCCTCCGAGGCCGGCATCTACATCCCCCATCTCTGCTATCACAAGGATCTCAGCCCGGGCGGGCACTGCCGCCTCTGCACGGTCAAGGTGAACGGCAAGCCGACCAACGCCTGCACCATGGAGGTGGGGCGGGGCATGGTGATCGAGAACGACACCGAGGAGCTGAACCTCCAGCGCCGGCACCTCATCGAGATGCTCTTCGTGGAGGGCAACCACATCTGCCCCTACTGCGAGAAGAGCGGCAACTGCGAGCTGCAGGCCCTCTCCTACAGGCTGGGGATGCTGGCGCCCGGCTACCCTTACCTGTTCCCGCGCAAGGAGCTGGACGCCTCCCACCCGGACGTGTACATCGACCGCAACCGCTGCATCCTCTGCGGCCGCTGCGTGCGCTCCTCCCGCGAGAAGGACGGGAAGTGCGTGTTCGGCTTCGAGGGCAGGGGAATCAAGACCAGGCTGGCGGTGAACTCCGCCCGCGGCCTCTCGGAAACGGAGATGACGGCGGCGGACCGGGCCGCCAGCTACTGCCCCACCGGCAGCCTGATGCTGAAGCGGGTGGGCTTCAAGATGCCTGTGGGCACGCGGCTTTACGACCGCAAGCCCATCGGCTCGGATATCGAGGAAAAGAGGGAGTAGAGTATGGCCAAGGCTAAGATTGCGACCACCGCCATGACCTCCTGCTTCGGCTGCCACATGTCGATCCTGGACATCGACGAGCGGATCCTGAAGCTGATGGAGCTGGTGGAGTTCGATAAATCCCCGATCAACGACATCAAGAGCTTCACGGGCCCGGTGGACGTCGGCATCATCGAGGGCGGAGTCTCCAACGAGGAGAACCTGGAGGTGGTGCGCGCCTTCCGCAAGCACTGCAGGGTCCTGGTTTCCCTGGGCGAGTGCGCCATCGAAGGCAACATCCCCGCCATGCGCAACATGGTTCCCCTGAAGGAATGCCTGGAGGAGGCCTACCTGCGCGGCCCGACGGTGGAAAACCCCAGCGGCCTGATCCCCTGCGATCCGGATATCCCCATGCTGATGAACAGGGTCTACCCTGTCCATGAAGTGGTGAAGGTGGACCTCTTCATCCCCGGCTGCCCGCCCTCGGCGGACACGATCTGGGAGATACTGGTGGCGCTCCTGGCGGGCAAGGAGATAAAACTGCCCTACGAGCTGCTGAAGAAAGACTGAAAGCGAGGAGGGCTAGAGATGAGCCAGAAGATCGTGATCAGCCCGGTTACCCGCGTCGAGGGCCACGGCAAGGTGACCATCCGCTTGAGCGACGCCGGCAAGGTGGAGGAGGCCCGGATGCACATCGTGGAGTTCCGTGGCTTCGAGCGCTTCGTGCAGGGCCGCTTCTACTGGGAAGTGCCGGTGATCATCCAGAGGCTCTGCGGCATCTGCCCGGTGAGCCACCACCTCTGCGCCGCCAAGGCCACGGACGTGATCGTGGGCGCGGACAGGCTGTCCCCCACGGCGGAGAAGATGCGCCGCCTGATGCACTACGGCCAGATCTTCCAATCCCATGTCCTGCACTTCTTTCACCTGGCCTCTCCGGACCTCCTGTTCGGCTTCGACGCTCCGGTGGAGAAGAGGAACGTGATCGGCGTGGCCCTGGAGCACCCCGAGGTGGTCAGGCAGGCCATCCTGATGCGCAAGTACGGCCAGGAGGTGATCAAGGCCACGGCGGGCAAAAAAATCCACGGCACTGGGGCCATCCCCGGGGGCATCAACAAGAACCTCTCGCCCGAGGAGAGGGACTTCCTCAAGAAAGACATCGACCAGATGCTCCAGTGGGCCGCCGGCGGCCTAGAGCTGTTCAAGAAGCTGTACCGCGGCGACCTCAAGCGCCTGTCCTCCTTCGGCAGCTTCGAGAGCAACTTCGTCAGCATCGTGGATAGGGACGGCCGCTTCGACCTCTACGATGGCAAGCTGCGAGCCAAGAACGCGGAGGGCAAGATCATCTTCGACCAGGTGGAGCCGCTGGACTACCTGAACCACATCCGGGAGGAAGTGCGGCCCTGGAGCTACATGAAGTTCCCCTTCATCAAGGAGCTGGGCAAGGACAAGGGCTGGTACCGGGTCGGACCCCTGGCCAGGCTCAACAACTGCGACTACATGGACGCTCCCCTGGCGGAGAGGCAGAGGCGGGAGTTCGTCAAGCTCGGCGGGGGCCGTCCGGTGCACGCCACCATGGCCTACCACTGGGCTCGGCTGATCGAGGCCCTGTACTGCGCCGAGAAGATCAAGGAGCTGTTGGACGATCCCGACCTCCAGGGCACGGAGCTGGTGAGAAGCGGCACGCGGCGGTTCGAGGCAGTGGCCTTCCTGGAGGCCCCCCGCGGGACGCTCTTCCACCACTACCGGGTGAACGAGCAGGACCAGGTGACCATGGCCAACCTGATCGTCTCCACCACCAGCAACAACGAGCCGATGAACCAGGCGGTGAAGAGGGTGGCGGTGGACTACCTGGAGGGGAAGAAGAAGATCACCGAGGGGTTGCTGAACCATATCGAGGTGGCCATCCGGGCCTACGACCCCTGCCTGAGCTGCGCCACCCACGCTCTAGGGCAGATGCCCCTGATCGTGCGCCTGGAGGGACCGCGGGGAGAGCCGATCGAGGAGAAGGTGCGGGAGTGAGCCCCGTCCTGGTGCTGGGCTACGGGAATCCGGGCCGGCAAGACGACGGCCTGGGCCCGGCGGTGGTGCGGGAGCTGGAAGCCCTGGATCTTCCCGGGGTGAGCCTGGAGGCCGACTACCAGCTGGCGCCCGAGAGCGCGGCGGACCTGGCGGTCTGCGACAGGGCGATCCTGGTGGACGCGGCCTGCTCGGGCCCGGCTCCCTACCAGGTCCGGCGCCTCGAGCCCGCTTGCGGCGGCGGGGCCGGCGCGGGCTTCACCAGCCACGCCCTGAGCCCGGAGGCGCTGCTGGCCCTCTGCCGGGAGGCCTACGGGAGGCTGCCGGAGGCGACACTGGTGGGGGTGCGGGGCTACAGGTTCGCCCCGGGCGAAGGGCTGACCAGGAGGGCGGAGGCCAACAAGAGCAGGGCTCTTGAGTTTATTTTACAATTGATAGGGGAGTGGAAGGGAGAACCATGGCGACAGGAGAAACGGGAAAAACGATTCTGATCATCGACGACGATCCGGACATGCGCGCAGCCACGCGGATCGTGCTGGAGTCGGCCGGCTTTCTCGTGGGCGAGGCGGCCACCGGCGAGGAGGGCCTGAAGGTGGCCCAGCGCATCAAGCCCGACGCGGTCCTGCTGGACCTGATGATGGAGACGGTGGACGCGGGCAGCAAAGTCTCCACCCGGCTCAAGGAGGCGGGCTTCAAGGCCCCCATCTTCCTCTTGAGCTCGGCGGGCGACGCGGTGCGCTACAACCTCGATCCCAAGGAGCTGGGGCTGGCCGGCATCTTCCAGAAGCCGATCGACCATCGCGTGCTGCTGGTCACGCTGAAGACGGAGCTGAAGCTCAAGCAGGGCCGCTTTCGAGAAAAATGAGTTCGATCCCTACTTCGGCCTCTCCATATTCCGCCTGGACCCGCTGCCCCGCGGGCAGATCGCATTCCATACCGAGTACAACCTGTGCTTCGAAGTCACTAAGCTTCGCGCAGGACGGCGAGCGGCTGTCCCCGCGCAAACGTGTGCTGCGCGGGCACGAGTATGCGTTCCACGATGCCGTCGGCCGGCGCGCTCACCTCGACGTTCGCCTTGATCAGCACGGCATTTGCCACCACCTGGCCGGCCGCGACGCGGTCGCCCTCGCGCACCAGCCATTGGTCCATTAACGCCTCAGTGCCCGCCTCGACGCCCTGCCACGCCTCGTCGGCCAACGCGATATCGGTCATTTTTTTTTCGCCAGCTTCGTCCTCATCATGCTGCGGCAACGGTCGGCGATATGCTTCACCTGCGGAATGACGGCCTGTTCAAGAGGCCGGCTGTACGGTATCGGCACGCCTGGCACGCCCAAACGCTGGACAGGAGACTTGAGCGTGATTCCGTCGAGGCGCTCGGCAACCAGCGCGGCAATCTCGGCGGCGACTCCGAAGTTGACGTAGTCCTCGTCGGCGACCAGCAGGCGCCCGGTCTTCGCCACGGAGCTCACCACGGCTTCGATGTCGAGCGGAACCAGCGTGCGCAGGTCGACCACCTCGGCGCGGATTCCTTCCTTTTCCAGTTCGGCGGCGGCAACCAGTGCCTTCTGCACCATCTGGCTCAGCGCGACGATCGTCACGTCAGTGCCTTCGCGGGCGATCCGCGCCTTACCAAAGGGGATCGTGTAAGCCTCTTGCGGCACCTCGGTGGTGCTGCCCTCGAAGTAGGCCATCCACGGCAGCCCCATGATGCCCTTGTGGAAGAAATACATCACCGGGTTGTCATCGCGGATGGCCTGGATCATCAGCCCCTTCGCGTCATAGGCGTTCGACGGGACTACCACCTTCAGGCCGGGCACGTGCGCGAACAGCGAGTAGAGGCATTGCGAGTGCTGCGCGGCATCGCCGTAGCCGCCGCCGATCGCCGTCATCAACACCACCGGCAGACGAACGTTCCCGTCCGACATGTAGGTGTTCTTGGCGAGGTGATTGAAGATCTGGTCCATGCAGACGCCGAAGAAATCGACGAACATCAGTTCGGCGATCGGCCGCAGGCCCCCTGCGGCGGCGCCGGTGGCGGCGCCGATAAAGGCGCTTTCCGAGATCGGCGTGTCCATGATGCGCTCCCCGCCGAAGCGGTCGAGGAGCCCGCCGGTGGCGCCGAAAATCCCGCCATACTTGCCTATATCCTCGCCCATCACAAACACCCTCGGGTCGCGTTCAATCTCCTGCCCGATTGCTTCGCAGATCGCCTGCGCCATTGTCAGCTTGCGTGAAATAGCAACAGCCATGTCTATCCTCCTCAATTCGTTCGATCAACGGTCGATGTTCGGCATCAAATGAAAACGTGTTCCAGCGCCTCGCGCGGCTGCGGGTAGGGGCTCTGGCGCGCGAAATCGAAGGCCTGACGGATCTGCGTGTGAACCTTTTCGCGGATCGCCGCCTCCTTGCGGTCGTCCAGCGCGCCGCTCGCGCGCAGGTGGCTTGCCAAAGCCGGTATCGGATCGTTCTTGCGCAACTGATCCACCTCGCCCTTGGGGCGGTAGACTTCCGCGTCACCCTGGAAGTGCCCAAGGTAACGGTCGGTCTTGACCTCGATGAGCGTCGGCCCCTCGCCTTTGCGCGCGCGCGCGACTGCTTCGCCTGCTGCGGCGTAGACGTCGAGAGCGTCGTTTTTAGCCACCTCGATTCCCGGAATGCCATACGCCGCCGCGCGATCGGCATTGGAGCGGATCGCCGTAGAGTGGACTTTTTCCACGGAGATGGCGTATTTGTTGTCCTCGCAAACGAAGATCGCGGGGAGCTTCCAGAGGGCGGCAAGGTTCAGCGATTCGTGAAACGTCCCCTGGTTTGCGGCTCCTTCGCCGAAAAACGCGACCGCAACCCAGTCTTTTCCCAGTTTCTTCGCCGCCAGGGCCGCGCCGCAGACCGGCGGCATGCTGGCGCCGACGATGCCACTGCAGCTGAACTTGTGCTCCGGATCGAACAGATGCATATGGCCGCCCTTGCCGTGGCCGAGCCCAGAGGCTTTGCCGAACATTTCCGCCGTCATGCGGTCGAGCGGCACGCCCTTGGCGATAGCGAAATGATGCGGCCGGTGCGTTCCGATCACCGTGTCTTCCTTGCGCAGATGCGCGCATACACCGACCGCGACCGGCTCCTGCCCGGCCGAAAGGTGCATCTCCCCCGGCACGGGACCGGAGCCGATATCGAAGGCCAATCCCTTCTGGATGTTGGGCGGAAGCTTGCCCTCCAGATAGACCTTCGCCATCGTCTCTTCATACTCCCGGATAAGGAGCATGGTCTCATACATCCACACCAGTTGTTCGACGGTTGGTTCCATATCGTTCCACCTCCTCTTTTTATAGCGCGCCCAACGGGGCGCGCGGCGATTTAAGGATTTTCTTCACTCAACAAGTTGTGTCTTAAAATAACTCTTCATAAGCTCCTGGCTTGGGGACTGGTATTGCTTTGGAGCCGTACTTTTGGTAACGATGCCAGAGGCTGCGGACCACAGGACCGTGTTTCCCCGCCAAGATGTCTTCATCGAAAAGAGGTTTATCGTACAGGGCGAGGTGAAATCCCCGCGTATAGTGCGCGGGCTTCGAAGCTTAAGAGGGGAAGTGTTATCGCCCTCTTCGGTATCGCTCACGCTGAGGAAGTAATCTGCTCCGTCTTTCGCACTTACCTTGGCCATGTTCTCCTCATCCAACTCTGACCAGCGGGGGCTAGTAAAAGTGCAGTACCTTGTAGTTGTTCCTTCA
>Ga0315280_10012027_pt1 | contig 10539 bp, 12 predicted proteins | sample YL17G06_40_MG_FD_203697 | JGI IMG/M metagenome (GOLD analysis project Ga0315280, IMG submission 203697) | Sediment microbial communities from Yellowstone Lake, YNP, Wyoming, USA - YL17G06_40 | ecosystem: Environmental > Aquatic > Freshwater > Lake > Sediment | place: USA: Wyoming | collected... | reverse complement strand
ATGAACGCTCATGAGCAAATCGGCGACTGGAAAAGGGATGCGGCTGCCAAATGGCTGAACGGCATCACTTGCAACAACAAAGATGCTGACAAATACGACTCCACCAACCCAAACTTCCTCAAAAGGAAATGAGCAAGCTAATCGTCTGATCGGTTCTAATCGCGTAGCCTCCTTCGAAGATCAGTGTACACAATAAGAATCATTATCTAACCAATCGCTAGTGAGAAGCAAATAAGACATGGTCTCAGGAGAACTCAGTATGCAGCATGAAACTCAGATTATTTTTCGACCCGTCCGAATTGTGCGGACCGATGCGGCTGACGACGGCCGGCCGCATGAAGGGTTGCCCTCCCGAGAAGGCGATGTAAGCAACACCTGCATCCGCAAGTTTTCTTACGGCTTGTTTCGCCTCCTCAGTGTCAAGTTCATCCGGCGCTCTGATGTGTGCGGATTCGTAGCAGTGAACACAGCTGAGGTTGCAAGCCCTTGTCAAATTCCAGACGATCAAGAACGGAGAAAAGCCTGTAAATGGTTTGCTGATTCCATACCTCGCTATTCCTTCAAGGACAGAGGCTAACCCTTTCCGCCACATCGGATCCCTTAACTGCTGTCTGATTGTAACATTGTCCAAGTTACTTCTAGTGGATATTGAATTCAATATCACGGAAATGATGTGGTAAGCTGTGGAACATCCAAGGCAGAGTTTCAAATTCTCCCCAGCGTACCTTCGCAATGCCAGCTCCACTCTGCGCCCGCACTTTCTCTGGTCGTGCAGAATCTCAGCATACGTCTCGACAGAGGGTTGTCTAGCCAATTTTCTACAAGCTCCGCCATTGACGCCGCTGAGTTCTTTGCCGGCGTGCTATTCAACCACCACCCCTTCTGGAAACTGAAAGAGTGAACCACCATGCAGCATAACGCAGCACCACTTCAAACTCACTTTTCCAGTGCTTCCGGAGGAAAGAGTCCGACGCATGTGCGTCCGCTCCAAGCGATATTTGAAATCCACGTATTTGCATTTATAGTTACGATAGCACCGGTTGAACGGCACTATTTTAAATATACGGATTCAGGTACGTGAATACGACTCCCCCATTAAAATGCATAAGGTTTGCGAGATGGTACTTTGTGTTTTCGCGCTCATCGTGTTTTCAATCATGGGCATAGGCTCAGCGAAGTACAGGCCGCTTGCACGTGAAGCAGTAAAATGCGTGACTAAAACCCTTCTCCTGAGTCCCTGCGACATGGCCGTAGAACAACGACTCAAAGCAAAGGCGACAGGCAAGCTGCTGAAATTCTATCCTCCGCTGGCGCGGTTTTTCTATTGGAACTTCAAAGCGTTTGCTTGGGCGTTCACGGCATTCTTCTTTGGATCCCTAGCGTACACTGCCTACTCGATCTACAATTTCTTCGTCTACGGTTCATGTGAACCAGGCGGCGTCTGCTATCTAACCATGATCGACTGGTGCATTCTTGAGATAGAGAAGGTAGCAATCTACGCCACCCTCGCGATTCTCGTAGCTGTCATCTTGTACCTTGCCATCAAAACCAAAATTACATCGCATTAGCATAGATCATTTTGAAGAACGCGGATTATTTCCCTGAGACCTGAAAGTTTAAACGACATCAGCATAACCTTGCACGAGCTGGCCGATGAATGGTGCGAGGGACGCGGCACACGAGATCGTACTCGGATTAGTCGAACAGCAAAGAAATGTGAATCACGGTGCAAAAAAGGTACGAAGGATGGAGAAAGATGGGTTTGGTCAAAGAATCGACCTACGGAGGTAATTCAATCTATCTTTGCTCGTTTTGCGGTCTCGGTTACGCAGACAGAGCGACCGCAGACGAATGCGAGGGATTTTGTCGAACCAACAATAGCTGTTCCCTAAAGATCACCAAAAAGGCCGTGTATAAGCCATCATGATCTAGCGAGACCTCTGTTTGATGTGTCCACCTAACGAGGCTCTATGGGCCGGATGTTCATATACACTATTACTTCTGCCTCTAATCACGATGATAAACGGGCGTACGATGACATTCATTCAGGTAGCAATTGCCAAGGGCATGGTGAAAAAACAGAAGAATGAAGTTTTCGTACCTGTAACTACTGCCGTCTGCCTTTTGGCAATTAGTGTGCCTCTTGTATTCCAAGAACAGTCAAGCGCTGGTTGCTCTTAATGCCACGTGCAACATTTGCTGGCGCAAAAGTCATTGAACCTGCATTTAGGTCCGCTTCTCTGTCACCTACGGTGAAGACGCCTTGACCCTCTATGACGTAGAAGCAGACATCATACGGCTCTGGCCGCGGAGGAATCTCCTGGCCAGTTTCAAGGCAAACAAGGACGATGTTGAACATCCTCGTGCTACGAACATCTTTCTTTACTCTCTCGGTCGTTGAGAATTCTGCCAGTTCATTTAAGTCCCATACTTCCATGTGTGGCTGTCACCTCCGCAAGCCTGAGAACATCGGTTGACTTGTTTTCTTTGAGGCTGCGGTTCTCTTCTCATTCCTTGTATCTTTCATGAAGCTTCATGCCAGCGAGTAGGAATGATGCTGTGAAGAGAAGGAGAAGAGTGGTGTCCGCTACCAAACCGAAGTATGCCGTCCCTTCGAGTCCGTATCTGACCAGATCGTTGGAATAGGTGAGTGGCGATACGAGCGCTATCGACCGACTCCAATCGGGCATAGCCTCTAGCGGGATGAAGACCCCGCTGACGAATAGCAACGGTAGACGGACGAAGTTCAGCATCATCATCACGTCGCCTGGATTCTCGGTCGGATAGGAGGCGAACATTATGCCCATGGCTGCGAAACTGAAAGAGGATAAGCCCACACCGACAGTCAAGCCGAAAGGATTGGCTATGTTTGTTCCAAGCCATGCCAAACCTATAAGAAGCGGAATCAGGGCAATCGCAGCGCTGAATATTAGGCCTCCGAGAGTTTTGCCGAACAGAATTGTGTAGAACGAGATCGGTGCAGACACGAGACGCTCAAATGTCTTGGTTCTTCTCTCTGTTGGTATGACCGCTGGTCCAATCGATGATGAGCTGAAGAGGATAGTGATAGCCATGAGGCCGGGAATAAGTGAAGCCGGAGGAACGTTCCTTCCGACGGCGAATGAGAGGAACATGAAGAGTGGAAACATTATGCCAAACATGAGGACTGACGGCTTGAGGTAGTATACTCGCATATCCTTCTTCGCGATGGCCCAGGAACACTTGAATTCGTTTCGAACACGCATGGATATGATGCTGGCCTTGCTCATCGTTTTCATCCTACTTGGTGAGTTTCACGAACACATCTTCTAAGCTCGGGCCCAAGGTATTCACCGTAATGGGCTTCAGGCCTTTCGCCTTCACGTAGTCCCAGAGGTTGAGTAGAACAGTGGAAGGGTCATTCGTGTACAGCCTATACTTGTCGCCTTCCTTGCGAACTTCATTCACGCCTCCGATACGCTCCAGTTCCTCGCCGACGTCCGGCGAGGTCGAGTCCAATGCGACCTCGACTGATTGGACGCTCTGTATGGTTCTCTTGAGCCTCTCGGGCGTGTTGATCGCGGCTATCCTTCCCTTGTGGATGATTGCAACACGGTCACAAAGTATGTTCGCTTCCTCGATGTTGTGCGTGGTTAGAAAAACAGTCGACCCCTGCCTGTTGAGGTCACGGACAACCTCCTTGATAATCAAAGCACTTTGCACGTCTAACCCGGATGTCGGCTCGTCAAGAAAGAGCAGATCCGGTTTGTTCGTTAACCCCATCGCGATCGCTAAACGACGTCTCATACCTTTGGAGAAGCTCTTTGCTTTGCTCCGCTTCTTCTCCTGTAGATCGAACACTTCTAGGAGCTCTTCAGCTCGCTTCTCAGCGTCTCTCTTTCCGACGTGATAAAGTTCCGCAGTGAACAACACGTTGTCCCAGGCCGATAGTTCATCATACACGTTGGAGATCTCAGGAACGATGCCCATCCGTTCCTTAGCCAATAATGGTTGACGCTGCACATCATACCCGAAGATCTTCGCAGTTCCTTCGGTGGGTTTGGTTAGGGTAGTTAGCATCCTTATCGTGGTTGTCTTTCCAGCCCCGTTAGGGCCGAGGAAACCGAAGATCTCTCCCTTCTGAACCTGGAAGTTGACGTGGTCGACTGCCAACAGTTCACCATACTTTTTCGTGAGACCTATCGCTTCGATCGCACTCTCCATCAGAAGCCCCGTTTCCTTATTGCTTGAGTTCCTTGAGCTCTTCATCAATCGCAGCAATCTCTTTCTTCAACTCATCGGCGTATTCTTCCAAGTCCTTCGCTTGCTCTTCTCTAGTGAAGAATCGCCTGCCGCGATATCCGTGGTGTTCATGACAAGTACGGCGCCAACCGCAACAGCACATTCCAAGTTCCACCTCCGGGGCGCGCTATCGAAAACGAAGCATTTAAACTGCGAACTCTGTAGTAACGTAGCAACTATGTCTGAAGGAAGTAACAAGCCGGCTCTCCTCTGCCTATGTCCTCTGGAAGGAGTCATAGATAAGATAGGAAAGAAGTGGACCCTACTGGTGGTCAATGCGATTGGAAACCACGAGAGGCTCAGATTCGGTCAGATGATGCAGGAACTGCGAGGGATCAGCCCCGCCACTTTGACTGACACGTTACAAGAACTCCAGCGTGAAGGCCTAGTTAAGAGAGAGCCTTTCGCTGAGATACCTCCAAGAGTGGAGTATTCCCTGACCGAGGATGGAGCCCCGCTTAGAAAGGCGATTCTCCCTCTTCTTCAATGGGCATCGACAAGGCATTCTCTGACCAAGAAAATGTGCGGATCCAGGTACAAGCGGATCCCTGCTCACAAGATCCTCAGGACCCCGGAATAAGGATGCAACGTGCGTGCGCGTCGGGCACCTCTGAGCGGTGATTCACGAGAGTCAACGTTGCACTAACCCGGTCTCCGCAAGTCCGAATCACATGTCGTCCTCAAACTCACCTCCCCACGGTTCTCTCGGGGGGCAGCAGCGATGATATTTCGGACAAGGTCTAATAGTTTGATTTGTTATCCTCAATGGTGAGTGTGCTGATCCATGGAGGAAGAGCTACGAGACTCACCCAAGTATGGGCTTGTTGTGTGCAATAGTGGGGCCTCAAACACTGGACACCTGACAGGGTTGGCTGCCCTCGAGGTGGTCAAGAGATTGGGGGACGAGAAAGTCGGAATATGCTCCCTGCCCGCTCTAGCCAACAATGTTCCAAGGCAGACTGCGCTCGTAAAGAAAATTGAGCACCTTATCGTTATCGACGGTTGCCGCAATGAATGTTCTGCAAAGATTTTGAAGGCCCTAGGAATCGCGTATGACAACTACCTAAATCTGGATTACGATCTTGGAATCAAGAAACTGGGACCGTTCAGCACCATGGAGTATTCCGAAGAGCATGTTGAAAAAGCTACGTCGGCCATACTAAGAAGGATAATGGAAATGTAGTTGCCAGCGAAGTTTCATGTTCGCTCTTGACGAGGCGAATATACGCACGTTGTTCACGTTACGAGCTGGCATGTCAGTTCTCTTCTCTCTTGAGAAGCCAGTCATTTCGCAGCAGCGTCTAAGAATCGCACAGCCTCCGTCGGCTATTCTCCAGCAATCCAACAGCCAAGATCTGGAGCGCATGCCTCGCTCTTTGCGGCCAACTCAAGCATGCTTGGAATTTCAGGAAGAGACTGTCTTCTGATCATCATGCCTAATCCTCATCGAAGGCTTCACTTTTCTGATCACAAATTTCGCTTCTCGACCGGTACCGCGCCGACTACGGTTCAGTTTCGATCGTGAGCTCAATCAGGATAGCGGGCTTGATCGAACTGGCAATCAGACCGTATTTGCGAGCCCACTCCAACGGTTTTCCAACCCGTTTGATTGAGTCAGCCTTGACTCTGGTTGTCGGTCTTAGCACAGTCCGTTCGAAATTCGAAGTTCGATCGAGCAGATCGATGACGTGACCTTCAGCCTCGCATTCGTACGAGACAAGCTGGATCTTCAGCCGCTCCGTTGCCCAGATGAACATCAACTGGAAGCACATGTTCAAGGCTGCGACGAAGGCATCCTCGGGCGTCATTACGCCGAGGCGTCCTTGTAGGGCAGGAGGTGCCGAGAAACTCATCTTAGAGCCATTACCGCACGTAAGCTCGCCGTCATGTCCGCCTGTCCAGACAACTCTCGCTGTGTACGCGGGCACGCGCTTCACCTCCAGTGGTCAAGAACTTCGTCGACTTCTCGCGCGATCTTCTCAGCAACCTTCTCAGCGAAAGCTAAGGCGTCCTTGCCAAGTCTTCGGCGCGAATTCAACTTCATCCCGGAATAGGGATCCAACGTACGTGAGCTTTGAGCACCGCCAAGCTGTGATTTGGGACTATCAACATGGCAGCCGCTGAATGAACCATGAGCTGAAAACATGTCGGAATCATGCCATATCCTGAGCACGAGTTCCGGGGCCATTGCAAGAGCAGTTGGGGTGACGTTCAACCTAGCAGTCCGGGTCTCTTTCTAAACCGATCTCGGTTGGCTGACTACTTGCAACGATCTCCGCGCTACTTGCTCTCCCCTTTGTTCTTGGTCAATGCCGAATGTGCATTACGTAGTCGATGCCGATTGACAGTCTCGATTTACATCTAGCATTGGAATCACATTACCGCTGGAGAGTGCCAAGTGCTGGAGGGTGCAGACACGCACGAGGAACCACCAATCCGTCATGCCACCATTAGGTGAAACGTGCAGCGAACACAAGCCTGTCCGCTAACGTCTCCAGGTTTCAAACCCCAGCATTGAAGCGCAGTTGAGACACATGGTTTCTTCGCGGGAATCTGCGAGAAATTGGGCTCCGCATTTTGAGCAGCGAATATGATGCAAAGAATCACCTACGTAGAATTGTCGTACAATCATTCAGAATCCAAGGCCCGTAGGCCGCATCCTGGTCAATTGAGAACGCCGCGACTGCGATAGCGTTGATCAGCAGCGACGAGAAAATCGGTGACGCTGTGCATCTGTTTGTTCTAACCTGTCTCATCTAGCATTCGCGTGGCGTTGCCGCGCGAAGGGATATAACTGAATTTCCCAGTCCAGCGGTTCTAATTTGAAATCACTAAACAGGAAGAGGAAAAATCTTGGCGCGTGACAGTTGCTAGAGATCGCTGATGAATTTGCATAAAGTTGCTGAGCAGTCGGCTTAGATTGGAGCATTTGCGCATAAGAATTCGTGAGCAGACGAGTCGCCTGGATCGCTTCTGGCTGATGACCGCAGAGACAAGCGCCCTATTTCTTCATGACTCTTCTCGCGATGAGAAGCGGCCCAATCAATGCCACGACGATTATCGCTCCCACTTCTGCGAACTCGGGTACCTGTATTTGGTTGGACCAGCTGCCCCAGCCGTGTAGGTTGCAGTGTGCTCGGGCCTTTACGTTCGGGGTCCCCTGCAACTGTCCGAGATCAAGTTCTACTGTGAACGGATTGCTATTCTGGGGTTGGAGGTTGAATTGTGTCACTTGCCCGTTGACATCAACCTCAACCATGTCGACGTAGTGGCTTGGGCTGGGGTTGAGATGTGAGATCTGGAGCCTTATCCTTCCTGACGAACCCAATGAGATGTTGTCTATCTGAACGACAGTCGGCACATTTGCGCTAGCTGCCCCAATGACGCTGAGCATGGTGAGCAGTGAAAAAGCCGCTAACAAGAGCAGGCGAACCCGTTTTCTACCGTTCATTATCAGACCGCCCGTCCATTCTCCCCATTCCTTTTGACATATAAGTCTGGATCAAACTGTTTTCTGCGCTGCCGATCGCCCTTTCCAGCCGATTCCGACCACAACTATCTCTAGGATGATGATGAGGTCCATAGGAACCGCCGGAATACCCGGCGGGTTTCCCGGTTGGATTATTATCGGGTTGAAGAGGTAGTTGGCGAACTGAGCATATGTCAAGCCTATTTCGGTGGCAGAGTAGATATTGGCCAATTGGGCGACAACGCGCAATGCGCTCCACGCCGCTGCTGCCGTAAAGGCCATCTTCCCAGCTTTGGCGGTAATGTAAGGTGCCACTGCGAAGTCTATGACTACAAAGGCGATCAAGCCATAGGCGTGTCTGCCGGATAGAGACTCCCAGAGAATCCTATCAGTGCCGAGGATTACAATCCCCAAGAATCCGGTAAGCGCGACTAGTACGCCGGCAACTTTTCGACTAGTTGAGGTTTGCAGCGCAGGTCCGCCGCACAATTTACGCTGGGGAGCCCATATTAAAGAATCCACTAGACAGGCCTGGATCCTATCATAAGTAACATCGCCAAGTTCCCAGCAATCTTGCCTTGTCGATCGGTCTAAAGACGTAGTTGGTTGATTTGTCAATTTGTTGGCTGCTCATTGAGCAGGAAAGGGCCCAGTTCTGTGTGGGCTTAGCGGTGCGGTATGCACGCGAGCTGCCGACGAAATGCCTAGACAGGCGCGTCCTTCGTCTCCCCATAAGAAGAACAGCGCGCAGACCGAATGAATGTTGGAAGAGCTCTATCGCGCTTGCATGGTTGCTGCTAATTCACTGCGAGGCATCTAGGCGTGGCTGAAGTGAATTTGCGTGCGAGAATTGGCAAATGGCAATATGTGTAATAGCGACGGATGAGGCGGTATTTCCGTTGGAACTGTCCCAACTTGGGCTGCTAATTGGGGAAAAAACGGGAAAATGTAGAATCCGCTGCAAAGACCATGCCGATCTCTGATGGACAAGTGAAGACCCTGATTGACTCTGAGCTACGGTACCGGCGGCTCTTCGAGTCGGCTCGAGACGGCATACTGATCGTGGATTTCGATGGCGGACGAATTATCGATGCGAATCCTTTTCTGACGAAGATTTTGGGGTACTCTCATGATGAACTTGTGGGAAAGAAGTTGTGGGAGATCGGTTCGTTCAAGAACATCGTGCGAAGCAAGACCGCGTTCCGCGGGCTGAAGACGAAAGGGGGCGTCCGCCATGAGGATCTACCGCTTGAAACAAAAGACGGCCGACGAAGAGACGTAGAGTTTGTGAGCAGTGTCTATGGGCTTGACGGCACCAAAGTCATTCAATGCAATATCCGCGACATCACCGAACGCACAAAAGCAGAGGAGGCAATGAGGGAAAGCGAGCAACGATATCGCCTGTTAATCGAGAAGCAGAATGACGGGCTCTGCATTGTTGATTTCGAAGAGCGGTTCCTCTTCTGCAATCCGGCGGGAGAAGAGATCTTTGGTGTGCCGCGAGGAGGACTCGTTGGCAGAAACACACGTGAGTTCACGACGCCGGAAACCTTCGATTTCATTAGGAAACAGAGTGAGAGACGACGTTCTGGAGAGAGCAGCACCTATGAACTTGAAATCATTCGCCCGGACGGTGAGCGACGGCAGCTGCTCGCGACGGCAACGCCTTGGCTGGGCAAAGATGGGCGAGTCAACGCTGCCTTGGTTATCTTCCGCGATGAAACCGACCGGAGGCGGGCGCAGCGAGAAATATGCACGCAAGTAGACCTGCTCCAGAAGACCTTGGACAGCATGAGTAACGCTGTCTTCATCCTCGACGCCGGACTTCCCGCCCCAACCATAATTGAGTGCAATCAGGCGGCACTCGCCGTCTTCGGCTATGACAGGGCAGAAGTGTTGGGTAAGACCACCAATTTTCTCCACGTGAGCGAGGAGACTCTCAGAGAGTTTCGATCTCAATTGTACCGGGCGGTGCAGCAGGGCCAACTCCCCTTCCACCTTCAGGAGTTTCGCATGAAGCGCAAGGACGGCTCCATCTTTCCCTCGGACCACTCAGTCTCGCAACTGTTGAATGACAAAGGAGAACGAACAGGCTGGGTCAGCATCGTGAGAGACATCACCCAACGCAAGCGCATGGAGGAGGAGGTTAGGGGTTTGGCGACGTTCCCGTCTGAGAACCCGAACCCGGTATTGCGATTGAACGAAAGTGGCGCCGTGCTAATCGCAAACCCAGCAAGCGAGCCGCTCCTGCGAGAATGGGGCTCCGAGGCCGAACGGGTTGCTCCGAAGTTCTGGCGCGCTCTAGTTGCTGAAGCTCTCTCCACTCAGCGAGACAAGAACGTCGATGTGGAATTTGGCGGCAGATGCTATACCTTTCTAGTCAGACCGGCCAAGGAAGCGGGTTGCGTCAACCTCTATGGAAGAGACATAACAGACCGCAAGAAAGCAGAGGATGAGCTGCGGGAGAGTGAGGCACGATACAGAGCGCTCTTGGAGGCCTCGATGGATGCGATCTCGGTCAGTGTCGGCACGAAATCGGTTTATGTGAACAAGCGTTGTGCGGCGCTTCTGGGCTTCAGCGACTCCAGTCAGCTCGTGGGCCGAGACTTCTTGGAGTTCGTTGCTCCCGAGGACCGTGAGATGGTGAAAACGAGAAGCTTGGGAAGGGAGAGAGGTGAAGAGGTGCCTGCACTATACGAGTTCAACATTCAGAGAAAGGACGGGACCATAGTACCGGTCGAGACCCATGCCGCAGCCATTGAATACCAAGGAAAAAGAGCCACCCTCTC
>Ga0315280_10012026_pt1 | contig 10539 bp, 8 predicted proteins | sample YL17G06_40_MG_FD_203697 | JGI IMG/M metagenome (GOLD analysis project Ga0315280, IMG submission 203697) | Sediment microbial communities from Yellowstone Lake, YNP, Wyoming, USA - YL17G06_40 | ecosystem: Environmental > Aquatic > Freshwater > Lake > Sediment | place: USA: Wyoming | collected... | reverse complement strand
CCATTCCGCGTTAGGCTACCTGACGCCGTACGAGTACCTAGGCAAACTCAAGGTGACCAAGAATGACCTATGAAACCATCAGTTTAAGACCTCAGAAAACGTTCTCAAACATAGGGGTCCACTCCATGAAGGCTTTTACATAGAGGAGGGGTCCGCACCACTTTGGCTTTGACAAACAGAGTTGTGCAATATGTCCTAGTATCCGTAAACCATGACCAGCGTCTCTCGTCTCCCGAAAAAAACACTCCGTTCGACAACGAAATCCCTATATACGCATTGACTCACGTCACGAAGCGAGTGATATCTTCATGAAGATAACCAGGGTTGAAACCGTTCACGTCAGCATTCCCTATGCGTTCCCTATGCGGCAATCAAGAGGTGACTTTACGGAATTCGTTCCATCGGCGAGCATGACCTTCGTGAAGGTTCACACCGATGATGGCACAGTGGGGCTTGGAGAGACGGGGTTTCTCACTTATGACGCGATTGATCGAGTCATTGACGAGCATATTTCACCATTTATTATTGGCAAAGATCCGTTTGAGATCGCTAATATCCACTCGATTATGGAGCTGTCAGAGATGAATGTCAACGAGCGGTACGGGCCATTCTCTGCGGGTGTATCAGCGATCGACATGGCTCTCTATGATATTGTGGGCAAGGCCCTAGGCGTTCCAATCTACAGGCTACTCGGTGGGCCCGTCAGGAGGGTGGTGCCTCTGGAGCCGGGTGTGTGTGGAATAGGAAGCGTTGAGAACACCGTCAAGCGCGCCCGGCAGCTCCATGATATGGGACACCGAGTGATCAAGTTGAAGGTTGGCTTGGACGAACAACTTGATGTCGAACGAGTGAAGGGAGTTAGGGAGGCGCTCGGGGACGCCGTCAAGATCAGAGTCGACGTCAATCAGGGTTGGAGGCCTAAGCAGGCTATCAAAATGATTGATCGAATGGACGAGTATGATCTCCATCTAGTGGAGCAGCCTGTGGCGTACTGGGATCTGAAAGGGATGGCTGATGTCAAGAGAGCTGTACGAGTGCCCGTGATGGCTGATGAAAGCCTCTGGGGACCGTATGACGCCCTGAACCTAGTGAGATTTGAAGCTGCTGATATCTTTGACATTTACATCAACAAATCTCCGGGGATCTATAACTCGATGAAGATAGCTCACATCGGTGAACCCGCGGGCATAACATGTGACGTAGCTGCCGTCGGGCCCTTCCTGGGTAGGATTGCTGGTGCCCACGTCGCGGCCTCCATCCGAAACCTTGCAGACGGAGGCAACATGAGAGGACCTTGGATGATCGCTGATGACCTGCTACTCGACCCGCCTAAGGAAACGAGGGAAGGCCTCGAATTGCCAACGAAACCCGGTCTTGGGGTAGAACTAGACGACGCCAAAGTTCAGAAGTACAGAGTGAAATAGCGGGCGACAGGAAGCAGACATTTCAGCTTTGCCCTCATGCGGAGCCTGAGGAACTCTAGCCAACGCTGTTCCAAGTGGGCCCCTCCGCTGTTCTCCACCGCTCGGCTGCCCCGATTTCCTTTCCAGAAGGTGCTCTATCCTGAGCCACCGGGGTAGCAGCGGCTGGAGCATCCGCGCTTAACTCTTAAATAAAACGGATTCGCGTCCTGAAGTCATGACAGAATACGGCGGCTATATGGGCCAGATCCTGAGAGTGAACCTGACAACAAGAAAGATCACAAGAGAAGAACTGAAGCTGGAGTATGCCAGAAAATACGTAGGTGGATCGGGGATCGGAGGAAGGATCCTCTATGACGAAGTCCCACCGTGGGTGGGCGCATTTGATCCTCAGAATCTCTTGATCTTCAGCACTGGACCAGTTACCGGAACAAACTTGCCGACTGCGGGAAGACACACGGTCGTGACGAAGTCTCCCCTCACAGGATACTTTGGAGATGCCTCCGGAGGTGGTTTCTGGGGGGCCAACCTGAAGTTCTCTGGGTACGATATCCTAGTGTTCACTGGAAGAGCGCAAAAGCCGCTGATGCTCTATGTTGACAATGGCGAACCCAAGCTCATGAGTGCTGAACCATATTGGGGGATGGACGCGCGTGAATCGGATCGAGCCATCCGCAAGGACATAGGCCGCATGGACGCAAGGGTGGCAACCATAGGCCAGGCCGGGGAGAAGCTCGTAAGATACGCGGCAATAATGAATGATGAAGCCGATAGAGTCGCCGCAAGGTGCGGCGTCGGCGCTGTCATGGGTTTCATGAAGCTAAAGGCTGTCGGCGTCTGGGGAGACCAGAAGGTTCCTGTAAGAGATGAGAAGGTCGCTGCCACAATCTACAAGGAGGTTACAGCCCACGTCAAGACCGATCCTAGTAAGATTTCGTTCCACAAGAATGGAACGCCAGGATATCTTGAGGAGGCCTGGGAACTGGGAGACGCTCCCGCGTACAACTGGGGCCGTTCTGACTTTGGCGGACCGGGAGATCCTGGAATCGAGAAGCTCGCTTATCCGGGAGGATACGAGCAAATCCTCACTGGGACCAGGTCGTGCTACCTATGCCCGATAGCCTGCAGACGAGTCTCCCAGGTTAAGGACGGCAAGTACAGGACCGAAGCGAACGTGGAGGGACCTGAGTACGAAACGCAAGCAGCGCTTGGACCAAACTGTGGGATAGACAACGTGAAGGCATTGGCGAAGCTCAACGACCTGTGCAACCTCTATGGCATGGACACGATATCATTGGGCGGAACGCTGGCTTTCGCGATGGAGTGCTATGAGAAGGGCCTGATCACCAGACAAGACACAGCCGGAATAGAGCTCAAGTTTGGAAACGCAGACGCAGCAATAGAGATGACACATAGGATCGCATCCAGAGAGGGCTTCGGCAACGTCCTCGCCGAAGGATCCAGAAGGGCAGCTCGGACAATCGGCAAGGGGGCCGAGGAATATGCAATTCAAGTGAAAGGAATGGAGATAGCGATGCATGATCCTAGGGCCTTTCAAGGTGGAGGACCACACTACGCTTGCACACCGACAGGCGGAAGACATACGGAAGGAATTACAATGGGTCTGGAACGCTATGGTCGCCAGGTGCTGGGATATCCCAACCCGATGGACAGATTCTCCACCCGAGGCAAGGGTCGCGCGGCAAAGGTCATCGAAGACTGGTGGACAGCTATCAACATAATGGGTTGGTGCATATATGCCGAGCCCGCTTGGGGCTATCCATCTGAAGAACTCTTGCTCAGAGGCTACACGGCTATAACAGGAATCCCAATGACGCTCCAGGATGCTATGAAAGCGGGTGAACGAGTCTTCAACCTGAAGAAAGCGTTCAACGTGAAGCATGGAGCGACGAGAGCAGAGGATACTATTCCGAAGAGACTGCTCACGCTACCCGGCAGGTCCGGAGCGGTCGTCAAACTCGATGAAACATTGCCCGAGTATTATGAAGCAAGATGCTGGGATCCAGCCACAAGTAAACCCAAGATGGAGAAGCTTCTGGAGCTAGATCTGGGAGACGTAGGCACGGACATTTGGGGCTGAAGGACACAACATCAGAACCTGAATTTTTTTTCAGGGAACCTCTTGCAAACCCTAGTTAGTAGCATTTGCTTTGCAGGCAGACAGCTGATGGCTTCGTTCAAGTACTGTCTGGGCGAAGAATATGAGCGGACACAAGGCAGGTCCGAACGACGGGCTGGTGCTGAAGAGAAGCAGCTGGCGACCAGCCAAGAGTCATGAGTACGTTTTCATGTTCAGCAAGAAAGACCAGTAATACGAGAACCGATCTCAGGGTCCATTGCATCAATGGAGAGCCACAATTTTATATATAGAGTCGGGCCAATGACCGAAACGGTGTATTATGACCGACAAATCTTTGACGGGGAGAAAGGTTCGGGTCGCCGTTGTGGGAGCCGGATTGTTTGGTGAACTTCATGCTCACACCTATTCTACTAATCCGCTTGCAAACCTCATAGCGATAGTGGACAGGGATATTGAGAGAGCTAGAGCAGTGGCAAAGAAATACAACGCTAATCCCTATCGCGATGTGGAGGAGCTTCTCGCAAAAGATGAAGTGGATGCGATCTCAGTTGCTACGCCTGAGCAACAACACAAGGATCCTTCAGTGGCAGCAGCCAAAGCGGGTAAACACGTCCTCGTCGAAAAGCCAATAGCACATACTTTGGATGACGCGAAGGCGATGGTGGATACCGCCCGGAAATCAGGCACGAAACTCATGGTTGGCTTCATACTAAGGTTCGATCCAAGGTATGTTCAAGCAAAAGAACAACTCGACGAAGGCAAGATAGGCGAGGTAATATCAATGTGGGCGAGAAGAATGGGACAGTTGACAGTACCTCAGAGGGTAGCCACATGGTCGCACCCACTTTTCTACATGGCAATCCACGACATCGACATGTTGCTGTGGTTTGCAAAGAGTCCAGTAACGACGGTCTACTCATGCAGCGCGTCGAAGCTGTTCAGCGAAACTGGAAGGCCCGATGTGATTCAGGCGTTGCTCAAGTTCCAGAGTGGTGCCACCGCTGCACTAGAGGTCAATTGGTGTCAACCTCTATCCTGGCCCTACTACCTCGACGCGAGGTTTCACGTTACTGGAACTAAAGGTTCAATCTTCGTCGATATCGCTGACATGGGCCTAAGAATTTATCATGCTAGTGGGACAGCATATCCTGATACATATCATTGGCCTGAGATTCGAACTAGGATCGGCGGTGATCTGAGAGACGAGATTACACATTTCCTTGAGTGCATACTATCTAACAGAGAGCCACTAGTAACAGGAGAAGACGGCATCAAATCGCTAAAAGTCGCCTTGGCAATTATGGAATCCTATCAGACCGGCAAAGCAATTACTCCCTGAAACAGGCGAAACTGAAGGTTGATTCTCTAGTCATCACTTCCTTGAAGTCTGCTGGGTGTCGGGGCAGAATGGTGTGATTACACCTCACAAGCAGCAGCGACTTCTCCGCAACTCTCACGCTCTCTCTCACGCTTGAACGATCGCTGCAAAACATGCCTGCGAAAACATGCTGAAACGCGACTCGCGGGCAAAGCCTGGACTGCCAAGGGCCACATCAAGGAATAGGCTATTCGTACGCTGTGAGACGTATACTCCAGAGACCTGTCGCATTAGGTGTATGGAACACCCGACCCGACACAGACCAAAACAAATAGTTAAGAACTTGTGATGGTTTGGCGAGGTTTTGAGAAGAGACAGAGACTTTGCCAAAGAGAGTGTCTTGTCTTGGACGTTAGGGATCGCTTCTTGAGGACTATGCGCTTCGAGGAAGTGGATAGGCCTCCTCTATGCGAGTTCCTCGGTTACTGGCCTGAGACGATTCAACGGTGGTACGCCGAAGGTTTGCCTGTGGGTATGGATCTGGAATCCTACTTCGGCTTCGACCGAGGCTTGACCCCGAGTCCATGGGAGACTGAAGTCCCTCTATCCTATTCTCTTTCAGGCCACGTAGACGTAAACCCGAGCAGAATAAGGATCGACTATGGGCCTATTCCAAGGTATGGGCCCAAGGTCCTTGAGGAGAATGAGAGGTACCGCCTAGTCTTGGATGCTACGGGGATCAAGAAGAGGTTTGTCAAGGGTAGGGTGACCGGGATGCCACAGTTTATTGAACATCCTGTCAAGGACAGAAGCGACTTCGAGAAAATGAAATCGAGGTTCAAGCCGGATGACATCAGAAGGTTTCCCTTGAACCTGACGGACGATATGGTTGAATATTACAATAGGCGGAAATTTCCGCTTGGAGTTGAGTTTCCCGGCTTTTTCGGCACCGGAAGAAACTTTCTAGGTGCCGAGAGATTCCTAATCGCCTTCTACAGAGATGCTAGCTTGATACAGGAAATGATGGATTTTTGGGGAGACTTCATTACCGCGACATTGGAGAAGGTTGTGGAACAGGTGAGAGTAGACTTCGCCTTGTCTTGGGAAGACATGGCCTATGGGAAAGGCCCACATATCTCACCTCAACTCTTCAGAGAATTCCTCCAGCCCCAATATAGGAAGGTGACAGGTATGCTGAGGAGGAATGGGGTCGACATAATCATGGTGGATAGCGACGGAAACATCGAACCACTAATAACCCCGTTCCTGGAGTCAGGAGTGAACGGCATTCTACCCTTGGAAGCCAGCGCCGGAATGAACGCGGTGTCTCTCAGAGAGAAGTATGGCAAGAGTCTGAGAATGATAGGCAACATCGATAAGAAAGCGTTGCTAGCTGGACGTGAAGCCATCACCAAAGAGGTTGAATCCAAGGTCAGACCGTTGGTGAGCGAAGGAGGCTACATACCGGGAGTCGATCACCAAGTCCCCCAGGATATCTTCTTTTCTGACTATTGCTTTTATGTGAATCTCTTGAAACGGACATGTTCAGAGCTCTGATTTATGATGTAACCCTACGGTGGTGCTGGGCCACACAGGAGGCCAGATTGTGTAAGTCCCCTAGTGAGATTGAGCTCAACGCAGTGACGGTTCAGAGAACCTTGGGGGCCTCTTCGAGGTCAACCATTCCAAGTTCAAGACCGCTATGCCTTCAGCGCACCTGCGAGTCTTGAAATGTTAATGAATCTCCAGACGACTGCCAACGCTATTATCGCTGGAATAGTGGTCAGCGTGCAACAAGCGTATATCATCGCCCAATAGAGATCCATACTCGTTGACAGACCACCAAGGAAGGCGGGCAAGGTCATGATGTTAATATTCCCCAATAGGAACTGTGCGAAGAGGAATTCATTGTAGGATAGCACAAAGGAGAATAAGCCAGCTGCAAGAAGACCAGTTGATGCTATCGGCAGCGAAATCCTTCGCATGGTCTTTAACAGAGACGCGCCGTCGACGAGCGCCCCTTCTTCTATGTCCACAGGTATACTTCGAAGGTATAGCACTAGATACCAGATCGTGAACGGAAGGGTGATAACAGTGTGCACGACTATGATACTCGACAAATTATTCAGCAGGCCGAAGCTCTGCATCAAGATGTAGTAGGGAAGCGCAACCGCGATGGGTGGGAGGAGCCTACTGACGAGTATGAAGGTGAAGGAGGCTACGCTCCCTCTGTACCTCAGCCGCGCAAACGAATATGCTGCTAGACTACCTAGGAGGACGTTCAGCAGCGCGACCGATGTAGCCACAATGGCACTATTGCCAAGTATTTGCAAGAAGTAGCCCACATTTGTTGTAGTGAGCCCTCTCAATGACCAACGTATGTACGGATCGTCTGGAATAGTACCACCGAAGGCGGAAGTGAAAATGAAGTTGTAGTATGCTAGCGTTGGTCCGTGGGCGAACCACGGATTCGCTGGTGGTCCGGTCCTCACCTCGGTTTCCGGCATGAAACTTCCGATCGCCGTCATGACTATGGGGAAGAGTTGAAAGATCACCAGGATGACTGTCAAGATGTAGAAGAGAGACTTCCTCATGCTTTAGTCCTCGCTCAGAAAACTGTATCTATACATCTTCTCAGGAGGCAGGAAACGGAGTATCAAAAGAACGAGGGCCAGTGCCACCAAACCCATCACTACCGCGAGCGCGGCACCGTTTCCGAGGTTGCCAAAACTGAAACTCTCGGCGAACGCGTAGAATGAGACCAAGCCCCACGCGCCCCCCGCGAATGTGTAGACTAAGTCGTAGGTATTGAAAGAGATTATGAGCTCGAAGACTAGGAGAATGGCGACCGCTGTCTTTAGGTAGGGAAATCTGACTCGGCGAAAGAGCTTGAAACCACTGGCACCATCTACCGATGCGGAGTCGAGTACTTCGCTCGGAATGAGCTGATACACTGCGGTAAGAAGTATGACACAGAAGGGGAGTTGCTGCCAGACTTGTGCGATCACAGATAGCAGAACGAGAACGCTTTCACCCTGAGCCAAGAAATACACTGGCTCATGTATTATCCCGAGCAAACCAAGTATCTTGTTCAACCACCCCGAATCTTGGAACATTTGTCTCCAGATTATACCTGCGGCGACGGGGGGTATTGCCCACGGGATAAAAACAAGAAAGCGTGCCAGTCCCGCTCCCCGATACTTGTTGTTGAGGAGCTCCGTAACCCCTAGCGCTATCACAATCGTAAGAGTTGTGGCCGCCATCGAGAAGAAGATCGTGTTTGTAACGGCCGGTACGAAGTAGTCGCTTCCCACTACAGAACCATAGTTCCCTAGCCCGTTCCATTCCCCCCTTGTCTCCGGCCTGTAGATTACATTCTTAACAAGGCTGGTGTAAACCGCGTAACCGAAGGGATATAGTGTGAACACTGCCACGAGAATCAGTGCGGGCAGGATAAGAAGAAACCCGACCCGCTGCCTCTGTATGGCAGTTGTCTCCTTTGCCAAGGGCTTCTAGCCAAGCCCCTCAGGCGGACTTAGCCTTGGCGAGATTATCAGCCATGCTTTTGAGCGCATCAGCAACAGATTTCTGCTTTGATAAGGCTTGTGGAATAGCTGTACTGACGCAATACTGCAGCCACTGCCCGTACCAGACGGGATGGCCCTCACTGATAGCAAGGCCAGATTGCTGTTTGATTATGTCGGCAGCACCTAGTCCGTACAATGTGTTTATTGCCGCGCCTACGTCTGGGTCATCATAAAGCGATAGGAATCCGAATCCCAGACCATCTAGAACCGCCCATGCCTTGGCGACGGGGCTCTTGGAGCCTCCGAAGTACTCAATAAATGTGATCGCTGCCTGTGTAGCCTTAGCTCCGCGATCGACGGCCATCTTCGTGAGGTTATACATCTTCGCGAATCCGTAACACTCGTGGGTCTTGCCTGGCATCATCGCCAATCTGAAGTTGCCCGCCAATGCCGAGGATCCCGGTGCGTTCATTGCGGCCAACATGTACTTCGCCAGCACAGTCATCGCACCCGTACCTGCGCCCATCCTCTGAGCAACCACCGTTTCGTGATTCTGCAGATAGTCAGGGCTCACGATCTTGTATTTGTGGATACCATCGACAAGCCATTGGAGATATTTGTAGTATGGATGGTTAGGATCGTTGAAGAGTGGATTGTAGTTCTCGTCGAACATTCTCGCTCCGTCACCGTACGCGGCCGAGAGTACGCATTCGAAGTCGTGCGGGTTATTCGCCTGAAACTCCAATTGGAATGGATAAGGCATGACACCTTTCTGCTTTAGTTTGAGTGCGACATCCTGGACCTCATTCCAGTCCGTGGGCACTTCCAAGCCGTTGTCGCTGAGCATCTTTTCATTATACATGAAAGTGAAGGTGTCAGAGTAGTAAGGCAGCCCGTATACCTTTCCGTTGTACACCATGCTAGATTTCGCGTAGGGATTCATGTCATCGACGTAGAACTTGAAGGGGTGGTCGACAACGTATTTATCCCAGTAGTCTTCTAACGGGACGACCCAGCCCGCCGAGGCCCACTGTGCTAGCCAGTCTTCTCCGTCATACGTGACATCTACGGGAGAATTCGAGGTGAATTTCTTAATCATAACCGCGGGCCAGTCTGGCCATGGGGAGTCAAGTTCGGTAACTGAAATGTTCGGATGGAGGGCCATGAACTTCTGTATGTTGTCCTGGATTCTAGCAACGTTGTACTGCCAGACCGTGAAAGTGATCTCCGTTTTCTCTGCTGCCGTAGTAGCTGCCGTAGTAGCTGCCGTAGTAGCTGCCGTAGTAGCTGCCGTAGTAGCTGCCGTAGTAGCTGCCGTAGTAGCTGCCGTAGCAGTCGGAGTTGGTGTCGGAGGCGTAGTAGAGTAGTAGTATGCGCCTCCAGCAGCAGCGACAGCCGCAACCGCCACACCTGCACCCACATACTTGAGATACGAGCGACGGGAAACCGGCTCTTCCTTCTTTCCACTCATCCTACTTCAACCAACCTGCTTAGAATGCGAGGAATAGGGGCACAGTTTCTATTTAAGACTTTTCAGATTGACGGCTGTGGAAAACTAATCGGTCTTTTTCCTGTCTGGGCTTGTTGGCGAATCAGGGTAGGATTGCCTCCTTGATGCTTCTCAGCGCTAAGGAAATCGTTCCCACAGCCTCAACCCGGTGCCGTGAATGGCTAGAGAAGGGAGAGGGGACAGGGACTGGCGGAGGTATGAGCGTGACTGGAGAGGCTACGAGCGGTACAGGCGGGATGAGGTGAACCTATTCCTAAGCAAAGCCAGGAACCTCGTGGAATCCAGTCCAGCCCCATGGACTCCTCAGAACCGCGGGCAACCACCCTACCCGCCGAAAGCCATGGTTACGCTCCTGCTCCTCAAGACGTGGCTGGGCATAGATTACAGAAGCATCAGCGCATACCTACGCGCCTTCCCTGAGCAACGCATCAGAGTAGGCTTAGAGAAGACGCCTAGCCACGCAACCATACGAAACCATATGCTCCGCATACCAGAAGCATACCTACGCAGGCTTAACACTCACCTCACGAAGCCCTACGCGCGTCACGACGAACTAGCGTAAGCTAGTTCCTGCTGTACGGAACAATACCCGAATAGTCGCCGATATGTTTCGGTGACCGGTAGGGTCGGGCGTCTGCACCCGTAAGGGTCGGACTCCCAGA
>Ga0315280_10012025_pt1 | contig 10539 bp, 14 predicted proteins | sample YL17G06_40_MG_FD_203697 | JGI IMG/M metagenome (GOLD analysis project Ga0315280, IMG submission 203697) | Sediment microbial communities from Yellowstone Lake, YNP, Wyoming, USA - YL17G06_40 | ecosystem: Environmental > Aquatic > Freshwater > Lake > Sediment | place: USA: Wyoming | collected... | reverse complement strand
TCTTCCAGCGAGAGGGAAAGGTCGTCGATGACCTCGATGGTGCCGGTTTCTGTCTCGAACGACTTCTTCAGGTGCTCGACTATGAACATCGCGGCCATTCTCTACACCTACGCTGTTACCTCCACCCTCCAGCGGAACATGCGCTTCTCCAGCAGGAGAATGGCGTAGTTCATTGCTAGACCTATCAATCCGATGGTCACCATGCCCACAATGACCACATCGATCTGGAGAAAGTTGGCGTACTTAAGTATGAGTCGCCCAAGGCCCACAGGATCGCCGCCTATCATCTCGGCAGCCACTATGCACATCCAACCTATTCCAAGCCCGACCCTCAAGCCCGTCATTATCTCCGGGAGGGCGCTGGGAAAGATTATGTGGCGCAATACCGCATTGTTGTCCGCGCCAAAGGTCTTGGCCACATTGACGAGCGTGATGGATGTCCTCCTCACGCCTGCTATGGTGTTAAGGAGCACCGGGAAGAAGACGCCGACCCAGATCAGGAAGGTAAATCTGTAGAGCCCGCTGAGGAGAACTATTGACAGCGGTATCCAGGCCATGGGCGGTATGAACCTGATGGGCTCTATTATCGGCGTGGCGACATCCTTGACCGTCGGCTTTATCCCCATGAAGAGCCCGAGCGGGATTCCAGTCACAGCGCCCGCCAGAAAACCCAGCAGGACCCGGTAGAGGCTTACGGCCGAGTGCCAGCCGAGGCTGTAGCCGTCTATATCGCCCACGGTGCTCATCTGGATAAAGGCAAGGAAGACGCTGTAAGGACCGGGGAGGAAGGGGGAGTTGACCATCCGGGTGACCGCTTCCCATAGGAGGAGGAAGGCGGCTATTGAGGCGAGGCCGATTGCTATACTCTTGGCACTACGGAGATATCGCCTCACCATGCTCACTTCTTAATGTTCATTACTAGCTTGCATAGCGTGTATCCACGAATCCGCTTACAAAGCTGTCGACCTGACTTGTATTTAGAGTTTTTATTACATTAAGTTCAATCATGTTGCTGACGAAGGTCTTTATACTGTCGACGTTCACAGTCTTTGAGAAGACGATGCGACTGAACGCCATGTCTATCACCGACATAGAAAGTCCGGTGTAGTTGGCGGCTATCTGCTTTGCCTCTGTGGGATGAGCGTTTATGAAGTCCTCAGCAGAGTTGTGCACATTGACCACTTTGGTTACTATATCGGGGTGCTCTGCGAGGTACTTACTTGAAACGACAAAGACACAGCACTGGTGGTTCGGCATCATGTCGTGTGAGGTCAGAAGAACCGATGCGCTAAAGTTTATCACTGCAATTGAGGGGGCGGTCTCCCAGCCTATGAAGCCGTCGATCTCGCCCCTGCCATACTGCAGTGGCAGGTTGGCGATGCTGCCTGGGTACTTCGTGAGGGTCAAATTGTGGTTCGCCATGTAGATGGAGAGCAAAATGTCCTGTATCGTCCCCGATCCAGGGGTCCCAATTTTCTTGCCGTTTAGATCGGCCACGCTTGTAATAACGTTGGGGTTGACGACCAGTGCAGATCCCTCAAGGTTGACGGAGCTCACCACCACCGGGAGATAGGACACGTTGCCTGAGGACATCGCGTTCGCCCTGGCAGTAATGGCCGGTGGGGCGCCCACATAGGCGAAGTCAAGCTCCCCAGCAACGAAATTCAGCATGAGTGTTGGACCGTTGGTGAATTCGTGAAGCTCAACTTTTAGACCGCTCTGGTCAAAGTACTTATTCGCTATGGCCACGTGAAGGGGAAGCTGATGCAGATCGCCGGTCAAGTATCCGATGCGGATCGTGGTCGGGGCTGGTGTAAAGTAACCCGTCATGTACAGTCCTGCAACTCCGACTACTAGCACAATAAGGACAATACCTGCGACAATAATACTAGTTTTCATAATATTTGCCCTCTTGTAGGTAAATTAACCTCGCCTGAATATATATTTTTGTATACAATTAGGCACTTATGAGGAAGAGGGCAGCGGACAGGGTACCTAGCTCTGCCGCCTTCTTGTCCTCGGAGAACCCAATCAGAAGGGAGTCGCCGTCCTCGAGCCGGAAGTCCGATTTCAGGGCACCCACAATCTTTGGATACTCCTTTGATACGTCGTCGACCATCATAGGCAGGGAGATCCGACCGCCCTTCATGGTGAAGATCACCATTCCTTCGGCGCCGTTCTTCACTGCGATGTCGCGCAGCTTCGTAAGGGAGAGACCGGTGAGGGGAACGCCACGGAGCTGGAGCGCGTAGGAGGGGAGTGCTATGCCCGTCTCGTTCAAGTCCACTTCGGCAGTAGAAACGATAGTGCGCTTCAGCTCTGAAACCAGTGATTTTCCGAGATCTGTGAGCTGACAGCCCCCTACCGAGTCCACAGAGACTACAGAACCCTCAACGAGTTTCTTAATGATAGTCCGGACAGACCCCTCGCCTATCCCGAGCGTCTTGGAGAGGTTTATGCGGCCCATCGTCTTCTCGGCGTCGAGGACGAGCAGAACCTTGATAACGTGTGCCGCCGTATATGCAGGAGAGGGACCCTTCGGGGTCTCGGACTTTGTCAGCTGACTGATAAATACCTTGAGAGGAAGAGCCATAACGATCCTCGTTGCTACTTTGTCGGATCGTTTTATTCACTTTTTCGGTGGCTTCATTTCAGGTAACCGGTGAACTACCCTGTCCTAAAGGGCAAGGGCTTCCTGCTTCAACGATGTTGCTTGCTAGTATCCTTATCGGATACAGCAGAGGCTCGATCTCCACAGGCTCGAAGGGTCGTCCCAACCCCGATACAGCCTGCAAGCCCCTCTCTAGTATGTTGAGGGAGGCGTTGTAGTCCCTATCAATTTTTCCATGTTTACACTCTTGTGATGTCCTCCGTGGGTTTACCGCCACCACCTTCCTGCCGGCGCTCTCAGCCTTGCAGGACAGCATCTGGCGGAACTTGCCCCATGAGGCGTCCAGTATTCGCCTGGCGAGGTTGTGATTCTTAACCATGTTCGCTATGCGAAGGTCTTCTACTGCGATCATATCGTAACTGTTGACGTAGTAGCGGGAAAGCTTGTGGAGGAAGTCATTACGCTGGTCAACGAGTTTCTCGTGGAGCTTGGCGAGGCGAACCTTTTGCTTGCTTCGATTGCTCGATCCCTTCTTCTTCCTCGACAACACCCGTTGAACCACGCCGAGCTTTAGCGATGTTCTCTCATAGTAATGAGGATTCTCTATCTGTCGTCCGTCGCTGTCCGAGAGGAAGAACTTTATGCCCATGTCGATGCCTACCGACCTGCCAGTAGCAGGCAGTTTCTTGGCGGGTGCATCGCACTGGAATATGGCAAACCACCTTCCCGATGATTGGCGTTTGATTATGACACCTTTGACTACGCCCTCTGTCTTACGATGCAACTTAATCGGTATCGAACCGACCTTCGATAGCAATAGCCTCTTCCTCTCCACGCTGAAACCAGACTGGTTGTAGTTGATGGTCTTGAACCATCCTGCTCCCTTGAACCTCAACCTCCCAATTTTGCGACCGTTTGCCTTTGCCCCTGATAATGAACGAATGTTGCTCCATAGCTGGTAGTTGACCATCTGCAACGCCTTTGAATATACCGAATCAAGTTCGGGCTTATCTTCTTTTAGTTCCACGAGGAGGTGTTGCGTGTCATTTGAATTGAGCTTCCGCCCCTCCGCCTTCGCTTTGTTCAGTTCTTCGAGGAGACGGTTGTATAGCCACCTGCACAGGTCAAGCTGTCCCATCAACGTTGTCTTGACCGTTCTTGACGGATACAGCCTGAACCTGTAACTGATCATGGGTGATGATACTCTTGAAGCTTATAAAAGAGTTATGGTTGGCTCTCACCCCACCTGAAGGAGGGGGACTTCCCGCCGATGAAGTTAAATCATAACAAACAACAAGATATTCTAGGAAGTTCTAGAGATGACCGCTTCGGTTGGAGGGCGAATTTGATGATCGAGAAGATGGTAGATAAGGGACTGGCCGGGCTCAGCAGGTGCTTCAAGGCGGCTATATCCGCATATGGCAGAGGGGGAAAGCTGTTGTTCGTCGGTTCACCTTTTACATGCCTCCCCTTCGCAGAGTTCCTCTCGCACGCGATAAGGGATCTGCCGTTCAAGGTCTACTTCTCGCCTGATGCAGACGCGAGCAGGATAGCAACCATAGTTCTGAGGGAGGGATACGGGTACAACTTGGGGGAGGCGAAAAAGGAGGGGGATTTCGATATAGTGGTACTGTTGGGAGGACTGGCCATGCCGAAGTCGCAGGTCGGTCCAAAGGAGGTTAGGAAGAGGTTGCTGGAGGTAAGCGCTCTGGATTTCATGGTCGCGTTCTGTTTTCAGGGTGTGATGTACAAGCCTGAATGGTTGAATGAGTTCAAGTTCAGGTACTTCATCAATGCGGATCTGAGCAGGGTAACCCTAATGGAGGGAACTGCGTGATAAGGGAGCTCAGTGGCAAAAGGCCCAAGGTACATCCAAAGGCCTTTGTCCATGAGGCGGCTGTGGTGATAGGCGACGTGGCGATCGATGAGGACGCAAACGTCTGGCCCTGCGCGGTGCTCAGGGGGGACGTCGAGAGGATAACTGTGAAGAGGGGTGCCAGCATACAGGACGGGGCTATTCTCCATACCGACCCTGGCTTCCCCACGGTGATAGGGGAGGGGAGCACGGTGGCTCACGGCTCCATAATACACGGCTGCAAGATCGGGAGAGAGACCCTGATAGCGATTGGGGCGATAGTTCTCACAGGCGCGGAGGTGGGAGAGGGCTGCATAATAGGCGCGGGCGCCTTGGTCCCTGAGGGCAAGTCGATACCGAGCGGGACGATCGCCATGGGAATACCTGCAAAGGTCGTGAGAAACGTTGAAAAGCAGGACAGGGAGAGGATAAGAGAGACGGCAGAGGCCTATCGCAAGTTAATGAAGAAGTATGTTAGATAAGTTGCTCGGTTTCATTTCGGCTTTTTAATTATCTTCAGTACGCCCAAGAGGATTATGCCCAGTATGAACGGAATAACGCTGACTATCTGAGCCTGAAAGGAGGGCATCGGGAGGCCGATCTTGTTGATCATGAGATAGACAAACGTAGGGGAGAAGAGGAGGAGCAGTGCGATGCCGAAGAGCACCATGGTGAGTTTACTCATACGGGATCATCTCATCGGGGACAGTACCTTGACATTCGGATAAATTGAGAGGTGCTCCTTTATAAGTGCGATGGGGTGCTCGTCGATGCTCTTGAAGCCGACAACGAGACATCTGTCAGGAGATCTGTCATCTTCCTTGTCATGGACTAGGCGGATGTAGTGGTCGAGATCGAAACGGATGGTGGACTCATTTGAACCGAAGGTCACCTTAAAACTCACCCTGCTTTTCAGAAAGGCCTCTGCTGCGCTTGTGATTATCGACTTCTGAGCTTCGATAACCTTCCTTTTGCCGCCCTTCCTAATCTTTGCTCCCTTCAGCTCGTCCTTTGAGATCGAGACCTTGGTTATGCCCTTGGCCTCGTCCACGATGGGCTGGTCACCCTCAAACTTTACCTCGAATGCCTTCCCCTGATCAACATAGTCCTTGATCACAGCGAACGCGTCTTGGCCCATAACATCCCCGTTTACGGGTATGAATTGAGACAATATTTATCGGTAACGTAACCTTTTGCGCTAAGAGATAACTATCAGGCTCGTGAGGTTAACCTTTTATAGAGTGCTGACAAGATTAACCCTAATCTGAAGGTGGGGCTTGAATGCTCGAGATCAGGTGGCACGGCCGGGGCGGGCAGGGGGCGGTTACCGCCGCAGAGATACTGGCTACTGCGGTAATAAATGAGGGGAAGTTTGCCCAAGCCTTCGCGGCGTTCGGCCCCGAGAGGAGAGGGGCGCCTGTCCTCGCTTTTACTCGTATCAATGATAAGGAGATCCTCCTAAGGGCACAGGTCTACGAGCCGGACGTTATTGTTGTGCTCGACCATAATCTGGTCAGCATAGAGGGGTTGGAGGAGGGGTTGAAGAGTAACGGGACGGTGGTCCTGAACACTGCCTCTGGACCAGAGGCTTTCATGAAGAGGTTCGCGGAGGCGGGTAGGATCGCCACCGTGGACGCGACGGATATTGCCATCAAGGAGCTGGGGACGCCCATAACCAACACGGCTATACTGGGCGCGCTCGTGAGGGCGATGGGTATCGTAAAGCTTGAGACGCTGGAGGGGATCTTCAGGGAGAGGTTCAAAGCGTATGCAGAGAAGAACATTAACGCCGTTAGGAGCGCCTACCAGCAGACGAAGGTTCTTGAGAGGAGAGGGCGGTCTTGAGCAAGAAGAGGCTGAAGGGATGGAAGGAGATACCCATGGGCGGGATGGTAACGGAGCCGGGCAGTTCGGTACAGTTTGACGTGAGTGCGTGGAGGACTTTCAAGCCTGTAATAGATCAGAGCAAGTGCACCAAGTGCGGGCTGTGCTGGATCTACTGCCCTGAAGCGGCAATCATGATTAAAGAGGACGGGAAGTATGAGGTTGATCTTACGTTCTGTAAGGGGTGCGGCATCTGCGAGAGGACCTGCGCCCCGAAGGCAATAACGATGGTAAAGGAGGAATCAGTTTGAAGAGGTTAGGTCTCAGCGGCAATTATGCCGTCGCGTATGCTGTGAAGATGGCGGACGTGGACGTAATAGCAGCCTATCCCATCACGCCACAGACGACGATAGTGGAGAAACTCTCAGAGTTCGTCGCAAACGGCGAGCTGGACGCGGAGTATGTGAACGTGGAGTCCGAGCACTCGGCTTTGAGTGCGTGCGTGGGGGCCTCTCTGACAGGGGCGAGGGTCTTCACAGCGACCTCCTCTCAGGGTCTGGCTTACATGCACGAGGTACTGTTCATGGCATCCGCCCTAAGGACGCCCATAGTTATGGCGAATGTCAACAGGGCGCTCTCGGCGCCGCTCAACATATGGAACGACCACTCAGACGCCATGGCAGAGAGGGACTCTGGATGGATACAGCTCTGGGCATCCTCTGCGCAGGAGGTCTTCGACACGACCATCGAGGCCTTTAAGATTGCGGAGGACGTCTTGCTGCCGGTCATGTTGAACTTTGACGGCTTCATAGTGAGCCACACCTACGAACCGGTCACGCTCCCAGACGAGGAGGAGGTCAGGAGGTACATCCCCTCCAAGCCCTTGACTAACAGGCTCTCCCCGAGGCTGACCTACAGCGTGGGGGTGGTCGGACCGCCGGAGTACTACTACGAGATGAAGTACCAGGCGGTGGACGCCATGGAGAGGAGCAGGCGGAGGATAAAGGAGATCGAGGCGGACTTCAACCAGCGCTTCGGGAAGGATTACAAGGACATCAACACATATTACATGGACGATGCGGAGTACGCCCTTCTTACTATGGGGTCGATGACCGGGACGGCAAGGGTTGTAGCAGAGAGCCTCAGAAGGCAGGGGGAGAAGGCAGGGGTGGTCTCCATAAGATGGTTCAGGCCCTTCCCGTTTGAGAGGCTCGCTGAGATATTGAAGGGGGTCAGAGGCGTCGGGGTGATGGACAGGGCGGTCACGCCGGGTGGACCATCGAACCCGCTCTTCGTCGACGTTGCATCAGGGCTCTACGGAATGGCAGAGAGGCCGATCCTACAGAGCTTTGTCGCGGGGCTCGGAGGTAGGGACGTGTCCACAGATGAGTTCGAGATGATGTTCAGTAGGACGAAGGAGGCTGCGAGGAGTGGTCGCGCCGGACCTTGCGTCTATGTGGGGTTGAGAGAATGAGCACAGCGTTCAGAACCATAAAGGACGTGCCAAAGGGAGAGTATTTTGCGCCGGGCAACAGGCTCTGCGCGGGATGCACCGCGGCCACGGCCATAAGGCAGATACTGAAGGCGTCCGGCAGAAATGTCGTGGTGGTCACTGCTACAGGGTGCGTGGAGGTCGCCTCGTCATACTTCCCGCAGAGCGCTTGGAGGGTGCCTTGGGTGCACATCGCGTTTGAGAATGCAGCAGCGGTCGCCTCAGGGATAGAGTCGGCCATGAAGGCATTGAACCGCAAGAAGAAGTCGGACGAGAAACCTCACGTCATAGCCCTTGGCGGTGACGGCGGGACCTTCGACATAGGTCTCCAAGCCCTCAGTGGTGCGCTGGAAAGGGGGCACGACTTCCTCTACATATGCTACGACAATGAAGCATACATGAACACGGGCATCCAGAGGAGCTCTGCAACGCCGTACTGTGCGGCCACGACGACGTGCCCGCCGGGCAAGTTCTCCTCCGGCCAGAGCACCCAGAAGAAGGATCTGGTGGCGATAGCGGTGGCGCACGGCATACCCTACGCCGCGACCGCCTGCCCCTCCTACCCATTCGACCTCATGAACAAGGTCAGGAGGGCCCTAGACATCGAGGGACCAGCTCTCCTTCATGTCCTCACGCCCTGCCCCACGGGTTGGAGGTTCGATATAGACAGGGGGATAGATATGGGCAAGCTGGCGGTTATGACGGGGCTGTGGCCGCTCTACGAGGTCGTGGACGGCGTGACGAGGTTGACGGTGCAGGTCCCAAAGAGGGAGCCCGTTAAGAGGTACCTCGAGGTTCAGGGCAGGTTCAAGCACGTGAAGGACGAGGACGTGAAGAGGATACAGGAGAGGGCGGACCTGCTGGCGGCGAAGTTCGGGCTGGGTCCGGTAAGACAGTAGTGGTTCGTATGGGCTTGCCGAAAGACTCCAAGTTTTTTTTGACGATCTTCATCTTCTATCTCATGATCGTCTTTGGTTCAACGTTCGTCTCAAGGGTGGTCTCCGGCACCAACTTTCCACTGTCGGCGGTGCAGTCAGGGAGTATGGAGCCGACCATACCGACAGGATCGCTCATATTCATACAGAAGGTCTCCGGCGAGGACCTTGTGGCGGGCAACAACCCGGTGGGGGACGTGGTCGTCTACTGTTTCCCGAATACGAAGATTACGGACTACTTCCTCTTCGCCGTGTACGATCCGACACCTTGGTCTCACAGAGCGGTGGACAAGGCGGAGATCAATGGCACGTTCTACGTTCTCACGAAGGGGGACGCCAACAGGTACCCGGACCAGAACCCCCTGAACCCGAGCTCCTGGGTTCCTGAGGACAGGATAATAGGCAGGGTGATATGGTACGCGCCCTATCTGGGGTGGCCTTTTCTCTGGGTTAAGAACCCCTTTGTGGTCCTTGCGGTGCTTATAGTCCTAATAATCCTAATTATTCTGCCCGAAGGCGAAAAGAAAAGTGATAAAGTTGATGGTGCGCCTGTTTGAAAACAAAAAAGCTTTGTGACGTCCAGCTCTGTAAAGTCTTCGTCGGATTTATATGTCCCTCCGATCTGTGGAGGGGAGGGGAGCGGAGCATAAGACTAGTCGCGCAGGTATCCGATAATTCATTGACAACAGGCGAGACGAGGAACATAACAACTATGTGCCCGAGGTGCGGGGAGAGACTCCAATTGGGCAAAAGGCAGCCGTGGCGTTCCTCAATGGAACATGACATGACCGGGACATGGTCGCTGTAATAAACCTGTCCCGGAGGGGGCGGGTGAGGTTCGCACGTTCCCTGCCTTTAAATAAGGCGAAAGGCGGGGCAGTTGAAGCGGTGAGGGGGAACCCTCTTCCAGTAAAGACTGGGGTAATCCCCGGAGTCGATGCCCCGAAGTCGGGTCTTCAGACGAAGGCTTGACAGAACCTGACGTCCTCCCCTCAACGAATCGAGGGGCTTCCCGCACAGGTAGTTAAATTGGTGCTGTATTTAAACTAAAACCTATTAGCGATTTAAGTGAGATTGATGAAGTTTTTGCCGTTAGTCTTATAAAGCACCTTAAAGTTTTTTAAAACACAAATTCATTTTTCGGAGCGAATGTTTGTGATAAAACCTTCTGTAAGAATTGAAAACGTCGTCGCTTCGGTCACAATGAACCAGCGCATAGATCTCGACGTCATATCCGGGAACGTTCCAGGGGTGGAGTACAACCCGGAGCAGTTCCCCGGGCTGGTCTACAGGCTCTCCAAGCCACGCACCGCGACGCTGATCTTCTCTTCTGGGAAGATGGTCTGCACGGGTGCTAAGTCTGAGAAGGAGGTCCACAACGCCGTAAAGAAGATAATAAAGAACCTGAAGGAAAGGAACATCGTGATCATAGGAACGCCGGAGATACAGATACAGAACATAGTGGCGTCCGCCAACCTGAATGCTGAGGTCAACCTAGAGAAGGCGGCGGTCCTGCTCGATAACGTTATGTACGAACCGGAACAGTTTCCTGGTCTCATCTATAGGATGCACGAGCCTAAGGTGGTGCTGCTGATCTTCTCCTCGGGGAAGATGGTCTGCACGGGGGCGAAGCACGAGGACGAGGTAAAGGTAGCGGTGGAGAAGATCCACCAGAAGCTGAAGGATCTGGGAGTGCTCTACGAGGAGTAGGGGCTCAGCAGGTCTCTCCAAATTTCTTCTCCTTCAGCATCTCCAGCGCATCCCTACAGGCGGCTATTGCCGGCGCACCGCCGGCCACTGCCACGCACCTCACCGCATCAAG
>Ga0315280_10012024_pt1 | contig 10540 bp, 8 predicted proteins | sample YL17G06_40_MG_FD_203697 | JGI IMG/M metagenome (GOLD analysis project Ga0315280, IMG submission 203697) | Sediment microbial communities from Yellowstone Lake, YNP, Wyoming, USA - YL17G06_40 | ecosystem: Environmental > Aquatic > Freshwater > Lake > Sediment | place: USA: Wyoming | collected... | reverse complement strand
TCCTGGCGGCGCACTCGCTGCCGGCTATGTACTTGGCGGCGGTGAGGTGGGGATGGACGAAGACAAAGGACAAGACGTAAGTGCACGACAGGAGACTGGGCCGCCGACCCACCCAGGCGGCATCACTCGCCGGCAGGTGCTGAAGTACGCTGTGGGCGCCGTGGGGGCCTGTGCGGCTGGGTCCCTCATCTGGTACCTGACCCGACCCTCCAGCCGCGCCTCGGCAGGTGAGGGCTTCTCGCTGGAGATCTTCTCCGGCGACGCCCCTTCCGATTCCCTCTGGCGGCTCTGGCAGGGCCGTGGCTGGGCGAAGGAGGCGTACCACTACGTCAAGCTCGGGCCTAACGTGCAATGTCGCGTCTGCCCCAACCACTGCGTCCTGGCCAGCGGCGACCGCAGCCATTGCCGCAACAAGATCAGCCGCGACGGCGTGCTCTATACGCTGGCCTACGCCAACCCCTGCGCAATCCACGTCGACCCGATCGAGAAAAAGCCGCTGTTCCACTTCCTGCCGGGCACGTTGTCGTTCTCGCTGGCGACGGCCGGCTGCGTCTTCCGGTGCCTCAACTGCCAGAACTGGGACATCTCGCAGCGCAAGCCCGAGGAGACCAAGGACCCCAGCGGACAGGAGCTGCGGCTCCGTCCCGGCGTGGCCGTGGAGAGCACGGATCAGATAAGCCGCCTGAGCCTGTTCCCCGACGACCTGGCGGCCATGGCCCAGGCCTGCAAGTGCCCCACCGTTTCGTACACCTACTCCGAACCGATCGCCTACTACGAATACATGTACGATAGCTGCAAGGCCGCCCGGGCCAGGGGAGTGCGGAACGTCATGGTCACCTGCGGGAGCATCGAGGAGGAGCCGCTGCGCGACCTGGCCCAGCACCTCGACGCCGCCCACGTGGACCTGAAAGGGTTCGATGAGGCCACCTACCGCAAGCTCAACACCGGCCACCTCCAGCCCATCCTCGACACGATCAAGACGCTCAAGGAGCTGGGCGTGTGGTTCGAGGTGATCAACCTGGTGGTGCCGACCTACACCGACGACATGGACACGATCCGCAAGATGTGCTCCTGGCTGGTCGAAAACGTGGGCCCTGACTGCCCGCTGCACTTCTCACGATTCATACCCATGCACAAGCTGGAGTACCTCATGCCCACGCCAGTGGACGTCCTGCTGAAGGCGCGGAGCGAGGCGATGGCGATAGGCCTGAACTACGTGTACGTGGGCAACGTGCCGGGCCTGTCGGGAGTCGAGGACACCTCCTGCCCGCACTGCAAAAAGACAATCCTCAAGCGCCAGGTGTTCTCGGTGACGGAGAACAACCTCCAGGACGGCCGCTGCAAGTTCTGCCAAACCCCCATCCCCGGCGTCTGGTCCTGAGGCGACACCCCACTGGCGCCCCCGGCTCCTGAACGGCCATGAGCGGCCTACCTCACCACGGCCTCATAGCTTCCTGTCCAGTCTGCGGTACTGGATAGCCTCGGCCAGGTGGTGGGGGGCGATGTGCTCGACGCCTTCCAGGTCGGCGATGGTGCGGGCGATGCGGAGCACCTTGTCGTGGGCGCGGGCGGACAGGCCCAGCTCGGTCATCGCCTGCTTCAGCAACGCCTCACCGGCGGCGTCGAGTTTGCAGAACCGCCGCACCTGGCGCGGGGACATCGTGGCGTTGGTGGTGACACTCGATTGCGGATTGCGGATTTCGGACTTGTCCTCCGAAGCAAGGTCACTGGCGAAGGAGGATTGCGGATTTGGGGAATCAGCGGCGCCCTCCATGGCGGGCTCGGCTAAGCTGGCCCGGCTGAAGCGGCGGCGCTGGGTCTGGCGTGCGGCGATGACCCGCGCGCGCATCTGCTCGCTGGTCAGACCCTCACCGGCGGCGCCCTCGGCGCGGAGCTGACGCCAGGGCACGGGCGGCACCTCGATGTGGATGTCGATGCGGTCGATCAGCGGCCCGGAGATCCGCGAGAGGTACCGCTCGATCGCGAGGGGCGAGCACTTGCACGGCCGCCGCGGGTCGGTGTAGTAGCCGCAGGGGCAGGGGTTCATCGCGGCCACCAGCATGATCACCGCCGGGAACTTCAGCGTGCTGTGCACCCGCGGGATGGTCACCCAGCCGTCCTCCAGCGGCTGGCGTATCATCTCCAACGTCGAGCGGGCGAACTCGGGGAACTCATCCAGAAACAGCACGCCGTGATGGGCCAGGCTGATCTCGCCGGCCTGCGGGATCGCACCGCCGCCGATCAGGGCCGCGGGGCTTGAGGAATGGTGCGGCGTCCGCACCGGCCGGACGGCCATCAGCGACTGGCCTGGCTCAAGCAGCCCGCGCGACGAGTACACCCGCGTCGTCTCCAGCGACTCCTCGGGGCTGAGCGGCGGCAGGATGGTGGTGATGCGCTTGGCCAGCATGGTCTTCCCGCTGCCCGGCGGGCCTATCATCAGGATGTTGTGATGCCCGGCGGCGGCGACGGTTAGGGCTCTCTTGGCCGACTCCTGCCCGCGGACGTCGGCGAAGTCCACGTCGTACCGGCTGGCGACCTTGAAGACCTCCGCCAGGTCGACCGCGGTCGGCTCGATGGGCAACTGGTCGGTGAGGAAGCCGATGGCCTCGGTGAGGAACCGCACGGCGATGACGTCCAGCCCCTCGACGACGGCGGCCTCGGCGGCGTTGTCTGCCGGGACGATCACGCCGCGCCGGCCTTGCCGAGCCGCGAGCATCGCGGTGGCCAGGGCGCCCTTCACCGCCCGCACCCGCCCGTCCAGCGCCAGCTCCCCGACGATCAGGTACTCGCCGGTCTTGTCGCTGGTGAAAAGCCCGCCGGCCATGCTGACGGCCAGGGCAATCGGCAGGTCGAAGGAGGCCGACTCCTTCCGCAGGTCCGCCGGGGCGAGATTGATCGTGACCTTAGGCCCCGGCCAGCGGTAGCCGCTGTTCCGCAGGGCGGCCTGAATCCGCGAGACCGATTCCTTGACGGCCAGGTCCGCCAGGCCAACCAGCTTCAGCTCGCCCGCCCCGCCGATGGCGACGTCTGCCTCCACCTCGCAGGCGACCGCGTCGATGCCCTGAAGGACCGAACTGTGCACCTTGGCGTTCATGCACATCTCCCGATACCGCGCAGTAACGTGGGCCGTAGTATGCGCGGGGAACGCCTGGCCCACAAGCCCGCGGCAACCAGGTAGGGCGTGCCGGGGCACGCTCTACGTCTGTCCCAACGTGTGCCAGGGATGAGACTCGCCGTCTGGGCACACGGACGACGTGCCAATACGTATTCCCGTTGCCGCCGGCTAGTTGTACCATGCATCGCTGCCTCAGATGCCTCCATGAAGGGATGCCGAGCCCATCAGGAAGCCACAAAGGAGTGTTCGGATGATCGCCTACCAGCGCGTCGTCGAGCTGTCGCACGTGATCCATCCAGGTCGAGAGCGTCGCCCCTTTGAGGTCGAACTGGTGGGCGCCGACCAGATTGACAGCCGGCTCCGCCGCCAGGAGGGCCAGTGGTATGTGATGGGCAACCTCAAGTACACGGCCCATGTCGGTACCCACATCGAGACGCCTTTCCACTGTTTGCCGGACGGCGAGGACCTGGCCAAGGTTGGTGCCGAGCGGCTCATCGGTGAAGCTGTTGTGCTCGACCTGCGCGGCCTGCCGCCGAAACACAAGATCACGCTCGACGAGTTCCAGCAAGCCGCCTCCGGAGCGCGCGGCATCCGGCCGGGTGATATCGTCTTCTCCCATACCGGGTACTCGCGATTCTATGGCACCGACGCGTATCGGCAAGCACCCGGCTTCGCCCGCGAGGCCTTGGAATGGATGGTGGCACAAGGGGTGAAACTGATGGGCGTGGATATCGGCGGAATCGAGACCCAGGATGTACCCAACAATGCCCACCACACGCTCCTATTCCGCAAAGGCATCTGCTTGATCGAGAACCTGACGAATTTGGCCGCGTTGACGAAGTCGCGTGTGATGGTCTGCGCGCTGCCCCTTGCCGTCGAGGGTCTGGAGGCCATTCCGCTGCGGGTGATCGCGTTGGAGTAACGCAACGGTTGCGCGTCGCGGGATGATGAAACGCCTGGGAACGTCTCCAATGGTGGTCTTGGGTGGTTTCTCAGGCCAGCCATGTCTCCTGGTCGGGGAACTTGTGGTCCATGCGGCGCCGGCCCAGGATGCACCAGATCTGCCGCAAGTGCGCGTTGTGGTGGTTGATGACTCGCAGGCAGCTTTCGACAAGCGGCTCCGGCGGCCTGGCGGACTTGCTGCGACGCTGAAGGTCCGCCTCCTCCAAACTCTCCAAGGCGCCCGCACAGGCGTCCATCACCTTCGTCCAACGGGCCTTCAGCTCATCCAGCGACGGATAGGGGTCACCGGGCTTCGGGTCAATGATCGGCCATGCCATGAAGCGGTGCTCGTGGTCGATGGCGAGCCTACCGGTGACGCCCTGGTGGACAAACAAGTCCATATTGCTCAGGCAGTGCTCGACGATCCAGGCGATTGGGCTGTGGGCGCCGGGCTGATGCGAGGCCAGGTCCTCCTGGGATAGGCCATCGATTGCTGTGAGCATTTCCCGCTTAATCTCCTGGACCTGGTGCAGGATGTAATCTTTCAGGTTGGTCATCTTCATCTCCAGAGGGAGCGGGTGTCAGCCGGAATTTTCAGTATGACTCTTGGCCCGCGTCCACCCCCGTCTGCTGCTTCCCGATAGAAGGTAGTGACAATAGCGCCCGAGGTCAAGCAGCCTGGGCCTCGGGCCGCCGGGGAAGCCGCCAAACTTGACTGCGCGGCTGCGATTGTGGGATACTTGCTTCACTTAGCGTCGGCGAGGGGGGGATTGCGGCCTGGCGCGATCCGTCGGCGTTGGCTAGCGTACGATGCGGGGGAGAGCCAATAAAAGTGCTTGCACTGCTCAACAAGGCCCTGGTCAAGCTCATCGGCGGGACGCGGAACGAGCGGATCGTCCGCAACAGGATGCGGATCGTCCGCGAGAAGATCAACCCGCTTGAGGAGCAGATGCGCGCGCTGAGCGACGAGGAGATGCTCCAGCGGAGCATCGACCTCCGCCGCCGCCGCCAGGATGGGGCCAGCCGCGACAGCATCCTGCCGGAGGCATTCGCGCTGGTGCGCGAGGCCACCCGGCGGGCACTCGGGCTGCGGCTATTCGACGTGCAGCTCGTCGCCGGCATGATACTGGACGAGGGGCGCATCGCCGAGGAGGCCACCGGCGAGGGCAAGACCTTCGCCTGCTATCCGGCCGTCTACATGGCCGTACTGGACGGCATGAAGGTCCACGTCGTGACGGTCAACGACTTCCTTGTGGAGCGGGACGCGAACTTCGCCAAGCCGGTGTTCTCGCTTCTGGGCGTTACGGTGGGGTTCATCACCAGTGCGATGCCGGCCTACGGCGATGGCGTGGAGGTCCGCATGGCGGCCTACGCCTGCGACGTGACGTACGGCATGAACAACGAGTTCGGCTTCGACTACCTGCGGGACAACACCAAGGTCTCGCTGGCTGAGCAGGTGCAGGGGCGGCTGGACTTCGCCATCATCGACGAGGTGGACAGCATCCTGATTGACGAGGCCCGCACGCCGCTGATTCTTTCCGGCCCGGCCTACGGGGAGACGGACCGCTATCGCAAGGCCGACGCCGTGGCCAGGAAGCTGATAGAGGGCAACCGCTCCTGGGACCGCGCCAACAGGCGCGTCGAGTCGCTGAAGCGGCAGATCAAGGCGTTGAGCGGCGAGGAGTCCAAGGCCAAGGGCGACCATGCCGCCGACCTGGACAAGCGCCTGGCGGCCGCCGAGAACGAACTGGCCGAGGCGGAGGGGCGCCTGGCGCGCGAGACAAAGTACTACGACATCGAGCTGGACAAAAAGAGCGTCCACATGACCCACGAGGGCGTGACGCTGGCGCAGGAAGTTGCCGGGGTCGGCAGCTTCTACGTGGGCGCGAACATGGAGTGGCCGCACCTGATGGAGCAGGCCCTGCGAGCGCACCTGGTCTACGAGCGCGACAAGGACTACGTGGTCCAGAACGGCAGCGTGATCATCGTTGACGAGTTCACGGGGCGGTTGCTGGAGGGCCGGCAGTGGTCCGAGGGCCTCCACCAGGCAGTCGAGGCCAAGGAACGCGTGGAGATCAAGGAAGAAAGCCAGACCCTGGCCACCATCACCTTCCAGAACTTCTTCCGCCTGTACCGCAAGCTCGCCGGCATGACCGGCACGGCGATGACCGAGGCGGACGAGTTCATGAAGATATACCGCCTCGATGGCGTCGCGGTCCCGACGCACCGTCCGGTCAACCGCATGGACCACGACGACCGCATCTACGCCGAGGTGGAGGCGAAGTACGACGCGCTGGTCGAGGAGATCAACGACGTCTCCAAGGCAGGCCGGCCTGTGCTGGTGGGCACGACGAGCATCGAGAAGTCCGAGAAGATCTCCGAGATGCTCAAGCGTCGCTACGGCATCGAGCACCAGGTGCTCAACGCCCGCCCGGAGAACGCCGCGCGCGAGGCTGACATCGTCGCCCGCGCCGGCCAGCAGCGCCCGCTGAAGCAGGGCAGCAAGGAGATGGTTGGCAACGTGACCATCGCCACGAACATGGCTGGGCGAGGCACAGACATCAAGCTGGGGCCCGGGGTGGTGTGGGACAAGTGCAAGGTCCCCTCCCCGGAGAAGCTGGCCGAATTGGGCGTAGCCGTCGAGGACCTGTTCCCGGCCGGGACCACCAAATGCTGCATTCACTGCCCGCAGTACGACCCGGCCAGTAACTGCGCCCACTGCTTCAAGCCCAAGGTGGACGGTGACTTCCCCCTCCGCGGGCGGACCGACTGCCGCGTCGAGGTGCCCTGCGGGCTGCACATCGTCGGCACCGAGCGCCACGAAGCTCGGCGGATCGACAATCAGCTTCGAGGCCGCAGCGGCCGGCAGGGCGACCCCGGCTCCAGCAGGTTTTTCCTGTCGCTGCGCGACGATCTGATGGCCATCTTCGCAGGCGACTGGACGCTGAAGGTACTCGGCTGGCTGGGGCTGCGCGGCGACGTCGCAATCGAGGACCGCAGGGTCTCCAAGGGCATCGAGCGGGCGCAGAAGAAGGTCGAGGAACGCAACTTCGAGATGCGCAAGAACCTGCTTGAGTACGACGAGGTGATGGACTACCAGCGCCGCGCCCACTACTCCCTCCGCCAGGACATGCTGGCCGGCAAGGACCTGGGGGCCGTCATCACCGACATGATCGAGGAGTCCCTCACCGGGGCGGTGGAGGACTACCTGGGCGGCCAGTACGCCCACCGATGCATCGCCGAATGGGCCAACCAGAACCTCCAGGTCTCCATCAGCCCCGACCAGGTCAAGGCCACCGGCCCGGAGGACCTGAGCGACCTGGAGGCCAACCTGCGGAGCCGGGCCAAGGAAGAGGCAGCCAGCGAGGTCTCCAAGACGCTGGGGGAGTACATGGACAGCGACCTGGAGGCCAAGGAGTGGGACCTGCGGGGCCTGAGCAGTTGGGCAATGAGCCGGTTCAACGTGAATGTCTCGCAGAACCAGCTTCGCAAGATGGCACCCGGCGAGGTCGAGTCGATGCTGTCGGCCGCCGCCGCCGAGAAGATCGACCAGTTCGACCTCTCACCGCTGGTCCGCTACCTCCAAGCGGACTTCCCGCAGGTTTCGCTGGCTGAGTGGGCGGCGGGCAAGTTCGGCATCGCCGTCACTGCTGCCGAGCTGACCGCCAACGCCGACACGGCCAGGGAGGTCCTCAGCACCAAGGTGGCCCAGGCCTATCGCCAGCGCGAGATTGAATACCCCGTCGAGTACGCCCTGGAGATGACGGTCGCACAGACCGGCACCGGCAACGTCTACGCCCTCGACAGCCTGGCCCGCTGGGCCAACCACAAATACGACGCCGGCCTGACCGTCGAGGACCTGCGCGACGCGGGTCTGGAGGACGTCCGCCGCCGGCTGCTTGCCCTCTCGGAGAGCTGGTCATCTGATGAGAAGATCGCCCAGGCCGTGCGCTCCAGCCTGGGCGGGGCGCCGAGGGTCGAGGAGGCGGTCGAGTTCGCCCAGCGGCGGTTCGACACCAAGCTCAAACCCGAGGACTTCGACGGCGACATCACAGCCAGGCTGGTCAAGGCCGGAAGAGCCTTCCTGCGCCGCGAGATGACTGAGCTGGAGCGCTTCGTGCTGCTCCAGATCGCCGACTCCGCCTGGAAGGACCACCTGCTGGCGATGGACCACCTCAAGAGCAGCATAGGCCTGCGGGGCTTCGCCGAGCAGGATCCGCGCGTCGCCTTCAAGCGCGAGGGGGCGCGGCTCTACGGTGAGATGCAGGGCTTCCTGCGTGAGCGGGTGACGGACATGATCTTCAAGGTCCGCCTGACCGCCGGCACGCAGCTCCGCAGCGTCTTCCAGGTCTCCAACATGGTGCACGAGCAACTGGCCGGGTACGACAGGTTCACGCAGCAGGCCTCCGAGCAGGCCGCCACCGGCCCGCCGCAGAAGGTGGCCACCATCGTCCGCCAGGCCGCCAGAGTCGGCCGAAACGACCCCTGCCCCTGCGGCTCGGGCAAGAAGTACAAGAAATGCTGCGGGAAGGGCGCGCAGTGACGAACACCCCTATTCCTGGCGTGGGAGAATGGGCATGGAAACCTTCACATTGATCGTAATTGGCCTTGTGCTCCAGGTGATTCTGGTGCTGGGTGTTTGGCGCTTGGCCTCCGCGATGGATTTGATCGCAAAGAACTACAACGCCGAGTGCCACTCGATGACCAAGGCCATGGAGGAACAAGCCGTGAGCATCAAGGTCCTAGCAGAATACCTGAAATCAAAGTCCTAGCCGCTGCCGGAAGGAGTTCCTGATGGCCCGCGACCCGATATCAGACCGTTTCGACAAGCGTCAGCAGCAGCACAAGCTGGAGGAGCTGGCCAAGAAAGGCCGCCGCAAGGAGGACGTCGAGGCCGAGGAGAAGCTGCTGAAGGAGACCGAGAAGGTCAAGCCCATCCAGGCCGGCGCCGAGCCGGGCAGAAATGATCCCTGCCCATGCGGCTCGGGTAAGAAGTACAAGAGATGCTGCGGTGCAGCCAAGGGATGAGCTTGCTACGACGTAAGAAACAACCGAACCACAAAGGGCACAGAGAACACAAAGTGCAGAAAAGACATACACCCTGGTAGGCGATGTCCGCCGACGGGTCGGCGCTTGTTGGCTGTTTCCTCTTTGTGAGCTTTGTGTCCTCTGTGGTTCGTTGTCTCGGTTGGGAGTGAGATAGGCGATGGGTGAACGCAAGACATGCAAGTTGGCCCTGGAGGACGGGCTGGTGTTTTCGGGCTTCAGCTTCGGCGCTGAGGGCACCACAGCCGGCGAGGTGGTTTTCAACACGGCCATGACCGGCTACCAGGAGGCGCTGACGGACCCTTCCTACGTGGGCCAGATCGTCACGATGACCTACCCGCTGATCGGCAACTACGGGGTCAACGCCGAAGACATCGAGAGCCACGACCGCCGCGTTCAGGTGGCCGGGTTCGTCGTCAAGGAGCTGTCGCCGGTGGTTAGCAACCTCCGCGCCGACCGCTCGCTGGAAGACTACCTCCGCGCCGCGGGCGTGATGGGCATCACCGGCGTGGACACCCGCGCGCTCACCCGCCGCCTGCGGCTGACCGGGGCCAAGAACGGGGCGATGAGCACGGAGGTCCTGGACGACGATGAGCTGGTCGCCCGCGCCAAGGCCGCCCCGCCGATGCTGGGGCTGGACCTGGTGAAGGTGGTCGTCCCCAAGGCCGGGTACAAGTGGGGCGAAGGCTTCACCAGCCGCTTCGCCCAAACCCGCCGCGACCGCGGCAAGCGGACCTTCCGCGTGGAGGCCGTCGACTGCGGGGCGAAGATGAACATCCTACGCAACCTTGTCGAGGCCGGCTGCGACGTGACTGTCGTGCCCGCCACCGCCCGGGCAGAGGAGGTGCTCTCGCACAAGCCCGAAGGCGTGTTCGTATCCAACGGCCCGGGCGACCCGGGCGCGGTCACCTACACGATCGAGACGCTCCAGCGGCTCATCGGGCGGGTGCCGATCTTCGGCATCTGCCTTGGCCATCAGCTCCTTGGGTTGGCCCTGGGCGCCGAGCGGTTCAAGCTGAAGTTCGGCCACCACGGCGCCAACCACCCCGTCCGCAACCAGGCCACCGGCAAGGTCGAGATCACCTCGCAGAACCACGGCTTCGCCATCGAGGAAAAGTCTCTCCAGGCCGCCGGGGCCACCGTCACGCACATAAACCTCAACGACCTCACAGTCGAGGGCTTCACGCACGCCGGCGAGGCGATGTTCTCGGTGCAGTATCACCCCGAGGCCTCGCCGGGACCGCACGACGCGACGTACCTGTTCGATTGCTTCCGCGACATGATGGAAAGCGGCCGCAGCCCCACAGCCGAGCAGATGCACGCCGCCCAGGAAAGACTCGCTAAGGCCGGGCGAAAGTGAAGCAGTGACCGCAGCAAGCCCAGCCCCTCAGCCTGACAGGCATGCCCTCCAAAGCAGCGCGACCCTCTGCGCCAAAG
>Ga0315280_10012023_pt1 | contig 10541 bp, 15 predicted proteins | sample YL17G06_40_MG_FD_203697 | JGI IMG/M metagenome (GOLD analysis project Ga0315280, IMG submission 203697) | Sediment microbial communities from Yellowstone Lake, YNP, Wyoming, USA - YL17G06_40 | ecosystem: Environmental > Aquatic > Freshwater > Lake > Sediment | place: USA: Wyoming | collected... | reverse complement strand
ATCCAGACATGGCATCAAGGTAGAGTTTTAACTCAGTCGCGGCAGTCGCCAAGAAGGTATTGCTGGGAGTTTCCTCTCCTGAGTCATAATAAACAGTTCGGGTAACGGCTCCCCAGCCTGGAAACGGTGGCATTTAAGCCCTCCACTTCCAATCGTCAACATTTATAAATCCTGCCGTCCCGTCACAGTCTACAACCGCCCTAAACTTACCGTTGTCAACCGCAACCGGGGTGGTGCCGTGGATACGCTCCCAAACATTCAGCCCCGCTGTCATAGTAGCGAGCACTACATCATTGGGTACACCGAGAGCGGGGCTGGCTTTCAGAACCAGCCTTGGCTGGTTGCCATTGTAGTTAACTCCACCGGCGGCGACAGATGACTTACGAATCCATACCCAAAACTCGCAAGTCCTGTTTATATCAACACGCCTCTTTTTACCGCCATCCTCCTTTTTATTTGTCGCACTGATGGGGTATACCGCCTCTGACGGCGCTTTATTATGGAAGTAAACCTGGTCTGAATTAATCGTGCCGTATTTGGTCCATGAACGGTGATTACCTATCAAACCATTATGCCTCGTGCTGGATATTCTACTTACCACGCTCATTGTCGCTTGATTGAGGATAGGAGTAACGGACAGCAGTGAGGTATTGTCCATGTAAACTTCAAAGAACTTGTATTCATTCACCACTCTGATATCACCCGCAGTATGCAAGCTGAAGCTGGAGTTTTCAATAAAGAATTTCCCAGCACCAGGCGCAAAGCCGTAGTTGGTGGGGTATGCCGCTTCCCCATAGGCAACGACATTCTGAAGCCTTACTCTCCCGCTGGTGGCAGTCTCAAAAGTGATGCTATATGAAACGTTGCCAAATGTCAGAACGGTAGCTAGTGTCAAATCGATTATAGTGCCAGTCGTACCTACCGTTACACCGCTAGTGCCATTTCTCCATGTAGCTATTCCTGTGATAGTGCCTGTGGTAACAGCAACTATATAAAATCCATTAGGTGTGCAGCTATGAACTACGATACCTGTAAATGTCCCCAGCGAGTTTGCCTCATTGATTGCAACACCTGAGCCTGTACCAGCAGCGATGCCCACCACTGTATTGTTGGTGAAAATACCGCCGACATCCATCAGAACATACCCATAAAGCGCAGTAGCAGAGTATATCATCACGCAGTGGTCTATTGTCCAGGTCCCACTCGTAGCATCAGCAACCTGGGTGCAGTAGCCAGATACAGAAGCAAGGCTCCACGCGGTACAATAGCTCAGGGTTACATTATTGAGTGATGTGCCACTCATGTAAATCCCTTGGTCTTCAAAGTCATGGAACGAGCAGAAAGCGGAATTGTATGAGCCTGTGGTGGTCTGGATGTCGATGCCGCGCTTATTGGGGGTCTCTTCACCCATATAGTAATACTCTACCCAATCCTCATCACTGATTGCACCGGGTTTGACATTGACGTAAGCCATTATGGCTGCGCTAGTTGACCTGATTTTGACGTTCCGTGTTAATAGGATTATCTCAGCCTGGGTGGGGGCGGTCCCACTGTGGGCATTTGCCAACCCTACCGTCACGTCAATATGGTCAACGTCGGCTCCGCCCGCCGCTATCGTTCTCTGTTCGCACTCCCCAGGGGTTCTGCTGGTGGAGGCTATGCCGATAACGTCACCGGCGAGCCATCCGGTATCGGTGTCAACTCCTAGCTCAGTTTGCCCTATGGCTTCATCTGTATTGAGCTTGCAGGAGACGAAGTTCTTACCTATTGTTCTGGACAGACCTTGAGCAGTGAAAGTAAAGCCATTCCGAAGAATAAGACCCATACCACCATCGGCAACAGGGTCAAATTCCAGAACGGCAGAGGAGTCGCGTGGTATCTCAGCACCTACATCGCCTATGGTGAGCTTGCCACCATTATAGCCGATAAGGCTGCCGGACAATCTCAAGATATAGTTGAAGCCGGCGATGCTCTCATAGTTCACCGTAGCTCGTTTGCCGATAGCGAGCGCCGTTGAGCCATCCACGCCCGTGCCGTAATCAGTGGCGGCAACTGAATCTATCGTCAGTGTGAAGTTGTTACCCGTACCAGCTCCTGTATGTTCCCCAATAGCAATCATTACGTCACCAGCGACCGGTGCCTGATTGGTTGTGGTCCTCAACATACGGGAAAAGTTATTAGCAGTACCGTTGCGCCATAGCGTTACCTCTCCGGCAACAGATACCTGGCTGCGAACATCGTAATTTTTGGCTGCCAGCAGCAAAACTGGAGCAGCGAACTTAAACAGGAACCAGCCACCTTCGTTGCCGTCTGCACCAGAGGAGCAGCTTGGCATGTCAGCTACATTCACCGTGACGATGGTGCCTGCCACATCACCAACATCGGTGACATTATACAGTTTGCAGGTAATAGTTCCTGTTGGTGCGGCTGCTCTGGCATATATCTTGACCGCAATTCCGTCTATCGTTATGGCGCCGGGCATGAAGTCCTGAGTATCTGACCACGCTGGAGCCGTAGCTACAACAGAGCTGCCCGCCTCAGAGTCCAGCAGGGATGTTGGGTCAACGAGTGCCCACGTTGCCGCCACTGAGAGATTCCCATTTGCATGTAACATCAGGACAGCCACTATACCACCTCTTTGGCAAAGGCTTCGGACAGCTTCCTAAGGACTACAGCGCCGCTTGGCGTCACGAAAGGTAATTGGGGATTTTTAACATCGCTTTCCGTGGGTAGGTCAAAATAAGGAAACCGGCCATCGAGTTTCACTCTCCAGTAACATTCATCGTGCACGTCTCTTTTTATATCCTCATGTGGGTTTTTGGGATTGTGCACATTTATCGTCATGTGTTTCTCAACAAGAACTTCAACCGGGTTGCCATCTCTGTCAAGCTCAGTTCGGTACTCATGTTGAAGCTGCTTATCACACAGCAGGCAGTTTGGTCTCTTTGCCATCACATTATCCTTTACGAGTAAAACACCAGAAACCCGACCTGGACGTCATATAACTCCAGGCTGGCATTAAGAGCGATAATGGGGTCACCAAAAGTGGTCTGGTCACTCCTGATATTATAAGTGCCGTTACTATCAACCATCGCTTTGATGTCTATATCACCAAAGATAGGGATGCCCCCTCTTGTTGTGCTCGCAAAGGTGTAAAGGGACTGGTTGGCAAAAACTAACCCAACGATGGCGGTAGCCCAAGCGCCGGCGGCTTTCTTGATTCTCAGGGTTCTGTTAGCCGCATTGATATAGTTATCAACGCCTGATATATCGTTTATTGTCCCACATAGGAATGCCAACACGACCCGCCGTATTGTGGGCGGTGCCGGTAAACCAGCCACGACAATATCAGGAAAGTTAATGTCTGCACCCACGTTTGTAATCGTAATTTTAGCCGCAGGGTCGCTCCAGAAAGGTAGAAGGTTCACTTTCGCCGGGTCATAAACCTGCAGCGGATTGGCAGCACTTATATTAGCACCGCCACCAAGTACATCTCTGAGTACCTGCGCAAAGTCAACGTCTATAATCACGTAGACCGAGGTGGTGTCAAGCGATACTACGCAGCTCTGTCTCAGCACCAGAGACTTGTCCATATTGCCATCTATCGCCATAGTCTGCCCGGCACCAGCACCGCGAATTATCTTGACCAATCGATTCCGGTGAATATTGACTGGCCAGTTCTTAGTAGCATCCTGGAGAATATTAGAGCCGACAGCAGCCGGTGTGGTAACCTTGCCGGTATCCACTGCCAGGCTTCTTATGGCCTCGGTAAGCACAGTCTCATAAGTTGGGAGTGGAACTTCGTTTGCCATATTCACTCCTTAAACATCGTGTGCATTGTCACAGCTACCAGTCCCAGCAGCATCACCCCGCCGACAATTGGTACAACAGTCTGCATAATCTGTTTCTCAGGAACAGGTGCCGCCAGCTGGGCCTGAACCTGGGCAATTTTTTCATCACCATCCAAATTCACCTCATCACCCGCCATCCTCATCAAAAACAACGCCAGCAAGCAGTTGGTCCGGTCAAGCATAAACCGGCAGGGCAGATCAACCGCCTCCGCCGCGCCCAATTCCCAAACCGACGTATAGGCCGGGTCGTTAACGCCATTGCGCACTCCGAAGATAGTGCTAGGCGGGTGATAGATGTCAATATACAGCGCCCCCAGCAGGTAATAGCGGCCAGCTACAGGCGCTTCAAAGTGCAGGCTAAAGCTGATCTCCTCGCCAGGCGTATATTCCATCGGGCTGACTATATTCCAGGATAAGAGCGCCACTACTCAATTCCCTCCTGCATCGTCGGCGCCATCATGCCCATCATGGCTGCCATAAGCCCCAGCACCAGCAGCGGACCTATCATATCCATCATGCTTGGCGCAGCGGACACAATCAGCACGTCATCCTGCTTGACCGCCAGGTCAGTCCCCGGTATCTCCACGAGCAGGCCATATGTCCCAGCCGCGATGTCTTTTAGGGTAAAATCAACGGTAAACTGCTTCTCGGTCGGCGTAAGCGCTCTGGGCAGGGAGACCGTAGTTGACCCAAAACTGGCGCCGATGCGGTCCAGGACACTGAGAATATAATGGTACGGTCCCGCCTGCACCGTAACCGAGGTATCAGCCGCCACAGTATAGAGAAAAGAAGCGGTCACTCTAACCTTATCGCCTGCGGCAAACTCCTTAGGATCCAGTGCCAGCGGCGCAAAAGCCACCTGTAAGCTGCTATCCATGCTACACCTTCACAAAGTCCAGTATCTTGAAATCGGTTATGCTCACCTGCACGCCGATTATCTCCAGGGCGTTCTCATAGCCAAAGAGCTGTGCTGGAGACTGTTCGCTGCCACCTATATCTGGCGTCCCACCCCACATCTTGACGTAGATGTCGTTCCAGTCAGTGCCCACGCCGGTAGCCGGTAGTTGGAGCGTAACTTCTTTAGTCACCGTCACTGGAGTTGACGTAAGGTTGGCTGGTATGTCTATGGTAGGTGTTGCCCAAACCTTCTCGGTAAAGCCTAAAGCGCCGTAGACTCCTATCGCCCACCTGGATAACACCCCGGTTATCGCTGGGCCTCGGTACTGAAACGAGATAGTTATTTTTAGCTTATCTCCTGGAGATAGGCTGACTGTCTTTGGTGCAGGATTCATATATCCCAGGGCATACAGAAGTCCCGCGGTATAGACATACCACTGGTTCGTGCTGGCATCATAGTAGTAGTATTGCCCGGTGACAGTGTTTCGATACCATCCCGTAGCATACGTCTGGAGAGCACCAACCTCCAGCGCGCCCAAATCCAGTTCCAAAGTCTTTAATGCCATTTTGTCCTCCCTAAACCTTCATGTAGTCGGATATTTTAAATTCGCTTATGGCTGGCACGGTTGGAGCTGGCACAGCTATATCCTGGAGTATAGAATCATCCGCATTGAAATATGCGTCTACTGTCTTGTAGTAGCTGACGATATACAGAGTCGTCTTTGCGCCGGGCATAATAAACGAACCCCAGAATGCCCACCAGTCACCTGCAGGTATGTCAATAGGCTCCGGGGTAAAGTAGAGATATGGGTACGGGACAATCCCATATCGTAACTCACCCCTGACCATCACCGTTAAGGCCGAAGAGTAAAGGTTCTTTACCTTCACCATTACTCCCACTGAGCTACCAGGGTCTGCCTGATAAGGAGCAACTACCTCGAATATTTCAGTGTACGTGCCGGTCATTTCTTAGACACCCCCTTGAAAACTCCGCTCCCCACCTTCAGCACCTCGCAATACCGGTATAGACAACATAGTTTCCGCCAGCTTTTAACTTTATTCCATCATTCATGGTAACTTAACCTCCGCGCCCTTAAATAGGTCTCGGACCATACCCGAAATAAAAACGAGCAGCATGATTCCACCCAAAAAAGGTACAATAAGTTCAACCCATTGGGCCACAACTTGGGAAGACTGCACTTGCTGGGGCTGAATTTGCTGGTTCACCTTTCCTCCTTCGCCGGCGCCAGCTGCTTTGTCATAGGGACCATGATAAACATCATCATCCCCAATACCATCATCATCGTTATCATTTCCATCGTCCCCGGGAAAAGCCAGTCCACGATCTTCATGCCTATCGCACTCAGAATAGGCAATAAGAATATGGGCGCCAGCACTACTAGCAAAATCGTCCACCAGACTGGGCTTGATTGATAGCTCACCCAAGCAACAGGAGCGCCGTCAGGGTCCGGTGTCACAAAGCGCGGATAATCCCGCCAGGGATAGAGCCCGGCCGTTGCCAGCAATGCCCCATTGGCCCGCTCGCAGTCAACCTCAAAACCGTCATACCTTTCGGCAAAAACCAGGCCAACCAGTATACGGCTGTCCGGCGGCAGGCTCTCCTCAAGCGCCGCGATATCACCCGGACTCGCCACCGTATAGGACTGGCTCACCCTGAGATTCGGCGGCAATCTAAATGCCATAACCTCCTCCTTAACAAAAAAGGGCTGAAACCATCCCATGGCTCAGCCCTCATGCCACCATTCAACGATAGCTATTTCAGGCAATAATCCACCTGCACGAGATACTATCCTGTTTCTCGGTCTTTCATACCAAGTCTCACTATATTACCCCGCATCGGCAGACTACCCCTTGCTGAGCCGCCATGCAAGGTTACTGGTCAAGCTGGAGCATTATCCAGGCGTCACCATAGTCACTGGCATTGCCACCGGTCGCAGGTAAGAGATAACCAATCCTCTGATAACCATTACTTGGGTCTGACAGTGTAGGCGGCTGGATGCTTCCGTCCGCCGGGTTAGCATATATATCCCTAAGGTTATCCGCGGAACCAGGCCACGTTGCGCCTGTGGGAGTGGCCCATATAGGACCTGCGGTCAAGAGCCAGAAGTAATATCCGGAAGGAACTTCACCACAAAGCGTCATCCCAATTAGCGGCTCGAAGCCAGTCTGTACTGACCCAGCGGGTGCCACCGCACTATACGGGCTCCGGTAGGCAGTAATGCCGACTGGATGGCCACCAGCATTATTAACAGGAATAGCAGCGGCTACCGGGTGGTCGAGGTATATCCTGACGTAGGCGCCAGTGCCTGCATTAGAGGCAATGATACCATACTGGTGGAAGAAGGGTGTTACATCATCAAAGATTACAACATATCCACCCTGATACCAGTCAGCTGCCCTCAGAGCAGTATCCGCTATATCAAGATAAGTAGATCCTGCTGGCACAACGGTCGTTCTAGCTACACCGGCAAAAGTGATGTTGCCCATGAAGCCATCTTCATTCACATGGCCAGTGACCTCAGGGGCATAGTTCGAGTTGACAACCAGTCTTGCCTGCGCCGCAAGTGTCAAGTCAGCAACCGCATAGGAATAGCGAAAGATTCTTCCACTTTCACGCTTCCTAGCACCAATCTTGAACTTCTTGGTAGCACTAACCTGTGTTACAAGCTGGTCACCCTGGCCGGGCATCCTCTCGCCGAGTATCTCTCTGGCAATCTGCTCCAGCTCGGCCCTTGAATAGAATCCATGCATGTTAAACCTCCTAAATTCTTAGTTCCCCCATTGCTAGGCCTCAAAGCCTAGCACGTCCACTAGCTTTCGCTAATGGAAGGCATCGTAACTTGGAGATTACGACGCTAATTAGACTACCAACTGTTTACCCTTCCAGCCGAATAGCTGCAGTGTGCCGGCAACACCAGTGGCTGCCGCCGCGCCAGCGGCGTTCATAAGGGAGCCGGTGATTGATTGCCCGGCAGGCAGGCGCAGAGGGACAGGTTTATTGCCTACAGCGAATAGGGTTGCGATGGCACTGAACTCATCAAACTGGGGGCCTAAAGGCGTCGCGATCCATGCAGTGTGGTACAGCCCACCCAGTGGGACACCGGCGAGAGTGAACAACGAGCATCGCCAGTTGTAAACGATAGTGCCCGTAGCATCGGCGAGGCACGTACCAACAACCGCGTTGATGTACCAGACCTCTCCGCTGGGTACGGTCAGGGTCTCGGAAACCACGGCCGTCGCCAGAGCGCCGGCGGGAACGGTAATGGTCTGGAGGTCAACATCCTCTGTCGCCCCATCAAGATTACCCACGATATGGAGCTGCTCAGCCCAGACTAGGGGCTGTACTACCAGCTTATCGAGGTCAAAGATGGCAGCCATGCCCTTGTAGTCACCGATGGGCATAACGCCATTGAACATCGCTTGGGCCTGTGCGATGGTTATGCTGCCGGCCTGAAGTGCTTTGACAATCTCGGCCGGGCTAATAGCCTTATTTACCAATCTTTGTCTACCCATGTCTTTGTCCATGGTATACCTTCCTTTTTAAATTTTACTGCCTGCGTCCCTTTACGATGCCTTGAATCCCTCGGACATACCCTTCATCATCGGCATGATCATCATCATGACCATCATCATCATGATGAGCGGCATGATCGCCGTCAGCAGCTCGCTGATGTCAAGGGATGGTGTAACGGTGGCTGGGACCGCAGACAACTGTCCTGGTCTAACCTGTTGTGTTCTTAACATAGTCCTACTCCTTTATGAAGCCTTAAAATGCTCCTTATTTAGCCTGGAACGCCCCGGCCATGCCCTTCATCATCGGCATGATCATCATCATCATCATCATCATCATGATAAGGGGCATGATGCTGGTGAGCAGGTCGCCGATGTCAGTCGTGGCGCTGGTTGTGGCATAAGGCGACACCGAGATCTGGCTTGGCTGCACTGCCACCTGTCCCGGCTGAACAGATACTTGCTGTGCTGAAATCATGTTGCTACCTCCTGTATTTAGTCACTTCGTAGAGTCTCTTCGTCTCCCTCTCACAGCCTCAGCCACCGTTCTGCATATAGCTGCCACCCCAACCATGACGGCAAGTGCGGTAGCAAAGCCCCAGGATGGACTCATACTCCTGAGGGATAGGCATAGAAACACGATTAGCCTACTATTTATAGGCTAACTTCATGTGGTCATAGCACTTGTCGAAGAGCTCCGAAGCGTTCTTGGCTACGACCTCCTTCCAGTTTTTTATGGGCCCCGCGCTCTCGCTTACGGTTACGCCCAGGTAAGTACTGAGCTTGGTCGCCATCTTCTTGGGAGCCAAATCTGAGGTGACGCTGTCCACAAATTTCTTCTTTGCCTCTTCTTTTGAAGCCATTTTATCCCTCCTGCATTTTTATTTTGGGACCTCAGCCAGGTGGGATGGCACCCGACCTCAATCCGTAGGAGTCGCAACCCTGGCCAAAAAAGAAAGGGGAGTTGCCCTCTCAACCTTTCGGTCAGAGGTTGCAACTCCCCTTTGTTTGCCTTTGAGCTGCCGATGAAAGCAAAAAAGCCTACGAGCCGTCTTCCACCGGCTAGCTCGTAGGCCTACAACTAAAACTATTACACTTATTTAATTTTTTGTCAAGCCCCTCGGTAAGCCTTTTGAATATTCTCTCCGTAGCGAAGAATCCCCTCCTGGAGCTGTGGCGGCAGTACTAAAAATCGTTTTACCCGGGCTGTCTGCTCCTGTCTCTCCTTCCTGGTTAACTTCCTGTCCGGAAGAATCAGTGGCACACCGAATAACTGCTCTATAATTTTGGCAGCTTCAGCTACGTCAGGACTAATAGTGATGGGCATTAGACCCTCTCGCCCTCCATGGAGAATATCTGATAAAGCATATGGGTTATGCTATTTACTATCCCCTCTCTTATCTGGGGAAGTAGCTGAACTGCTTGGGGGTCGTCAGTTTTCAGGGAAACCTCCACCCGATTTTCACTGTCTTCGGTGTGAACGATATATTTTACGTTCTTGGTGAATTGCTGCATCTTCGCAAGCTGTTCCCTTTGCTGTGGCGTAGCAAACGCCATCGGGTTGAATGCCATTTTAACCTCCTTATTTCCGCACTCGCTTATCAACAAAACCAGGAGTGGAGCTGACGCCCTGGACTCCGAACATCCTATTGGTGAGCTGATTAAACATAGTCTCCATTGTCCTGGCCATAACTCCCTCAAGAGGATTTGGTGCCTGCGCTATGTCCGGCTTCTGCTGCATCATTTGGTCAAACCTTTCGTCAATGTGCACCGCCGCTCTGGCGGCAGCTCCGGCAGCAGCAGCCTCGGCAGCCTCTGTAGTCGAAGCCTTGGCCCGCACAGCGGCAGCGTCCATGTCCTCTCTGGCCTTCTCCATAATATCGAGGATTGGCTTTATGGCTATTGCCTGAGCCTCAGCCTGCCCCTTCATTATCTCCACATCAGTCAGGTTCATAAGCTGAGCCGCCCTCAGCAGCATCATCCCCTTGAACATCCATACCCCCATGTCGCCATCAGAGAGGAAATAGTAGCGAAGTATTCCCTCAGGGGAAATCACCTCCTGCCCTTTGCCCGTTTTCAAAACAAGCGGAAAACTTGAATCGTCCTGTTTGCCCTCTTTCTCACCCTTCACGACGATCTTGGGTGTTATCCTCTTTTTAGCAATATCCCTGACTGTAGAGTGAGGATAGCCCCACTCCTTTTCTATCTGGGTTGGGGTATAACCTTCGTCGAGGAGAGCCTCTATCCTTTTACGCTGGGTAT
>Ga0315280_10012022_pt1 | contig 10541 bp, 18 predicted proteins | sample YL17G06_40_MG_FD_203697 | JGI IMG/M metagenome (GOLD analysis project Ga0315280, IMG submission 203697) | Sediment microbial communities from Yellowstone Lake, YNP, Wyoming, USA - YL17G06_40 | ecosystem: Environmental > Aquatic > Freshwater > Lake > Sediment | place: USA: Wyoming | collected... | reverse complement strand
CTTCAACTATTGGAATTTCATCTGTTTTAGCGGCATCAATTTTTACTTGAACCTCAAGCTTCTGTCCCTTTCCGAGCCCTAAGCCTACGCCATGTTCATCGAAGTGTTTCTGGCACATGTAAGCCCAATTACCTGTTTTTGTTCTACCATCGTACTCTGCAAATTCTTCTACACCGTCTTGCTTACAAAAATCACACGTAGGAAGCTCTTTTACTTTAGCAACAGTATGGTCAGGCGTTTAATTCACCCCAAATAGAAAAAAAAGGATTTATGTCTGCTTCTTTTTGGCGGCTACAAACTCTCTGAGAGAAAACGCCTGTGGCGATGTCTCTAATGGTGTTACAACTTCGACCTTTGGCTGCTTGTCTCTTGCCTTAACCATTTCTGCCAGTGAAAACTTGAACGGCTTCGGTGGCTTCCAATAGAAAGGCGATATGTCAGCGGGCTCCCACCGATTGCCTAGGCTCCAGATCTTGCTGTCCACACCGCAATAGCAACTGTCGATCATCAACGTGTCAGCGCATATAATCGTGTACGGATGATTGCTGAAAAGTGCCATGTTCACCAGGCATGCCCTGTAAAGTGAAGGGTCAATTTCGATTCCATACAATAGTAGCGGAAGTTTGGGATACATTAGTGTGGCGCCTATCAGGAATCTGCCGGTGCCCGTACATGGGTCTAAATCTGTGATGGGCTGGGGCTCGTATTTGATGAGTAGAGGTGTCAGGTTTTGGACGGTGTGTCGTCGGGCTCTTTCAGCTAGAAGGTTTATTGGAAGTGCATCATTGAACGCTAATGCTTCAGCGGTTTGCCACACAAGAGTAGCGAAGTCAGGTTTCGCGTAAGAATACGGCTTCTTACCCTCTCCTATCACGGTTTTCACCATAAAATCCACGATTTGTCGCGGCGTAAGAAGTTGACCTAATCTGTTGTGACGGCCAGCTAACTCCTCTTCTGTGAAGATTTCCCCCAAATGATCCCAGGGTTTAGCCTTAGCTGCCACGATGTATGCGTCTATCAAGTCGACAGGAATCTTTTCTTTCAACTCTTTCAATCCGTGGTAGCTTGGCTTGCTCACCGGTCCAGTCCACTTCACCTTTGGCAGACTGTACTTCCATGGGTTTTCAAGAAGTCCCAGATGGTCAGCTAACAGTTCTATGGTGATGTTCCAGCATTCCTTTCGGAAATGATGCACTTTCTGTTCTACTTCATCCATGAGTTCAAGCAGAGCTCTCTTGGGGTCTCCCTTGGCATACCGCTTGTATTTGACTCGTTTTATTAGAGCTTGAAGCTGCTTGCTGCTTTCAGTCATATTACACCCCATAACAGAAAAAAAGAGGTTATTGAGGCTTACGGGCCATGTCTAGCAGGTAGTCTATCATGTCAGTTATGTGTTCTTCCTCTTCCATCGTTATTGACGCGTTCTTAGGTGTTATGATAACTTCTTGTTTATCCTTGATGTCGAAAACTTCAAAGGTCTGTCCGTCTTTCTCGATACGGATTTTCGTTTCCTTCACCCCGTAGAAAAAGAGGGAGGGTTATCTATCTCGTACATTCCAAGTTCTTCGTAGAGTCTGTTGAACTCCAAGACGATGCGATCGCTAAAGTCCCATGCCCTAACGAGTCTAAGTAGCTGGCGGGCCAGTTTTATTTGCTTCCCCATTATTTTGTAAGCCCATTTTGCTCGGTCTAAAATGAATTCTACTGTGTTCTCTCCTGGAACATCCGTGTTGCCATATTTCTCGTAGTGCTTAAGCTGTTCCCAGTATGAGCCTATGTGATAGTTTCTTTCTTTAGGGCAGTCGGGGTATTCCTCTTCTAGATACTCATTGTTTTCTAGGCAGATATACCAGGTTGAATGGTTTCCATAGTAGCGTTCCACGTCTAGCTGCAGCAAGGCTTTGCAAATCCAGCAGTGGGGCAGGTGCCCGATGAACTTCACTTCACGTCTCAAGTAGACAACTGCTTCCATCAGCTGACCTTCAACAATGAGCAGCCACTCACGCGTGTTAACTCGGTTCAGAAGCATGAAAAGCTGCTTGCTGGGCTCCGGCGGCTTCGACGGTGCCCTTGGTTTCTGCTCGGGTTTTTGAATTCGCTGAAGTAGAAGATTTAGTTTGCTCAAGTCAACACCCTCTCGGGTGAGCCCATCCCGGATTCTTGATTTTTTTCTTCACGCGAATGAATGTTCCCTGCAAAGCAGCTGCTTTGTCATATTTGTACCAACACTTAGGGCAGACCAAGAGCTCAGGTTTCTTATCATGCTGCTCCAAGTTTGCTTCGCCACAGTTAGGACATTTAATTTTCGGTAACTCAGCCATCACTTCACCCCAAAGAGAAAAAGGAGGAAGCTATTGGACGCTTGACACGATTAGGCTATGATTTGTTCTGCTGGAATCGGGGTTCTCCATTTAGGATATTTCTTCAGAATACGCTCTCCGTCTTCAATGCAGTATTGTTCATTGTTCTTGAGAGTTGAGGCTGTTTCGTCGTCAAAAACGATTTGGATGTTTCGTTTCTTTTCAATCCACCGTATCAAGGGCATTACGTGATCTGCATAGCCAACATGACTCGCAAATGTCGGGTGAATCGTAGTGTGACCTTCGCACCTATCAAGGTGAGTTATTGATTCTTCTAGGTAAAACTTGCCTATTGGAACATGCCAGCCGATCTCGTAGCTGTACTCTTTCGTTCCTTCTCGGATTGTTTCAGTAACTAGCCTAATGCCTCTTCCTGCTCTATTTTCCATTTTAACCACGTTGCACACCCCAGATAGAAAAAGGGGATTAGGGTTTGTTATTAAAGGACTTCATGAACTTGTCAAATGCTTCTTTCTGTACCTTGCTCAATTCATCTGCGAGTTCTTTGTCTGCCTGACACATGTAGACAATGAAATGTGCTAATGCATCATAGCCACTATGACCTGTTTCTCTCGAGTGATCGGCAACATCACTGATGCGATCCAGCTTTGCAGTTTTCGGATGTTCGATACGTCCCACAAATCTGCCGCAGACCTGGCATCTCAACACGGTTATGATCATGCTGCGGTCAACCAAGTCCTTAAACTCTCTTCGTGTCTCCTCTGTCGCTAACATTTTCTTCACCCCGAACAGAAAAAGAGAAAATTATTTTACATGTCTTAGAATCAGTCGATCTACTTCAAGCATAACATATTCGAGTGCACCCTTGGGTCGGGCTAGAGCTATGGCCATTGCGAAACGGTGTCTCTCCTCAACCTGCATACTTTCTCTGAAGTGAAAGCATGTAAAATCTTTAGGAAGTTTTAACATCCACATCGGTCTTCCAAAAAGTTCGTACTTCTTAATGTTATGTTCGACATAGGCTTTGGCTGCCTCGTTTTGCTCCCACCAACGCTTCCTAAATTTAGGCAGCCGTCGCTTATCCTTACAGTCGAAGAAATTCGTTATTTTCTCATTTTCTGAGAAGTAAGGGCATTGGGGAAAATGTGGTAGATCTAGAGCTCTCAGCCGTGCACAGAGTTTAACAGTTGAGTCGATTGTCGGAGTTGTTGTGTAGCTCTGAGCTCTCACCATGTTTAAGTATGACTTTCTTGGACAGTCGGGACAAAGTTTAGGCTCATGTTCAGCGTTAACCATCATACACCCCAAAATAAAAAAAGGGAGGGAATTTAGGCTTTGGCTTCTGATTATGGCGCGTCGTATTTTGCTTTGAAGTCGTATGAGCCGACTGCGGTTGGTGTCCACTCGCATGCGAAATTACCGCTTGCGTCTGTTGTAGCCGTGCTTACGACCTGCGCTGAACTCATATCAAGGATGTCAATAGTAGCACCTACAACAGGAGTGCTATCCGCCATCAAAGAACCTGTGAATTCAATCGGCTCGTTGACATAAACGGTGTCAGGTGCTGTTAGAGTAAATGTATAGACAGGAGGCACTGGTTTTTCTGTAACATGCACTGTTACTATGTTGCTGAAAATCCAGCCTGCTGCTGAAACTGTAGCTACCATTGCAATCAATGCCAAAGCAATCGCATATTTCATTTTTCTTTGCATTTTATCACCCCAAAACCGAACAGAAAAAAGGGAGAATTGAGCTTATTTATTGCTTCTTCTTTTTCGATGTCGGGACAGTGAGCAGTTGTTGGATCGGTGGCAGAGTTTCCAGCGTTTTGACTGGTCGAATTGGCACTTTTACGCCTGGCACGTCTCGTAACCCGCAATGGGCGACCTTCTTGTTGCTGATTCTGATCTTCCAGACGAATTGTCCGTCCTTAACAAAAGGTACCAAGAAAGCGTAGTACTGTGAAAATCCTCCGTTAGAGTAGGTGGTTACGGCTATTTCGTCCCGTTTGAGAGCATCTTCTGCTTCCTTCCAGAGCTTCTGGTCGTTGCGTGGGTCCGCTGCGGGCAAGTCGTATTCCTCGTGTATCAGAAACCCTTCGATTCCTGTCGACGGAATCCAATAGGCGTCTCCTTGCTCCGCGACTTCTGAAGCGTTTTCTTTGACTTCTATCTTCTCTGTGGGAGGGAAAGGCATCACCTGTTCCCCAAGGCTGCCGTCAGGGTTCACCACGTAATACTCGATTTTCTTCTTGTCAACTGGTTCGGCTCTGCTGTTCACCACGATGTTCTTAGTGTGCTGAACGATGCACAGGGTTTGCGCCATCGGTATCAGGTTTCCCTTAGCATCTTTCAAAATGGTTTCTACCTGCAAGGTTTCTCCAGTGCCTAACAATTCCCAGTGACACTGGGCGATCGTTCTTACTTCCCTCACAGGCTCGCCGTCTACTCGCTCTTGCACCTGCGGATCCTTAATCAACAAGGCGTTAGGAACTCTCTGCTTTAAGACTCGCACGTCTGCGTTTCCTATTTTTAACCATATCGTTGATGTGGGCAATGTTACACCCCAAAAGAAAAAAGGGTTAGGGAGTTTCTTTGACAATCAGGTCTCGTATGGCCAGCCGTATGGCTTCAGCTCGGGTTGGGTAAAAACCTTCTCTCACCAAGTCGTCTATTGCGTCCAAATAATGCTCTGGAACTTTAAGTGTGATCTGTTTCATGATAACACCCCTAAATAAAAAAAGGGAAGATTAGAGATACTTATTTAAGACTTCAAACTCTTCCGCTGTGATAGTCCGTGCGCCTTCGTATTTGACACACACTTCTTCGTCAGGCGACCAGAAGAGCCCTTCCTCATCCATCTTAGTATCTTCTCCAAAATAGTCTTTAAGCCAGTTACGAGCGTATGCGCCTATGTCGGCACCATCGCCGATTGCCACAGCCTTTTTAAGAATACAGCTACGTTCGCCATGCACTACGCTATAGGTGAACAGCCAATATTCCAAACAATCACCCCATAATAGAAAAAGGAGGGTTCTAATTAGACGTTATGAATATCGGAAACCGCATTACATTGTTTTCTGTTACTTGATAGAACTTCACAAGAGCTTGGATGTTTACTTTCACGGCAGTGTAGGGCTCACCCACTTGTGCATAGCTATATCTTAAAGGAGTCCTCTGGGCATCAGAAAAGATATCCTTGAACTTTCGTAGTTCCCACTCGTTGAAACCGCTGCCCGCACAGCCTATGAAATCCCCATCTTTTGCAAGAACTAGGCTGCCAAAAAATGGACTGCGTGCATTCTCTCCTGCCGTGAAGCCTACTATGTCGCAGCACATGAACCTCCAGTTCTTGACTTTAAGCCACTGATAGGACCTGTCGTGTTCATAAGGGCTCGAAAGACTCTTCGCTATGAGCCCCTCGCGGTTCTTGGCCACTGCTTCTTGCCATGCTTTCACAAGGTCCATTTCGAAGGGAACGTACTGCACCGTGCCGTCCGTGCCGTCCAACAGTGTACGCAGAAGGTCTTTCCGTTCAGAGTAAGGCGTGCGCTCAACATCGACGCCATCAACAACAAGAGCGTCAAAAGCTTCCATCTTCACCGGAAACTGTTCACGCAGGATCCAGTCGGGAAACTGTGTCGCACACCGTCTCTGACAGGGAGTGAACAATTCTTCACCTGTATTTGGATCCAAATAGATGACTTCGCTGTCAATGACCCATCTTCCCTTGATGGCCTTCAATGCCTTCGCTATCTCCGACAGCCGAAAAGTGTAGATTACGCCATTTCTGTTCTGCAAAACCACTGTTCCATCTAGGTTGATGGCCAAAACCCGTGTGCCATCCCATATCCGGGCTACTTAGGAAGTCCCAAGCTACTCCAGATGATGTCCAACTTTTCACTGAGAGGCATTATTCGTCTGGATTTTCCTGAAGGTTTGTATGCACTATCCCACATCTCTGCTAACTTGCGGTAGTGACTATAGATTTCTTTAGGGTGTTCTGAATAAGAAGAATATTTGAACTCGCGCTCTAGATGAATCTTGACTATTTTCCCTAGCATTTCGAGTCTCTCGGCTTTCAGTATCACTCTGCCTCGCATCAATTCGACAAATTTTAATACTGATTGCAGATTGCTAATTTTCCACGTTGTTGCCTCTCCATACGAGCGCCCATTGACGTTTATTTGACGTGGATAGTAAAAACTGTTGATTCCGTGAACATCTAGGCATTCCTTCACTTTTACCAGTAGCGCTCTTCCATCATCGTGACTCTGATCGATTACAACCCATGCATAGAAGCGCAAGCATTTTCGTCCTCTATCCTTATTCAAAGATAACGTAAACACAGGTGCACCCTCTCCATCGAATAGTCCCGCAATGTAGTCTGGTTCCATAACTGTGGAATATGGAACTTATCCTAAATAGCTTTCCGTTCGGCGGCATAGCCCCTGGCCACCAGTTGCGGGAGGGCCTCAACCACGGCTTTTCTGTAAGCCGCTGTCACGGCTTCTCCGTCCATTCCATGCTCTTTAAGAATTCCTCCGTTGATCTCGAGATCGTGACATAGCATCGGTCGTATAGGTAACATAGGTTTGATCGTTGTCGCACCCCGAAACAGAAAAAAAGAGGGATTTAGCTGGTCTTAATTCTGTTGATTTGAAGAATTGCTAGGTAGAAGAATATTACTGCACTGATTAAGTCGGCAAATGCCATGCTGACCTGGAATATTTCAAGATTAGCAAATGGAACGTTCCACATCATTAGGCCTGTCCATGAGGCGATTCCGCTATAGACTTCAAGGATTCCAATGGCGCCTAATAATATGGCGGTGAAGACGTAGCCAAGGTTGTCGTAGGCAATGCGGTAGAGAATTAGGAAGAATAAGATTAAGCATCCAAGCACGGCATAAAGCAATGTTCCAGCTGCAACATCTTCAGCTATCCAAGGCGCAAATATGGCTGTGGCAATGTAGGCTAAGCCCCACATCAGCAACCAAGATATAGCAAACAGTTCAAAGTTGCTTCTCAAAGGTTTTCACCCCGAACAGAAAAAAGGGAGATTAAAGGATTTAGAACCAGTCCCACACTTCGTCCCAGAACAGATCGAAGAACTCTTTTCCGTATCTCTGCATAATCTCTTCTGCGTATTTGCCTGCCTCTTCTTTGCCTTCGTCTCTGTAAACGCTTTCTGCCTTCCAGTCAGGTTTTCCGCTATACTTGTTTGACCTATCCTTAAGGCGTTCGTAGAGAGCTTTGATCGTTTGGTCTTCGGGATCCAGAGCACACAACATTTCAAGCATCGTCAGATGTGCGTCACCTGCGCCCCAGTTCCCATCAATGCGAGCCACTATCATATACTTGAGAACTAGTAGCGCTTGTTCCTTATCCAATCAATTCACCCCAAGTAGAAAAAAGAGGGAGATCACTCTTTTAAAACCAACTCGCCACGACAGCCCATGATGGGGCAAGGTGCAATACCTCTGGCGACTTCTCCGTCTCTCTTCAGAATTGCCCGCCACTGAGCTGCCGCCTTCTTAGCACACTGAATGCTGGCTTGATCCGAGTATTCAATTCCACATCTATCGCAGACCAACTTCTCCATCAGGTCAGTCACCCCAAATAGAAAAAGGAGGGAATTAGAATTTGGCATGCATGTACAAATATGCTTCTTCACGGAAGAGTTGCTCATTCGTGTTGGATAACACACCAAGTCGATTTAGAGAAGCAGCGAACTCTTGAATGAACACGTGCCGGCTTGTTTCATCCTTCACTGTATGTTTTATGGCATACATCGTAGATTTCAATATCTTGTAGCAGGCGATTGATGTTAGCATGCTGTTCATCTGTGATAGTGCGAACTCTTCAGTGATAGGACTCGCCAACCTAGATTCACCCCAAAAAATAGAAAAAAGGGAGGCTTAGGCAACCTTTTCAGGGTTTTTCAGATATCCTTCAATTATCTCCGCATCTGTTCCTTTAATCGCCTGCTTCAACTTCTCGTACAATTCGTCATAGCTCTCTGTTCCAGCAGCATGTTTTGTTATGATTGTTATAATAGTCACGTTTTCACCCCATTCCTGCTTTCCTCGGTCAAGGTCGGCGTATCTCTCACGCCTGAGAGAGCTGGGGTTCTGCTACGGTGGGCGCACCGATCTTGCCGCCTACTATACCGAGGATAGGGCTTTGCTTTATTCGAGAAGTTCTCTTGGGCGGAGTTTCCTCATCTCCACACACTTGTTATCCTCATCTCTGAGGTTTTTCGTGTGCTTCACAGAACCTCCAGCCTTCACCCTTACCCTTATGCAGGGCAGCCTCTCCCTTGTTATCAAAAGGGGTGTTTCCAGAAGAGGCATGCGGATGAAGTAACCCGCCTTCTGTGTGTTAGCTGGTAATTCTTAGCGGATCGCCCATAACGGGCGGAGCCTTGCTGGCATCGAACCCTCTATAAGCAGGTTACAATGTCGTGGGTATGTCTCCAGCCCTCAGTGTTTCCACTGATAACGGAGAAGGGTTGGGATTCCAAAAAAAACGGGGGCTTATCTCCAGCCCTCCCCACGTCTTCTATCTAATTCAACACCATAAAAGGAACTCTCTCCTTTTTGCTGATTAGGTGACGCATATAGGGAGTAGCTTTTAGAGTAACCCACGTAATAGTGCCTTTATTCTGTCCTGAGGCGGTTAGCTCTGGGGGGCGACCTTTCCATGTCGCTGTCGGCAAAGCCGAACAGCTATGACAGGAAAAAAGGGGGGAAAAGCGTGTAGCTTAGAGGGTAGGCGTGAGAGCCTACTCTTCTCTCTTCTTTTTCTTTGCGGCGGACTCAAGTGCCTTGGCTACGTGTTCGGACAGGCTGAAGCGTGGGGAAACGGCTTTTCCCAACTCTTTCAGAGAGTCGGGTATGAAAACATTGTCGCAGTATTTTACTGCCTTGGCTAACTCGCTGATCTTGTCTCTGAACGGCTTGGTTACATCGGCGGCGGTCTTGTGTAGACTCTTGAGTTCTTTCTGTTCCTTGTGGATAGCAACTCTGACCTCAGGCTTTTCCTCTTCTATGAGTTCTACGATGTGGTCGTGGATGGAGTTGTTCACTTCCCTGACTGCCTTGAGTTCTTTCTCGCATTTCTCGCCCATCTCTTTCTGCTTCAGTCTCCTCGCCATGAAGTAGCCCATGCGTTCGCCAACCAAGTCGGCGAAGCCTTCCAGCAAGTCAATTCTCGATGGGACTTGAACCTCTTCGATGGCTGGGACTTCAGCTTGTACGATAACTTCGGCACTTTGTCTCTTGCCTTTTGGTGGCAAAATGGTTTTTCTCCTTTTAATGAGGCTTAACCACCTCAATGGGAAACTAACCCCTTGCGCTATGTAGTCTCAGGATTTCAGAAAGGCTATTCTCCCCGCTACTCAAACCAGAAAAAAGGAGGTTCTGAAGCTGTGGATGAAGGCGTATCGCTTTCCAATATCCACGATTACCAATAACGCCGAGAGTGACTTTCACTACTTCAGGATCCCGAACCCTAGTTATCCAAAAGATTTCATTGAAGTCCTTGAGCGGAATCTGCGATACAAACAAGTAGTCCTCGCCATGCGACTTGTTACGGTGTCCAGCCATTAGCCTTTTAAAGGCTGTGCAATCAGTAGAATATACTTGAAAGCCACATCTACATTGACCAATGTATAACATAGGCAAAACCCCTAAGAAATCTGTGAGTAGCGGTTTAGAGAAGCCTTAGTAAATCCTTAATTAAGCAATCAAATTTTAAAGGCTTTATTCTGCTTCAAGCTGTTTTTCATGCCTTTCCTATGCATCGGTTAAACCGATGTTGCAACACCACAAACTTAGGGTTTTTGTGTTGCATCCATCCAGAGAACAGCTTAACCCTTCTCCGATGGCATAGTCAAAAACTCCTAAGATGGCTACGTTAGAACATTAGAAGCCTAAGTTTTTCAGCCTAATCGTAAGGGTTTTTGTGGCGTTTTTGTTCACTCTGAACACCAAACAGCCTTACAGCGTTAGACAGCCTTAGTTTAGGCTTTACTGCTTAGACAGCTTAAGATGAGCGTCTTATTCATTTCTGCCTATGTAATGCGTTGTTGTGCTAAATCCATGTTTGCACAACAACAAGAGAACACAAAAACACTTGTTGCATATAAACATATTGCTAATTTCCCATCATTTCATGAAGACAAACTACGTAGTTTGATCGCTATTAATCCTTATTAA
>Ga0315280_10012021_pt1 | contig 10541 bp, 9 predicted proteins | sample YL17G06_40_MG_FD_203697 | JGI IMG/M metagenome (GOLD analysis project Ga0315280, IMG submission 203697) | Sediment microbial communities from Yellowstone Lake, YNP, Wyoming, USA - YL17G06_40 | ecosystem: Environmental > Aquatic > Freshwater > Lake > Sediment | place: USA: Wyoming | collected... | reverse complement strand
ACGAACTATCTCCATTCCCTTATCTCTCACCCCTTCCTTTTAAACCTTCAATGACAAGATCGCAGTCAACAATCATAGGATCATGAAGTTTATGGCCTGATCAAATGATTGACCCTTAGGATGAAGTAGGTGTTATCATACGTTTGTACGTTTGTAAACCACCTCTCCCGTTATTTTATCCTTGAATCATTTTAATAGTATATCAAAATAAGTCAAATAGGTTTTTTCAATACATCCCTTTCCAATTCCCGAGATATCCCAATAGCCTCTTTTCTATTGCTTCGCAGGGCCAAAATTGCTATAAATAAATAAGACAAATCTTGAGGGAGGTGGAGAGAATGTATAAAAAGATTTTAGTTCCATTGGATGGTTCGGAATTAGCTAAAAAGGCTTTAGACGAGGCCGAAAAGCTGGCTAAGACCTTCGATTCTGAAATTATTCTAATACAGGTGGTGCACTTTTTACCCATCTATGGATCGCCGGAATTGGTGACGCCCCTCATCGTCGATGAGAAGCAGAAGGAATCGGCTGAGAAGTATCTTACTAACCTCACAGAGGAATTGAAAAAGAGAGGGCTGAAGGCGACATGTGCGGTGAGGACAGGTCAGCAGGTGGCAGTGGAGATCATCGACTTCGCCAAAGAAAGTGGTATAGAGCTGATCGTGATGTGCACCCACGGTCGTTCTGGAATTACTCGATGGGTCTTGGGAAGTGTTGCGCACAAAGTTTTAACTCGGGCTGAAACACCCATCCTCCTCATCCATTTAAAGAGATAATTGCTTCGACATGAGGACAATTCTCATCGGACTCTACATCGCCTGTGAATTGATTGCCAATGTGACTGCCTCCAAACCTGTCCAATTGGGTGGAATTGTTGTTCCGGCAGCGATCTTCATTTATACGCTCACCTTCACTCTGATCGATCTGATCAATGAATCCTTTGGTAAACAAGGAGCCCGGAAGGTAATTTGGGCCGCCTTCATTGCGAATATATTATTAGCTGCTTATGCCCAGTTGGCAGTGATTCTTCCCCCGGCGCCTTTCTATTCGGGGCAAGAAGCCTTCGCAGGGGTTTTGGGGAGCACTTCCAGGATTGTCTTTGCCAGTCTCACCGCTTACCTCATCAGCTCACTCATCGATGCCGAGGTCTTTTCCTTCTGGAGGGCCCGAGTGCAGGGACTGAAATGGACCAGAGTGCTGGTGAGCAATGCCATCTCTACATGGGTCGACAGTGTGGTCTTTATCACCCTCGCTTTTTACGGGTCTATGCCCATTTGGGCTCTTATCAAAGGCCAATATGTGATCAAGATGGCCATCACAATTGGAAGTCTCCCCATGATCTATCTGGTGAAGAGCCGAAGAGAAAAAAGCAGATGGCAAATGGCAGAGAGCAGAGAGCAAACTGAATAATCTGAAATGATTGATACCTGTAATATGAATGTCCCAGGCTTTTATTATTCTTGTCATTCCTGCGCAAGCAGGAATGACGAAATAGAGGACATTTATTATGTCGTTCTCAATAAATTGTTTGGGTCATTTGAAATTGGTTCCCCTGGCAGAGCCAAGGGTTAGAGTAAAACAATGAAAAAAGAACATATCTTCCTCATCTTTATTCTCTTCCTGACTTTTCTCTCCTTCTATCTCTTTTACCAAATTCTCTTCCCTTTTCTAAAGCCGATCTTATGGGCCATTCTCCTGGCCATCATCTTCTATCCCCTCTTCAAAAAACTTCAACGCCTCCTGAAGAATAGGATCGTTCTCTCTTCATTCACCATGACGTTGCTGGTCATCTTGATGATTGTACTGCCCTTCAGTCTTCTGATGGTTTCGCTTGCCAATGAGGTCGTGGAGGTCTACCACCAACTGGATGAGATGATCAAGACCGGCCGTCTTCAAGCCCATTTGGATCAGATCAAAGAGATGCCTTTTCTTAAATGGTCCTGGACCAGAATAAATCAATACCTTGATCTCTCTCAGATGGACCCTCCAAACTTTCTTCTGAAGAATATTCAACAGGTCAGCACCTTCCTTTTCAACCAGACTTCAAAAATTTTAAAGGGCATCTCCACCTTTATAATTGGATTCTTCTTCACTCTTCTTTCTCTTTACTATCTCTTCAAAGATGGAGAGCATCTATTTGGGAGATTGAAAGAGATTGTCCCCATCCCCTCAAATGAGAAAAACCTTCTCCTCCTACGGTTTAAGGAGATGGTCTATGCCACCATCTATGGAGGAATATTTATTGCCATGGTTCAGGGTATCTTGGGTGGAGTGATCTTTTGGGCCCTTGGCATTTCCTCTCCCATCCTTTGGGGAACAGCAATGGCTTTTCTCTCCTTCATCCCGATCGGTGGAACAGCCCTGGTCTGGTTACCCGCCTCTATCCTCTTATTGGTTCAGAAGGCGTTTTTGAAAGGGATCATCCTGTTGGGATTAGGGGTATTTGGAATTAGCATGGTGGACAACCTTCTTAGACCGGTCTTTATCAGCGCAAGGACGAAGATCCATCCGCTGTTGCTCTTTTTCGCTGTTCTGGGAGGGATCCAGGCATTTGGATTCATTGGGATAGTGGCGGGTCCAATGATCGTCACACTCTGTCTCACCCTCATCGAAATTTATATCCAAGGGATTCACTTTAAAGGCGACTCCGATGTAAAATCCCACCAATAAGGAACTTCACACGAGTCTCTCTAAAGACTAACTTCATCATCTCTTGAAGGCAACTTGAAATGATTCTTGAGGAGACCTAAAATAAAAATAATTATAGATCTGGAATGCTAATGGGAAAGAACCGTTCAAATCGAATCAATAAAAATGGTCATCAGCCCAAATTGGCCGAGGACTTCCGAGCTCTGTCCTACTGTATATTACAAGTTGCGAATCAAGGTATCCTAAGAACCAATTTCCAACGGGAAGTCTCAAAAATGATCATGGAATTCTCAGGATGCGATTCGGTTGAACTTTGGCTAAAAGACCATGGTAAATATTTTCGTTGCAAGGCTAAACGGTATCTTGATCAATCCATTTCCTTTGAAATTGCACCATGCTTACAAAATGAGGAAGGCGAAATTATCCCTTCATCGGAGGATGATCCGAACCTAATATCTCTGTGTAGGGATATTATCCATGGCCACATGGACCTTTCCCAAGCTGGTTTCACGAGGAAAGGCAGTTTTTGGACAGGCAATACAAAGACCCTACTCACCCTCCACTCGAAGCCTAAGAGAAAATCGCATGCTCATGGTTTCAAAATCAGAGGTGATTACCGATCCTTTGCCTTGATACCCCTACTGGTCGACAATAAAAACATCGGGCTTTTGATATTAAAGAGCAAGCGCAGGAGCTTCTTTACTAAGGATGAAAGAGAGCTTTATGAAGACCTCGGCCAAAGTCTTGGAATTGCTTTGGCACACCGGCATGCCCAATCAGATTTACGCGAACGGGTCAAAGAGCTGACATGTCTTTATGGTATTGCTCGCTTAACTGCCCAACCCAATATATCAATGGAAGAGATTCTGCAGAGCATCGTGAAGCTTCTTCCTCCAGCCTGGTTATACCCTGAAATCGCCTTCGCCGAGATCATTTTGGATGACCATTCTTATTCAACCCCCGGCTTCGGAGAGGGAAAGCATCAACTGATGGCGGATATCATCGTAAGTGGAGAAAGACGAGGTAGGGTCAAAGTGGTCTACTTGGAGGAGAGACCAGAGCTTGACGAAGGGCCATTTCTTAAAGAAGAACGAAACCTGATTGATACAATTGCAAGGGAAGTTGCAATGATCATTACTCGGAGACAGGCTGAGCAGGACAAATTGAAGCTTCAGGAACAGCTTAGACATGCTGAGCGATTGGCCACTATTGGACAACTCGCTACTGGTGTGGCCCATGAACTGAATGAGCCCTTAGGTAATATTTTGGGTTTTGCCCAACTTGCAAGAAAATGCCCGGGATTACCCAAACAGGTTGAGCAGGATATTGAAAAAATATCGACTGCCTCACTAAACGCACGGGAAGTGGTTAAGAAGCTTCTGATATTCGCCAGACAAATGCCTCCAAAAAAGACAAAAGTCAATTTGAACCAGTTGGTTGAAGAGGGCCTCTCCTTCTTCGAATCTCGGTGTGCCAAGGAGGGAATTGAATTAGCCTGTTCCCTTTCGCCTGACCTACCAGAGGTAGCTGTTGATCCTTCACAGTTGAATCAAGTTCTTGTCAATCTGATCGTCAATGCCTTACAGGCCATGCCAAAAGGAGGGAGGTTGATTATTCGGACTCTTACTGATAAAGACCATATTTTACTCATTGTAGAAGACACAGGCATCGGCATGAGCGAAGAGGTGATGAAGCAGATATTCACTCCTTTTTTTACGACAAAGGATGTGGGTCAGGGGACGGGCTTGGGTCTACCTGTCGTGCACGGGATTGTGACTTCGCATGGAGGCTCGATCCAAGTTGAAAGCAAAGTCAATCAGGGTACAAGATTCGAGATTCAACTACCAGTGACAGAGTCACAAGATATTGAAATGGGATACTAAAATGGCACATCAAGTTAAAAAGGAACGAATTCTGGTTGTGGATGATGCTCCGAATACACTGGAAGTCCTCCAGAGAAATTTGACATCACAGGAGTACCAGGTTTTCACTGCCTCAAGTGTGCCAGAGGCGATTAAAATTCTTGACACAACACCGGTTGATCTGGTCATCACTGACCTCAAAATGCCAGTGGTCAGTGGTCTTGATCTCGTAAGACATGTGCGTGAAAACTTTAAGGAGACTGAGGTCATGATGATTACCGGTTACCCTACTATCGAAGGGGCGGTCAAGGCGGTTAAGACCGGAGCTGAGGAGTATCTCACCAAGCCTTTTACTGATGAGGAACTCTTCTCTGCAGTAAAGCGGGCCCTCGATAAACTTCATGTGCGTAGGACTACAAAGACCCGATTGCATCGGTCACAACCCGCTTCCTATGGTCTCATTGGTGAGTCAGAGGCAATGCAAAAGGTTTTTAGTGCGATCACTAAAGCCGCATCCACCTCTGCCACTTTACTTCTCTCAGGAGAGAGTGGGACCGGCAAGGAGCTTATTGCCAGAGCGATTCATTACAGTAGTCCACGGGCTTCGGCTCCATTTGTCCCTGTAAACTGCGGGGCCATTCCTGGCGAACTGCTCGAAAGTGAACTTTTTGGACACATGAAAGGAGCTTTTACTGGAGCTACTGAGACCAGGGCAGGCTTCTTTCAAACTGCAGATGGGGGTACCATCTTTCTTGATGAAATCAGCGAGACCAGTCTCTCCATGCAGGTAAAACTTCTAAGAGTACTCCAGGATAAGGAGGTCTGCATGGTTGGATCGAGTCGATCAAGGAAAGTCGATGTGAGGATTCTGGCTTCTACCAATAAAGATTTGCTCAGTCTAGTAAAAAAGGGAGTATTCCGGGAAGACCTGTTTTTCCGCGTCAATGTCATTACGATTGAAATACCTCCTCTGCGAGAGAGAGGAGACGATATTTTACTATTAACCCAATATTTTACAACCAAGTTTGCCGAGGAATTGGGTAAACCGATACCTCAGTTTTCAGATAATGCATTACAGGTCCTTAGGAACTATCATTGGCCAGGCAACGTGAGAGAACTGGAGAATGTTATCCAACGCCTTGTGGTCATGACAGATGGTGACCTTATAGAAGTTCCTGATCTACCGTCGCTGATGCGTTTTTCAGCCCTACGGGAAACAGGGCTTCGTCGAACTCTCGCTGAAGTGGAAGCCGAATATATTCGCAATGTCTTAGCAAGTGTAAACGGAAACAAAACACAGGCAGCGGAGATACTCGGTATTGACCGGAAGACATTGCGAGAAAAACTAAAATTTCATGAAACGGACCTAAATGACTAAAATTTAATGAGGAAAATCTCCCCGGTGGTTCCAATTTCCCCGTTGATTTTTACTCTTTTCATTGATCATTTGTTATAAGATCAAACCATATCAAAAATATTCTATCCTCCTAATTCCCCGATTTTCCTAAATTTATTCCAACGGATAATTTTCCTGACTGCCAAAAAATAGCAATTTGTTTCGAGATCCCTATTTCTGGCAATAAGATTGCTCTATTCTCATATGACAATACGAAACAAAAAGAAGGGAGGGAAGTATGAAGGGAATAGTCCAGCCAATAAAAAAGAAAATAAGAAGCACTTCAAGAGAGAAAGAGTACCTTGGCCTATGTTCATCCTGCAAAACTGCTTCCAATTGTACTTATACAAAAGATCTTAGAAGACCGGTTTTACAATGTGAGGAATTCGAGGGTTACGAACCTCGCATCGTGAAGACGACGGTTAAAAAAATTTTATTAAAACCTAAATTCGAGTCCAGTGCTGAAGAGAAAGATTCAAGCAAGCATAGAGGACTGTGTGGCATTTGTGAGGACCGGGAGGTTTGCACCTTTCTAAAGCCTGAAGGAGGTGTTTGGCATTGCGAAGAGTACCGGTAATGTGACCAACTCAGCGTCTTAAAGGGACAGTTTTTGTATAAAGGGGAAGGCATGAATCAAGAATATATACTGAGAATATTAGAAAATCATCGCGACAATAAGGGTGGCCTCATCTCAATCCTTGAAGATATCCAGGTACATTATGGCTATCTTCCAGAAGAAGCACTCAGGATGGTAGCTCAGACCACTGGGCGTTCTTTAGTCGATGTATATGGAGTGGCCACCTTCTATAAAGCATTCAGCTTAAAACCGAGGGGAAAACATCTCATCTCTCTGTGCATGGGCACAGCTTGCCACGTCCGCGGTGCAACAAGTATTGTAGAGGAGTTCAAACAACAATTAGGAATCAATGCCGGAGAAACCACTCCGGACAAGGAAATCACATTAGAAACGGTGAACTGTCTTGGAGCCTGTGCCATTGGGCCGACGATCGTTGCAGACGGACACTACTTTCCAAACGTTACCAGGAAAAATGTCAAGGAGATTATACACAGGACCATCGTTGGGCTCGATCGTGTCGACATCACCACAGATGAACGAATATTCCCTGTTGAGGTCAGTTGTCCGCACTGTAATCACAGTCTCATGGACCGCCACCATTATATTGATGGTTACCCTTCAATCCGAGTGACAGTCTCTTTTGGGCATAAACACGGTTGGGTTAGGCTGTCTTCTCTATACGGTAGTTTCTCCTTCGAATCGGAATATGAAATCCCGGCAGAAACGGTCGTTCATTTCTTTTGCCCCCATTGTCATACAGAACTCACTGGTCCATCGAACTGCATAGAGTGTGGCGCACCCATGGTGCCTATGATTGTTCGCGGGGGTGGAATAGGAAAGATATGTTCTCGTCGCGGGTGTAAGTTCCACATGCTGGATTTGAATGGAGTAAATTTTTGATTTCCGGTAAGGATAGCATTCATGGAAAGGCTTAAATCGATTGACGACCTATTATTACTACAAGATCGGCTGATTGCGGATCGGGACCTAACCATTCCCACCATCGTTATTCCAGCAGGAACCTGCGGTCAGGCAAGTGGCGCCAATGACCTCATCCGCATAACGAAACGAGAGCTCTTAAACAAGGGCCTAACGAATAAAATACACTTGCGCATCACCGGCTGCCACGGATTTTGCCAAATGGAACCCTCGGTACTGGTCGAGCCGCATGGTACCTTCTACCCGAGGGTGGGTCTCAAGGAGATGGTACGGGTCGTTGAGGCCGTAGCCAAAAGTGAGATCCTTGAGGACTTACTCTTTGTGGACCCAGAAACCGGGAAGCCTGTTGAGAAACAGAGTGATATACCGTTCTTCAAGAAACAGGTCCGGACCCTTCTCAGCCGCAATGAGAAGGTCGATCCGATTCGAATTTTCGACTCCATTGAGAACAGAGGCTATATGGCAATGGCCAAGATACTTTCCAATGGCAATCCTCATTGGGTGGTGGAGGAGGTGAAAGCCTCTGGGCTACGCGGTCGCGGTGGAGCTGGTTTTCCCACTGGACTGAAGTGGGAGTTGTTGGCGAAACAACCCGACGGCCACGGCAAGGTCCTTGTGTGTAATGGAGATGAAGGCGATCCTGGCGCCTATATGGACCGAAGTGTGCTCGAGGGTAATCCACACCTTATCATCGAAGGAATGATCATTGGCGCTTATGGGACTGGAGCAAAAGAGGGTGTGGTCTATGTCCGAAATGAATATCCACTTGCTATTAAACATCTGACCATTGCGCTACGGCAGGCCACTGATCTTGGCCTTCTGGGTGAGGATATCCTTGGAACGGGATTTAACTTTGATATCAAACTCGTTAGGGGTGCAGGCGCGTTTGTTTGCGGTGAGGAGACAGCTTTGATGAGATCGATTGAAGGGAAAATAGGTGAACCATGTCAACGACCCCCTTTTCCTGTACAGAAAGGCGTTGATGGCAAACCTACCTTGATCAACAATGTTGAGACCTGGGCAAATATTCCAATCATCTTTGAATCGGGGTCTCAAGGCTTCATAAGAATAGGAAAGAAAGAGACCTCGGGGACCAAGATCTTCAGCCTTGTCGGCAAGATCAAAAATACGGGTTTAGTAGAGGTACCGATGGGGATCACCATTGGTGAGGTCGTTAATGGTATCGGTGGAGGCCCTGTCGAAAAGGCCAGGATCAAAGCGGTGCAGACAGGAGGTCCATCCGGCGGTTGCATACCGGCCAATATGTTTGATCTGACCATCGATTACGAAAGCCTAACTCAGGCAGGATCGATCATGGGATCAGGTGGCATGATCGTCATGGATGAGAATACCTGTATGGTCGATGTGGCCAGATACTTCATGAACTTCCTAAAGGACGAATCATGCGGTAAGTGTTTCACCTGCCGAAAGGGTACACAGCGGATGTATGAGATCCTTGATGATATCACGAGGGGTAAGGGGAAATTAGCACACCTTGATCTTCTTGAGGAACTGGCCCATGTGGTGAAAGACACGACAATGTGTGGTTTAGGTCAGACGGCTCCGAACCCGGTGCTTTCAACCCTGAGCTACTTCCGTGACGAATACATTGAACACATCGAGAAAAAGAGATGCCCTGCAGGTGTGTGCAAAGAACTTATTAACTATTCGATCAACAAAAACTGTACAGGCTGTCAACTCTGCCTGAGGACCTGTCCGGTGGAGGCGATCACAGGAAAAAAGAAGGAATGTCACGCCATCGATCCAGAAAAATGCATCAAATGCGGGGCATGCAAGGCCGCATGTAAGTTTGATGCCATCGATGTCAAATAGGTCTTTCGATTCTTAAGGAAGAGAGGGAATGATGATCAATTTTTGTATCAACGGATTGGAGGTCTCGGTCGAGGAGGGCACCACACTGCTCGAAGCCGCAAGATTCATGGGGTTCCCTATCCCAACCCTCTGTTACATGGATGGACTTTCGCCCTACGGTGCCTGCCGGCTCTGTGTGGTAGAGATCGGAGACGGTCCGAAAGCGAAATTGGTCTCATCCTGTACTTACCCTGCTGAAGAAGGACTCAGAATACGCACGGCGTCATCGCGTGTCATCAGGGCTCGCAAGATGATTTTGGAGCTCTTATTAGCTTCATGCCCACAGTCAAAAAAGATCCAGGATCTGGCCTCGGTCTATGAGGTCCAGCAGCAACGGTTCAGGCAAGAGTACGAGAATTGTATCCTCTGCGGGTTGTGTACAAGGATGTGCGAGGAGCAGATGATGGCGAAGGCTATAGGCTTCCGTGGGCGGGGTGAGAAAAGGAGTATTGGCACACCTTTTAACATGCAATCCGATGTCTGTCGATTGTGCGGTGCTTGTATGTATGTTTGCCCGGCCTGCCAGCTTCGATGCACCTATACTGAACCAGAAAAGGCAATCTGCGGTGCCTGTGCGAATCTGAGTCCACCTTGCATCGAAAAAGAAAAGTTTGACGATATGATGTGCTACATGAATCCCTGTGTGGCTTGTGAGATCAAAAAAGATTAAGAGAGGAAAGGAGAACAATGAGATGTCACTATCGAGAATAAACGCTTCAGCGGCAACCCTGACGAAAAACAGGACCGAAGGTTCGGTCGTTCCAGCCTCAGGCATGTGTGTCACCTGTGTGGATGGCTGCATCGGCATGTGTGAGATCGGTAAGTCCGCTTATCGAGGCCATGAAGTGATTTACCCTCAGCCTTTTGGTGTGATCACCACCGCAGCTGAAAAAAATTATCCTGTTGACTACTCCCACTTCAATATTATGGGTACCGTCGTTGGCGCCCATGGTATCGAGGCTGACAGTGATAAAGCCATCTTCCCGGCAGTCAATCTTAAAGTGGTCATCGGCCATGATAAAGGATTAAGGTTCTCCTACCCATGGATCATCTCAGGTATTGGCTCCACAGACATTGCCAAAAACAACTGGGAAGGATTGGCCATTGGATCTGCCCTTGCTGGTACTGGCCTGACCATCGGCGAAAATGTAGTCGGTATGGATCCCGAGACCGTGGTAAAAAATGGTCGAGTGGTGGATACGGTTGATCTGAAATATCGAGTACAACTTTATAAGGATTACCAACG
>Ga0315280_10012020_pt1 | contig 10541 bp, 15 predicted proteins | sample YL17G06_40_MG_FD_203697 | JGI IMG/M metagenome (GOLD analysis project Ga0315280, IMG submission 203697) | Sediment microbial communities from Yellowstone Lake, YNP, Wyoming, USA - YL17G06_40 | ecosystem: Environmental > Aquatic > Freshwater > Lake > Sediment | place: USA: Wyoming | collected... | reverse complement strand
CGCATTGATCTGCTAGGCCTGCGGCGACCACATTTTTTGCTATGTACCTCGCCATGTAGCAGCCGGATCTGTCAACTTTTGATGGGTCTTTTCCAGAGAAACATCCTCCGCCGTGGCTTCCAACGCCTCCGTAGGTGTCGACTATAATCTTTCTTCCTGTTAGACCTGAATCTGCCAAGGTTCCTCCGATCACGAACCTTCCTGTTTCATTGACATAATATTTTGTTTTTTCGTCTAACATGCTCGAAGGGATGACTTTTTTTATGACCTGATTTATTATGTCTTCCTTCATGCTTTTTCTGTCGACACTCTCAATGTGTTGCGCAGCTATGACGACGGCGTCGACTCTTTTTGGTTTTCCATCAACATATTCAACTGTGGCCTGTGACTTGCCGTCTGGCCTTAGGTATGGGAGAATCTTGTTTTTCCTGCATTCTGAAAGTCTTCTGACAAGATTGTGTGCGAGCATTATTGGGAGAGGCATCAATTCCTTTGTTTCATTTGTTGCGTAGCCGAACACCATTCCCTGGTCTCCAGCTCCCTGTTCATGGTTTTCGGTCTCATTGACTCCTATTGCAATATCTGGGGATTGTTCTGTTATTGAAACCAAAACACCGCAAGTTTCCCAGTCCATTCCGTCTTTGGCATTGTCGAACCCTATTTCCTTCAAGGTATTTCTGACAATGTGAGGTATGTCCACGTAGCAATTGGTTGTTATTTGACCTGTGACTATCACGTTTCCTTGCATTACCAAGGTTTCACAGTCAACCCTTGCTTTTGGATCACAACCCAAGACAGTGTCCAGCACCGCGTCTGATATTTGGTCTGCAACCTTGTCTGGGTGACCTTCCGCTACAGATTCGGAGGTGAACATATATCTTCGATTGTTTATCATGAGAATCCTTCAGTTGGATTTGTGGTACGGGCTCTTAACGATTTCGCACCGCTTAGAAAAACTCCGTGCGGGCTTTCAAGCGAAGCGAGCGTAAATGCATAGACAGGCCAGGGTTGACTAGATAGTCTCATCAGCGAGCTTTCTTACTTTTCTCTCGATTTCGTCCCTGATCTCTCTTACTTTCTCTATTGGTTTCCCTTTCGGGTCTTCAATTCCCCAGTCTACTACTTTGTTAAGCAATGGAGCTGGGCAGAACCCTTCGGCACTGCAGCCCATCACGATTATTGTGTCTGCGTCTTGAACCATCTCTCTCGTAATCAGTTTTGGCTTGTTTGTTGATAGGTCGATCCCCTTTTCTCGCATGACTTGAACAACGACAGGATTCACTTCGTTTGCGGGCATAGTGCCAGCACTTGTGGCCTCAAGCTTTCCTTCCCCATAGGTCTTCGCAAGTGCTTCTGCTATCTGGCTCCTGCCAGCATTCTCAACGCAGACAAACAGAATCTTTTTCATACTTTCAACCTCAGACACGGTATTAGAGTTTCTTGGGTCTAAAAGGGTTACAATGGCCCTCTTCGATCATCTGCGTCAAATCAATCAACATATCCTGCGCCTCGGCCAGCAAATCATTATCTTTCCGTTTCGCACCCTGCTGGCTCTTAATGTAGGACTCAATTTCCGATTTCAGAGAGAGAAGGTCGACACTCGTCTTTCCAGTTTTGACTGACCGATATTTTCTGCTTATTTCTTCGAAGCTTGCTTCCATGATGGTTTGACCTCCTCTCTACGTCTTGTTTGCAGCATGCGTGCCCTTCAGTTGTTCATGCTCTTTCTCGACTTTTTTCTTCATGACCTCGAAGTAGCCTTCAGCATCTATAAGGTTCTCCTTGTCTGACTTAAAGTCTGTTAACTCGATTTTCAGAAACCAGCCTTTGCCGTATGGATCTGAATTCGCTAGATCAGGTGAATTTACCAATTCATTGTTGACTTCCACTACTGAACCTGAAACGGGCGATATGACGTCGAGAGCAGCCTTCACTGATTCAAAAGACCCTGCTTCACCGAACTGTTCAATCTTGGTGCCGATTTGTGGGAGGGAAACAAAGATTATGTCGCTCAGCTTACTTTGTAGGTAGGATGTTATGCCTACTGTGGCAATCTTACCGTCGATTCCAGCCCAGAAATCATTTTCATTGTAGAAAAACCCTTTGGGAACTGTGAACGTCCATTTGTCAACCTTTAGCTCCAAGTATTCCATGCACTTCACCTAGAAAGCTGATCCACTAGCGCCGCGACTTCTTCCGCGATCTTGGCAACGAGCTTTTCTCCTTCTTCTCCAAGCTCGGTTCGTGACTGTGGTTTCAGCCCGTACTTCGCGATCATTTGAGGCAGAAACACCTTTGCTCTCATCATGCCTTTGTTCTTGGATATGATTTTGGTGGCACACCTTTCCACACAGCCGTCGAGTATGATAGAAGGATACTTCTGCAATAGGCTCTTGTATTCTCCGACTCCTGCGGTTAAAGATGGAATACATATCAGGACCGCTTTTTCAGGTCTCAGTTCGTCCACAACCTTGTAGGCGACCTGCCGAGCTACTGTTCCGAGGGCTTTGCCCATGCCGGTGCAGGCTACTATGGCGACTTTTTTATCGTCCACTCTTGTTCACCTCTGCGAGTATTTCGTCAACCTTATTCGCGGCTAGTTCTCCGACTATTTCTGCGAGCTTCATTCCTTTGGGTCCGAGCTTGGCTCTGGATTCGGGCTGCAGGTCTTTGTGTTCTTTCAGAATATCTTCGACATTTATGATTGCTTTGATCTGTCCTTTTGCTTCGTTGACTATTTTTTCGCAGCATTTTTCTCCGCAACCATCTATGACTAAGACTGGGTTTTCTTTGGCAAAGGTGACGTCCTCTTGAACACCGCCTGTTAGGGCTGGAGTGCAAAGCAAAACAGTCTTGTCTGGTCTTAGTTTCTCCAGAACATGGTATCCGGCATATCTGGAGACTGTTGCCAAGGGTTGGTCCATGCCCGTGCATACAGCAACGGCAACCTTCTTTTCTATCGACATGCTATTCTTCCTCCTTCACTCTGTCTACCTCTTTATTGATGATTTTCATGGTTTCTTGGACAAGCTTTTCGTCTTCTGGTTCTATTCTGCTTTTCGATTTGGGTCTTGAATGCTTCTCTTTCTTAATTATTTCTGAGATGACTATTGATGATTTGGGATGAACTTTTCCGTACATTTTGACTCCTTTGGCGGCGCACATTTTGTCGCAGCCGTCAACAGTTATACAAGGGTTATTCTTAGCGAAGTCTCTCTCTTCTTGTCCGCCCGCAAGAAAGAGCGGTAGACAGATTGTCACTACATCGTCCCGTTTTTCTAGTATTTTTCGTGTCGCCACACGCGACACCATTCCTTCGGATAGTCCTTCTCCACTGCAGGAGATTAAGCCGATTTTGGGTTTGATCTTCAACTTTTGTCACCTACAATTTTTGCGACTTTTTCCGCTGCCTTTCTTGCCAGTTTCTCACCGTCGGGTCCGATGTCAAGCACGTTTCCTGGCTTCAGCTTCGGGTTCTCCTTTATCACATCCAAAATCTTGATTTCTCCTTTGAACTTTCCTTGATGATACTCAACATTCTTTTTGGCGCATTGGGCGACGCAGCCGTCGACGGTTATGCAAGGGTTTTGTCTTATTTTCTGCACTGTCTCTTCGTCTTCGATTGTGAGTAGCGGAAGACAAATTGAATCAGTATCATTTGGCAACAGCTCTTCGGTTACGATGTAGGTTGCTCTCCGTGTTATCGTTCCTAGAGCCTTTCCGATTCCGCTGCACGGAATGATTATGTACTTACTTCTTTTCTTCTCGGACATTCTTTATCAGCCTCAAGATTTCCTTCTTTTCTGGAAAACTCAGGGCGTCGGCCGCGCAGACTTTCTGGCATGCCCTGCAGAACACGACGCAGTTGTCTGGGTTTTTGACTATGAATTCCTTCCTTTCCTTATTGTACTCGAATACTCCATGGGGACAAAATCTGAGGCATTGAGGATCTCCGTCGCACTGATTGCACTTTTGCGTGTCAATTCTTGGATACCAAGGAATCTTGCTACGCGGCACGCCCATGTACGTTTCTTCTGTCATGCGTGGCCATTGGTCTCCAACGCTTTCTTCACAGTTTCTAAGGCCTTTTCTGTGGTCATGTTTCTGACGTCAAGAGAAACAAGGTCCTTGCCTATGTCAAGCCCAGCCTTCGCAAAGGCGTCTCGAAACAGTTTCTTCTGCATTACCGGAGCACATCCGCCTATGACATAAAGTCTGTCTTTTCGGAGAAAATCCGCAAAGAAACGTTCCCCATCCTCATCGCAGAGCATGGGGTGTATGAAGGCGTATTCAACTGGGTACTCGGCTCGTATGATGTTTATGAAGTCCCACATATCCAGATCCTTAAATCCTGGGCATTTGCCCGTGCAGACGCAGAATATGAAACTTACCTTCTTTTTCTCCACAATTCTCCCTCTTTCTAGATTGATTTCATTCTTTTGCATGTTGACAGGAAGGTTATCCATCGTAATATTTAAATATTGTTATTAATACTACCATAAACATGCATTCCAAAACAGACAAGCAGATCAGGCTCAGTGCAAAAGTATTCAACGCTCTCTCTGACCCGACGAGACTTGAAATCCTCGAATTCCTGCGCACAAGCGAGAAGTGCGTATGCGAGATAATTCCCCACGTCGGATTAATCCAGCCTGTCGTGTCCCGTCATCTGAAAATCCTAAAAGACTGCGGATTGGTGAGAGACCGAAAAGACGGCACAAGGAGACTCTACTCAATTACAGAGCCCAAAATGTTTGAGATAATTGACGCGGCAACCCCAGAACTGCTCGATCTTCTCTCGAACCGCATCATTGAACAAATAACCTGTTAGGAAATCGGAATTTGGAAACCTCAGAGGAACACACGAAAAAGGAATTGTCTCTTGGTTTATGGGAGAAATACCTAACATTATGGATAGCCATCTGTATTGTCGTAGGATTGTTGGTAGGCAGGTTTCTTCCAGAATTCGGGCAGTTCATGGACTCCCTGAAGTTCAGGCAGCTTTCAATTCCGATAGGCATCCTTCTGTTTTTCATGATGTACCCCACTGTCGTGGGCGCGCGCGAAGAGTTGTTGAAAGCTAGAACAATCATGTTTGGAGAAAGGGTTGCTGGCTAGGTTACTACGCCCATTCTGTGCAGTTCCTCTCTCAGGCTTTCTCTTGTTCTCCTGAGGCTTTGTCTTTTTTCCATGTATTCGTCTCCGCCAATCTTGCTAGACTTGAAATCCTTGTCCAACTGAACCATCTGTGCATCGATTTCTTCTATTCTGGCCCTCAACTGATCAACGTATGATACGGCTTTCTCTTCGCCGATCATTTCTGTTGGAGCCAACGCCATCTTTATCACGCCGTCCTCTATGCGCAAGATCCTATCGGTTCTTCTAGCTACGCTTGGATCGTGCGTAACCATTATGATGGTCTTGCCCAGTTCTCTGTTCACCTTCAGCAGATAGTCCACGACGATTTTTGCGTTGACTGTGTCTAACTCGCCTGTGGGCTCATCGGCCAAGATGACGGGCGCATCGTTCGCAAGTGCCGCAGCCATAGCCACGCGTTGCTGTTCTCCACCGCTAAGCTCTTCGGGCTTGTGGTTGGCCCGATCGGTCAGGCCGACTATTCCAAGGAGCTCTTGCACTCGGTCTTTTCTATTTCTTCTTGAAACCCCGCGTGCAATCATTGGAAGTTCAATGTTTTCTGTCGCAGTCAGCGTCGAAATAAGGTTTAGTGTTTGGAATATGTGACCGACCGTTTCTCTCCTGTAATCAACGAGCTGCGTTGGGGACATGCCAGTCACATTTACACTTCCCACTTGCACGGTGCCTGCGGTTGCGGCGTCCAATCCGCCCAATATGTTGAGCAGGGTAGTTTTTCCGCTTCCGCTTGGCCCTATGATGGCAATGAATTCGCCCACGTTGACTTCCATGTTTAATCCTCTCAGAGCCTGCACCTCAATCTTGCCAAGCCTGTACGCTTTGACCAGACTGTTGACTCTCACGTCAAGACCTTTCATCTCAGTCTAACCATCCTCTCAAGTTTGGTTACGTATCCTCTCGATATGATCAATATTGGCAGTATTGTTGAGACGATAATGAGTGCCACGCACGAAATCAGCACGAGGGCTGCGTCCACCGGAAATATGAGCCTGTGTTTGATTATGGCGGTTGATGCTGCGAAACTGTTTGTGGCAGAAATGTTTCCGTACGCGGCAACAAACCCCACGGAAATCCCTAGGACTATGGCGAAAGTCACAACGGCAAGGTTTTCCGTCAGGAACATTACTACGAGCTGCTTGTACGATAGGCCTTTGACGCTCATTATCGTGGCTTCACGGCTTCTCTCCCTCATGCTTACCACGCTGACGAGCGCTGTCCCAACTGATGCGGCCAGGACTGCAAAGACTATGCCCAGTCGCTGAGCGTCCAGTGACCCCACCGTAGCGACGTCTGATTGAGAACGTGTATATTCCTCAGCGAACGAATCCACTCGGCTCATGTTCGAACCTAGACTGCGAATGTTTTCCGCAACTGCTGTACCGTTCTCTCCAGGTTTAAGCTTGAGCAGCATCCTCGTGCTGTAAACGTTGACAGAAGTGCCGACCTCTTCATACAGTTCTTCGGAAACGAAAGACCAGTACTGCGAGACCGTGCCCTGTTCGTCTCCCGTTTCTGGTCCGAAGTAACCGACCACGTTCATCTTTTTTGAAGTGTTGCCCACGGCGAGCGTGATGAAGTCGCCGAGGTGGAGATCTAGAAGTTTCGCAATGCTTTTTTCCAGGATGATTGCATCTTTTTCGGTTAACAAGCTCTGGAAGGCGGCTTCGGCGCTGTTTCCGGTGAACATGTCGCCTTCGTAGTACGCGGCTCTGAGCCATGATTCAGGCTCAACTGCCTTCATGTTCACGGCTACGTAGTTGGCACCAGTTGACGTGCTGCTGAGAGAGTATTCTATCGTGGAGTTTTCTACACTTATCGAAACGTTTGCCAGTATCATCAATGAGACGTTTTTTGCCTCATTTGGAGAATTGACGTAGACGCTGACGTCCGCGCCCACCTGTGTGTAGACTGTTCGAGTGTTGAAGTCCTGCTGGCTGGCCAGTTGAGTCGTGACCTGGGCACTGTAACTTATTATCAACGCTATCAGGAAGGCCATTGCGGCAGAACGTGCAGGGTTTCTCCTCACGTTCTTGGTTGCCAATGCGCCTAGATCCCCCAAGAATCTCGCCGCCCGCGTCGTGAGTTCTTGGAACTTCAGTGAGCTCTGGATGAACAGTTTTGTGGCTCCCCAGAAGAACAGCAAAGGCCCGATGTAAGTTAGGGCGTAGTCAATGGCAGCGGCGATTCCGATGAAAATCATGAGAATGAAGTTTTGTCCCGCCATGTTGATCTTTGTCAGTAGAACTGTCACGTTAACGCCGAAGAGGAAGATTATTAGCTTGTACGTTCCGAGGATGAACGCGACCCATGGCCACCTTCTCTTGTACGGTTTCATTTCCTCTGTGGGAAGGTACTCTCTAAGCGCGTCGACGGTAGCAAGTCTGGAGGCTCTCTTGGCAGAGCTGTAAGTTGAAAGCAGGGCTATGATGACCCCGAAGATCAAGGTCGAGACGAGCGTGTAGAGACTGATTACCTGGGGATTGAGCAACATTTCGGTTCCGGCCTGCGAAAAGAGCGGGTTCAGCAGAAAGCCCGCCAGGACGCCGAGCAATCCCCCCAGCAGTCCAAGCATGATGGTTTCGGTCAGGAAAATGCCCCGAATCTGTCCTGTTGAGAAGCCCTTCGTCGATAGGAGGCCTATCTCGCGCCTTCGAAGGCTGAACGATACGTCTGAAACTGTGGTTCCCACGTACCAGGCCATGAAGAATATGGGAAGAGAAAGAAACATGAACGTAAACTGGATTCCTTGCGACTTGAATTGAAAACTGGTTAGAACCATGTCTAGGTTGTTTTGAAAGGAGTAGCCTGCCGTGGTCCTGGTCTGGATTTGAGCCTGCAGGGCTCTGATGTTGGTTATTGATGTGGTGACATCCCACGGATTTATCAGGGCGTTTCGATTTAGATATATCAAGAGGTTTGTTCCAACCTGCCCGCTGGAAGGGTAGAGACGCCACAGCGTGTCGAGCAGTCTCTGCACGGTCTTTTCCCAATCAACAATGAGAGCGTTAGTTGTTCTGAGCCCATAGGACTGTGGATAGACCACTTGGTAGTAGGGAATAGAATAGTCTCCTAGGACAATTGACTCTGATTTGTCGTCAAGCTGGGCGAAACCCTTCACGGTCAGGTTCAAGGTCACAAAGACAGGTGGGCCTTGATACTGGTAGATTGAAATGTTCACGGGGATACCGTCCCCAACTGCAACTTTCTGCGCCAAGACCGAATCTTTGAGAACGTAGGTTTCGTTTTCTCCTATTTCTCCAGGTCGGCCAAGCCAGCCATCATAAACACGTGAATGATTCTGAATTCCGACTATTCTTGCATAGTCGACGAATGTGTCGTTTGCTAAGGAACCTATGGGTGTCTCAAAAAAGGAGATAGCTTCAACTCCTGCAACTCCTGACAACCCTGCCACATCTTTAGAAGCGTTTATTATGTCCTCGGGACGCATGTTGGGCAAACTCGCGACCATGTCAACATAGACTTGACTGAGGTCTTGTTCCAAAGCTTGCTTTGCGGTTGCGTTTGCTTTGATGTCGATGCCCGCAAAGAATGTGGATGCCAACGTTATCCCAATCAACAGTGCAAGAAAGAGTCTCCACGAGCGAAGAACATGCGTTATGGCATAAAGCATTGGCATGTTCAAATCTATTTGTGCTATTCTTTTTGTAACGCATTTAAGCCTAATGTTTAGAACATTGGCAGAGTGCGCCGATGCGCACTGTGTGTCCAAGACACAGAAAGAGGACAATTCTGAAACGAGCAGATATGACCTGAGTTGATGTGCAAAGCAATTCTTCCCCAGTGGGAGGCACACGCGGCGCTATCGAAGACCACCGTGTTCGCCACGAGCAGACCCGAGTTACACACTGCACAATTAAAATTGGGGGCACTGATTACATACGTGGAAAGAGGAGTGAACCTGTGAAAAGAAGGTTCTGGCGTAGAAAGTGGTTCATTCTCACAATCGGCATAATATTAGCCATTACTCTGTCACTCTTCGTTGCCCTTAGGATAGATTTTGGCCAGAGAGAAGACGCGGTTCTCAGGTATTTTTCGCAAGAGGAAGGCATGCCCGAAGCGTTTGCCGAATTGAAGCAATCAACCCCTAATGACTCGGTAATACTCTGCTGGTGGGACTATGGTAGAGCGGTCAGACAGTGGAGCCAAAGAGAAGTAATAGAAGCTTACCCGTCAAGGGACATATGGAACACTATTAGAAGCAGCCAAGACCCTCTGAATGCACTGGAGACTCAGTTGTTTGGTACATGGGGGTCATCAGAAAAAATCCACGATTTGGCAAGAATGTTCATGCTGCCAGAAGATCAATCCCTGCAAATCATGCAGGTCTATAAGGTCTCATACGTGCTTGTCTTCACGCCAGATGAGCTGCAAAAATTCAACTGGATAGCCTCCATCGCAGGTTACAACGGACCAGACTATCTAAGTGTGAATGACACCGCCTACAAGCCAACAACACTTGGTTCACAGGTGACTCTCATACGATTACTGTTTGATGGAGAACTGCACCCCACACACTTCACCAAAATCTACGACAATGGCAAAGGCAAGATATACCGAGTCAACTATCCGTGAAGACACTCGCGCTTATGATTAGGGCATGACTTGATAATGCTATCCAGAAAGTGCTTTGGCTACTTCTTGGGCCCAATTCTTTGCTTTCTCCAGCTGACCCGTCTTGAACTGCCACATATTCTTGCCTTTGCTTTCCACATAGACCACTAGCGGTGACGTGAAAATGGCAAAGCCCAGGTTCTTGAGTCTGTTTTCTATGCCTTTAGATGCATTTCCGCTTATTACCATTTGCAATTGGGTGTCAAAGGCAGCCGCCCGCTTTCCTTCGAACTCTTTGCTTGAAAGACTGCCGAGGAACTCCGCTATTCCCTTTGAGACCCTAAAAGCCATCGTGGGCCCCCCTGCAATCATGCAATCATAGTTCTTGACGGTTGACTTGTCAACGTCTCCGACATAAAACGAATCAACATCGATTCCTCTTTCTTTCAGGGTGTCTCCGATGGTTTGAGCAACCGTCCCAGTCAATTTGCTAGGAGAAACGGTATCGTAAACGATCAAAACTTTCATTCACTCAGACCTCGCTGCAATTTAGCAAACTCATGGTGGGTTATTACGGGCTTTTAAAGCTTAGCACATAAAAAGAGGGTTTCCAGGACAACTTATCAAGAGCATCTCAAGAAGGGCTGAGAATAGGCTTGTTGCCTCTCTAGTTCCATGCGTTCAATTGTTCAGGCGTGCGGCACCGGAAAAGAGAAATGATCCAGGCATGCCGCGTGTACACTCCTTCGAAGAATAGCTGGGAAACAAGGTATATGGAAGACCTTTAATCTATCGCTTTTCCTATCGGGCAAGCC
>Ga0315280_10012017_pt1 | contig 10542 bp, 6 predicted proteins | sample YL17G06_40_MG_FD_203697 | JGI IMG/M metagenome (GOLD analysis project Ga0315280, IMG submission 203697) | Sediment microbial communities from Yellowstone Lake, YNP, Wyoming, USA - YL17G06_40 | ecosystem: Environmental > Aquatic > Freshwater > Lake > Sediment | place: USA: Wyoming | collected... | reverse complement strand
GAACGGTCTCACGCGGGCTTCGTCCACGCATGGCAATGCTTCCACGGCGTCATACCCCGGGCGACGCGAATTGGCGGGGAGGGCTTAGCCCCGGCGATGCTGCTTGGTGATGCTCCAAACACAGAAAACGGTCTGGAAATCGGGCCAGCCGATCGGATAGGCTCAATACTGGTGCATTTTGCGCGCCGTGTGGTCTTTGGCAATCCGAGCCGCCGAACGATTCGGCCCGTCCTCAGCAGAGGGCCGAAGGCAGTCGCCGGTCACCGCGCAAGAGTCTAGTCAACATGAGAAGCGTGAAGTGGAGAAACCGGGGTTTGTTGACCAAATCGCCCGGCGGCCGTCGGTAGAGTATGGAGCGACGCTGGGGCTGCGCCCCAGCCTGGGGTTGCTTGCCCCGTCTGCATCCCGCGGGTAGATTCGAGGCTCGTACGACAGCGGGGCAGGGCAGGGGGGCTTCGCGTTGCAGTAGACGATCGTTGTCCGGAGAGGAACAATGCCGGAGTCGCAACTCGCTGATAACCTGGCCCGCGCGGCGGGGGCCGCGCCGCTGGACGCCCGCGATTGGGCGGTCATCGGCGGATACATGCTGGTGATCATGCTGGTGGGCTGCCTGGCGTGGTGGCTCCGCCGCAGGGGATCGGCGGGGAGCGAGTACTTCCTGGCCGGCCGGTCCCTGACCTGGCCGGTGATCGGCATGGCCCTTTTTTCGACCAACATCTCCTCGATCCACCTCGTGAGCCTGGCCCAGGCGGGATACGACTCGGGGCTCGCCCGCGGCAACTTCGAGTGGATGGCGGCCTTCACGCTCATGATCCTGGCGCTCTTCTTCGCCCCCTTCTACATCCGCTCCGGGGTGACGACGCTGCCGGACTTCCTCGAAAAGCGATACTCCCGCGGCCTGCGCGACTGGCTGGCGATCGTCTCGATCCTCTCGGCAGTCTTCATCCACCTGGGGTTTACGCTCTATACAGGGGCCCAGGTGCTCAAGGGCTTCGTTTCCTTCCCGCAGTCCTGGCTGCGGGTTTTCGACACGGAGACGTGGTGCATCGTTCTTACGGCGGTGCTGACCGGCGTGTACACCGTCGTGGGCGGACTGTTGGCGGTCGTGCTCACCGAGTCGCTACAAACGGTGGTTCTCATCGCCGGGGCCGCCCTGCTCACCTGGTACGGCTACGCCCAAGTGGGAGGCTGGGATGCGCTCCAGACAACCTTGGCCAGCAAGTCGGAGTATGCGGCCCACCTGACGCTCCTGCGGCCGGCGAATGACCCGTCGGGGTTGCCGTGGTATTCGATCATGCTGGGCTATCCGGTGATCGGGATCTGGTACTGGTGTACGGACCAGACGATCGTGCAGCGGGTCTTGGGGGCCAAGGACGAGCACCACGCGCGGATCGGGCCGCTGTTTGCCGGATTCATTAAGATCCTGCCGGTCTTCATCTTCGTGCTGCCGGGAACGCTCTGCCTCGCCCTGATCCTCCAGAATCAGATGCCGGGCCTGCCGCTGGACGAGCGGGGGCAGCCGGATACGCTCCAGACCTACATGCACATCATCAAGGAGTGGCTGCCGGCGGGCGTGCGGGGCATCGTGATTGCCGCGCTGCTGGCGGCCTTGATGAGCACCGTCTCCGGGGCGCTGAACTCGATCGCCACGCTTTTCAGCTACGACCTGGTGAAGCGCTGGCGGCCGGACGTTTCCGACCGCCGGCTGGTGCTGATCGGCCGCGCGGTGACGCTCGTGGCCGTGATTGCCGCGATCCTCTGGTCGCCGATGCTGGGTCACTATCGGAGCGTTTTCGACGGGATCAACCAGATGATCACCTACGTGGCCCCGCCGATCACCGCGCTATTTGTGTGGGGCGTGTTTTGGCGGAGGGTTTCGCCCGCCGGGGCCTTGGCCGCAGCCTGGGGCGGCACCGCACTGGGCGTCGCGTGCGGGGTCTTTGAATGGAGCGGCGGCTTCGCCTGGCTCAAGGCGACCTGGGGCATCCAAGTCCCTTTCATGATGGTCGCCGTATACCTGTTCCTCGCTTGCTCGGCGATCCTTGTCGGCGTCTCGCTGCTGCGGCCGGCAAGGCTCTCGCCGGAAGCCGAGGCCCTGGTCTGGAAGAGCCCGCTGGACGCACTGCGCGGCCGATGGCGCGGGCTAGGCGACTTTCGCCTGATCGCCGCGGTGCTTTTGGTGGTGATGATCGGGCTTTATTGGTGGTTCGACTGAAGAAAGCTGTCAGCTATCAGCAGTCAGCTATCAGCAGTCAGATCGCCGAAAGCTGATAGCTGACAGCTTCACCGTCCGCGGAACACCTCGATCGACTTCTCGAAGAACTCCTGCTCCCGCTTCAGTCCTTGGGCCTTGCAGAAGGCGGCCAGGCGCTCGTAGCGTTTCACGGGTTCGGCCCCGGTGGCGAAGCAGAGCTTGGCCAGGCACACCGGGCAAAGCCAGAGCGGGCAGCGGTCGGCCTCGCGCAGATGATTGCTGCCGCACATGTTGCACTCGTAGAGCGTGCAATGCTGCATCGAGAACATGTGCCCGGTCTCGTGAGTGCCGACCTTGATCGCGCGGAGCAGGAACAGGCGGAACGCCTCCTCGCCCGCATCGGGATCGCCGTAGCGATAGAGCGACCAGACGCCTACCCGGTCGCTCAGCGACGCCTCGCCAAAGACGAAGTTCCATCCTTCGCCCGGCCAGAGGTCCGAAGTGGTGAAGGCGATGTAGGCCACGGCGTCCTTCGGCAAACGCGGGGCGAGAACCTTGTCAAGGACGTAGGTTGTGAGGATCTGCGGGATCTTCCACGACGGGTGGACGCGGCGGGCCTTGGCCGGGATGAGCGAGAGCGGCAGGTCGTCCAGCACTTTGACCTGCAGGTTGAAATACGCCTCCATGTACTCGGCGGTGAGGCGGATCACCTTGCGCTCGGTCTTGGTGAAATCCCCCAGCGGCTGCACGTAGATGACGCGACGTTTCGCATCGGGCCGCACCGGTTTGCTCCGCACGTACTCCCCATAGGTCTGCCCGGGCTCATAATGCTGGTCGAGCCAGTCGCCCGGGGCCGGCTGGCCGAGCTTCTTGTGCAGCGGCAGGAGCCTTTGAAAGGTCTCTGGAAGGGTTTCCTGGGCTCTTCGATCGGCTGCACCCCCGCAGGACCCGAAGCAGAGCATGATCGCTCCCCAGCCCAGAAACGCGAACACTCTTGCCTTTGTCACGATGGGGCGTTTCGTTCTCGAGGGCAACATCATCTGGTGTTCACATCCTCACTGAACGATGAAAGAGCCCCTTGGATCTCCCAGATCCTGAGCAAGAGGTTCTGCTGAGGCGTTTTTTCGAACAAGCTTTCGAGATTCTTGTCCAAGGATCCCACTTCGCCTTTGGAGACCTCAACGGGTGTGTGCACCAAACGGATCTGCGGGCCGCGCGGCTCAGGGAGTCGCACCAGTCTTGGGGAGAGGATCAGCAAGCGGACCGAGGTATCACCTTTGCCGGTCCGACTGATTCTCAAAGGGTAGTACAGGAAGTCGGTGCGAAAGCGGTACTGGACCGCTTCTTTGCTGAAGGTCTCCCGGCCCAACTCCACGACGTCGAATACGAACCAGCCGAACTCGTCCGCGAGGTACTCCTTGACCGACGCCTTCATGACATCGGGGATGGCGGGATTGTCCACACCGGCCTTCTTGAGATACTCCTCCACCCACTCGACAAATCTCCGCTGGTCCACGACTCGAGTCACGGAAATGTCGTGGGCTCCGAGCTTACGTTGGAACGTGACTTCTCCCGCTGGCGGCGGAAGTGCGCCGCCTGCGCCAACGCCCCCAGGACGCACACGCAGATACGCCATTCTGTCGCCGGGAAACAGCTTCCGGTTGATCAGGTCGGTCGCCTTGGAGAACACCGCCCAGTCACCTTTCTTCACCTTCGGCTCGGAAGGGAAGGGGATCACTTCCAGGACTTTCGTCGGTTCCGAAGCGCGCAGGTCCGTTGTTAAGAGCAGGATCTCCTCGTCGCCATTCCAGGCAATCAAGGCCCGCTGGTTCGGTTCGAAGACCGAGGCATACGGCTTGAAGGGGATAGAGCCGCAGTCGCCCAAGCAGGTCCCAGCGGCAAGTGTGAAGCCAAACGCCAGCCACCGCATGGACGCGCGCATACGTTCCTCCTTTCGAATAGACGCACTCGCGACGAGGAAATCCCATCAGTGGTTCCCGTAGATGCTCTTGCGGCGAAATCCCTCGGGCGGCAGAATGGTCATCGTCATCGCGCTCCCGTCGAATACGGGATACTCGTCGCCAGCGTGGATTATAGCACGTCCCGCCAAGGCTCGGAACAATCCGCTCCGAACAGGGTGGCCAAGCCCGTCCGCTACGCGAGATCATCGGCAAGCGGTTCCTACGGCCGCGTGATTGCCAGCACCTCCTCCAAGATGCGGCCGTTGGTGGCGATGCCTTGGCCGGAGTAGATCGTGGGGCGGCCTTGCCAGTCGGTGAACGTGCCGCCGGCCTCTTGCATGACCGGTTGGATGGCGGCGGCGTCCCAGAGGTTCATGATCGGGTCCACCATCAGCTCGGCCCGGCCCGTGGCCACGAGAAGATATCCATAGCCGTCGCCCCAGGTGCGGGCCAGCCGCGAGGCGGCCTGAAGACGGTAATACACTTCGCGGCGCCCGGCGGTGTCGAAGTTGACGATCTCACTGGTCAGAAAGAGCCCTTCGGCCAAGTGCGGGCAAGCCGAGACCCGGGCGGGCCGCGGCGGCTGGTCCCGGAAGACGTACCAGGCCCCGCCGCCTTCGGCGGCATAGACGCACTCGTCCAACGCCGGGATGAGGATCGCGCCGGCCGCGCTCCGGCCGTCGTGCTCGATGCCGATCAGCGTGGAGTAGAGCGGCACGCCGTGGATGAACGACTTGGTGCCGTCGATGGGGTCGAGGATCCAGCGAAAGCCGCTGGCGCCGGGGCGCTCGGGGAGTTCCTCGCCGAGGATGCCGTCTTCGGGGAACGTCTCGGCGATGCGGCGGCGGAGGTGCTCTTCGGCCCGTCGGTCCGCGATGGTGACCGGGGAGTCGTCGCCTTTTCGCTCCACCTGGAGGTCGTCGCGTCGGAAGTACTCCAAGGTGATTCCGCCGGCCTCGCGCCCGGCCTCCAGGGCGAGATCCAGGCGGGAAGTATACTCGGAATTCTGTTGGCTCTGGTTCATGGGTTGTCCAAACTCGGCCAGTGAAAAGTGCTACCGCTGAAAAATCGGCACGTAGTTGTTCGCCATCTGGAGGATCAGGCAGGCCATGGCCGTGGCGAACTCGTTGGAGACCGACAGATCGACCCACGAGCCGGTCGGTCGCTGGCGGGCGAGGAGTTCCTCGCGGATCGCCGGGTACCAGCGGCTCCAATGGTTGCCCCCCGCCTGCCACATCGCCAGCACGGCGTAATAGTGGCCGTAGAAGTAGTACAAGTCCCGCCGCTGGACGCCGCGCTGCGGAATGTACTGCACGAGGTAGTTCAGCCCGCGCGCGACCTCCGGCCCCTGGTCGATCTCTTTGATCCCGGCGCTATACAGGCCGACGATGGCCGCGGCCGAGCGCGGAAAGGAGCTCTCCCCGCCCGGCGCCAGGATGTACTTGAAGCCGCCGTCGGGATTCTGGCACTTCTTGATGTAGTCGATCGCCAGGTCGATCTTCTCCCGCGGCACGAAAACCCCCGCGTTCCGGGCCGCCCGCAAGGCCATCACCTGGCAGACTGTAACCGAGACGTCGGCCTCGGCGCGGATGGGGAAATAGCGCCAGCCGCCTTCCTCGTTTTGGCAGTTGAGGATCAACTGCACCGCCTTGCCGAGTTTCACGCGGAGATCCGCCTGCCGGGCCATGCCGGAGCACTCGGCCAGGAACATCGTGGCAAAGCCGTGGCCGTACATCGGCCGGTTGTCCGGGTTCTGGGGGTCGCTGGGCGCGACGATGTAGCCGCTCTCCTGCGTGTTCTTCAACACGTAGTCCAGGCACCGATCGACCTCCGCCCCATAAGGACCGCGGCCCGGCGTGCTGCCGCCCGACATCATCGCCATCCCGCACAGCGAGACCACGGCAGCGTTCTTGCTGAAGCCGCCGGCGCCGAAGGTGCCGTCCTTGTGCTGCCGGGAGGCAAGAAAGGCGAGTCCGCGCTCGATCGCCCGGTCGGTTGCGGGCGTGATCAGTTTTGCCGCGGTCTTCTCCGGGCCATCCTTGTCCGCGGGGGCCGCGGCCAACGACGCCATCGCGGCGGCGCCGGCCACGAGCGCGAGCCAACCGGGGCAGGGCAGGGGAGTGGGGCGCACCGGAAGTCCACTTAAAGCCCACGGGTTGCAGCCCGTGGGCTTTGCAGCGATTCCACTTTCCGTGCGGGATTGCATAGGTTACTTGGCGTTCCGTTTGTCTTGCTGTTCGGTGAGACGTTTGAAGTACTCTTCCAGCAGCGGCTCATATTTCGGCAGGAACTCCTCGCTGCCTGGAACCTGAGTCACCTGCTGCCGCTGACGGTAGGGGAGGTTGCCCCAGATGCGATCCATCGCGGCGGGGAGTCCGCCGGCGCCGGGCCCCCGGGCCTCGCCCGGGCGCGATTTGGGATTGGCGGCCTGAGCCGGTTGGGTTCCCGGTTTGCCCGTGTCGGGGCCGGGCTGTGCCTTGGGCTTGCCGCCTGGCGGAGGGGACGCCACTTTTCGGGCGGATGGCTGCAAACTGCCCGTTCCGGACCGCTTCTGCGCTTCGCGGATGAGCGTGTCCAACTGGACCACAATCTGCCGCTGCAACTGCTGCGTGGCGGGTCCGGATTCGGCCTGTCCAAGGAGCGTCTTCGCCTTGCCCATTTCGCGGGCGATGGTGGTGACCTCCTGGTCGGACGGGCCGAGTGCCAACAGAGATTCCGCCAGGCGGCCCTGCTGTTGCTCCAGGGCCTCGTATTGCCGGCGCGTCTCGGGGCTCGACTTGTCGCCGCCGCTGGAGGCCTTGTCGAGGGCCTCGGTGCGGCGGTTGACTTCCTCCTGCATCGCCTTGAGGAGCCGAAGTTGCGCCACGTCGCGGGCCCCGCCCGGCTGACCCGGTCGCGGCTTCTGGTCCGGCTTGGCGGACGGATTGGCGTCGGGCTCCTTGGGTGGCGGAGCGGGCTTGAGGGCCTCGATCATCGCGGCAAGGCGCGCGAGGGCATTCTGCTGGGCCTCTTGAGCGGGCTCGCCCGTCTGGCGGCGGTCCAAAAGCGCGGCGGCCAGGCCCATCTCGCGCGCCGCCGAGTCCAAAGCGAGGCGAAAGACCTCGATCCCCGTAGTCTTCCCCGAAAGGGCAGTGGTCTCGGTCTCCAGCCGACGTTGCTCCCGGGTGAGTTCTTCCAGGGCGGGTTCCTCGCCGGGCGGCAGCGACGGCTCCCCTTTTTGCGAGGCCTCCAGGCGGCGGCTCTCTTGGAGGGCCTTCTGCTGGCGGTCGCGCAGCCCCTCGACGCTCTGCCTCAGTTGCGCGACTTGCTCCGCGGCCAGCTCCGTCTCGTTTTGCCGGCGATGTGCGTCCAGTTGCCGGCGGGTCTCTTCCACGGCTTTCCGGGCCTCCTCGGCGTGCAGCGCGGCCGCACGCCCTTGGGCTTGCCCTGCGGACCGGCTTGCCAGGCCCATCTTCTCCGATGCTTGCACGGCGGGCGGCAACGCCTGCGGGACCGCCAGCCGCTCCAGGAGCTGGACCATGCGCCGCATCTGGTCCTGGAGTTGCCGCTGCTCTGCGGCCAGCCGATCGAGCTCGGGTCGGGCTTTGGCCTCGGGCTGGCCGGCGGCCTGCTCCAGTTGCTTGCGAAGCTCCTCCTGACGCTGGGCGATGCCGCCCAGCTCCGCCTCCGCTTCGCGGAGTTTCTTCACCAGGCCGCTCAGCTCGTGCTGGCGGCGGTTGGCCAGGATGTCGAGAATCTCGTGCAGATGGTCGAGGATCTGTTGCTGCTGGTCCACCGCCTCACCCATCCGGTTCCGTTCAAGCTGGTCGCCGACGGCCTGCATCCGGCCGCTGGGGTCAAGCTCCCGGGCGCGCGCGAGGGCATCGGAGAGGGTCTGCGCCTCCAGCGGGTCGCTTTCCCGCAACTGGCCGACGGCCTGACCCATCTGCTGCTGGAGGCTTTGGAGCCGCCGGGCCAGCTCCCGTTGCTGGTAGCCGGCAAGCTTCAACTCGGCCACCGTCTCAGGCGGCAGGTCCTTCAACTCCTTGCTCAGCGTGCGCTGGCTCAATTCGGTGCACCGCCGGGCCAACTCCTCTTGCTCCCGCAAGAGTTGCCCCACGTCGCGGTAGAAGCCGCGGAAGCGGTCCCAGCGGCTCAGCTCATCCCGCATCCGTTCCAGCGCCCGGATCACTAGGTCCTGCCGGGCGCCGGCTGCCGAAAGCGGCTTGCGGACATCGTCAGCCGAGGGTCGCGGACGGCCTTCGGAAGCGGGTTCCTCCAAGTGTACCTGGGCCGCCTTGATCGCCGCGGTCAGCTCCAGGCCGATTGCCGGGAGCGCCTCGCGTCCCAGTTGCTCGATCTCAGCCAGCAGGGCCTGCATCCAACGCCGCACGTCGGGGCTGTCGAGCTTGTTGTTTTCCAAGTCCGCCAGCAGTCCCAGGACGTGCACGGGCAGGCCCTCGCTGCGGCTGGTCAAGAGGTGATTGACCTGACGCTGGTTCCGCTCGACGTTGGAGAGGTTGTCTACGTCGGGCTGGGTGGCGCGGCCGGCCGCTTCGAGGCGCGCCTCGGTCGCCGCAACCTGCTCGCGGCCCTGCCGCTGCACGGCCAATACGCGCGACAGCTCCTCGAGGATCACGGACTGCCGGGCGGCGATCCGCTCGCCCAACTCCTCGGGCGTGATCACCGTCAGGCGCCGGGCCTGGCTCTTGCCGGTTTGCGGCCGATAGTCGTCGGCAATCGCCCAGAACGTCACTTGGGCGCCGGGCTGGAGCCCGAGCGTTTCGAGATTCCAGGAGTACACGACAACCCGCTTTTCGCCCAAGTCCGCCCCGGCCGACAGCCCGGCGGCCTGCGGTGGAGCACTCGCCGGGCCGGTGTACAAGGGCAACTTCGCCTCGGGTTTGTCGGTCTGGTCGGAGCGGCTCCACTCCAATCCGATCTGCCGGATCGCCAGGTCGTCGTGCGCGGTGACCCGGACCGGAACCACGGCCCGCGGAGTGACGAAGATGTTGGCCGCAGGCTCGTCGATGCTCACCGCGGACGCGGTATCGGAGACTGCGCGGATCTCGCCGTAGGCCCTTTCCTCGCTCGAAAGGTCTTCCCGGTCGGTCAACTGGAACCAGTACGAGCCCGACTTCTCGACCACAAGCCCCCCGGCGTCGTCGACCGGAAGCTGGAACGAGCCGTCCGTGCCGGTCAGCCGGGCGGGAATCTGCACTCCGCCTTCCAGGCACAGGACCGCCGAGGCCAGTGGCTTGGTGGCGGCCGCCGTCATCTCCACGCGGGTCCCGACCAGGGCCCGGATGTTCTTCTCGGCGTACTCGGGCGGCCAGCCGGTGTACGGGGGAGGGGTGAGTTTGACCTTCAGGGACCTGATCGCCGGGCGATCGACGATTTCCACCGGCTGCCAAGGCATCGAGCGGTCGTCGCCGCCTTCGACGCGAAAGGAGAACGGGCGCGAACAGTTCTCCCGCTGGGCCACCATCATCCCGCCCACCAGGTCCATTTTCTTCTTTTCCACAGTGGGGCCTTCGGGATTCTCGAAGCGGTAGAGAATGTGGACTTCGGAGGGGAGCGGAACCCCGGGTGCGTCCACGACCGCCACGCGGAACGTCTCTCCGCGACTGACCCGCTCGACGGGAGAGCGGATCGAGAGATGGTGGACCTGCGGCCAGGGAACGTCTCCCAGCGGATTGACCAGCCGGGCCAGGGCCGTGCGCGAGCCCAACGGGTCCAATCCGATAGCGATCCCCATCGCCAGCGCCCATGCCCCGGCCATCGCGGCGGCCCACCACACCGGGCGGAGTTGGAGGACGTTGGGAAAATCGAGTCTTTGGGCAACGGTCGTGGTTTGATGGATCACTGCCCGGCGCATCGCCGGCGACCCGGCCGCGGGATCGTCGTCGGATTGCCGGAGGAATTGCACGGCGCTGGCCAGACTGTCGCGTAGCTCAGGAAAGCGCCGCTGGAGCCGCCGGGCCAGCTCGACCTCGCCGAGCCGCGCCGTCAATCCGCGGTACAGGAACCGATAGACGGTCCAACCCAACACCGCGAGCACTCCCAGCGATGCCATGAGCCGCAGCCCGGGATCCTGGAAGCGGAACAGATAGTCCGCCAGCCCAAGGACCAGCGTGGTTGCCAACACCCCGCTGACGATCCAACTCAGGGCATAGAGAACCATCCACCGACGGATGCGGCTCCGCAAGGCTGCGATTTGCTGCTGGAGCGGGTGGAGCATGGGGAGGGGTCAGGGGAAAATGATAATTGATGAATGATGACTGCACTTTCTGAAAAGCGGCCGTAGGCCGCTTGGGTCTCAAAACTGATCTTGCAATGAAAAAGGCTCTTCCGTCACAGTGCGTTTTCCAGGACGCGAGTGACAGGAGAGCCAAGGATGGTGAAATC
>Ga0315280_10012016_pt1 | contig 10542 bp, 6 predicted proteins | sample YL17G06_40_MG_FD_203697 | JGI IMG/M metagenome (GOLD analysis project Ga0315280, IMG submission 203697) | Sediment microbial communities from Yellowstone Lake, YNP, Wyoming, USA - YL17G06_40 | ecosystem: Environmental > Aquatic > Freshwater > Lake > Sediment | place: USA: Wyoming | collected... | reverse complement strand
GCCTGGGCGTTAATCTGCAGCGGCGAGACGTAGAGCAGCGGCGCGATGGCGCTGTTGATCAGCACCTGCGTGCCCGCCAGATCGGCGGGCAGCGGCAGCTTGTCGGCCTTGGCCGTGGTATCCGCCAGACCGCTCCCGTAGATTGACAGCAAGGAGCCGGGCGTCAGCACCGCTCCGGAATAGTTCGCCGCGTTGGTGACGCCGCTCTGGCTGGGGGCCGGGGTTGCGGCGGCAGCTACCGATGCCGTCAACTGAAGCGAGACGGCGGAGACTTCGCCGGCCCGCACGATCACGTCGGTGGCAGGGAGCACGACGGTGACGCCGCGGTAGCCGGTCAGCTTGTAGCTGCCGGCCGCGGCCTCGATGAATCCGAACGTTCCCGTTCCATCCACCGTTGCGGTCTGCCTGGCTTGGCCGGCGGTGAGCACCGTCGATATTCCATCGGCCAGCGGCGAACGGGCTTGCCCGTCCACGCGGATTTCGCCCAGCACGTGGCCGTTCGGGTTGCCCACTTTCCAGGGAAGCACCGGCGTTGCGGCCGGACTCATCGCGGCGAAGAAATCGCCCGCCCTGGCGTAGAACTCGCCGTTGGCGAGCGGCGGGCTGCCGCCGGTTCCGCACTGGCTCCAGTTGGTGCAGGCGTAGGAATAGAACACGACGCCTCCGAACGGTTTCGCCCCTTGCGGCGAGGCCAGCACGCGCTGCGCCTGTGCCAGCGAGTTTTCCGCACTATTCAGGTAGATGGCCGGCCCCGGCAGAATCATCCGCCGCCCCTGGTTTTCGCGCTCGAACCTGAGCCAGTTGTCGAACCATCGTTTCTGGTTGGCGTCGTGCTCCCGGTCGTAATTCATTGGGATGCCAAGATCCAGTATTCCTTCCTTGAGCCACGCCACCCAATCCTGCATGACGCCGCTGTAGGCGGAGCTCCTGGTCCAGTCGGCGGCGGTGGCGGGCGCGTCGCCCCAGGCGATCAGCGCCGCCGATACCTTGATGTCGCGGCGGAACTTCGCCGCGCGCAGGTACATCTTGCGTACCAGCGCCGTCACCTGCTGGCGGCGGAACTCGCTCCAGGCCGCGTCGGCCGGCGCCGCCGTGCCCGTCTTCAGGTTCAGGCGGTTGAAGCGCTCGACACTGACCGGGTTATAGCCCCAGGTATTGCCCGCATAGCGCACATAGTCGAAGTGGATGCCGTCCACCGCGTAGTTCTCGACCAGGTACTCGACCACGTCGGCGATGTAAGCGGCGGCATCCGGGTGGCCGGGATCGAGCGAGTAATTGCTGCCGTCGAACGCCTTGCCGGTATTGTCAAGCGCTATCCAATTGTCCCGGCCGGTGGCCGACGGCCCGTGCGTGTTCAGAATGTGCCGGGGATCGGCCTTCATCTCGGCATCCGAGCCGGCCGGGCAGATCACCAGCCAGGCGTGCACCTCGATGCCGGCGGCGTGCGCCTTGCTGATGACGTCGGCCAGCGCATCAAAGTCGGGAGAGTAGCCGGGGTCGCGGAACGGCGGCTCCAGCGACTTGAGGTACAGCGAGTTGGCCCGCACCCGCGCTTCCACGAATAGCGCATTCGCCCCGGCCCGCTTCGCGTCGGCGATTAACTGATCCACCTGCTGCGCTGTCTTGTAGCCGTCGTGGAACCCATCGGCCCAAAAGCCCATGTACTGCCCCATCGAAACAGCGGGTAGCAGGAACAGGGCTGCCAGCAGAGTGAACCGCGCCTTCTTCATAGAAGCGCCCGTATGCTACCAGACTTTGTGCCCCGTCGCGGCCTGGTGTGTTCGTGGTGAAACAGCGCCGCGATGGGTGTGAGATTCGCCTTCCTGCTGGCGTGGGCTTCGCCCGTTGCGGGGCAACAATGCGCCGGCGAGCAGCGGCCGGCCGGCGCGGATGGCTGGACCTGCTGATCGGCGCCGACGACGGCTTTTTCTGTTTCTTCGACCGCCGCTTCATCGACCACAACGCACCTGGGTGATTCCGCCCGGCGGCAGGAGTGCGGCCCCAGACCCCGGAATCGCAACAGGGCGCCTGGTACCGAGCATCCGAAGAACGGAGAATCCAAACAGGGCCGATTGCGGCGGGGCCCTCTTAGGAGCCTGGCTGGTTTTCAGTGGAAAGGTCTTCCAACGTGCGCACGATCTTTGTACGCAGGGCCGGTAATTCCTCCTGCACAATCCTCCAAACCGTCGAAACATCCACGCCCAGGTAGTCGTGGATCAGCACATCACGTAGCCCTGCGATGCGCCGCCACGGGACCTCCGGGTATCTGCTTCGCCATCCCTGCGAGATCCGCTTGGCGGCTTCACCGAGGATCTCGAGCTGCCGGATGACGGCATCTTGCCAGTGAGAATCGGCCATAAAAGCATCCCGGCCTGTTGCTGTATAAGCCTCGATCTTGCCCAGGGCATCCAGCATATGGCTCAGGTAAAGCTGCTCGTTCTTCATAGCCGGATCGCTTCCTTCAACACCCGTGCCCTGATGTAGGGACTGATAGCTGCTTCGGTGAGGACGTCGACCTTGCCGCCGAGCATGTCTTCCAAGTCCTGCTTAATGGCAACAATGTCGAGCAAGCTACGGTGTGGATCCAGGTCGACGAGGAAATCGAAATCGCTCCCTGGCGCTGCCTCGCCGCGCGCTCGCGACCCGAAAACCCGGACGTTTCGTCCGCCGTAGGCCGCTGCGATTCGCAGGATTTCCTCCCGTTTCGCTTGCAGAATCCGGTCCATATTCGCTCCGCGCCTCCATTATGCACGTGATTTTGCACGCGTGCTACATCACTGGTGCGCGATTAGTACTCGGTTTTGCGGCCACGCGGTTGCCCCGGCGTGCATGCGGGTGTCCTGTCTCGCGCCGCCCCAGCCCGGCGGCCGATAGCGCCTCGGCGATTCGCTCCTCTGGTGGTTCGCGACAACCTGGGCTGTCGCCGCCCGCTGACGGTTGCGTACCATCCGTAATTCCACTAGAATAGGAATTTCTGGTGCGTGTGTTGAGTTGTCTTTGAGGTGGTGGGTGAGATTGTCTCTCCAGAAGTTGAATAACGCTTTCAGCTTGGGCATGCTGGTGCGCGGCGCGTTGATCTTGACGCTGATTGCGGGGCTGCCGGCCGGCGGCGCGGACAATCGCCAGTACACCACCGGCCAGGCCGCCATCGGCGTTGTCGGCCAGGCCTCGTTCAGCGCCAACGTCCCGGGCCCGAACCCCGATCAAATGGGTACGGTTTCCGGAGTGGCGGTTGCCGGCAACCGCCTGATCGTCAGCGACGGCGCCCTGCCCTTCACCATCCCGAGCCACAACCGGATACTGATCTTCAACAATCTGGCGGCGGCCGTGCTGGGGTCCACCGCGGACGTCGTGATCGGGCAGGCCGACTTCACCAAGACCGATCCCGGCCTTTCCGAGAAGGCGCTGAATTTGCCCATCGGCGTGAGCACCGACGGCGTGCGCCTGGCGGTGGCCGACTCCGGCAACAACCGCGTCCTGCTGTTCAGAAACATTCCCACCGTGAACGGCGCGTCGGCCGATGTGGTGGTGGGGCAGTCCGACTTCAAGAGCTTGACCAACGGCGTTGGTCCGGCGCACCTGCGGGTCCCCCATGGCGTCTTTCTCGATGGGAGGCGGCTGTTCGTTGCCGACACCCAAAACCATCGGGTCCTGATTTTCAACTCGGTGCCGACGTCCAGCGGCGCGTCGGCCGACGTGGTGCTCGGCCAGGCCGATTTCAATACCATGTCCGACCAGGCCGCCAGCCAGACCAGCCTGCGCAGTCCCACCGGCGTTTTTTCCGACGGTGAGCGGCTGGTCATCACCGACCTCGGTCACAACCGCGTCCTGATCTACAGCCGCATTCCCACCACCAACAACGCCCCCGCCGACGTGGTGGTGGGGCAGCCGGATTTCACCACCGAAACCGCCGACACCGGCCCCACTCACCTGAATTTCCCGCGTTCCGCGCTCATTGACGGCGGCCGGCTGCTGATCGCCGATGGCGGCAACAACCGCGTCCTGGTTTACAGCCAGGTGCCCACCAGCAACGGGGCGGCGGCCGACGCCGTGCTCGGGCAGAAAGACTTTTATACCCAAGTCGATCCGGCGTCGGACGATCCGCAACGGCTGACCGCCGGTATGCTGTCGGCGCCGGTGGCGCTGGCCTCCGCCGCCGACGGCATTATCGTGGCCGACACCGGCGATCGCCGTGTGCTGAGGTTCGCTCCGGGTGTCCCGCTGTTCTATCAAGGCGCGGTGGTCAACGTCGCCAGCTTCGACGGCAACGGTCTGGCGCGTGCCACCGGCGTGAACGTGGACGTGCAAACCGACGGGTCGATCCCGGCCGGCACCTATTACATCAAGGTGACCGCCGAGGGCGGCATCCTGTTTGAAAGCCTGCCTTCCGAGGAAGTTTCGGTGACGGTGCCCGACACCACCAAGCTGGTGGTCACCTTTGACGAGGTGCCGGCCGCCACCGCCTACCGCGTGTATTTGGGCGGCTCGCCGGGCGGCCAGACACGCTATTACACGACGGAGACGCCCGCTTCGGGTGAGGCCATCAACCGCAGCGTCACCATCACCACCCTCGCCAGCGAAAATGTGGGCGGCCCGCGCCTGGAGATTACGCCGGGCGCCATCACCACGCTGTTCGGCAGCAGCCTGGCCGACGGCGTGGCCATGGCCGACAGCCTTCCGCTGCCCACCGAACTGGGCGGCGTCACGTTGCTGGTCAACGGCACGGCCGCGCCCTTGTTCTACGTCTCGCCCACCCAGATCAACTTCCAGGTGCCGCGGGGGACCGTCGGCAGCAGCGCCAGCCTCCTGCTGCAGAAGCGCTCCAATTCCGGCCTGGTGCTTTCAAACGCCGTGGTGGCGCCGGTCAGCGACCTGACCCCCGGTCTGTTTTCGGTTTCCGGCGACGGCACCGGGCGCCTCCTGGCCTTCCACGCCGACGCCTCCCTGGTGACCGACGACAGCCCGCTGGTGGCCGGCGAGAGTATCTTCTTCTTCGGGACCGGCGTTCAAAGCCTTTCCCAGGTGGGCGACGTGCTGGCCGACGCCTTCCTGGACGCGCACCCCTACGGGAAAATCTCGGTGACCGCCGACGGCACCATCACCTGGTCGAGTTCGTACACGCCGACGGCGCAGGTGTACATTTCCACGGACGGCGGCAATGAGGCCCTTCTGGCCGAGAATTCCTCCGACTCGATCAGCGTCGGGTTTATCGCCGCCGGGCACCGCTACGCGTTCAACCTGCGCGCCTTCGACAACGTCACTGTCGGGGATGTGATTGCCGGTGTGACGCTGGATACGCGGACGCCGGGTTGGGGGGATGTCAGTTCCCCGGACCCCCAGCCCACTTCCTCGAACACCTTCCCGCAGGCCGGCGACCGTTCGGGCACCATCACGGTGGACGCCACCGGGCACGCCACCTGGTCGGCCACTAACGTGACCAACGCCCGGGTCTACATTTCCGCGGATGGCGGGCCGGAAATCTTGTTCTCCGAGACCCCGTCGGGCGACCAGACGTACACCGCCGACAGCGGACACGTGTATCGCTTCGTGCTGCGGCCCTTCGGTGATCCGCTGGCGCTGGCCGACGGCGCCCCCGCGCCAGCCAACGTCGCCGTCAATACCACGGCCAGCGTGTCCATCCAGGGATTCGATGCCCCCATCCAGTTCGTCGGCCTGGTGCCCGGTTTCGTGGGGCTGCTGCAGTGGAACGTCTCGGTCGCCGGCGACATCGACATGAACGGGAAGGACGCCGAAGTGAAGGTGTTCGTCGGCTCCATCCCCGCCAACCTGACTTACCTGCCGATTGTTGACGCGGCCGCCGGAACCATCGCTGTCGCGGCGGACGGCACGGTCACCTGGTCCACCAGCAATACCAGCGGCGCCCAGGTGTTCGTGGCCACCGATGGCGGCGACGAAGTGTTGTTTGCCGAGGGCCAGTCCGGCACCCAGCAGGCCGGCTTCGCTGAGCCCGGCCACGTCTATGTGTTTGTGTTGCGGCCCTACCGCGACGGCGTGGTTGGCAAAGTGCTGGCCACCGCCACGCTGGACACCACCTCGGCTTCCTCAGCCACCAAGAAAAAGTAAGCAGAAGGCAGAAGGCAGTTGCGTGCCGCCCAGGGCCCACAGCCTACAGCCTCACTTCGGCCAGCACGCCACAATCGTGCTGCTCATGCCGCCGCGCGCCGTGAACTTGCCGGTCACGGTTGCCGACACCGGCCGGCATGCCGCCACGACGTCTTCCAGAATCCGGTTCACCGCGTTTTCCGTGAAGATCCCCAAGTTGCGGTAACCCAGCAGGTACACCTTCAGCGACTTCATCTCCAGGCAGAGCTTGTCGGGCAGGTATTCGATCACGACATTGGCGAAATCCGGCAAGCCGGTTTTCGGGCACACGGAAGTGAATTCCGGGAACTCGATGGTGATCGTGTAGCCGGGATACTGGTTGGGCCAGGTTTCGATGGCGGGCAGCGGCGCGCCGATTCCCGACCGCGCGTGTTCCTCGGTGTATTCAGCCATAGCCGCATTGTAGCAGTTCGAGCGCCGGCATAGCCGCTGCGGCGCCCACCTGCTAATACAGGTGAAAAGCAGGCCAGCCAGTCGTAACCTATTGAAAACACTTGCTTGCCCCAGGCGGCTGGCGCCGGAACAGACCGCTGTCTGTATCTCATTGAAAAAAAACTGCTTACACGCACTAGAGGCCATCGTATTGTCAAAGACCGGCAGCGGCGTCCCGGCGCCGCCCCTTCCCAAGGTTCCAATCCCCATTATCTCATAGCTGTCAAGTGTCAAAATAGTAACTCCTACTAGATATATGCCTTCTGCCTTCCGCCTTCAGCCTCTAGCCTCCAGCCTCCGGTCTCCAGCCTCCAGTCTCTCTCGCGCTTGCCGGTTGACGAATTGCACCAGCGTTGCTACACTTGAATAAGCGCGCCCGTAGCTCAGTTGGATAGAGCGACTGGCTACGAACCAGTAGGTCGGGAGTTCGAGTCTCTCCGGGCGCGCCATCCCTTCCAGCCGCATCGGCCTTTATCCGCGTTCATCCGTGGTGAGGTGTTGGGGCTACCGCTTGATCACGTCGTCGAGGTTTTTCAATTCCAGGGCGCCGATTCCGGGGCTGGTGTAGGTTTCCGTGCCGATCACTTTGCCCGCCAACTCCCAGTAATGATTCGATCCGCTGGGGACGCCGTAGCGAATGTCGCCGGTCTGCGGATGCGCCAGAACCGCGACCGGCGCAACCGCCGGAGACGGGGCGAGTCGTGGCAGTTCCGCAGGTCGGCGGCCTCCACCATCGCTATGAACGCCGGGCGGCCTGAGATCAGCAGTGCCACTATTCTCCTCCAGGCCGCGAGCGCTGTTTCTCGCCGGGCGAACCCACCTGGCGGTGCGACGGAACGGCCATAACCAACCGGCTGCGCCTCGGAATCCGCCCGTCCCCTTCACGCCACTGGGTTTCCGGCAGTCCTTCGCCTCCAAGCTGGCAGAACCCAGCTGCGGCCGGTCCCGGATGGGATTTCCGGTAGGCCCAGTCTTCCAAAAACTGATTCCTCGAGTCGACCGAAAGTAGACTACAATCCGTTATTTCACGCCGCGTGGTTCTGACAGCGCCGTTGTGTCCTTGGGCCGTGCGGATGTGCGAACAGGCCGCGGTGCCCGGAAGTGCGGACATGCAGGCAAGCGGGGAGCGCGCGGCCCTGCCCCGCCGTTGGTGCGCGCTGAAACAACGAATTTGCAGATGAAAAATCATCCAACCATCATTCAGGGAGGCCTGGGCGCCGGGGTTTCAAGTTGGCGGCTGGCGCGGGCAGTCGGCCGGGCCGGCCAACTCGGAGTCGTTTCCGGAACCGCATTAGATCAAATTCTGGTGCGGCGGCTGCAGGACGGCGATCTGGGCGGGCATGTGCGCCACGGACTCGACCATTTCCCTTTTCCCGAAATCGCCGAGCGGATCTGGCGCACCTACTACATCGCGGGAGGCAAGGCGCGCACCGAGGCCTACAAGAGCATACCGATGCAGGCCAAAGACAACCCGCGCGAACTGATCGACCTGTGCGTTGCGGCCAACTTCGTGGAAATCTTCCTGGCGCGCGAGGGGCACAGCCAGCCAGTGGGCATCAACTACCTGGAGAAAATTCAACCTCCGCACCTGCCCTCCATCTACGGCGCAATGCTGGCCGGCGTCGGATACATTTTGATGGGCGCGGGTATTCCACTGAAAGTTCCCGGCATCCTTGACCGTTTCGTGAATCACGAACCGGCTTCGTACAACTTGCAGGTCGCCGGCTCACAGGAGGGCGACGACTGCACCATGACCTTCGCCCCTCGGGAGTTTGCCGGCCGGCAACTGCCGCCGCTGGCCCGCCCGGCGTTTCTCGCGATCATCTCTTCCAACACGCTGGCCATCACCATGGTGCGGAAGGCCAACGGGCGTGTCGACGGATTCGTCGTTGAGGGCCACACCGCCGGCGGCCACAACGCGCCGCCTCGCGGAAAGCTGATGCTCGATGATGCGGGTGAAGCCATCTTCGGGGAACGCGACCGGGTCGATATCCCGAAATTGCGCGAGCTGGGCCTGCCGTTCTGGCTGGCAGGCAGCTACGGCAGCCGAGCAATGCTGCGGGATGCGTTGGCCGCCGGTGCGGCGGGCGTGCAGGTAGGAACCGCGTTTGCCTTTTGCGAGGAATCGGCGCTCCGGGAAGACTACAAGCGGGCGCTGCTGCAAAAAGCGATCTCGCTTAGCGCGCGAGTGTTCACCGACCCGGTGGCGTCGCCCACCAGCTTCCCGTTCAAGGTGGCCCTATTGGAAGACACGGTGTCCGAAAAAGAAGTGTACTTGTCCCGGCCGCGTGTCTGCGACCTCGGCTATCTGCGAGAGCCGTACAGGACCGAGCAGGGCACGGTCGGTTACCGCTGCGCTTCCGAGCCGGTCACGGTCTACGTTTCGAAGGGCGGAAAACCAGAGAACACCGTGGGCCGAAAGTGTATCTGCAATGCGCTGATGGCCAACATCGGTCACCCGCAGGTGCGCGGCGGCAACCGCGTCGAACGGGGTTTGGTGACTTCCGGAAAAGATCTTGTGAACATCGCCCACTTCCTTCCCCCCGGCAACGCCAGCTACACCGCCGCGGACGTAATCGCCGCGCTGCTCGGCACCTGATTCCAGTCAAAAGACAGGAATGGGACACGGAGTGACTGATGTCGCAGTCGGCCTCGCGGCACCGATTCTGAAGGCGTTCCAGCCGATCAGCCCTTATACGCACCGACATTCGATTTGAACTGCTCATATACTGCCCGTCCTGTCTTCTTGCGAGTGTGCCCATTTTTGTGCCCACCTGAACGCTGCTTCGGGACATCGCAAGTGCCACAATCCGGCCGCGTAGCGTGTGCCGCGGGAATGTTTGACAGGCGCTCTGGAAGCTGCTACGTTCCGTCCGGGCCTAATCTGATTTGGGTTCTGGAGGCGATCCATGGGGTATCGGGGTTCTGCTTTGATCCGAGCCGGCGCGTTGGGGCTGCTTCTCACTGCGGCATCATTCCTGTTACAGTTTCAACCCCTTCCCGTTCGGCTTTCCGGCAAGGCCATTCAAGGTGGAGCGCGCTCGATCGGCCCGGCGGCAGCCGGTGACGCGGTTTCAGGCCGGCTGGGGCGTGGGTTCGGCGCCCAAACGCCGGCGTCGTACCGAACGTTGCCGCTGCGATTCGAGCCGGCCGCGGGCCCACCGGATGCGCCGCGGAGCTTCGTCGCGCGGGGCGGCGGCTATCGGCTGGCGCTCACCGCCGACGAAGCGCTGATCGCGGCGACGCCGGCGCTACCTCGGGCGGTGGTCCGGGTGAAGCTCATTGGCGCTGATGCCGGCGCGCCAGCCACCACCCCCGAGCCACTACCCGGCAAGAGCAACTACCTCATTGGAAATGATCCGGCGCGGTGGCGCACCAACGTTCCGACGTATCAGAGGATCGGATATCGGGACGTGTATCCGGGCGTGGATGTCGTCTACTACGGCAGCCAGGGCCAACTGGAGTACGACTTCATCGTCGCGCCCGGCGCCGACCCGGGCAGAATCCGGATGGCGGTCGATGGCGCCGACAGCGCAACGCTGGATGCTGGCGGCGACTTGGTGTTGCAGGCCGGCGGGGGAGAACTGCGGCTTCGCAAGCCGGTGCTTTACCAGGAAGTGGAGGGCAACCGCCGGGAAATCGCTGGCGCTTTTGCGCTTGCTGCCGCCAATTCCGGTTCCGCGATCCGCAATCCGAACGCGATCGAGGTCGGTTTTGTAATCGGCGCTTACGACGCTTCCCAGCCGCTGGTGATCGACCCGGTGATTCTCAACTACTCAACGACCTTCAGCGGCGGCGGCGAGGAAGAGGCCCTTGGTATCGCCGTGGATGCGGCCGGCAACGCCTACGTGGCCGGGTGGACCAGTTCCGTGAATTTCCCAACGGCAAGCCCGCTGCAAGCGGGGAATGCCGGCGGTACCTACGATGCCTTTGTCGCCAAGCTGAGCGCCTCCGGCACCGTGCTCTACTCCACGTACCTGGGAGGCA
>Ga0315280_10012015_pt1 | contig 10542 bp, 13 predicted proteins | sample YL17G06_40_MG_FD_203697 | JGI IMG/M metagenome (GOLD analysis project Ga0315280, IMG submission 203697) | Sediment microbial communities from Yellowstone Lake, YNP, Wyoming, USA - YL17G06_40 | ecosystem: Environmental > Aquatic > Freshwater > Lake > Sediment | place: USA: Wyoming | collected... | reverse complement strand
CTGCGTGAGTATTCCGCACAGTGCCAGATAGATTTCTCCATGACGGTCCCAGGTGCGCCGACAAGTCTTGACCCATCGGGGAGCGGCCAGGGAGATTTCGTCTTCAAGTGGGTGGCTCCGACAGGATTCAATCCAGCTGATAAGTTGTTCTATGAACTTCAGATCGCTAGCGACTTAGGGTTCACGACGGATCTGGAAACCTTCGGTGATCTACGGGGATTGTCTAAGACCCTGCACAAGCCGAACGTGTCACGATTTTGGCGTGTGCGGGCAAGTGATGATCTCGGATTTGGAAATTATGCCACCTACGGGGCACCCACAGCGGTTAACTCTGGACTAGTGGATATGGTTACCGATGTAGTCGGCAAAGCCGTGGAGGAGGTCCGCAACCCGAACTTTGAATCTGGTGACCGGGATTGGTCGAAAATTGGAGGCGTCGGGATCATCAACGACCCGACGAATGCCTACGATGGCAACTGGGTAGCCAGGATTATCGACGCGAATGCCGCTGGCGTCTACAACGATATTTTCATCCCCGTCCAAGCGGGCGACACGCTCGTGGCAACCTGTATGGCCAAGCGCATGGCGGGTGATGGTCAAGCCTTTGTTCGCATCAATTGGTGGGACTCAACGAAGGTCTTTATCAGTAGTAGCGATGGTAATTCGGTCACATCCAGTTCCTATGCCACATCCCGAGTGGTGGGTGCAGCTCCGGCTAGCGGTTTCTTTGCGACGGTTTCGGGAATTCTCAAGTATCAGACTGTTTCGACCACTGCCTATTTCGACCAGTTCAATGTTTCAATCTTGCCCCACATCATCTTAACCGATGATAGATTGCGAGCCGAGGGTTATCATCTGAGTGCCTTCCGGGCGAAAACCACGACATATAAAAGTGGTTATACCTCAACAAAAAATTCCTGGCAAACGGTGACCTCATTTGTACTTACGAAGCCGTCTGGCGCAACGCAATACGGCGGATATATAGTGCTAGAAAGCACCGTATACACTGCCCCATATACCGTTATGACGCGGATGTTGATCGGGGCATTGGCAAGTAATATACTTCAATACTCTGATCCCGATGACACGCTTGGCGGAACTATTACTGTAACTGGACTGGCTTCGGCTGAGGCCGATATTACAATCAATCTACAAATTTATCAAACCAGCACCAATCCGATAACCTCAGATATCTCATTCGAGCAGGTTTCATACACAGACCAAGATGGGAGTCACCTAGCATGAGATATCAGCGATGGTGTGTTGCGACTATCGACTCTGACGGTTGCCCCAAGGAATTGCGCGGCAAGGCAAGAGGCTGGAGCACGCGCCTCATATTCGCCGATGGTCGGGGACTATTCGATTGTGAATTTGAGACCCATGAGATGGATGCGGCACAGGGGATAACCGGGCTTATCGTCTTACCGAGTTTGACGGCCCCAGCATCCAGATTGCCCGCAGCCGTTCTGGCTTGGCTTCAAGCGAAAGGGGTCACCCCAGCGAGTGACGATACTGTGTTGAACCTTCTGCGAGCGTTGCGGGACAAATTCGGGGCGAAGTTTCTGGTTGATTTGCCAGGATGACTCGGCTGCCCACCACGGCGAGTCTGTGCCTCCTTGGTACCCGCCTGTAGGCAACTTGCTGTCAGTTGGTGAAGAAAACGTGAAGCGGGGGAATCCCTCACCTAGAAACATGAGCTTTGTGAATCATTTCGCGGGCTATGGAATCGGCCGTCGCCTCACGTAAAGTCCTGCGGTGGGCGTATTCATGGGCAACGATGAACCTCAACCGTTCCAGATCTCCCTCAACCACCCACGAATTGATGTATGTAGTCCTGATTTCAAGGTAGGTGAAGGCTCCACGGGTAGGTCTGTGCCCGATGCGAGCGAATGTCAACCCAGCCGAAACAAGGGCGCGATCCCATTCCGGTCCATCCTCGATGATCAGCCAACGCCAGTCATCCTGCGGGATCTGAAGGTTTGCTAGTTCGGTCCGAACCCGCATAGAAAGCTTATCGCGGGTCATGGCCTTTGCCCCAACCGTATGGATAACAAACCAATCACCGCAGAACAGAAAAGAGGGCATAAGTAGGATCGCAAATAGGACCAAGATCCGTTTCATGGGAACCTCCTCAAAACATCTTAGCACGTCCACGAATAGAAGTCAATAGACATAATTGCCCGCTAGTTCGATTGTGTGCTGATAAAAAGGGGAATAAATGATTCTGAAAAGAGTCCTGTGCAGATTGGGGCTTATCGCCCCTCTAGTTGCCTTGGCGGCGAGTCTTGCTCTAGCCCAAACCCAGACGCCCAATCTGGGTCTGACTAAACCGGCTGTAGGATCGCTCAACTGGGGTCCGACAATCAATACCGACCTCGACCTCGTCGATGCCAAGTTGGCTGCGGCTTACTATTACCAAGCGTCCGCTGGTAGTGGATTAAACCTCAACATCGCGGCAGGGAGTGCTTTCTGCGGCAATCCGCCGGTAGCCGTGACCTACGCCGGTGGCAGCCTGGCATTGACCGCCAACCAGACGAACTATGTCTACCTCGATCCAGCCGCCACCTGCGTCCCGGCATTCAACATCACAGGCTTTGCGGTGGGCCAGATTCCTCTGGCCAAAGTGGTGACCGGGACCTCGACGATTACGACTGTCACCGATGTGCGGTCGTGGTTTGTCCCGTTACCCTGCGTGATGAGCGCGACAGGTGCGATTCAGTGCTCGGCCTTGGGCACGGATCAGAACATCACGCTGACGCACAGCGGAACAGCAACCACAGTTCTTGGAAACTCGCAAGTTGGCATCGGTGGTGACGGCAGAATACAGGTGGGCACAAGTTTCTACAACGGACCGAACAACCCCACGCTTACTACTGCGGCGGAGGTATCGATCATCGTCGAAAACGGTATTGGCTATATGTGGTACACCGACCCGCAAGGTTACATCGATCTCGCAAGGGCTACAAACTCGCTTTTCGACGACTGGATTACCACAGATACCCACCTGCTCGGCGAGACTGGCGTCCATTATCCCTACGTATTTAAGTCTGGTTCCATCTATTACCTGCTTGGGAACCACGAGTTTACGGGCATCGGCGATATCTACATGTACAGTTCGACCGACAAGGTTAATTGGACAATCGCCAATGGGGGCAATCCCGTCCTTCATCACTCCGCCGTCGGGACTGATTGGAATTATCGGTTGTTCAATACTGCGGCTGTGATGGTAGGCGGGACTGTTCACCTGGTTGTCGAAGGCGCTACACTCGCCGACTGGGACCATTACGCGATGGGTTACTCGTACTCAACTCTACCCACCCCGAATTTCGACACATATCTGACGATGATAAAAGATACTGTCGGGGGCAGATGCACAGGTTCGTGCCCGGACTTGCACTACGTGCCGGATAGAGGAAGCCTCATGGTATTTTATGGCGACTGTGCCGAGGGAGTGGCAACTCCCGCACCCCCTGGACAGCCCACCTATCGAATGCTGGCAGCTACGGGTCTATTGAGTGCAGACCTGACGATTCCGGGGAACTGGCCAGAGGCCCCAAATTTCGAATTTGCCATTCCTGGGTTTTCCGTGGCTGATTACTCGTTCGTAGATCTTACCGGCTTGGACAAGGCGCACAACCTCCTCGTCGCCTACAACTACAATCAGTGGACCCCGCCGGACGGCGGAACTTGGCAAGCTTACTCAGATTTGACGCTGGATGAGTTTTACGATGCTATTACCGCCAATACGCTCTTCCGGATCGCAGCTAGACGGACGGAATTTTCAGGCTTTGAATTCAATGTTTTCGGCCCGGATATGATCAGTCCCTTGATGCGGTGTGTAAACGGTTACTGTAACATCGCCGAATACAAACCGAAGACAGACACGACGCCGCAGATGGCCCTACTTATCAGTTCTAATGAAGGAATCGCCGACTACCCGTTTGGTCTAGGGATTACGATCACTGGCGGTGCAACCGTGGCCGACCGTTTGATATCGCTCGGGACACGAGATCAAGGTTTGGATAACGGCGGTACTCTCGTCCTCCAGCCCTCCGGTGGGAGCGTCAGGGTCGGCGGAGGTTCTATGGCACCGAGTGCTAACCAGGTTGAGATAGTTGGAGCCTCTGGCGGAACGACCGGGCTCTTCTTGGCTGGAATAGCAGGTATATCAAACGGTTTTACCATCGTCCCCGATGCCTCCAATCACCTCATCTATTCCATGGTCACGGGCACGGGCAGCCACGGGTTTTATCAAGACGCTTCTGGGCAGGTCGGCATTGGAAAAGTGCCCGGTGATGGTGCGCAACTGGATGTGGCGAAGTCCGCTGTCTTTGGCCTGAACGTCGTCACCTTCTCCGCCACGCCGACTTTCGATGCCAGTCTCGGGAACACGCAGAAAATCACGCTCACCGATAACGTGACCAGCTCGACGCTCTCGAATGCTACGGCGGGCGAGACGATCAACTTCATCATCTGCCAGGACGCTACCGGCAGCCGCACCTTCGTCTGGCCCACAAACGTTCTATTTCCGGCTGGCGCGAGCACGGCGATTGGCGCTACGGCCAGCAAATGTTCAACACTCCTGACCGTCTTCGATGGCACGAATGCTCTGGTGTTCGGAGGTTTGAACATCAACGAGTAGCGAGACGGCACGAACGCCTACGCCTTGAGCGCCGGCGTGACAAATATGTAGGGTTGGGATTCTGATTGGTACATTCGATATGGCCATCTAACTGGCTAAACCCTCTCCTTTGGGAATTCTTAAATGCTCAATACACATACCAATGGCTGGCGTGCTGGCCAGCTTTTCCTCGGACTACTGGCATTGATTCTGACCGTAATTGCCACGATCTTCGCCGACCGACTCGTTATGGCGCGGAACCAAGCAGTAGACCAGGAAAAGATCTCGACGCTAGAACGCAAGACAGACCGCATTGCAGAAGAATACGTCCGCAAGGACTGGCTGGATGTGCGCCTACAAGCCGTTGAGGGTCAATTGAATCGCTTAGAGGCCGCGCAGATTGAGACGAATAAACTCCTCCAGCGCCGCAAGAACGAGAGATAACCAATGCACGCAGTACTTGTCGATTGTGGTCACGGGATGGGCAATAGAAAGCCTGGAGTCTTCGACTGTGGAGCTATCGGCATCAATAACGAACGCGAGGCTGATTGGACACTAAGGTATGGCAGATCTATTGCGCTAAATCTGACCGATATGGGTGCCGAGGCCTACCTCACCCGCGAGAATAACACTGTGCCATGCTCGCTGGCTTGGCGTGTCCGCACGGCTATGCGGATGCAGGCGGCATTACTCCTAAGTGTCCACTTTAATGCCGATGCTACTCCAGGCGTATCCGCGCCTGACGGCAAGGTGAAGGGCGATATCGTGCTTTGGCACACGCCAGCAAGCGAACGGTTCGCCAAGGCGATTCTCGAACATACGGGAGCGCACGGAATCAAGAAGTGCGGCGCGGGATTAGTCCGCCGAAGCGATTTGTGCGTGCTGCGGTATGATCCCTCCGTCCTAGTAGAATTCGGATTCCTAGACGACCCCGAAGATTTTGCACTTATCCGCAACGCTGATTGGCAGCAGAACGCCTGCCTAGCGGTCGCAGAAGCTATAACGCAAACCCTGGAGGCAATCAAAAATGGAACTGTGCCACTACCAGCATGAGGAAATCGTCTACCTTGGTCGTGATTGTCCCTTGTGTAAGGCACTGGGGAAGATTGACGACCTTAAGGATGAATTGCATACGGCAAAGGATGAAATCGATGCCCTTGAATCTCAAGTCACAGTTTAGCGGCGCGGAACTGAAGGTTCTGGCTGGTGTTGTCCTAACCGCCGCGTTAACCTTCGGATTCTTCTGGTTGCGCGAACGGCAGTTTGAGGCTCAACTAGCCGTCCTCAAGCTCAAGAACGACGAGCAACGCGCCCAAATTGACCACCTAGTTGGTGCCTTAAACGAGCAGAATAAGCAACTGACGACTTCGGCACTGGTCTTAGAGCAGGCTAACCGTCGTCTCGTCACACAGAACCAGCAATTAGTCGAGCAGATTCGCCTTCTTCGAGCGGAAAGCGAACGACAAATAGCGGCCATCCCTTCTCTGACTTCAACGCAGATTGCCGTTGAGACCACGCAGACCCTTTATTTGGCTGAGGGAGATATCCAGCCACAGGCACCAGAAGGCCTGCTTTTCAATGACCGTGCGGCCCGCGCCAATCTCAAGGGTCTCCTGGAAGGTCAAACGGCTATTGCCGAACTTCCGATAGCTAACCAGCGCATTACGAATTTAGGGTTGCAAGTACAAAATTTGGAAACCGCCTTGGCCGATACTCGCCAGATCGTTTCCAATAAAGATCAGGAATTGAAGTTGCAAGCCGACCGCTTCGGTCTGCGCGAAAGTGAACTCAAAAAGGAAGTTCAGGTTGTCAAGGCCCAAGGGCGCAAACGTAATTTCATCTGGGCTGCTCTCAGCTTCATCGGCGGCGTTATCGTTGCCGCACTCTAATCTTCGATCTCAACCAGACAATCCCATGCCTAAAAACAAAACCGTCCTCATCAACGGCGTTGCCTTCCGGCCTGGCGAACTTGATTGGGAGGATGCCACTGGCACCAGGTCTGCTCCTCTGCCGAAGTTTGCGGACCTGCGAACGGGCAAGGAATACGCTGGGCGCCGGAAAACCAGTATTGGACTCATTGCCCGGATTGGCCGCTATCTCGTAGTGATTTCGGAACGTGACGAGATAAGCGGAGAGTATGACTATACGCTGGTACCCGTTCACGCAAAAACCGAAGTCCGCTACTCGTAAGCAATTCGCGGGCTTTTGCAAGCCCGAAACATCTTATCTCCCGAGGTCAAATGAAATTCTTTAGATTGCTCTTTTCCGCCGAAGGCGGGGCGTCCTTTTCGCGGGTATGCTCATTTTTCAATCTCATCTCCGCGACCGTGTGGGCGTCGCACATCGTGTGGCACAGTCATGCCCTGCCAGACTTTACTGGCCTGATTGCCTGGATCTGCGGTCCCTATACTATTGGCAAAGCCGCCGACCTGTATGCGAAGGTCAAAAACGGCACGAATAATTCCGCTAACGGTTCCGCCATCGCCAAGTAGGACATTTCTTTTTTCAGTTTTCCACTTTCAATCAAGTATGGAGGGTTATGAAATTCACTATCGATTGTGCAAGTTTTACCAAGGGTCTTGGTTTGCCCCTCGGCGTTATTACCCCGAAAACGACCATTCCTATTCTGGGCAATTTCCTTATCGAGACCGATCAGGATACCATCCGCATCACAGGGACCGACCTCGAACTCGCCGCGATCTCCTCCCTACCAACTGAAGTCAAGCAACCAGGCAAAGCTTGCATTCCCGCTAAGCGGCTAACCGAAATTGTCCGCTCCCTTTCCGAGGATGAGTTGACCGTCACGGCCCTAGAGAACCACTGGGTCAGCGTTATCTCCGGTCGTGCGAAATTCAAACTGGCTGGTCTATCCCCCGATAATTTCCCCACCATTCCGCAATCCCCGCCCGACTCTATCAATCTTCCCGCCCCTATTCTGTGTACTGCTTTACGGCAGACGCTATTCGCCGTTACCAAAGAAGAATCCCGCTACACCATCAACGGCGTTCTACTAGCACTGGACGCCCAAGGTCTCAGGTTAGTAGCCACTGACGGTCACCGCCTTGCCCTCTCAGTTTCGCCTCTTACTGAGCAATCGAAATCGCAGAGTCTCTTAGTACCGCGCGACGCTGCCGCACTACTCCTGCGCCTTCTCTCAGATGCGAAGGATGATGCGACTGTCATGTTCGCCTCGAACGATTCCCATATATTCTTCGGACTCGGCGACCAAAAACTTATCACTCGCCGATTGACGGGTCAATTCCCTAGTTACGAAGCGGTTCTGCCGAAAGATAACAACCTCGTGGCAACCGTCCGACCAGAGGTACTTGCTACTGCGCTGCATCGAGTTGCAACCCTAGCGGACGAACGCAGCAATTTTGTCAAATTGGCCCTGAAAGCTGGGAACCTAGAAGTTTCCGCTTCTACTCTTGATGGAGAGGCTCAAGATCTCATAGATGCCGAATACGCAGGACCAGAATTCAGCATCGGGTTCAATGTTCGGTATCTCCTCGACTTCTTGGCCGTTGTTACCGCCGCAGGCGCAAAACGGGTTCAGTTGACCTTGAAAAATGAAAGCAGCGCCGCTGAATTCACGCCTATTGAGGGCGGGTACCGCTACATTATTATGCCGCTGAGAGGTTAGAATGCCTGAAGGGTGTGGGCAAGAAATCAGACCGTATGGGGGTTGGGTCCATGAATGACGTTGAGCGCATGGAAGTGCCGCAAAAACCATACAAGCCAATCGGGAGAAAGAATTGCGGGAGTATCCCACACCTCCAAGGCAGTCGCATTGGTCCCGGAGACCATCACTGTCACGAGGGACAGCAAAGAATCTGCACCGCTAAGATTCGAGACAAATATGACAGGGTAATCGTGACGGAGAAACTAGATGGGTCTAATGTTGGTGTCGCCCTTACAGGGGGAAGATTGTGGGCACTACAGCGCACGGGATATCCCGCGGAGTCCTCCCCCTTTGAACAACATAAACTTTTCGCTCAATGGGTTTGGATGAATCAATCTCGATTTCTTTCGGTTCTGAATGAGGGTGAACGCTTTGTAGGAGAGTGGTTGGCACAAGCACATGGTACACGATATAGACTACTTCACGAACCATTGGTCGTTTTTGATCTAATCTATAATGATCGACACTTGGCTTGGGATGTTCTGGTAGAGAGGTGTTCCTTGGCGGAACTTACGATCCCTCACGTCATTTCCGATAATGGTTCCAGGTCTATAGAAGACTGCATGGTTGCAATTGGCACATCCTTTCACGGAGCGCTTGATCCTGTTGAGGGTGCAGTCTGGCGAGTAGAGCGGGAAGGGAAGTTCGACTTTATGGCGAAGTATCTCAGATCGGACAAGCTAGACGGTTGTTATTTGCCAGAAGTCAGCGGGAAGGAAGCGGTGTGGAATTGGAGACCTGGTAACGGAGTCAAATAATGGCAACTGACCGCGAGTGGCGGGCTATCCATATTGACGAAGATTTAGGCGACGTTTCTGGCCGATACTTTGAAAACGAACTTTTCTGCCGATGTCGGGTTACTGGCATCGCCCACGCACGGTTCATTGATTGCGACCTGCGCAATAGTTCCTTGGATGTCAACGACCTCCGCAAATTCATGGGCGTCGTATTAAGTCTAGATTGTTATACGTTCGACTCCGTGGCCCTCTCAGAACTAGCTTTTGATTCTTTCTTGTTTCTACTTTCGCTAACCAAGGGCAACGACGATAAGCGCCAACGGCTTCAGGAAATGATCGACCCTCGCCACATGAGTTATCTCCGCCGAGCCTTCGAGTGGTTCGGATAGTTTGCCTTTTCTTCGCCGACCTCTTTAGTTAATGTCCAAACATCGCAAGTCCCATCGTGTACACCAGCACATAGACGTTCCCGCGACGGTTTCGCTGGGCGAGTTTATGCGCAACTGCCGTTGCGGAGCGATTCTTATCCGCCGTTTAGGCGAAAGTATCAGATGCCAAACCTGCGGAGCGCAATGGGCGGGAGCGGCCCTGGTTCTGCCCACAACCCCTTCACCTAGTGGAGCAATTCACTGCGAATCTACTTAGCCGCACTCTATTCATGGCGTGACCGAATACGCCAGTATGCTGACGAACTCCGTGTCTTGGGGTTTGGCGTTACCTCCAGTTGGCTGCGTGAGCGTGCGAATCCCAAGATAGAACTCGCGGATGTGTCGCCCGCCTTTCTGCGCCAACACGCGAAGAATGACCGCAAGGACTTGTTGGACAGCGATGCCGTCGTTCTCTTTACCGTTAGTCCGACTAAGCGAACCAAGCGTGGGGGTCGCCACACAGAATTCGGTATGGCTATTGCGGTAGGTAAACTTCTCCTGGTCTGTGGACCCCGCGAAAATGTCTTTCACTATCTGCCAGAAGTCAACCAATTCGACGACTTCGCGGCCGTCAAGGCTTTCCTTGTCGCGGAACGCGAACGGAGAAAGGAGAAGTAATGGCTGGAATTAGCAAGGAATCGCTTATCAACATGCGTCAGCGGCTGAACATCAAGGCCGATGCACTCCTGGTAGCCAAGGGTAACGACTACAACTCGGCGCAACAGGAAGGCGGTGACACGCTCTTTAACCTGCGCGTTTGTGCGTTGCTGGGTATTGTTCCGTCACCCGTGGATGGGGTCTTGGTTCGCATGAGCGATAAGTTGATGCGGCTCGTTTCGCTGACGCGACCGGGAACTGTCCAGAAGGTAAAAGATGAATCCTTGGAAGATACGGTAGTTGATTTGCGGAATTATGGAGACTATCTACTGGCGCTGGTCAAGGAGACAAGCGGCGAGGCGATTGAGTAGGGAACTAGAAGATGAACCCCACGGAGGATAATGCCAGCTAAAAGTATTGAACGGATTTGCCCCGGCTGCAAACAATTGAAGAAATACGACCGACGCAAGAAATATC
>Ga0315280_10012013_pt1 | contig 10543 bp, 8 predicted proteins | sample YL17G06_40_MG_FD_203697 | JGI IMG/M metagenome (GOLD analysis project Ga0315280, IMG submission 203697) | Sediment microbial communities from Yellowstone Lake, YNP, Wyoming, USA - YL17G06_40 | ecosystem: Environmental > Aquatic > Freshwater > Lake > Sediment | place: USA: Wyoming | collected... | reverse complement strand
GTCTTGACCATCTTTTTCGTGGTGGTGGTGCTTTGCGGGGTGTTTTTCGGGCTGGGATACATCGTGGGCAAGAACACCATGGGGTACATCCCGCCGGCGGAGACTGCGGGTTCGGCGGGCGGCAAGAGGAGCGCGATCGCGCCGGCCTCCGGCCTGGCCGAGCAACCGGCGTCCGCCGCGGCGTCCGACTCGGCGCAGAAAGCGCCGGAGACCCCCCCGGGCGCTGAAGAGAAGGCGCCGGCCGCGGAAACTCAGGCCAGGCCGGTCCCGCCGGCTTCGGCCACGGCTCCCGGCATCGCGCGCGGGGAATCCATCAGCCTGCAGGTGGCCGCGCTGAGCAAGAAAGAAGATGCCGAGAACCTCTTGGGGCTGCTGCAAAAGAAAGGATTCCCGGCCACGCTGGCCACTTCGCCCGCCGACCGGCTGTTTCGCGTGCAGATCGGGCCATTCTCCTCGACCGCGGAAGCCGAGGAAATGAAGGCCCGGTTGGAGCGGGAAGGGTTCAAGCCTATCACCAAGAGATGAGTGTTCAGTGGCACGCGCTGAATGCGGCGGAACCAGTGTTCCGTCGCGCAGGTAGTTTTACAGGGGGGATAATCTCGGATTGCGGATTGCCGATCTCGAGCACAGGCGTTTGAAATCCGCGATCCGCGAGCCCTTGCCCAGGAGCCGGGTACGAACGTACTAAGGCCAGGGCCCGGCCGCTCGGCCGCTTTCAGCTTGCGCCAGAGGCAGCAGGCGGCATAGAATTCTACTTTCCCCTCTGTCCGGAGTGGCCATGCCGTCCATACGCACACTGTTTGTCGTGGTCCTGGGTGCCGGTCTGCCGTTCGCCTGGGCGCAACAGCAGCCGCTGCCACAGCAGCTTGCGCTGCCGCAAGCACCTTCGGCCATTCGTGAATTCAACGAGCGCCTCAAGGAAGCGGGCCTCACGGAGCGCGAGAACGCGTCCCGGTCCTACCCGGATTACAGGATTGGCCCCGAGGATTTGTTGGAAATCAGCGTCTTCGAAGTCACGGAATTGAGCCGGTCGGTGCGGGTCTCTGCCAGCGGCGAAATTTCGCTGCCGCTGCTTGGAGTGGTGCGGGTCAGGGGGCTGAGCGCGCTGGAGACCGAACGGCTGCTGACCGAGCTGTTGCGGCAGAAATACATGAAGGACCCGCAGGTCACGGTTTTTGTCAAAGAGTACAGGTCCGATCCCATCTCGGTGCTGGGCGCGGTCCGCACCCCAAACATTTACTACATCCAGACCCAGAAGACGCTGCTGGAAGTGCTGGCCATGGCGGGCGGTTTCTCCGAGACTATCCGCACGCCCGGGCGGACCATCCAGGTGGTAAGAAAAAGCGCGCGCCCCCAAGGCGCCGGATCGGCAGCGCCGGTTCCCGGCGGAGCGGCCGGCGCGCCGGATCAGCAGCAGGCGATCGAAGTGCCCATCAAGGCCCTGATGCAGGGCGGCGACTCGAAGTGGAATGTCTGGATTTACCCGGGCGATTCCGTGAAAGTGACCTTGGCCGGCAACATCTACGTTGCCGGTAACGTCGTCCGGCCGGGCGCGTTCCCCTTGACCGACTTCGACAATCTCTCCGCCGTTCAGGCGCTGGCCCTGGCGGGAGGGACCAGCAAAGCCGCCAGCCGGAAAAACGCCGCGATCATCCACTTGAACGAGGACGGCACCCGGATCGAGCGAAAGGTCGACCTGAGCCGGATCATGCGCGGGCAGGATCCGGATACCACGCTCGGCCCCAACGATATCCTGTTCGTCCCTGGCAGCGTCGGCAAAGAAGCCGCCCTGCGCGCCGTGGAGACAAGCATCCAGCTCGGCACCGGCCTGCTCATCTGGCGGCGCTGAAGGCCGCAGGCCCGCCCCGGCACTCTTGACCTTCCGCCCGGCCTGGCATAGAAATCTAGTTATGCTTCGAACCATTCTGATCGCCGCCATCCTGGCGCTGTTTCCCCTCATCCTGGCGTTGGCCCAGAAGTCGCCCGGCGACGGCCGGGCCACGGTCCGGCTGATGACGCTGGATCCGGGCCACTTCCACGCCTCCCTGGTCCAAAAGGAGATGTATCCCGGTGTCTCGAAGACCGTGACGGTATACGCGCCGCTGGGTCCCGACCTGCTCGAGCACCTGAACCGCATCATTCGCTTCAATACCCGCCCGGACAGCCCCACATCCTGGCAATTGGACCTACATACGGGGCCCGATTTCCTGGAACGCATGCTGAAGGAGCGCCCGGGCAACGTCGTGGTTCTCTCTGGGCGAAACCGCGGCAAGATCGAGCGCGTCAAGGCCTCGGTCGAGGCCGGCCTCAATGTGCTCTCCGACAAACCGTGGGTGATTCGCGCCGAAGACCTGCCGAAGCTGGAATCGGCGCTGGCTACGGCCACTACCAAGGGGCTGGTGGCCTACGACATCATGACCGAGCGCTGTGAGATCACCTCCATGTTGCAAAAAGACCTGGTGAACGATGCGGCCGTGTACGGGAACCAACTGCCGGGAAGCGAGCAGGAACCGGGGGTGTACATGGAGAGCATCCACCACCTGATGAAGATGGTGGCCGGCGCGGCGAACCTGCGTCCCGCCTGGTTTTTCGACGTGCTGCAGCAGGGCGAGGGCCTGACCGACGTCGGCACCCACCTGGTGGACCTGGTGACCTGGACGCTGTATCCGCGGACGCTGCTGGACTACCGCAAGGACGTCCGGGTCTTGGCGGCCAGGCGCTGGCCCACGGTCATGACCCGCGCCGAGTTCCAGCGGGTCACCGGCGAGAAGGACTTCCCCGCATTCCTGCGGGACGACGTGAAGGACGACCGGCTGCAGTATTTCTGTAACACGCAGGTCGCCTACACGGTTCGCGGAACGCACGTCAAGCTGGACGTGCTGTGGAACTACGAAGCGCCGGCCGGCGCCGGCGATACGCACCTGGCCGTTTATCGCGGCAGCAAGGCCCGCATTGAAGTCCGCCAGAAAGGCGAGAAAACGAACCGTCCGGAACTGTACGTCGTACCCAACACTCCCGCCGACAAGGCCGCAGTCTCGGCCGTGTTGAAGAAGAAGGTGCAGGCCTGGCAGCGGGACTATGCGGGCGTGGCCACCGAGGACGCCGGGCAGGGGATCCGGGTCACCATCCCGGACAAGTATCGTGTGGGCCACGAAGCCCATTTCGCGCAGGTGACCGAGCGCTTCCTGCACTACATGCAGGAACCGAAATCGCTGCCGGCCTGGGAAAGCGCCAACATGCTGGCCAAGTACTACACCACCACCGCCGGCCTGCAACTCAGCCACCGGGCCGCCAGTGTTATGTCTCAGAAATAGGTTGACAAGGGCGAAGGCAGAAGGCGGAAAGCGGAAGGCAGCAAAAACGGGCGTCTGCCGCCTTCCGCCTTCCGCTTCTGTAGCGCCATTTCTGAAACACTACGCCAGGATGGGGGTGTGGTGAGAACGGGGATGAGGCCGCGACGTTGGAGCCGCTTGATCTGGCTGTTGCTGCTGGTGTGCCTTCCCTGGGGTCTGCCCGCGCAGCTTTCCGAAGGCCCGGCGAAAGGCTCGCTGGTGGCCGTCGGCGGCGGCAGGATCGGCCCCGACATCGTGAGGCGTTTCCTGGCCCTGGCCGGCGGCACGGATGCCCGCTTCGTGGTGATCCCCACGGCTGCCGAAGACCCGGTTGATGCGGAGCGCGCGCGCCAGCAGTTCAGTAAACAATTCGGCGTCGCCCATATCACCGTCCTGCACACCCGCGACCGGAAGGTGGCCGACTCCGACGGTTTTGTCACCCCGCTACGCGCCGCCTCGGCAGTCTGGTTCAGCGGCGGCCGGCAATGGCGCCTGGCCGATGCCTACCTGCACACTGGCACGCAGCGTGAAATCGAGGCGCTGCTGAGCCGCGGCGGGGTGGTTGGGGGAAGCTCGGCGGGCGCCACCATCCAGGGTTCCTATCTGGTGCGCGGCGCTCCGGAAGGGAACACCATCATGATGGCCAAAGGGCACGAAGAAGGCTTCGGCCTGCTCAAGAACTCGGCCATCGATCAGCACGTCAATACCCGCGGGCGGGAAAGCGACCTTATCTCCGTCATCGAGGCCCACCCCGGCCTGCTGGGCATCGGACTGGACGAATCGACCGCGATTGTGGTCAGCGGCCGCCGCCTGGAAGTGATCGGCGAAGGGAAGGTGCGCATCTACGATGGCCGGGAGCACGAGGGCAGGAAGTTTCTCATTCTCGCGCCCGGCGACCCCTTCGACCTCGCCCGGAGTCAAACTTCGCCTCGGAGCTGAACAGCGGCTGCCCGCAGCAAACGCATTCGTAAACGCCTTCCGCGTGCTCGTTCCAATACTCTCCCGTAAACGGCGGCTCCGTGCCGCGCTCCTGGGTGATCCGGTACTGCTCCGCGGATGCCTCTTCAGCTTCCTCAGAGAACCAGCCGAATATATAAGCCGCGGAACCGAAAGTAGCAATCCCGGCAGCGGAAAGGCCGCACCAAAAACAGGCTGAGCAACAGGTCCAGTCGCCTGCGGTGCGACAAGCGCACGCGCTTGCCCCCGCATCCTGGGCACTGCCGGTCCTTCGGGCCTATGATCATGCGCAACTGTCCTCTCCTTGTGATTCCGATTCTCAGATGCGGCCTGTCTGGGGGATGATTCAGGTTTCGGGGAATGTCCCGAACTTGGAACAGTCACGCACCGTTAGCCCGGGGCCCTGGAGTCAAGGGTGCATCGCCAACTGCGTTCTCGCCGGGGGAGGGGTAGGACCGTCCCCGCCCCCTTCGGCCTTGCCTTCCAGCGGCCGTGCAGGAGCGCGCCCGGACGTGCGCCCTTGCGTCCAATATGATTTAATTGCAATTCAGTCCCGCACGCAAGCAAGAAATGGAAAGCTCAGTTCCAAATCGGGGAAGGTCGCTGCTCCGAAGCTCCCGATGGCCGCTCAGCGCGGTGCTGGCTCTGATTGGCTTCACTGCGGTAATCGCGCAGGTGCTGCTGATGCGCGAACTGATGGTGGCCTTTCAGGGCAACGAGATCACGCTCGGCGTGATGCTGGCCTGCTGGCTACTGTGGACGGCGATGGGCAGCGCGGTGGCCGACCGGCTGACCCGGCGGCTGGCCTCGCCGCGCAGTCTGGTGGCCGGCCTGCAGGCGGCAGTCGCGCTGGTGCTGCCCTTCACGGTGGCGGCCGTGCGGGGCGGCCGGAGTTACCTGCATGCCGTTCCGGGCGAACTGCCCGGCCCCGGCGCAATTCTTGTGGCGTCGGCTGTTTCCCTCAGCCTGGTCTGCCTGCTTTGCGGATGGCTGTTCGCAGCCGGCAGCCGGCTTTACTCGGATGAAACGCGCGCCTCGCTCGAGACGGCCACCAGCGCGGTCTACGTGCTGGAGGCCCTGGGCGCCGGAATCGGCGGCCTGCTGGTGAGCTTCCTGCTGATGCGGTCTCACTGCGGGCTGGAAATCGCGCTGCTGGTGGGGCTGCTGAATCTGGCGGCCGCCGCCGGCCTGGCCATCGGAAGGCGCCTGCAGCGGGCACTCATCCTGGGCGTGATCGCGGCCGGCGCCGCTGTTCTTGTCGTGCCCATGGCCCAGGCCGGGCCTGGGGGCCCGCGGCTTTCCCTCTCCGTCCTCCTCCAAGCGCGCCTCGATCAGTGGGCGTTCGAGCGCACCTGGCCGGGGTACCGCCTGCTTCGCACCCGCGACACGCCCTATGGCCGGTTGGACCTCGCCGAGCGCGAGGGCACCCGGACGGTGTACGAAAACGGCCTGGCGCTGGTCAACCTGCCCGATCCGGCGGAAGCCGAGGAGGCCGTTCACTATGCCCTGCTGGAGCATCCCGCGCCGGCCAGCCTCTTGTTGATCGGCGGAGGTGCCAACGGAAGTCTCGCCGAGGCCATCCGTCACCCGGGTATCACCGGCGTCGATTATGTCGAGCTGGATCCGGCGATTCTCGATCTGGCCCGGGACTTGCTACGGCCCTCTCTCACGCCGGACAGCGGGCCACGGGTGCGCCTGCACAGCGCCGACGGTCGCCTATTTCTCAAGACCACCGATTCCCGTTTCGACGTCATCGTCGTGAATGTTCCCGATCCGCAGACCGCGCAGTTGAACCGCTTCTACACGGTCGAGTTTTTTCGGGAGGCGGCGCGGAAACTTTCACCGGCGGGGGTGTTGTCATTTCACCTGAAAGCCTCGGAGAATTACGTGGGGCCGGAACAGGCCGAATTCCTGCGCTGCGTGAATGCCACGGTGCGCTCCGTGTTTTCCGAAGTGGCGGTTCTTCCGGGCGACAACGTTCACTTTTTCGCCGCCACCCGGCCCGGCCTGCTGGCCCGCGATTCCGGCGAGTTGCTGGGCCGCCTGCGCGCCAGGCGCCTCCAGACCCTCTACGTGCGCGAGTACTACATTCCCTTCCGGATGATGCCGGACCGCGTGCTCGATCTGGAATCGCAAATCGCCCCGCGCGCCGGAACGCCGATCAACCGGGATTTTGCGCCCATCGCGTATTACTTCGATGTGGTGTTATGGAGCGCGCAGTTCGACGCTTCCTACCGGCTGGTATTCCAGGCCATCACCCGCGCGCGGTTCGGTTGGCTGGCGGCGGGCCTGGCGCTGGCGGTTTCGGCGGCTGCCGCGCTGCTGGCCCGTTCCTTCCTGCGCCGCGGCGGGCCGGCGCAGGCGGGCGCCGCCAGGGCCGCCGCGTTTTGCGTTGCCGCCATGGGCTTCACGCTGCTTGGACTGGAGTTGATGCTGCTGCTGGCCTTCCAGGCTGTCTACGGCTACGTCTACCAGCAACTGGCGGTGGTGATCGGCTGCTTCATGGCGGGAATGGCCCTGGGAAGCTGGCTGGCGATGCGCGCACAGAAAGGCGGGACAGGCGTTCCGGCCTCTGCCCCGGCCGAGTGCCCGGAATCGGAGCTCAGGCGGCAAGGCCTCTGCCACCTGGCCACTTTGGCCGGACTGCAACTGGCGGCTGCCCTGGCGCCCTTGCTGCTCTACCTGGTGTTCCTGCTGCTGGCTCGGGCAGCCGGACCCCTGAGCCTGGCGCTGGCCAGCTACGTGGTGTTTCCGGCCCTGGGGCTGTTCTGCGGAATGCTCGGCGGGTATCAGTTCCCGGTGGCCAGCAGGGTCTATTTCAACCGGGAAGAAACACTTCCAACCTCCGGCCTCCAGCCTCCCGTCTCCAGCCCCAACATCGGCGCGCTTTATGCGCTGGACCTGGCGGGCGCATGCCTGGGCGGCATCCTGCTGAGCGCGTGGCTGGTCCCGGTGTTTGGATTGCTCCGAACCGGGCTGCTCATGGGCGTTTTGAACCTTGGGCCGGCGGCGCTGGCGGCGCTTTGCGCGTGCCAGGCGGGGCGGGCGCGGGCCGCTCCGTAGCCGGCCGGGCGGCCTCGTGTTCGCCGAACACCAGCGCGGAGAAGGAAAAGACGTCGGTCTGCTCGTCCTGCCAGGCGCCCGCCGGCAAACCCGCCTTGCGGCAGGCCTGTTCCAGGAAGGTCATGCGGTCCCAATGCTGTTCGACGGGCACCTGGGGCAGCAGCAGCCCTTCATAGTCGCCTTTCTTCACCACCAGCCCGTCGCGCCCCACTCGGATCTGCTGTACATCGGCCACGCGCCGCAGCGGTGAGAGGACTGAAATCTCGTACTGGAGTTCACCCAGCTCCGAGGGCCCCACGGGCGGAAACCGCGTGTCCTTCCTTGCGGCGAGCGCGGCCACGTCGCAGACGGTCAACCTCAGCGGCTTCAGCGGCGACGAGTAGCCGATGCAGCCGCGCAGCTCTCCTTTTTTCCTGAGCGTCACGAAAGCGCCGCGTTCCTGGGCCAGGGCACCGGAGCCGGCGGGCGAATATTGATAGGGTTTCCCCTGGCGGACCGCCGTTTCCACCGAACTGCGGGCGATGCGCAGCAGTTCCTGCTTCTCCTGCGGCGTCAGGGTGAAGGGGGCGGCCGAGGCCGCCTGGCCGGACTTGATGAAGGCCACCGACCCGTAGCCGACCACGCGGTCGCGCTCGCCGGTGACGTCGCCCGAATTGGCGTAGCGGATCAGGCGCGCCTGGTCGGCGCCCAGGCGCTCAACGGCGATCATGGCCGCCACGATAGGCCCGCCCCCGCAGGCCTCCCAGACGCGCGCCTCGAAGTTGCGCGACATCCCCAGGTAATCCCATTCCTGGACGGCCTGCAGCGTCTTGCGGTCCAGCCGGACTGCTTCCTCGTAGGGGTGATAGTGGGACAGGTCGGAGCTGGCGACGATCAGCGTGTCGCCGGCGCTGCCGATCAATTTGGCCAGCGATACGCCCAGGGCGCGGCTGAGCTCGTAATTCTGCTCGCCCATGACAATGGGCACCAGTTTGAACGGCCCCAGCACGCGCTGCAGGAACGGCAACTGCACCTCGAGCGCGTGCTCACCCTGCTCGCCCGCCGGCGCGTGCCCCCGGTTCGACAGCTTTATTTGCGGATGCATCTTGCCGAGCCGGCCAGCAAACTCCTTGTCCACGGGCGCCTGGCCGAGCGGCGTGGCGTAGGCGTCTCCATCGTAAACCGCGGAAAACGCGAAGCGCTCGAAGTGGGAAGGAGCGATGATCACCACCCGCGCAAACTTCAGCCCTTTCAGCAGGGCGTAGCTGTGGGCCGCCACGCCTCCGGAATACACGTAGCCGGCGTGCGGGGAAACGAGGCCAAGAACCGGCTGCTTGATCTCCGGCACCTTGGCGCGGGAGAGCAGATCGTCCACCATCTGGGTCAGTTGCTTGGCATCGCCGGGGTAAAACGCGCCGGCCACCGCCGGCCGCCGGACCTTGATCCGCTCCGCCGAGCGCCCGCAATGCGGAGCCACCGCGAGCGTCACGACGACCACACAGAAAGCAAAGAGGCGGGGAACAAATCGGCGGTACATAGGTGACGCTATTCTAACGCAACCGGGAAAACTCACGAGACAATGAACACGGATGGGTCCCTTCCTTGAGAAAACTGGTGTGACGGTGCTGGCTAGCCTTCCTGAAGCCTGTCCGGGGCCTGGCTCTGAGACCACAGCTTCTGGTACAGAGGCCGCACGCTGCCGTCCAAGCGCTCCGCGAACTGCTCCGCCAAGCTCAAAGCCCGAATCAGATCCTGCACATCCGCCAAATCGCGCAGGCGAACTGCATAAACAACTCACTCGCTTCTTCAAGAATGCGCTCGGGGCTCTGGCGCACATATGCTTCGTAGGCCGGGGTTTCTGGCATGGTTTGAGGATAACATGACCCAGCTTCTGGGCACTGACGACTCGGCCAAAACGGCACATGGCGTTGGGTGGGGGCGGGGCACCCAATCGCCATTATCCCGATCAGCGCGAGGGTGGGCCACCCGCCGACCGGTCAGGAAACTCCGCTGCCCTGATCGTGGCGATCTGCTGGCGAAGCGCGGTCGCCTGGTCGGCTGCGGTCTGCCAGACGAGCGGCCAGTGGATTCCAAAGTATTCGTGCACCAGGATGTTCCGCAGTCCGACGATATCCGGCCAAGGCACCGATCTATGCCGCTCCTTAATCTCGGTGCTGAGCCGGGCGACAGCCTCGCCCACTACGGTCAACCGCTGTGCGACTGCGTAGCACAGCGTCTCGTCGGCTAGGAACTCGGTTTCCGTGCGTCCGGCGATCATTTTGCCAACGGAGTCCAAAGCCTCCAGAATGTCGTAAAGCCTCTGGCGGTCACGCCGCATAGATCACTTGGGCCTCCGATAGGACTTCCGGGCGGATTAGAGGCTTTAGGGCGGGCTTCACCGCGAGGTCGACGTGGCGGTCGAGCAACGCCGAAAACTCGCGCATCATTGCCGACAGGCCAAGTAGCCCCGGACGCGCTTCCGGAAGGAAGTCAACGAGCAGATCGATGTCGCTCTCCGGACGCATCTCACCACGGGCGGCCGAGCCGAAAACCGCCAGTTCCTTCACTTGGTACCGGCGGCAGATCTCGGCGACCTTGCCTTCCGGCAACTCAATCCCCGCGGCAATCGTCATGACTCACCTCCCACTGCAATTATCCAGCGGCACTACGGTCTCTGGTCCCTGAGGCAGCGTACCGGCGGGCTTGGTCCAGGCGCCGAGGACCGACGACAGCGTATTGGCGCACACCACCCATTATCCGGCTTTCTGGCAATTCAGGACAGCACGATCTGTCAGACTGGCGTTCTGCGCCATGTTACCGGACAACAAGCGGGCGGGTGGCCCACCTTTTTCTCGTTGGGTGCCCAATCCTTTGGCGGGCCGAAGCCGCCCCGCCCTGCGGGACTGAAGGACCGGCAGAGAGTGGTGAACCCAATCGGCATTATCCCGATCAGCGCGAGGGTGGGCCCCCCGCCGACTTACTCCGGCTATTGGGGTTGATAGCCAATACTAACGGTGGCGCATGTCCGGCTGAACCGCCCGCGCTTCTGTTGCGGCGCGGCGCCAAACACTATAGAATCCGACTTTCGTTTTTGTCAGGAGGGGACAGCTTGTCGAGGTTCTTGTTTTCGTTCTTCGTTTTGCTGCTGGCGTGGCGTCCCTGCTTTTCGCAAACCGTGCTCAGCCTGGATGATTGCCTGCGGCTGGCCACGG
>Ga0315280_10012012_pt1 | contig 10544 bp, 9 predicted proteins | sample YL17G06_40_MG_FD_203697 | JGI IMG/M metagenome (GOLD analysis project Ga0315280, IMG submission 203697) | Sediment microbial communities from Yellowstone Lake, YNP, Wyoming, USA - YL17G06_40 | ecosystem: Environmental > Aquatic > Freshwater > Lake > Sediment | place: USA: Wyoming | collected... | reverse complement strand
CCTCGACCGACCGACCAGCGGCAGCTACCTGTTGGACGGCGAGGAGGTGTCGAAGATGCCCCGCAACGCCCGGGCCCGGCTCAGAAACCGCAAGATCGGCTTCGTCTTCCAGAATTTCAATCTCCTCAACCGCACCAACGCGCTGGAGAATGTCGAGCTGCCGCTATTGTACGCCCGATGGATGTCGGGTTCGGAGCGGCGTCACCGGGCGGTTGAGATGCTCCGGCAGCTCGGGCTGGCGGATCGGATGGACCACCACCCCGGCCAACTCTCGGGGGGCCAGCAACAGCGGGTGGCCATCGCGCGGGCACTTGTGAACAGCCCCGCTGTGCTCATGGCCGACGAGCCCACCGGAAACCTCGACACGCGGACCAGCAAAGAGATCATGCAACTGTTCCGCGAGTTGAACGAGGACCGCGGGATCACGATCATCCTCGTCACCCACGAACAAGACATCGCCCAGTGCGCCAAGCGGATCGTGGTCCTTCGCGATGGCAAGATCGTCTGCGACACGCCCGATTTCGCAACCGCAGTGCGAGCGGTCCACCAGAGCAACGGGGAAGAATAGCGATTCTAGCTAATCTAGATCGGCTTTTCCCGATCTACTGGTCGCGGCGAATCTACTGCTTATGCTGGTTATGATGGCCTGACCTGCCGATGATTCCGATATGCGCAGGTACGGCCCCCTCTTCCAGCTTGTGGTCCTTCTGGTATTCCTTGTCTGGGGGGGGATACACCTTGCCCGAGCCGAGGAACTGCGGCGGTTTGTTCTCCCCGAACAGCGCCGGATCGAGATCCGCGACCCCGCGCAGCTCTCCAAGGCCCGGTTTCCGGAGATGCCCGAGCCGGCCACCGTTTCCCGCCCGCAGCCCGAGTTGCAGCCGTGGAACCTCACGCTGGACGAGGCGATTCGGATCGCGTTGGCCAATTCCGAGGTGGTCGTGCTGTTGACGGCGGTGACGGCGGCCCCCAGCGGCAGCACGATCTACGATCCGGCCATCGCCAACACGGAGATCGACCGGGCCCGCGCGCGATTCGACCCCACCCTCCAGCTCCAGAACAAGTTCAACCGCCAGGAGATACCCCAGGCCTTCTTCGGTCCGGGTGTGCCGCCGCCGGTGCGGTTCGGGGGGGACCGGGTCGACGACTACGAAATGCGGCTGGGCCTTGCCAAGCCCACCGTAAGCGGCGGGAGCCTGAGTCTCGGCGTCAGCGCCAACCCGTCGCGGACCTCCGCGGCAGGGCTGCCGCTCAATCCCCAGACGCCATCCTCGGTCGAGCTGGGCTTCACCCAACCGCTTCTGCAAGGGGCCGGGGCGCGGGTGAACCTGGCCCCGATCGAGATCGCGCGGATCGACACCGAGCGGTCGTTCTTTCAGCTCAAGGACGGCTTGCAGCGGACGGTCCGCGGGGTGATCGAGGCCTACTGGGCCCTGGTCTTTGCCCGCACCGACGTCTGGGCCCGGCAACAGCAGGTCGAGCAGGGCCGGTGGGCCGCCCAGTTCGCCGAGACGAAGATGAAGGTCGGGTCGGCGAACCTGTCCGAGGTGGCGCAAGCGCGGTCCGCGCTGGCCGGGTTCCGCGCCAACCTCGTCACGTCCGAGGCGAACGTCCTCGATCGCGAGGCGGCGCTGCGGAACATCCTCCGTCTCCCCCCGGCCGACAGCGCGCGGATCGTTCCCGTCACGCCGCCGCCGAGCGAGCGGCTGGAGGTCGACTGGAAGGAGCTGTTGAGCCTGGCGGAAACGTATCGTCCCGACCTGATCGAGCTCAAGCTGGTCCTCGAGGCCGACCAGCAGCAGTTGCTCCTGGCCCGCAACGAGGCCCTCCCCCGGCTCGACGCCAGCGCGCTATATCGCTGGAACGGCCTGGAAGGCCGGACGCCCGACCGGCTGTTGGCGGCCTCGGAGCCGGGGCAGTTTACGGGCTGGCAGTTCGGAGTCAATTTCTCCGTCCCCCTGGGCTTGCGGCAGGCCCGCGCCGGACTGCGACGGCAGCAACTGCTCCTGATGCGCGACCGGGCCAATCTCGAGCAGTCGCTCGTCAGCGCCGCTCACGCACTGGCCTCCAGCTACCGCAACCTGGCCCAATACTACGAGCAGTACCTCGCCTTCCAGGAGGCCCGCAAGGCCGCGCGGACCAACCTGGAGCGCCAGATCGCCGTGTACCGCACCGGCGGGCTGATGCCGGCGGGGCGGGCCGCGACGCTGGCGCTGTACCTGAACGTGCTCCAAGCCATCACCGAGTGGGGAAACTCTGTCAGCGCGGAAGCCCAAGCCCTCGCCCAATACAACACGGAGCTGGCCAATCTCGCGCAGCAGACGGGCCGGGTCCTGGAGGCGCACGGGATCCGCTTCGTCGAGGAGCGGTTCGGCTCGATTGGCCCGCTGGGCCGCCTCTGCGAGGACCGCTGCTACCCGGAGGATCTCCGCCCGAGCGGCAACGAGGAACGGTACCGCAACACCACCGAGCCGGCGGAAAAGGCGTTCCGGCTTGATGAACCGGTGCGTTTGGAGCGGGGAGCTCCCGCGCCGCCCAAAAGGCCGCAAGTTCCCGCAGTGCCCGAAGGGCCGAAGCCCCCCGACGCGGAGCCCTTCCTTCCCGAGCCGCCGGCACGAGAAGAAAACCCCCTTCGCCCTGCGATCCCCGAGGGCGCGCCGGGGCCGTGAGGTCCCGGGTTTCTCCGAGCGAAACGCCTGGGAGCCTGGCGAACGCGAGGGCCGCGGCTACTCTGCCGGGCGGCTGTACTTCTTCGCCAGCTCCGCGGCGGCGGCCCGCAGCTCCTCCGGCTGCCGGAAGAGCCGCCAGCGATCGAGCGGGACGTCGGCAAGCGCCGCGGCAAGCCGCGGGCTGCCGGCCGCCTCGTCCGTGACGTTCCGCAGGAAGATCCCCGCGACCTGCTCCGGATGCTTGCGGGCAACGTGGCCGTAGATCTCCGGGTCCTGCTCCCCGGTGTCGCCCACGAGGAGGAAGCGCCGCCCGGGAAACGCCGCCAGGAGCTCTTCGATCACTGCGGTCTTGTAACCCTCCTGCAAACCGAAAAGGTCGAAAAGGCTCGCATCGGTCAGGCGGAAGGGCTTGAGATGGAAGGTGCCTAGGGGGAAACCTCCCTCCCGCAGGAAATCGGCGAGCGGCTCGTAGAGCTGCCAGGGGCTGGCCGAGAGGTAGTGGAAAGCCGCGTCGGGCCCCAGCCCGCGGTAAAGCTCGGCCATCCCGGGGACGGGCTGGAAGGGGCGAAGGAAGGTGTTGGCCACCAGGGCCTTGCGGTCCCGCACCTGGCTGATCTTGATCGTGTCGTCGATGTCGGAGATGACCGAGAGGCCCGCCGGCTCGACAAAGCGGACGCGGCCCAGAAAGCGACGGTCGTCGCCCGGCCGCGTCACGGCGACCAGCGAGAGCCAGCGGTCGCGGAGGCTTCCTTCGGCGGCAAGCTTTTCCACGGCGGAGGCGGGCAGCTCGATCCGGCCGGAAAACTGCCCGTCCGCGCCGGAGGGACCGACGCTGTAGGTCTGGGAGCCGATGCGGAGCTGGATCGTCTTGCCTCGTTCGTGATCGACGAGGAACAACCGCAGCCGGCGGTCGAGAATCGCGACCTCGCCCGGGCTCAAGGAGCGGCCCAGTCCGCGGCGGATCGCCGCCAAGAGTGCCCCGCGCCTGAGCGAGCCGGTCTCCGGCTCGAAAATCGACCCGCGGATCGCCAGGCTCCACGTGCCCCGATCCGGCAGGAGCCGGGCGTAGCTCGGGTAGAAGAGGACCACTTCGTCGCGCTTGATCTGCGACGTGCCGGCGGCTCGCACCTCGGCGTTCTCCGCGAAGCAAGCCAACGGCGCCGCACACGTCAGGAGGAGCCAGGAAGATTTCATCATAGGGCCCGTTTCCTGTTCCGAGGGGGACAGTCCCATCTTCGCTGCGCGAAAATCGAGACAGTCCCCAAGTCCCCTAGCGGATCTTGGCAAAGTAGCGGAGCATTTCCTGGTCGAGTTTCGCCAGATCGTCGCCGAACGCCTGTTTGAACTCCTCCAGCCGCGTCGCCGCGTCGTCCTGGATCAGGGGTTTCTTGGCCGAGAGGGTGCGGAGGTAAGCGACGTACTGCTTCGGATAGCGGTGGATGAGGAAGTACGTCAGCACCCAGGCCTCGGCATAGGCGTCGGCGCCCTTCTGGGCATCGAGGAACTGCTTGTCGTCGGTCAAGAGGCTGGCAAGCGAGTCGGCGGGCCGCTTCCTCAGGTACGCCCGGAACTGCGCAAGCCGCGGCTGGTTGACCTTGCCGATGCTGCTCCAGCCCTTCGTGCTGGCCAGGTCGGGTGTCTCGAAGTACATCGCGATCCCTTCGCTGAACCAGCGGGGGCAGTCGCTGAAGCGGGTGTGCAGGCCGCAGTTGTAGGCGATCTGGTGGGTCGCCTCGTGGACGATCGTGGCCACGTTCCAGGCGGCCTCGGGCTGGGAGAGGATCTGGTTGATCTGGGCGGCGGTGCGTCCCCGGCCGCGGCCCCGCGCGGACGCCCCTCCCTCCGATAGATCGTAGAGCGTCATCCGGTTGGTCATCAGGTTGAAGTAGCCCTTGATCGATTTGGCCGCTTCGCCCGCCTCCGGCTCGGCATGCCGCAGGTAGCTTGTCCGGTCGCCGAAGACGCTCGCCACCAGTGGGAACTCCGGCTCCGATAGGGCGACCCCCCTCTTCGACCACCAATTCGTGAAGTTGGCGTAGAGCCGCTCGAACAGCGCCCCGCACCACTGCGAATACTCCCGCGACGTGCCGTAGAGGATCACGTAGTGGGCCGTGCGGTGGACTTGAAAACCGCTGGGCAGGCCGGCCAGCAGCTTCTGGGCCAGCTCGTCGGCGGAGAACGCCTGAAACGGGACGGCATCGCGGGTCAGCTCGGGATGCTCGTTGGGCTGGACGGTCCAGAGTTCGCCGTCGCGGGCGAGGAGCATCAGGCCGCCGTCCTGGGCGGTGACCAGCACCCGGCCGGCCACCTGGCACCCCTTCCCGCCCCGGCGGAACGTGACGTATTCCAGGGCCTCGGCGGGGATCGGCCAGACCAGGCCCAGTGCGATTGCCGCAACCGCCGCCGCCATCAGCCGCCGCACGTTTCTGCTCCGCCGCAGGGGGATTTTGCCACGACGCTCCGACTTCTTCATTATAACTCTACGCCGCGGCACAAGTGCCGCGGCCAAACCCGCTCATTACGCCCCGAGCCCCCACTTCCGTGCCAAGCGGGCCGCGGCGGCGGCCACCGCGGCAGAGATCAGCACCATTGCCAGGCAGATCCCGGCCACGCGGTCCTCGACGCCGCTGTGCATCAGATCGAAGATGAGGACGGAGAGGGTCCTCAGGCCGGGCGGGACGACGAGGATCGTGGCCGCCAGGTCGCCCAGCGAAAGGGCCAGCACCACCAGCCACGCCAGCCCGACCGCCGGCAGCCGGCTCCGCAGCGCAATCCCCCAGAATCGCCGCCACCGGCCCGCCCCGTCCACCGCCGCCGCGTCCAGCAGCTCCTGGGGAACGGTCCGCAGGGCATGCCACAGGATCAGCGTCGCCGGGGCTACTCCGCGGATCGCGAGGGCCAGCCACGGGGCGAGAATCGACTGGTCGTAGAGGTAGCCGAGCAGGCGGCAGCCGGGCCGGTCGAGGAGCCGGATCAGGGCTAGGCCGACGATCGGGCCGGGCAGCGATAACCCAACCGCGCAGACCGAAAGCATGGCGGCCATGCGGAGCCGGCCGCGGCGGGCGAACCACGCCAGCACGGCGCCCGCCAGAACGGCGGCCGTCGCCGCCAGGGCCCCCAGCGCAAGCGACCAGCCGAACTCCCTTCGGTAGCGCCACGGGCTGGTGGCCACGATGACCGCGCACTTGGCCGGCGACCAGGTTTGCACCGTGCCGGCGTCGCTCAGCACCACCTGCCCGCCCGCCTTGTAACAAAGGCTCCCCAAGGGAACGCCCACCAGGAGGAGCATCAGGAGCCCGACCGCCACTACGGCCGCAGTCCGGCCCGCTCCCAGGCGAAACTGCCGCCGCGGCCGGGTGGTGATCGGGCGGCGACGGGGGACGAGCCGGGCCACCAGCACCAGCCCGCCGACCACGATCCAAGCGGTCAGGACCGCGCCGGGCATCGCCGCCGGCAGCGGCTCCACGCGGTTTTGCCAGAGGGGAAAGGTCGTGTAGACTTCCTCCGCATAAGTCCGCAGGGCGAACAGATCGGTGACGGTCATCTCGCCGGCCGCGACGATCGCCGTCCAGAGGGCGGCCACGGCGATCGCCCCCAGGGCACACCGGGCCGTGACGCGGAGAAACACCCGTCCCGGAGTGGCATCCAGCAAGGCCTGCTCCTCCAGCTCCGGCTCGACGAGCCAGAAACCGGCCCCCACGATGAGCGTCACCCAGGGGAGGGCGGCCATGGCGTGGACCCAGATCGCGGCCGCCCAAGCCTGCAAGTCAGGGTCGCTCCCCAGAAGCAGGTAGCATACCCGGCTGGTGAGGAGCGGCTGCCAGGCCGCTGCCTGGAGGTACAGCGGGACAAACAGAAGGATCCCCAGAAGAGTCAGGCCGAGCTTCCGACCCGGCAGATCGGTCCGCGCCAAGAGCCAGGCCAGCGTCGTACCGACCGGCATGCTGACGGCACAGGTAGCGCCGGCCAGCAGCAAGGTGTTGCGGATGAGCGACCAGGACCGCTCGTCCACCCGCGAGAGTAAGGCAGCGGACACCAGCGCCAAGAGGGCCACCGCCGCCCAGCCCGCCACGGACCGACCACGCGGGGTGACGCCTCCACAACATGCCCACGCCAAGCGTGGGCATGGCACCCACGAGCGTGGGCATGGCACCCACGAGTGTGGGCATGGCACCCACGAGCGCGGGCGTGGCACCCAACCGTCGCCCGACGCCCCGCCGCAAGGTGCCGTTCGTCCCTCATCCCTCATCCCTCGTCCCTCAATACTCGTCGCTGCCGACCAGCTTTTGCTCTGCCTGGTCGGCTTGCCAGGCGATCGCCGAGAGGACGCGGCTGACTTCCAAGGGGGTGAGCGTGGCGGCGAGCTGCTTTGCCTGGAGGACTACCATTTCCCGCCCCTCGATCTGCCGGAGTGCGAAGGCCCCGTGGACCGTCTCGGCGTTGTAGCGGAGCAGGAGCATGGCGTTGTTCTCGGCCGCCGGGCCGCAGACCGACCAGAAGAGGACCATCGCGTGGCCCGACTCATCCGGCTGGCCGAACTCGACGTGGAGCTTCTGCTTCCGCAGCGAGCCGACGGGGACAACGACCTGCCAGGTGTCGCCCGATTCCTGCAGCGCGTAGCCGGCGGCCGCGGCGACGGAGCGGACCAGCGCTTTTGGGTCGGCCGAGACCGGGGCGAGGTCCTGGAACTGCGGGCCCGGCGGGGCGGACGCGGCCACGGCGGCCGCCGCGAGCGGCGCCTGGGGCGGCGTTTGAGCCGGGGCGGCGGCCATTAGCGGTGGAGGGGGCACGCCCGGCTGGGCCGCGGCAGCCCCGGCGGCCATCGCCTGCTGGATCATTCCGGGCATCATCATCCCGAAGCCGGCACCGAGACCCATCCCCATCGCCCCGCCCGTCCCGCCCCCCGTCTCCGCCATCTTTCCCAGGCTGGTGGCCGCCTGGTACCGCAAGAAGGCGTTCAGGTCGCCGACTGCCCCCATCGCGCTGCGGGCGTCGATCGCCTTTTGGACCTCTTCCGGCGGGGTGATGGCGTTGATGAAGAAATCGGCAAGCTCCAGCCCATATTTGCCGAACTCTTCGCCTACCTTCGCCCGCGTGCCCGCGGCAATCTCCTCGTACCGCGAGGGCAGATCGAGGATGCCGATCTTCAGCCTGCCCAGCAGGTCCGTCAGTCGGGACACGATCAGGTCCCTGAGGAACGTCGTGACTTCGTCGGTGGTGAACTTGCCTTGAGTGCCTACCAGCGTGTTGACCAAGAGCGACGAGTCGACCACCCGGAAGGAGTACTTCCCGAAGCTCCGCAGCCGCACCACGCCGAAGTCGGCATCGCGGAAGGCGATCGGCTGCCGGGTCCCCCATTTCTGGTCCAGAAAGGTCTGCTTGCCGACGAAGTAGACCGAGGCCTGGAAAGGGGATCGCTCCCAGGCAATGGTCAAGAGGCGGGTGAGGATCGGCACGTTGGCCGTGGTCAGGGTGTGGCGGCCCGGGCCGAAGCAATCCATCGCCTTGCCGTCGCGGAAGAAGATCGCCTCCTGATTCTCCTGGACGATCAACTGGGCTCCGAGCTTGACGTCGGCGGAGCCCTCCGGCGGGATCCGCTGAACCAGGGAGGTGTTCGAGGGATCGAAGAACTGGATGACTTCCAGGCTAATTCCCATGGCAAGGCTCCTTGGAATGTGGTTCTTCCCATCCTTTGAGAATACTATCGCGCAGGTCCCACTGACGCTCCAGGGCGTCGATCTGGCTGGTCAACTCCGGCAGGGCGGCATCGAGCTGGTCGCGGCGGGCGGGGAGGCCCTCGACGGCCTGCCCCAAGGCTTCCGCGTTGTCCATCAACCGCAGGTCGTGCTCGTAGACGGCCTCCAGCCGGGCCTCGTCGATCTGGACCAGATCGAAAAAGCCGCTGTAGCCGTGCATCGCCCCGCGGATCCGCCCAATGAGCTTGTCAAGCCGGCCGCGGAAGCGGTCCAACTGGGGGAGCAGCTCGATACGGCCGGCGTCAGCCAGCGGCCGGGCCAGCTCGTCGATCCCCCTCTTGGACCGCTGAAGGCGATCGGCCAACCACCGCCGCGTCATGGCGTCGCTCTCCCGGCGGTACTCCTTCTCCAGATAGCCGCCGAAACCGGGTATTCGCCGGAGAAACGACCCGATCGCGCCGCGCTGCTCCGCATGCTCTCTTGGCTCCACGATACCCCTCCTTACGGTTAGTTTGCGGTCTGCCCCAGGGACCCTGGAAGGTTATTCTATCAAAACGTCCCCTTCTTGGGGACGGGATGGATTGGGATCAATTCGGGTGACAGGTGGCGGCACGGCCCGCCTTGACACAAGGGCCGGTTCTGATAGGGTAGAAGGTTCGCGTGCCGCGCAGTATAACCAGTTGGTGAGGGAGCTTGAGGCGATCGATGCCCACGATGAATCAGTTGGTTCGCAAGAGGCGACGGCCTCCGCGAAAGTTTAGCAAGTCGCCGGTGTTGGACCAGTGCCCGCAAAAACGGGGGGTGTGTCTCCAGGTCAAGACCATGACCCCCAAGAAGCCGAACTCGGCCTTGCGGAAGATCACCCGGGTCCGCTTGAGCAACGGCAAGGAGGTCACCGTCTACATCCCCGGCGAGGGGCATAGCCTTCAGGAGCACTCGATCGTGCTGGTTCGCGGGGGGCGGATCCGCGACCTGCCCGGCGTCCGCTACCAGGTGGTCCGCGGGGCCCTGGACGCCCTAGGCGTGGAGAACCGCAAACAGTCGCGGAGCCGTTACGGGGCGAAGAAGAAGTAGGCAGAGGGCAGTTGGCAGCAGGCAGCGGGCCCTTTAGCGGTGGCACTTGTGCCGCGTGTTTGTCAGCAATGGGCAGTACGCAGCGGGCAGCAGGCAGTTGGAGAAAGCATGGGTCGCATCACCGCCAGTGAAGAGACGTTGAAGCCGGATCCCCGCTACGGGTCGGTCCTGGCCAGCAAGTTCATCAACTCGATGATGTGGAACGGCAAGAAGAGCGTGGCCCAGGGCGTCTTCTACGGCGCGCTGGAGATCATCAAGCAGAAAATGCCCGAGGTCGATCCGCTGGAGGTCTTCACCCAGGCGGTGGAAAACGTCAAGCCGAACATCGAGGTCCGCTCGAAGCGCGTGGGCGGGGCCAGCTACCAGGTGCCGATGCAAGTCAGCCGCAAGCGCCAGCAGTCGCTGGCCGTCCGCTGGATCATGCTGGCCTGCCGGGAGAAGAAGGGCCGCCCGATGAGCGAGAAGCTCGCCGCCGAGCTGATGGCCGCCTACAACAAGGAGGGCGCCGCCATCACCCGCCGCGAGAACGTCCACCGCATGGCCGAGGCCAACAAGGCCTTCGCGCACTTCGCCTGGTAAGCGCCGATGAAATCCGAACCGTGTGGCGCCGGCACTTCGCACCTTGAAGTGACCAATATCTCCGCGCACGGATTCCGGGTCCTCCTCTCCGAGAAAGAGTCCTTTATCTCGTTCGATCAGTTTACCTGGTTCAAGGACGCCCCGGTTGGGGCCATTCTGAACGTCCAGCTTCCGCATCCAGGGCACCTCTACTGGCCCGATCTGGACGTCGATCTGGACATCGCGTGCATCGAGCATCTGGAGCGATTCCCCTTGGTCTGGAAGCCCGCGCCAGACAAACCGCCGAAGCCTGCGAAGTGAACCCTGGAGCCGTCCCATGGTAACTCACGAATTCTCCATGTCCGGCGACGACTATCGGGAGTTCTTTAATCCCAGCCAGGTCGACACGCTGATCCGTCAAGCCATCCAGTTCTGCTGGACGGCGCTCCCCAAGGAAAAGCGCAACTTGGAGGAAGTGGAACGGCAGATCCGCAGAATGGTGGACCGCGCGCTCCGCGATTGGCGCGAGGACGAGCAACAGTTCCGC
>Ga0315280_10012011_pt1 | contig 10545 bp, 13 predicted proteins | sample YL17G06_40_MG_FD_203697 | JGI IMG/M metagenome (GOLD analysis project Ga0315280, IMG submission 203697) | Sediment microbial communities from Yellowstone Lake, YNP, Wyoming, USA - YL17G06_40 | ecosystem: Environmental > Aquatic > Freshwater > Lake > Sediment | place: USA: Wyoming | collected... | reverse complement strand
ACATAACTGTCAGGATACAAAAAAGCTACCTGATTAAGTGTCTTTAAGCCGTCCTCATACAGATCAGACTTAATATAAGATACTGCAAGGTCATAGTTACGTTGAGCTTCTATGTGACGATCTGGCTGACTTTCATCTAACGCTAAGACATTAGCTACCGGTAGCAACAGGATCACGAAATATATGATCTTGAATAAGCGCACAATATACACCGCCCTTGTGATTATCAGTCCTTCTTTTCAACGCCCTTATAGAATGCTCTGTATTGACCTGTAAGCCCTTTGTGTCTATCCTATGGTTTGATACTCTTTATACGCCTTTATACTCATTTATGTCCGTTTAGACGCTGTTTCCACAGCCTTGAAAACCACTCACGGACCCCGCGCCGTTCCTTCGGAGCTTCTAACATTCGTTGGCTTTCAATCTGCCGGGTTAGTTGCATAGAAATCATTTGCTCACGCTCAATCTGCTTGTCTTTAGTTTCAAGTTGTTTTTCCAGACGTGCTATCTCTGATCTTAGTTGCTCAATTAATGCCTGTTGAGACACACCTGAGTCATCATGTCCCTGATCTGTCTCACCATGTCTCACATCTGATATAAGCACTAAACGCCTGTTACCATCAAGCCTTGATTTGAGTTTGCCTTGCTTAATCCAACGAGTCAATGTCCTACGTGATACGCCATACGTGAGACATGCTTGACTCACTGTGACCCACTCCTGACCCATGATGTTCCAACCCCGCACCAAAAAAGTTCATTGCCCTTACAATTGTATCAAACTAAGTAAAATTGAAACAAATTGAATCACAGCTTCCTGATCTACCAACCCCGCTATACTTGGCATACCCAACTTGAAAAGATAGCCTGTAAACCAAAATAGAAAGGTTCTTAGGTCACCATGTCACCCGGTCATAGACCTTTGATATTGCCAAGTCCTTAGTTACAAGGTCTGTGTCTGTCATAATAGCAGTTGCAACTATAACCCTATCGTGAAGCTCTACGCCTTTTAATCCTTCTGATAACTCCATAAGGTCATAAGTTAAAGGCACTACCTCAAAAGCAACATTACGCTTCAGAATGTCTTTTAATGACTCAAAGAGTATGTTATATTTGCGCTTCTCGATCAACCACAAGATTTCAAGCAACGCAACAATAGGCACATAGATAGTTCCAAAGTCCACAGCTTCATGTATTGTATCAAATGCTATTTTAGAGAGCTTTACGTTACTATCCTCGTGGAGATACCAGAGCAACGAATGTGCGTCTACTGTAATTCTTTTACTTTGTTCCATTCCTTCACCGCCTCGTCAATAGCTTCCTCTGGTATAGGTCCCCCACCTTTGAATATACCCTGTACCGAAAAGCGTTCCCTCTTTGGTTCTTCCTGAACATCCGTCGCGCTCTTACTGATAAGTTTATCAAATTGTTCATCAGATACCCGGATAGATTTACCGACCTTAACTGCTACAAGCTCACCTTTCCAGATCAGCCGTCTGACAGTCACTTGAGAAACCCCTAACGTATTAGCTACTTGTGATATTGAGTAAAATTTTCTAGCTTCCATGATCATCACCTCCAATTACATTATACTTTAATAAGCATTATTAATCAAATATATTCTTATATATGCACCAATGCCACATAATAAAACATTATGCAGAGCAATTATAAACCCGCATGAATACACCATTCTACAAAGCCCTTTTTTCAACAAATTCTCTATGCCAAGTTATCATCAATTATGCCATAATACCTGCATGGAATAACCACAATTTGAATTGAAATATAACCTTTATGGCGTGGATTAACTAACTTTGGAATAGATCATCCATGAACACAACAAAATTGCTGAGTTCTTTTACCTCGTTATTGGTAAGAGAAAGTATATCCTTTTTCTCTAAAAGTTCTATCTTTTGACCAATTTCTTTGAGTGCATTATATATCTGTTCTGCTTCGCTATCTGACATTATCATCACCATCGTTTTTTATAATATCATTCGCATAACCCGATCTTTTATCAGCATAAGTTCTGCTTGCTCACTCTGGAATAAACCAACTTCTGCATTATAAGCCTTAACGTCTGTTATTTCATTCTCAATAGCGTCCTGTATCTTCTTTTCAAGCACGTCTGGACGTAAAGCGTCAAGCTCAACTGCAAGCTCACCATAAGCCTCTAAATGCTTTTTAGCTCTTGTGTCTGTCCTTTTAAGTGCATCCGGGTTGTTTGGTAGCTTGTAAGTGAATATATCATCTTTTAGCAATGCGATCCGCTTGAATTGCATACCATCAACACCAAGTTCGCCTTTTAACGTTGTTTTCATGGCTTCAAGCATTTCGTTTCCAGAAGGATCAAAGTCACCGAAATAAAGCATAACAGCCTTTTTCCCTTTATGTCTGACAAGTCTAACTTTGAAATCATGTAGAAAACTTACAGAGGAAAAGCCCCTGCATACTACCACTGAGACCCCGTACCCTTCACAGACTTTTGAGAATATGCTTGAAAGTGCGTCCTTTTCTATCCAGACCTCGATATACTTGTTTTGCGATTGCCATAAATCCCGACTATATGAATTGAAAAATCCTGAAATGGTACTTTCAAGAAAGTATGACTTGTCTAACCATCCTGACATATTATTGAATACCCGGACCCGATCTTCAATATCATTCCACGAAATGCGATTGTCAAGCCTTGACCATTTCAGTAATTGAGAAAGTGCTTGATATGCGCTTCTTGTGTTCTCTATGTATCCCTTGCCAACCAACTGATAATATACCTGTCTTAATGTCAATGGTTTGTAGTCTACAAGTTCGTCAAGGATCACCTTCACCTTGTCTAGCTTGTCAATCTGATTTTGTGTCCATGTCCATTTACGCCTTGCCATACACTATCACCACCTAAGCCCTTAAAATGCTTACTGTATGCCTTCCAGACACACCGATCCGCCCTTCTGGTATGTTTTCTCTTGTAACCACCATATTATCCCTTCCTAAAGGAAACTAAACCCTATCTTGATAATAATAGTGTTGAATCTATATTCTCCAAAGTAGATTCTACGTCATCTAGTTTTGATTCTATATCGGTGTTAGTAGACTCTATATCATCCAGCTTCAATTCTATATTGGTGTTATCCATTTTAATTCCATAGCCTATTATTAAATGAGACATCTGATTAAAATTTTTATCTGATGTCGCCTTCATGTCTAATAACAGAATCACAATTACAACTAACAGCGTAGTTATCATTAAGCGATACCAGTTATGTTTTATGGACTCCCAACACTTCCCTAATAACTTAGTAAACATATAATTTTCCCCCTTTCGTGATTAAACCTTTCTAACCTTTCACTCAGCAAGTTACCTATATCCATTTTACATCAAAATCATATTAATTTAGCGGTATCTTTAGAGAAATTCTTGTCCTACATAAACTAGATCAATGCAATCGCCGGTAGCAATAAAAGTTTGTGGAGGCTCATAACTCAATTCTACTGTATTATCTGATACACTACCATCTATTTTAAGAACAGGTTTTGTAACATCACCTATCAAGGCAACAAAAGCATACATTGGCTTATTAAATTCAGGATAACTATTTCCTTGTAAATTAGAAAAAACTCTGGATACCTGGACCGAATCACACCTGAGAATGAAATTTATTTCCGGTCTAAGAACTATACCATAATTCTTAAGTTCCTCTACAGACATACTATTTGCAAAGCGAACATAAAACTGATCGTCTTTTATATAAACATCATCAACATATCCTACGGCTAACACCGGTTTATCATTAAGGAACGATTGTTGTAATTGAACTGTATAAATAATCTTATCTTTATCCCAATCAATTAAAGCATTATACTTCTTTGCCAAATCACTCACAACTTTTTCTCTTTGCAGTTTTACTTGGTCATATTCATTTTGATTTTGCACCTTCTTATCTTTACCACAGGACATAATCACCGTCATTAACAATAAAGCGACCAATAGAATAGAAAAACGCTTGCTCATTTTACCCTCCCGACAAATCAAATTGCATAAATGAATAAGTTTGTTGACAGATAGCCAGCCCCCTGTGCCATGCCAATCAATTTATACGATTCTTAGAATCCGTTTCTGAAAAAATATCAATTTCCGGGTATTCACCGAAAGCCGATTTTTCCGTATTCCTTCATCACTTTAGCCCGCTTCTACTATCCCTAGCCATCCATACAAGAGCATTGACAAAGACATGGTAGACTAACTCTATGCCCTTCTTATTTATGCCATCAGTATACCGATAGACCTTCTGCTGTAAGTCCTCTGGAAGCCTTGTGATAAGTTCCTCAAACTGACACCCTTCAAGCAGATACCGGCAATAATCACTTAAAGCCATACCTTTTGCGTCAGCTTCACGTTGTAGCTTATCCCTAAAAGTTTTATCAATTCTGATAGTTATCGAGCTATCATATTGCCAACTTGATTTGTCACCCAAAATATCACACCTCTATCTTATCACGTAAGACACTAGAAAATAATAGCAAAAATACAAAGACCCCCTGTAAAAAACTATGAAATCTTCCAGCTCATGCTTTTTTGAAATCAGGCTTTTTCAGGTTTAGAGATACAGAACACCCCTGTCTGTGTGGAACAAAAAATTTTTGATTAATTTCGATAACTATGGTATAGTTCAAACAGAGGTGGTTATTATGTTTAAACGGAACAAAGCTGTTAAAAAAGTAGATAAAAATTCCCCGAAATTCCCTGCTATCTCTAAACTAACTAACACACAAAGAAAGATACTTTTTGCACTAGCTGAGAACTCTGTAACAAATAAGTATAAAACAGACAAAGAAATTGCAAAATCAATTGGTGTTGACCCCAGCACCATATACGAATTCCGTCAAAGACCTCATTGTGCTGAAGCCCTAGACGAGTATATCTACAAGATAATGCCCCGACCAGACACTTTAGCAGTCGAATTGTGGCAAAAATGCCAAAAAGGAAATATGAAGGCATACGACCTGCTACTAAAAATAAGTGGATTTTATGATTAGAAAATATCAACATGGGTAGCACCTTATGACCGCAGAAAGACAACTATCCGCTTAATATCGCTGTCCGTCAATCCACATAAACGCCATACCTTCACAGTTTCGTTATCCAGCTTTTGTGCTTCGTCTCTGTGGATTACGTTCTCAGTCCCGGCATATCGGATAATAACCTTGCTTGCCTTGCGTTCTACTGGATTGTTTATAACGTAATCAATTTGTATCTGCATTTTATTTTACCACAGTATGTCAAACTGCACTTTCTGCACTTTCTGCACTTTTTTTCAGTAAACTCTCTCACGTATATGAATATAGCTAAATTTATAAAAAAAACTGCATAAACTGCATAAACTGCAAGTTGACGTATCGCTAAATAATTGTTTGCTCATTATAAAGCCCAACACCTATCCAAAAAATGCCAGCCGGGAGCTTCTCTTTTTTATAACCTAAATCCTCAATTTTTCTGTTAAATTCTTTTCTACTGATACGATCCCCGGACCACTCCAAATAAGCATTATGCAAATCAGTGACCTTGACTTGTTTATCATATCCTAAAACACAACACTCAGCTATAAACGCCCTTATGGTGTCCATTTCTTGCCTGTAAGTATCTGTTGCTGATTTTACCTTCTGTGGTGTCACACAGTGAAGTCCTGTACCCAGCCAAGTAATGCAACCCTCAACCGCCCATTGCAATATACCCGGCGCTTCTTCTCTTAATTCGTCTCTAAGGTTCTTGTTTTGCTTTTCAGGTTCAATGGTAAATTCAAAAGGTATCAAGCGCACCCGGCGCCAGATTCCTTCATCCGTTCCACGAATACCGGGTTTATGATTTGTTGCGATCCAGATTTTATATGTTTGCTCAAACTCAAAAGAATTCTGATATAGAAACCTTGCTCTGATAGTGCTATCACCTGTCATTTGTTTAAGAAGGTTCTCTGCAAGCCGGCGCCCCTGTCCTGTTTCAATGGTAGAGATATAACGAATCTGCTTTAAGCCTGCTATATCTTCTCTAGGTCCGGAGTTCTTGTATATATCCTCAAAGGTTATAGGATTAACACGCCTTCCGTACTCACCGAGAATATACTCTATGGTATCAAGAAATACACTTTTTCCGTTAGCTCCGGTTCCGTAGCAGATAAAAAAGCATTGCTCATTGATTGAATTTGTAAGAGAATAACCCACCGAATACTTTATAAATCTTATCAGTTCTTGATCACCTGAGAATATTTCATTGAGAAACCGCTCCCATTTTGGATATTCAGCCATGCGATCATAACTCACTGGTATTATTTTGGTTATGTTATTTTCTTTCCTATGTGGTAGTAGTTCCCCGGTTCTTAGATCGATAGTTCCGTTCTCGCAATTCAAAAGGAAACCATCACGATCTAAATTATCAGAACGGATTATAACATCAGATTCGCTTCTTGCAAGTGCTACCATAGCTTGAATTTTGTTGTTTGCTTCTGACCTTTTGGCATGATCGGCGATTGCTTTCCGTTGATCGTCATTATCACAGTAACTTGCTTCTGTATATATCCGTCTGACTGTTTCCTTAGCCAAGCGATCTATTGCTAATGAGTCGTCAAGTTTCCAGCGTTTTCCATCCCATATAAACCATGATTTCAAAGGTTCACAATATCGGATATCCTCGCCATGATAATGAACAAGCCTTTCGGCATTGCCATAATCAGTGAGATTGAATGGTTTTATAGGCTTTTGATCTGTATCCTCTATCACTCGAATATCACCTGCCTTGTTTGATTTGTCATACTCTTTTTTTTGATATGATGGTTCTCTTGGTGTATCATCATAAACCGACCTTAGAGTTTTCCGGGCTTCATCCAATGTGTAATTATGCACATCCTGTGGGACCGTGGATTGATATTTACTCATGGTGTCCTCTGCTCTGTCATAAGCTATTCGATTGTCTCTTAACTGACAAGCCAAGTCTAAGCCGGTATTATGCCGATTACCTACAATAGCCTTTGAAACAGCCTTTTGCAGTTCTCTATCGCATATAAATTCTATATCTTTGTTGGAATGTTCATGTATAGGTTGGATGTTTGCCGTTGTTGGTTTTGGTTCTTTGATAAGACAATAATCTTTTATGATAGATTCAAGTTCAGATTGACGCTCATGGATGGTGTCTCTATCATCAAATATATCACCTGTTAGTGTCATGAAATGCGATCTGGAATAAACCTCCACCGGAGGATCATCAATGAATACGTCATTATTGGACGTTGTAACGATAATGTGGATTCCGTTTCCGCTCAAGCTCTTTTCGGTGTATGAATCAAGCCTTTTGATTATGTCCCTTGCTTGCTCTGTAAGCTCACCGCTTACAAATGCCTTGTCTAAGTCCATTATCGCATAGGAATCATCTCTAGTGATAGAATAAGCAATACCACAAAAGCGCTCACTTTGCCCTAATGCGTTGGTTGCATTTTCAAAGGTTGACCAATCATCAGGATCATTACAGCTTGCTCTTTTCTTGCGATCCCCTGCCACCGGGTAAGGTTCTTTTGTGCCTTGTTCTGTAAGTACCCATTGATTAAAAGTTTTTAACTCTTTTGGAATTCGGTTAAAATTTATTGCCACGCTTGACCACTCCGACCTTTTGTGATATAATAATCTGGTTGGTACCTGTAATAGTACTGTGTGAATAAAAAAAACGCACCTATGCTATTGCATAGATCAAGCCCATTGCTTGAAAAATTAGGCTTTTTAAGCCCCTCAGAAAAATTTTAGCTTGTGACGCACCCTCGCAAAGTATGTCACGAGCTATTTTTTTATCTATTAAGATTGCTTTTATTCGTGACTTTCCAGTTTGACCTCTCCGTCCAGCAAAGCCTTAATCTTCCTGACCGTCTTTAAGGGTTCTGGAAACCACCGCCAGCCTGCATAAGTCTTGTTATGCTCAACCAATCCTTTATCACACCATCGCCTCAGTGTTGCTGTTGAAACGCCGGTCATTTCTGATACATCCTCTACTGTGGCTTTATTAAACATTTTTATCATTCCTTTCATTATTATAATTATAAACTATGTAATATTGAAAGTCAAGTCTAATATTACAAAGCCAAAATTTCTTTTTTCATTTCTCTAAAAGCCCGTACTCTGTGCGTATTTGAACAGTATTTTTGCGTTTTCCCGCTAGGTCTTAATACAAATATGTTTTCGCACCCTTCTAACTGACATCTATCGATCTTCCAATGCTCTGTTATCATGTCTCTTACACCAATGATAACTTGATCCATTAGTTGGTATAATGTAGAAATCCCATAATATATCCTACCGCCTTTGTCTGTCCGTAAATTCCATTCATCATACCTTTCTTCTACTCTATAATCGTTAAGATTCCAAGACATTATTACGTCATCAAACAAAACTGGGTTATCTACTCGATATACTTTGTCTTTATCCTTAATTGAAGCCACTTTCAAACATGGTTCTGATTCAAAACTTTTGCGCATAGATTCTAGCCATCCAAGTTCAAAAGATGATACTTCACCTGCAATATATTTATCTATGGTTTGTGCAACGTAATGATAGTCATCGGCAAATTGCAAAAAGTATCTACTTTCAAACCATGAGATTTTGTCAAGCTTTGAAAAATAGCGAATATCTTTGAGAAAATCTAAATCTGGTCCCAATCTAGCATGGCACTTTTCTAAAAAATGCTTGATCCGTTTCTGCTCATTTTGATCTGGACGATCCTTTACTACATTTGGTAACTCTTCGTATGGCGCTTTTATCGCATTTCGACATTTTTTTATTGCTCGCATGTTTTTTATTTCAGTTTTATCATATTTTGGACCCGATTGTAAATGTAGATTATAGAAATCAGTAATAAAATCTTGTGGTAATTTTTCTTCGATTCTTTTTACACTTATGGTCAATATTAGCACACTCCTTTACTGGAAAATTGAGTTAGCTACTTACTTATAATATAATTTGTCTAACTATTACTTTTCAGCCATGCAATTAACAATAACGGATCAACTCTTGGCGTTAAATAACGATTTGCTGTTAGGTATGCAATAAAGTTTCCGTTTCCATCGCAAATCTTGGGAGGTGTTGACGTATATTTATTGAATGGTGAGAGGCTAGAGTATTCACTCCCATAGTTTCCATATTTATTAAAAATTGAGTTAGAATTATACTGACTACCATATTTTCCGTATTCATTGGTTATTGAATCACTGTTGAATTTATTGGTTGTAATCACGCCTAGAAATTGTCCGTCATCAGCTACTATCAAAGTTCCTTCGAGGAGACGGAAATCATTATTTAACGTTTGTGGTATGCTATATTCTCTTTTTGGACTAGGAGTTACCCTTTTTGATTCGGTATCTACATCAGTGCTATCAGGTATATTTCGGTTGGTAGATTTAGCTGCCAGTTGTGCTTTAAGACTGTTTTCTATGCCCTCTAGCGATGTTCCCCAACAAAATAGACTGTCGTTAGTGAACAATAGGTAATAATCTGAATCAAGATATGAATAATGATAAAGTTTACATGAAAGAAAAGCACCATTTGCTAAAAAAGATGAGTTTGAATGAACTCCAGAGGGAGGGCCAAGAAGTTTCTCAGTTTCTTTTATACTCATCTTGGGTTCTAATTCGTTTATTTTTGCGTATGGCGCACAACTACAAAAAACAAACAGAGTTAAAGATGTGATAACAAATAAGATAATCGTAATTGAGTGTAATTTTTTCATAGCATTAACCCCTTATCTCCGAAGCTTTCATAAACGCTCTTAATTGCAGTATAAACCCCTTGTGTCTGTCCTATGGCTTTGTACCCCGCTATCAATTCGTTTTGTCAAGAGTCCTTTGAATAGCCTAGACATTATTCCCGGCACCGTTCCTAGTTTTCTTTAGAAAGTTGAAGGATTATTCATCATATTTTCAAAAAAAAGTAAATTAAAACTAATGCAGGAAGGGATATAGCAATAATTGATCCTATTGTTTTTTGCGTATCCTCCCAAAAAAATGTATTTCGACTTGTTTCTTCTGGTTCTGGTTGCATCATAGTTTTGATTTTCTTTATTAAACGATTAACAGTATCTTGAGTATCTTCAATTCTATTGGAATTGGGATAGCGTTGCGTTAAAGTATTAAGATAATCCAGTGCTAAAACGTATTGAGTGATTGCTTGTAATTTATAATCGTCAAGAACTCTCTGCACTTTCATACCTCTCATATAGGCATCTTGCCCCGCTTTCAATCCTTTTGCTATTGAAAATAAATCTATTAGCCCACCGCCACCGGCACCACCAAGATCGCTTTTTTCAAGTCTAGCCAATTCCTCATTCACAGTGTTAATGCTTCTTTTTTCGCCTATTTTGATCTTACCATCTCCGACCTGCTCTCTGATAAGAGCTAATTGATATAATGCGTCATCGGCTACATCACTGTCAGGATACAAAAAAGCTACCTGATTAAGTGTCTTTAAGCCGTCCTCATACAGATCAGACTTAATATAAGATACTGCAAGGTCATAGTTACG
>Ga0315280_10012009_pt1 | contig 10546 bp, 7 predicted proteins | sample YL17G06_40_MG_FD_203697 | JGI IMG/M metagenome (GOLD analysis project Ga0315280, IMG submission 203697) | Sediment microbial communities from Yellowstone Lake, YNP, Wyoming, USA - YL17G06_40 | ecosystem: Environmental > Aquatic > Freshwater > Lake > Sediment | place: USA: Wyoming | collected... | reverse complement strand
GGTAGCCAAGAGATCACAAAGTTGATCTGGCAACCTGGTATGGCGTCGGCTTGCTAAACTCGCCAAAACGAGTGCCGTGAGCCGATGACTCTCTGAGTCTCGTGGGTTCAAATCCCACCCCCGGCGCTTTCAGCTCCACCCCCTGTATCGATTCTCGATACATCCAACAAATCGAACCCCAAGCCCTCAGCGACCTTCTCAGCTTCGCATTCTGGATGCGCAAACAAGGATACAGACATTCAACCATAAGATACTGCATTCAAGCATTGAAGTCCATAGCTAGGAAAGCCAATCTGTTGGAGCCTGAATCCGCTAAGACGTACCTAGCCTTAGCCGAGATCAGCGAATCTAGGAAAGCCAAGTTAGCGGAAGACCTTGCAAGATTCTACGCCTACAAGCATATTCCATTCGATAAACCGAATTACAAGCGAATAGAGAAAATACCATTCATTCCCCTAGAAGTCGAAGTTGACCAACTAATCTCAGGCGCCGGCAGGAAAACAGCCACATTTCTACAACTAATCAAAGAGACCGGAATGAGGGCAGGGGAAGGCTGGAACCTCAGATGGACTGATTTTGATTCCGAGCAACGAACAGTCAACGTATCACCGGAGAAGAACAGCAACCCCAGACAACTGAAAATCTCCCCCCGACTCGTCAGCATGCTCAACGCCTTACCGAAGCGGTACAAGCTTGTCTTTCGTAATCCTGACATCGACCCCCTAAAATCAATGGAAGTATTCCGCAGGCTCTTCGCAAAGCAGAGATGGAGAACAGTCCAGAAGCTTCAGAACCCAAGAATAGAGCGGATAACTTTCAAAACGTTAAGACACTTCAAAGCGACAATGGAATACCACAGAACGAAAGATATCCTCCACGTCATGCAACTACTCGGCCACAAAAGCATCAGAAACACACTCGTCTACACTCATTTGGTTGGTTTCGAGTCCGATGAATTCGTTTGCAAAGTGGCTAAGACTGTTCAGGAAGCTAGCCAATTGGTTCAGGAAGGCTTCGACTACGTGACGGATATTGACGGTATGAAGCTGTTCAGGAAGAGAAAGTGACATTGACCAATCTTCGATGGTTGAAGTGGGCTGTCGCCAAACATTTTCATGAGAAAGTTTTCAAAGTGAACATGAAATCGCTGAAAGTCGGCAACGCCGCAATCGACGGTGAGGTCGTCGGGAAGGGGTGGAAAATAGCAATAGAATTGAAGTCTACGCATGACGATGTGGTCAGAGGGCTTGGTCAACTTGCTGAAGCAGTCGCCTACGGTTACAATGAGGCAGCGCTTGTTACAAGCCTACGGAGAGCGACACAGATTAAATCAGCCACCTTTGACAAGCACAAATTCATCCTGCTAGGTGTGAACTCGGCAGGCAGAGTATTTCAGGTGTATCCGACCTACGCTTCCACGCTCGAAGACGAAAAGCAAGGGTCTTCTTTCACCAAGCAGATAAGAAAAAAAACAATTTGATCAGGTCGAGCGGGGAGAAATCTGACAGGGGAAAGTGAGGTCGGGGCGAAGTGGTCGTTATCGTCCAGGAACGCCCAATTCCTAGAACCTAAACCCCGCGCCCGACCCCGATGTCGAGTGTCATCTCCCGGATAAAACTCGTGCGTAGAGAACGCTAGCTCGTCTCGGGCTGGAAACCCCTCGTCGCCCGGCGCCGAATTTCACGCAGGCGGGCTAGACCCTTGTGAACTTCACTTCTCGCTTCCGGCGAGAGTCCGAGGATGTCGTAGACCACGGCGTCGAGGTCTGCTAGGGCCTCGAACTGTTTCTCTCTTGCGGCTTTCAGCTCGGCTATCACCTCTTTCTCGAACAAGCCCGGCTGCTCTCCGGACTTGCCCTTGAACTGCACGGATTTCAGTCTGGCTTCGGATACTTTGACGGCGGCCTCGTTCAGCTTCCAGAAGAGTTCTTCCAGCTTCTTCCTGCGCGTTGCGTCGATCTCTGTGGGGTCGAGCATCGGTAGTTGCTGGAGTTCGTAGGTCATGAGGTGCAGCATTCCGCTGTATTGTCTGCCGCTGATCTCCAGCAGGAACTGTGTGAGCGTAGAGTGCAGGAGGGCGACCATGGTCACCCTGTTCTCGTCGCCCACGTTCACGTAGTAGAAGAAGTTGGTCGCGTGGGCGCCTGCGTTGTTGAGGAGCGGGCGGAACTGGTAGCGGAACCAGAGGGGGTAGACGATTGAGGGAACTGGCAGGACGGGAAGCGAGTACCATGGATCCCGGTTCTTCACTGACTCCACCTCCAGAAGCGGAAGCGGCTTTGTCCTCCGCTTGCTGGCTTCGGCCTCGAGCTTCTCGCCGAACTGGATGTACTTCAGCGCGTTCGTTCCCCGGAGATGGCTCTTAGGCTCGTGCGCCATGAAGAACCATTGGTTGATGTTTTCCGGCTCGATCACGTAGCCCTTAAGGGCCCTCGGAGGCGGGGAACAGGGTTTGAGGTATCTCTTCTCTATGCGCCACTCTTTGAGCTTCTCGCGGTCAAGGATGAAGTAGGGGTCGTATCCGGTTTTGACTCCGTACGCGATCTCGGCGAAGCTGCCGAACGGCTTGAGCTTCGGGTTCTTGAGGAGGTCGTGATATACGGGTGGAGCCCGCAGGTAGATGCTCCACTTGCCCGGTTTCAGATCGGCCTGTTTGACGGCGGCGATGCTAAGCTCGTCGTCATCGGCCTTTGCCTCGCGCTGGATCCTGTCGAGCAGCTTGGCCATGGGGAGAGCGCGGTTGATGTGAACGAACTTGACCTGGTTTCCGCCGCGTTGTTCGCGACTCTTCTCTCCGTTTGCCTTTTCGAGGATCGTGACTTCGGTGTTGACCTCGGCGTCGGGGAAGACCGCGCTGTCGAATTCGATCACGTAAAGAATCTTGCAGTTTTCTGTCAGGAATTTCTGGAAACCCTCGCCGTACTTCACCTCCAGCCACTTGGTCGAGCTGATGAAGCCGAGCTTACCTCCATCGTTGACGAAGGAGAGTCCGTGAAGGTAGAAGTAGACGTAGATGTCGCTGTGCTCGGAGATCTCTGTCTTTCGATCCTTCCGTCCGGCTGCCCCGCCCACCGAGACCTCCCTGAACTCTCCCTCGACCAGGGCCTTGATCTTCTCCTTCTCGCGGTCGCCAACGTACTCCTGCCTGATGTAGGGCGGGTTGGCGACGACCACATCGAAGCTCGGCGGAAGAGTCACGGTCGACTGTTTTCCCTCGGCCGTGAGGCCGGCGAAGCCGGCGAGGACTGCCTGGCCGGGCTTAAGGTCGAAGAAGTCCTTCGGTAGAATGTTGATCGTACGCACCCTCGCCCGCGGATTCTGCACTGCGAGGTTGATCACGGAGAGATGCGCCGGGAACTGGTTGATGTCGACCCCGTACACCTGTTCGAGAAGCTGCTGGTGGAACTGTTCGCCCATCGCTCCCTCGACTCGTTGCGGTATTCCGTTAAGCTTCCTAAGTGCCTGGTACGCGCCGACAAGGAAGCCGCCTGAGCCGCAGCCCGGGTCCAGAACCTTCGCCTCCGGCTTTGTGACTGTGAGACTGATGATGAGTTCGACCACGTCCGGCGGAGTGTAGAACTGTCCGAGCCTCTTCCTCTCGGCCGGAGGGATCAGTTTCTCGTACATCCTAGAGATGAAGTCCCCCATGGCTGAGTAGTCGAACTCGTTCAGCGTGTCGAGCAGGGTTCGGGTTCGCTCGGCGGCCCTCGGCGTGAGGGGTATCTCGCTGACGATGTCGCTCTCGTATATCGTCTGATAGTCGATCTTCTTCGCCGACGCGAAGAAGCCTGCCAGTGTTTCGGCGACATCGTCCTCCTCTCCTACTCGGAGCGGCCGGAGCCTCTCTGGGTAGATTTCCCGGATCACGTGGTAGAAGAGCAGCTTGTTGATCTGAAGGTATGTGGACTGCTCGGCCACACTGGACATGGTCTGTTCGTTTCTCTCTATTCCCTGGCTTGCCAGCCAGTCGTCGAACTTCCGCCGGTATTCGCGGTCCCCGAGCTTCTCCCTGAGGGATCTCGTGAACTCGGGCATCAGGTCGGCCGCAGCCTCGTGGAGAGTGTCGACAAGGGTGTCATCGAGCTGCTTCAGCCGGACGGGCACGAGTTCGAGAACGCTAAGGCAGTTGGGAATCCAGATCGTGATCGTGGAGAAGAGAAACGATAAATCAGGTAACATTGATCCTCGATTGATTTCGGACGCTTACAGGTTGTTATTCATTGAGAAGAGGGCGCCTTCGCATTTTATTCTCGTTTGCGGTGATAAGGACTATGAGCAGATGCTCGTCGATTACGAGAGGCAGGGTCGAAAAGTATGTGTATGCTTCTACCAACCTGTGAATGGCGGAGCATCCGTAGATCTGTTGAGCATTAGGGGCTTAGAATTCATGGACTTTGCAAACCCGCAACAGTCATGGACGATTCCACGACAGCGTTTTTTCTCTACGATTTGACCCCTTTTCACGTGTTAGCACGAATTCGATATCATCCGCAAACCTCTGAATAACAAAGGAGCTACGAAGCCCAACCATTTCTCATTGCAAGTTTTCCCAGGGGTCATCATGCAAGTATGTATATATGATCTCAAGAAGAATTCAGCGGCTTCTCTTTGAACCGTCGTCGTTTCCTAAAGTACGCAGGCGCTACCGCAACAGTCGTCGGAGCCTCAGCGCTGGGTCTTGATTATCTTCTTGAACCTAAACTGAACAACCAAACCATGAGTTCGACCACTTCTAGTTCTGCCTTAGTCCCGCTAACCGTTAGCAACTTACGATGGGAACCAACCAAAGTCGTCAATGACAAGGCTTACGACGGCGTGGTTTCATTCACAGTGAATGCCCCTAACACTAGCACAATCGACGCCAAGCTGGATTTTGCTCCACAATATCCTACCGAAATACCGAGGCGAGCGATTCCAGAAGAAGATACACGAACATACAGCTTGACTGGAACGGGGACTATTCACGCATTCACTCAAGCAGTAACTGATTTGAAAGGTGGAAAACAATACCAAATCACTGCGAGAGTGAACGATCCTGCGGGAAATCAAAAATCAAGCGAGCTGGAGATTCCCTACATCAGAGAGCTGGAGAATGTCACACGCAACCTGAAGGTCACCGCCTCAGCGCTGTACTACCCTGCGTATACTACCGGGGCTAGGACTTGGGAAGGAACGATTGGGACACCACTACTAGGGCAGTACGACTCAGCTGATCCATTCGTGATCGACAGACATGTTGATTGGGCATCAGGTTACGGAATACGCACATTCCTGCCAAACTTCACTGGTCGCTCGTTTCCAACGACAAGTATCATGAAAAACGAATACCTAAGAAGTCCAATTGCAGACAACATGAAATTCGCCTTCGAATATGAATCCCATTGGCGACTCAAACAGGTTCCTGCGGGCAGATGGTGGAACATCAACGTAGATGACCCAACCAGTATTACGAACATAAAAAGCGACTTTGAATTCTTAGCTCAGAATTTCTTCGATAATCCGAACTACCTACGGATCGATGGAAAGCCCGTAGTGTATCTCTATCTTACAAGAGTCTACGTTGGAAACGTGGCGTCATTCATATCCAATTTGCGACAACACCTCAAAGATATCGGTTACGAATTGTATCTTATTGCCGACGAAGTCTTCTGGTATGCCAATCCTGAGACCGTTACAGAACAAAGCAGAATTGGCCTTTACGACAGCATAACTGCCTTCAATACCTACAGCCCGGGCGATGATGAACTCCTCAACAATTTCGAGAGTAACGTCGACCAATTGTTCAGCAGGTGGTCAAGCGTTGCGAAGAAGATGAGAGTCGGCTTTGTACCTAGCGCCCTTCCCGGAATAGATCTGAGACAAGCACCTTGGGGCGGCCCCTTCACGCCCTTGCAAAGGTCGCCCGATAGATTTCGGCAGGAATTGAACATCTGCATGAAATACCTAGACCCCAAGCTGGAAACTTTTCTGATATTCTTCAATGAATGGAATGAAAACTCAGGCGTCGAACCTAGCGTGGAGGACGGTTTCAGTTATTTGAAAGTACTCCGTAATACTTTGGTCGGACACAATCAATGAGGGCAATTCGATTCGTGCTCGTCGTAGCAATTGCTCTGTTGATCCTGCCTTTCGTCTACGACGCTGTCTGGGCACAGTCTCAAACCAAGATTTTCGATCTAGCGACACAGAAACTTGTGCTGACCACGTATATCGACACTTGGGCTAATCCTAGCACGAGTCGGTACTGGGCACGGTGGAACTGGGACGCTTGCGGTGTTGTTCACGACCCCAATTACGTTTATCCTAACGGCAAACACGATATCGCATCAGTCTATTATCCGCTGATTGGACCATACGATTCGAGCGACGAATCTGTTATTGAATACCATATTCGGCTAGCGCAGGCGTCTGGAATTGATGTTTTCGTGGTCGACTGGTATGGGACGAGGAACTTCTACGATTTTCCTGCGCAGAATCGGAAATTCATCAACATATTGCGAATCGCCGAAAGTATGAATTTCGGAATCGCTGTGGACTATGATGCTACGAAATTCTACTTGGGCGAGCCTGGTCAAAGTATTTCCAAGGCATTGATTCCAGACAGATCTGAGGCTCTGCAGGCCATCCATGAGGACTTGGCTTACGTGATAAAGCAATTCGGCGGAAGCCCATCTTATCTCAAGTTCAACGGGAAACCAGTCATTTTCGCATTCAGCAACTACGACCTGGAACCTCCGAAGTGGGGTGACATCTTCGGATCGCTGAGAAAGCAGGGCCTCGATGCCTTTTACGTAGACATGCAAGGTAACACCAAATACTACCCGTATTTCCAAGGTTTCTTTCCTTGGATATGGGCTGATGCAATCGCCAAGGGTCAGACAGATTCAGTATCTTACATTAACGATGCAGAACAGCGGCTTGATGCGTTCGCTAGATATCGGAGCGTTAGTTGGGGGCTTGGTGTCTGGCCGGGCTTTGATGACACTGGAGTTGGAGGCTGGTGTTACGATCGAGGGATTCTGAAGATTGGACGTGCGGGAGGAGCCCTGTACAACCAGACTTGGAAGGCAGCTCTGCGAGGTGCGCCTTCTTGGATCTTTATCATAACGTTTAACGACTGGAGTGAAGGCACCATCATCGAACCGTCACGGGAGTTCGGGTACCAATACCTATACTCAACTGCTTACTTTGCCAGCCAGTTCAAGAAACAAGCAGCAAGTTACGACGCCATTCCAGTCCCTCTAGCCATCTACAACGCTACCGAAGCGGTCAAGCTGGCCGAGAGACAGGGCAGAATCGTCGGATTGGATGACGCTCGGGAGAGACTGGAGCAAGCCAAAGTAACTTTTGATTCGAAGCAATACTCAGATGCATTAGTACTGGCCAATCAAGCCAGACAGCTGGCATTGCAGGCAACGATGCCTCAATTTTCGGCAACGACAAACTTGCTCAGCACCACTATCTCAGTTCAGACGCCAATCTTCTCAGCATACTGGTTGGTACCGATAACGGGAATCGTAATTGTGGGTGCGACAGTTCTCTACGTCGTGCGCCGCAAGAGACGCACAGACGTGTGAATTCAGAAGGGAATTTGCATGATGACAGCAAAGGCCACTACAATCAACAGAATTGTTCTTGGACTCTCACTAATTCTACTAGTTTCAACACCCGCTCTCGTGGAGGCTCAGGTGGACACAGGCAGAGAAGATCAGCTCCTGAAGACCGCAATGAACTACATCGAGACGAACAGGAAAGGTACAACTGAGATACGTCTTGTTGATAACGTGACTGGATCCCCGGTGAGCGGAGCGAAGGTTGAGTATCACCAGATTTCTCACGACTTCATTTTCGGTTCCTTCGTGCTAGAGTCGGGCACACCGGACATGGTGACCAGTCTTGGATTGGAATGGAGTGGAGATGTTGGCCTAAACTGGGCCCAGATTGAACCTTCCCACGGTGTCTTCAACTTCAGGGGAACTGATGGTGATGTCGCTCGGTTACTCCAAAATGGTCTACGCTTGTTAGGACACTTCCACGGACTCCTCTTGGACTGGAATAGCCAAGGATGGGCCCCACCGCAACCTCCAAGCTATTCCGGTTTCGATAGAATCAACGATCCCGCCTTCTTTGACCAGTACAAACAGTCGCTATACGAATTCATCTTTCAAGTAGCGTCACACTACAAAGGAAAACTCTCTGCTTACATGACACAACTTGAGGTGAATTGGCCCAGCGTCGTAATCAGAACTGGCCTCGCCAAAACACCAGTATGGACAGTCCAGCAGGCGGTCGAAGTTGAGAAAGTCGTAACAAGGGCAATTCGGGACGCTGATCCAAACGCCATCGTCATACTCGCAACGTCAACAATCGAACCTGTTGATGCTCGACACTCCCATCTGCCTGGTACTGACCTTACCCCGATAGATTTCACTCGACTCTGCATCAAGTCTGGAGTGGACTTTGATATGGTAGCCTTGGAAGTCTATCCGATGGATGGCAGTCCAGCTTCCTACTACGATTATGTCAAGAACTTGGCCGCTCTCGGAAAACCAGTCTTCATCAACGAATCCGGGTACCCGTCATCAAGGCCTGACGACTGGATAAGATCGCAACCTGATCCTCAGGCAGCTGCAGATTGGGTGATGAGTTGGAAGTGGCATGTTTTTGATGAGCACACCCAAGCGCTCTGGTTCAAGTATCTGTTTACCTTGTTATTCGGGTTGAAAGGGGTCGCAGGTGTAGATCTCTGGCTCGTGAAGGATCTCGAAGACGGAGTGGCCGGGGTGCTCCTATTCAAGAACATGGGAGTATACGATGTGAATGGTTCTCCTAAGGAATCGGCTTTACTCTTGAAACGTCTCGTCATAAACTTCACCACCTATGGAACAACCGCCACCAACGCTGAAGGGCAAGTTACTCTCGCAGGGTTCGCTGGCAATTACGAGGTCAATGTTGAAGAACATCAGCCGTTCGTAGTTCATGTGTCAGAAGGGCCAAGAACAAACTCTACAATAGCGTTGGTTCAGAAGAAGACCCAGGTCTCAACCACGACATCAAGCACCAATCCGTCCACCACTATATCACAAGCTACAATTCTGTCACAGGCTCCTACCCAGCTCTACTTGGTGATACTGATGGGAAGCATAGTTGTCTTTGCAGCGGTGACAATGTACTTGGTGCGAAAGATGCAACATAGGCGCAATTCTTGAATCGTCGTCGCTTTCTGAAATATGCTGGTGCCACTGCGGCAGTTGTAGGAGCGTCAGCGCTTGGCTTGGACGATTTAGTGACTCGTCAACAATTCATAAGTACTGCAAGGTCAACGGCGTCACTTTCATTCTCGTCATCGACCTCGGCTAGCTCAGAGAGACTAATATCAACTGCCTCTTTTACGGCAAATGGTTTCGGGAATGTCTGGGAATCACACTTTGGCAGCGGCAATTTGAGCGACTTCGACCTCGGCGTGGATGCTTCTGTAGGCTGCAAGAATTTTGCTCCGGAGATTTCAGACATCGACCGGAGAATTGCTGGCGACTCTACAGATCCCGCTCACACGGGAAAGGTGCTTGAATTGGTCGCAAACGTGAACAAGCGACCCGGAGTCTTTGTCAATGCAATCACAGGCAGATACGGAGATTTCTTTGATGAAGCTCACTACTATGCTTATGGCTATTTCAGAAAACTTCCGTCTGACTTTCAGGTGATGGGCGTGAACTTGCAGCTGGTGCAGAATTACACTGAATATGTTTGCTTGTTCTATTGGCGGTTGAACGAGTACGATGAGTTGTATCGCTGGATCGTTGTACGGACAAGTGATGGTGATGTTCCGGTGCACCTGCTCGGAGACGACCTAAAATGGCATTACTTCGAGATCGAAGGACATTATCCAGCCCAAGGAGATAGAAAGATAACTCGCCTAAGAATAGACGAGTCAACCCACTCCCTAGATTTCCACATGCTCACTGGGTCGAAGCCTTGGAATCAGAGTTTCGGAGTATTATTAGAAACGACAAATCAATGGGCGAATTGCAATCCAAAAAGGGCTGTGCAGGCCATCAGTCACTGGAGCAAGGTAGGGTTAGTCAGAGAATCGTGATCCGAATAGTCAAAGACAAGGTGTACAATGCAACCATTGGGTTCAGCGTCTAGGATGAGTAGTCAATAATCACGCCTGTTAATGCGACACTGGAAGATTACGGCGGCACCGTTCCGAGAGACAAACATTCCAAGGCGAGGAATATGGCTGAACCCACGATATAGTGGGTTCATATCCCATCGAACCCACGAAACCTCGCCCAACCCTCAAAGCATTAGAGCGCGGTCGGCCTATGACCATTCAAGTGAGCCAAATGTGCGCGGAGGATCACTCCCAAGAAACCAATCGAGGCGAACATCCGGTGTTCATCCAGCCAAGCACAGAAACTGCGGGGGGTTCAAATCCCACCCCCGGCGCCAAAATGAAGCCTAATACGCAACGTTGCACTATCGCATTCAATGTGAAACCGACAATGGCTGAAAGGACGTTTACGGTCCGCCTTCTTAAGGAC
>Ga0315280_10012007_pt1 | contig 10548 bp, 20 predicted proteins | sample YL17G06_40_MG_FD_203697 | JGI IMG/M metagenome (GOLD analysis project Ga0315280, IMG submission 203697) | Sediment microbial communities from Yellowstone Lake, YNP, Wyoming, USA - YL17G06_40 | ecosystem: Environmental > Aquatic > Freshwater > Lake > Sediment | place: USA: Wyoming | collected... | reverse complement strand
TTCGTACAATAAACTGGCGAAGCTGCTCTATCTGAAGCCAGTGTTTGCATTTCTCCTAAAGGGAGAACTTTCATTCGATAAGTTGTGTAAGTGCGAATTCCAAATAAAGCTCTATTTTGAACCACCGTATTGTTTTGCCGAGCATCTAATAAAATGAGAGGATATGTGCCTGAATCGTCAAGAGTATCACCAACTAGCATCAACCCAGGTAACAAATTTGTGTTCCCTTTTGCCCAAAAAATAGGAGCGTATTGTCCTGCTGCTGCCGTTGCGTTTGTCAGTTTCAGATAGCTATCTGTTTCAGGTACATCATCTTCATAGAGCTCAAATTTTATTCCATTAGTCGTAACTTTAATAGGATTTGTAAATAATGGGGGAATTATATCCGTTCCAGGATGAGTATGACTTGAGGGCGGGAAAGTAGCAGGTTTATCAGGTATTGAAGTCCAGAATGGCGCATCCCAAAAGTCAGTAATATCCGCTCTAGGATGAACGTGCGGTTGAGGATTATCGGGTATTCCTTTTTGTTTGCTCATTGAAAATATAACTCCCATCTCAAAGAGACTCCCATTGCGACAATTGCAGAGGTAGGATTAGATGCTTGAATTCTGAAAGTAGAACCTCCAAAAACTTCGACGGGCTGAATAGGTTGACGATGAGCACCTGTCCCTATCTGGTCTAAGATTTTTTCGTAGGGGTAAATAAGAGTATCATTGAGATAAAAACTCCAAAAAATCGTACCCCATGCGCTATAACTATCAGTATAATTTCCGAAACTCACAAGACGAAATTTGGATTTGGAAGGGACAATGAAAGTGAAAAGGTCATATGTTCCGTTAATGGGAACGTCAGCGGATAAATTTTCGATGAAAGTTTGTTTCCGAGATTGAGTTAAATCCTGATGCTTAGCCCAAAGAGATAGAGCATGAAAAAATTTTCTCAAGGCTTGACCTGAACGTGAAAATGCCATCCGTAACCTACATCATGCCAGAGCATTGTTTGATAGTTTCCCTTGCCGTAGGGAAAAATAAGATTTATTGTGTTTATAAGTTTCATACAATCTTCAGAAGGGATTAAGTTTGACCTCAAGTCAACGGCTCTCCAGTAAGCATGAGGGGAGTTTTTATCTGGTCGATAAACACTAGTAACCATAGTCTCAACCCGATATAGAGCAAAAGTTAGAGCTTCGATAACTTGAACTATATTTTGAAGATTAAAATTGAGTCTCTTGTATTCTTCTTCAAGTCCAGGTTCTAAAAACTTCATGGAATGTTTTTGATTTTTTTACTAACTGCTTCGAAAATATCATCTGAAGAAAGAAAATTTTTAATTTCTGTTTTAGTGACCTTTTCGTCTTCGAACCATTTATCAATTAGCTTTTTGAGCTCTTCGATGATAACTGGCCAGAGAAACTCAAAGATTTGTTTGAGTAATTTTTTAAGCATTATCTCCTCCTTCGTCTATGACCTTTTCGGCGAGTATAGCCACGGACTCTTCTTCCATGACGAATGAATCCATGGACTCTAACTCGACCTCGAGAGCGTCTTTTTCGTCTCCTCATAATTTTACCTCCTGATGGGATTAAAAATCTTGTTCCTGAAGGAAGCCGTTTCAATCGTTTAGGTTTAATGAGCCTAAACTTTTTTCCTTTGATTCTAACATGACGACAAGGCATTTAAAGCGCACCTTTTAAAAAAGATTCAATTTTTCGAAGCCAAGAACCGCCTCCTATCACAACGGCTTTAGGCTCTTCTTCGAATTCTTCCCAAACAAAGACATACTCGATTGAAACTCCCATGATATGGTCAACTAAATTCAGATTTTGAGCATAAATTTGAAACGTGTGTCCCCCTTGTATAACAATGTCCTCAACGGAGTTTCGAAGCCTTCCGTATCCTCCGCCTATTGAACCATTTATTCGCCCTTGAGGAAAAGCCAGAGTAGGCAAGGGAGTACCATCCTGAAAGAGCAACCAGTTCATATTATCGAGATTTTCAACAGGTTCTGTGATATTCGAATACGTGCCGATAGAGAGAAGTTTCATGGTAGCTTTTGAAGGAACGGTTATGTCAATAAGGAGAGAGCCTCCCACCACGCCATGCGTGATTAATAATTCGTTATCCTGAGTGTGTTTTTCTTCCCTGTAACTAATTTGCATTTTTGCCCTCACAATTTAGTTTAACCAAGTCCTCAATCCTCGTTTCTAGTTTAGTGAGCCTATGTTCTAACCGTACCACATAATTTATGAGAGGTATGATTAGGAGGTTCAAAAATGGGAGTAATTTTGTCAGGTATTCCATCAGCTTTTCCTTCCGAAAAATAGCCAAAGTAAAAATATTCCGATAACAATATAAACGACCCATTTAATCACGTTTAAAACGGGAGCTAAAATATCCGTAGCAGTTTCTCCGTAAACAGTCATCACTTCCTTCATGTTTGAACGTGCTAGCATAACTGCAAGAGCATCAATATTTTCTTTAGGCTGTCCAAGAAACATAGGAATTAACGCAATTCTATAAAATCCTGCTTTAATCCGCTGCCATAAGGTTAAACTTGATTTTGAAATTGCGCCACTAGCTTTTGTAACTAAATTTGCTTCGTTAACCCAAGCTGTAGTGGGAAAAGTCAAAAGTGCCATTTTTTATTTTCTTTTCAAAATAAAAATAAGTGCTAAAATTCCCACTCCCACAAGCGCATAAACCAGGTAAGGAGACTTTGCAATTCCTGCCGAAGGTACACTACCAGTCGCTGTAGAAACAGCTACTTTCCCTGTAAACTGTGACCAGTACTGATAGGGACTAGAACCTGTACGCATAGGCAATTTAGATTTAAGATATGCTGCTGTTATTTTTTTATTACTTTGGCTTGCACTTTGACATGCGGTCATAGTTTCATCCCGAAGAGCATAACCCGTTGCAGTATTCCAGATAACCCCTGCTCCGTCAGTATGTGCTGCAACGTCCACAAGCCAGGAAGGATTGCGATAAAATTGCACTCCTGAAAAAAGAGCAGGATTGACGTACGACGGCCAGTCAGTATAAGGATAAGCTCCAGATGGTACTTTCATTTTCGACTCCTATCTTAAAATCTAGGCCAGTATTTATAAGGATTAGTCCCTGGCCGATATGGTAAAACTTTTTTAATCCAAATTTCAGTAATAGGTTTTTTCTCCCACGTTCTTTTTCGAAGAACAGCCATAACTTCGTCTCTTAAGGCAAAACCAGTGACGTCATTCCAAATTACCCCTGCTCCAAAAGGATAGCCTTCAACTTTCACTAGCCAGGAAGGATTTCGATAAAAGTTTACGTCTTTTTTGACAAGCCCTAGATAATCAACATATGAAGGCCAGTCCGTATAAATATAAGCTCCAGATGGTACTTTCATCTTCATAACTTCTTCAAAATTATAACTATACCCACAATTGCCGTACCCACTAAAGCTGCACTAAGAAGAGCTTTTGAAAAATATAAACCTGTAGGAGTGACTCCTACTTGAGCTTTCGCTTCCACTCCTTCAACTTTTCTAGCAATTATGTCTATGGCCGTGTTAACCGTTTTTTGGACTAATCCCGCCCAGTCAACTTCTTTTAGATTTGCCATATTCACCTCCTAGGCTCAGCGATTATAAGCCCTATCAAAAGCGCACCTCCCGCAACTAATATCAAAGGTAAATAAGATACTCCTCCTGATACTCCTCCTGATAGTCCTCCTGCAAGTAAATTTTCAAGCCCATTTTGCACTTGGGCAAGGATAGACGAATTGTCTAATTCACTCTTGGTCATACCTCCTACGGATGAAGGCTCTTGTCCTTTTTTAGTGTCTGTACCTTTTGCTACCCTAACTCTTTTTGATAGCGTTCCAGGAAGAGAAGGAAGGGGAGGATAGATGGTATAACCGTTTCCCGTATCTTCATCATCAGCACGTTTCATTTTTTCCTCTTTAAAAGTAAAATGAGAAGTAAAACCGCTCCCCCCATAAAGATAATAGGTAAATAGTTAGTACCTCCTGCTACAGTTGTATAATATCTTCCCGTAACACCTTTTGCAGGAACTCCTGCTGTAGGTTCATAATATCTCCCCGTAATACCTTTTGCAGGAACTCCTGCTGTAGGTTCATAATATCTCCCCGTAATACCTTTTGCAGGAAGTCCTGCTGTAGTTTCATAATATCTCCTCGTAGTACCTGGCGACGGTCGAAATCCTGTCATTTTTTCCTCCTCAAAAGTAAAATGAGAAGTAAAACTCCTCCTGCAATCAAAATAAGAGGTAAATAGTTAGTGCCTCCTGCTGCAGTTGTAAAAATATCTCCTCCACCGCCTCCTGACACAACTTGTGAAGTTGGAACTCCTGGTAATATGCTACCTGGCGAAGTTGGAGTATAAGGAGCTTGTGGCGTTGCAGGAGTGAGCACCCCTTTGTAAATATACGGCTTATAGCCTATCAACCTTTTTTCGAATCCTCCAGGTTCTTCTTCAAGAATTGTTTGAGTTTTTTTAGGTTTAGGATAAACGGGCGAGGTTTTTTGAGGTACTTTATTTTTCTTCATAAATAATTCTTTAGGCATTTTTCACCTTCCTCTTAAAGATGATGCTGAAATTGTCTCTTTCAGCGTTCCTGCTTGAAGAGCGGCTTGATACCTGGCCTCAACGTCTGGGGGAAGTTTAGCAGTACCATGAAAAAATATGTTCTTAATCAAATTATAAGTCACTATTGCCCCTAACGTGACAAAAGAAACAAGTCCAAGGCCAGATATTTTTCCTGCCGTCGCTGCTGCTCCTGCCCCTTCTGCCGTTGAAGCTCCTGCTCCTGAACCTACCACTCCACCCGCTGTAGATACTGTGCCAGGAATAATACTTTTTAGCCCTGAAGAAATTACTTCACCAAGACTATTTGCTCCTGCTGCTACTTTTTCAGAAGCATTGCTGATAGCGGCTTGAGCTTTTTTAGAGAGAAACCAAAAAAGTAAAGTTAACCCTATTCCACATAATAGTAAAATTTTTAGAGCCCTCATAGGACATCTTTTTTTCTTATCGCAGAGCTCTCATTCCAAATACGCATAACTCCGTTTCATCTGTACCTGTAGCATTTTGCCATTCAAGCCGAATCTGAGCTTTCCGACCCGTAGGATAGCACTCATTAATTGAACCATTCCTCAAAAAGAAATGAGGATAAGTGCCAACTAGAGTCGTTGGAATTCCTGTTCCAGTAGGCGTCTGATATGGATTATAAGGAAGAAGTTTTGTTCTCTCTTCGTTGAAGCTCCATTGAGGATTTTTGTCAAGCCAGATTCTAACTACATCCTTGAAGGTCACGTCGTAGAGATGGTCTAACCCTGCTGCTGTAGGACAAAAGGGAATACCTGAAGCATCATGATTATAGAGATAGAACCCGAAAAGCCCTAAATCGAGGGAACTTTCAAGGTCATAATATCTCTGCAAGTCGGCATGAACAGTAGGATAAACAGTAATATAAGGAAGAGCAACAGGTTCTCCTGTTCCATCGTTCACTAATGCGCTCATAGTGTTATGAATTTCAAGAGTCAACGTCACTGCTACAGTCGCCGTCCCTACAGTCTGAAGAAAATCCGATGCTCCACCAGTTGATAGCTGAAGCTCAAGGTTCGAATAACGGCCAGAATCAAAAATAGTATCTTCGGGACGATTTAAGAAGGGCATACAAAATGGGATATCAAGAACAGCTTTAAACGTTCCTCCTGCCAAAACAACTACGTCATGGACAGGTACGCTATGATTGAGAAACGCCATCAGACGATAAAGTGCCATACCAGGAACATTGTTCAACAAAACTTCACCTCTAGAAGTCTTGAGTGTTATCCCCTTCAAATAGCGATAACAACCATCTTCAAGAGGAACCGTTCCCGTTCCTGCCACCACAGTTGCGGACAATATCATCCGAAGCCTGACCCATCCTGTGCCATCGAGAGGGAAAATGTTCGTAAAAACTCTAACAGAGTTATTCGTTAGAGATTCGGCGTTAAGAATTATCTTTTTTTCTCTAGGATACCACATAATTTTTTACCTCCATTCCTTGCCTAAATTTTAGCCGACAATAGACTTCAAAAACCCGATACGGTTGACAATGAACATGACTACCAAGACTATCAAGGCCGTCACCAAAATACCTTTTAATTTTGCGGACATACATACCTCCTAAAAAGAAGTCTAATTTAATCTTAGTAAAACGATAGGAATTATACAAGAAGAAAAATTTAAAGAGATATAATGATATATTTGTAATTAGGAAGAGAAATTAATGTTTTAACAATATCTTCTGAAATATATCTTCGTAAATAGTTTATGTCCCGTTCTTCCGTTATCTGAAATAAGTAAAATTCATCTGTCAAGGCTCTAATAATAATCGGCAAATCATAAAACCTTCGAGAAACGCTAATTAATTCTATATCCTTATGACGGCCGTAACGATAGAGAAAAGATATATAAGGATTGTCTTTTCCATACAAATCCACTTCATCAAAAACTACAAGTGTTTGTCCGTCTCCTGAAGTATTCCAAACTAAACGGCAAAACTCTTTTAAATTTTCCCTGTAAACGTGTACCCTATCAGACGAAAAAGGTATGTATTCCCCTAAAAAATCAAAAACAAAAACGTTTTTAGCTTGAGACTGCAGGAGAAGGTTCGCTGCCAGAGTAGTCTTTCCCTTCCCTCTTTTCCCCACTATCGTTATGAGCATTTTTAATTACTTTCTTCATCTTAACTCGTTTTAAGATTGCAAATCCAAGAGCCGCAATAAGCAAAAATTCGTCTTTCATGAACTTAGCTACATCATACTTTACCACTATCCGACTCAATGGTTTCGCTATCATTTTCTTTTCAGCCGAAGATAAAGGTTCCGTCCCTAGCTTTAAAATCGCCCACACTTCAAAAGGTATAGATATTATATCTTCACAAATCGCACCTAACGTCTCACTGTCAATCTCTTCCTCTTCATCCCCAAGGGTAAAACGGCTTTCCTTCATCCCTTCTTCGGGGAAGGGAGGAAGGTCTTTCATTTTGGACATTTCTCTTTGCTTTTTTACGTTTCCTAACTCTTCTTCGTTTTTTTGTTTTTTCAAGATTAACCTCCTCCTTATTTTCATTATCGCCAACTTTAGAGTCAGCAAGAGGTACAGTAGAATGGACTTCAATACTAGATACAGGAGTCTGAAAATTTTCACTATTTTTTTGTTTCATTCTCTCTAGTATTTTTTTGATTCTCATCATTTTCCTCTATGTACAATGTCACAAAATCATGAATAACTTCTTTTACAGTCTTTCCTTCAGCTGCAAGTTTTGAGCGAAATTTTCGATACAAACTTTCGTCCAAGTAAACTAACATTCCTTTTATGCTCATTTTTCACTTCCTTAATATATATAACATATTAAGTATATAAATCAAGAAGAAATTTTTAAATCTCTATATAGATATATAGCCAAAGATTTTATCTTCTTGTATCTTATTTCTTCACCAGAGCTCCAGTCCTCTAACCAAACCCTTTTCTTGTCAAAATTAATGTTTAAGGTTCGAATCACACTTAAAATCTGATTAGCAATATCTTCTTGATGAATTCTCCTGGCTTCCTGTATCGAGAACCGTTTTAAAGTATCAAATTCAACAGAATCTTTTTTAGACTTCAAAATTTTAAATAAAATCCTCTCTGCACGTTCGCCCTTCAAATTAAACCCCCGAATCTTCGCTTCCCAAATATCATTTTTTCTAAAAAAATATATGCCGCTCCCCAAAAGATATGCTTCCTTCCACATAACTTTCTTCCATTCTCCTATTCTGCTAGATAAAGGCAAATCTAATTCCTTCAGACTAATAACACTATCCGTCTGAACGGCCAAAATGTCTTGAGGATATTTCCTCACAAGGTCATATAACCGTAATCTGGTACGTGCCGTTATCTCTGAAGCATACAAAAAATTACTTCTTGAAATATCTTCAATTTCCATGTACATATCATCGTCCATGCTCTGGTAAACGTCAAAAATTTCCCCTTCTGCATCTTTCACATATCGTTTTGTCCGTTGACAAGTTTTGCCATATAGAGAATTTAGCATGATTTTATATACTTCCGAACTTTTACTTACCTGCTTCAAATAATATAAATCCTTAATCTTGCGTTCAAAAGGATAAGTAGTATTTCCGAATACATGAACCGCCGATAAAATCTCAGGTTCCATTCGAAGTATTCTCTCATATTCTCCCTTCGTCACATATCCTCCAAAATCTCCTACAGGATATAGAGATAACCCCTTATATTTATACACTACTGGCGAAACATATTTATCTTTCAAATTCACTCGCACATAATATAAAGAAAAATCAGCGTCTCTAATATATTCTTTTAGCTTCAAAATTTTACAAGATTTTAATCCTTTTAATTTCATTATTTCAAAAGGATAAGCCGAATTAATATCATAAACAAATACCTTTTGGAAATATCCTTTTTGATATATTTCGAACCTTCCTCCATGATACCCCTTCCGAAAAAGTAAATTAATATCTTGACGCACTCTATTTTCTCGAAGCTCATCTTCGAAATATTTTGCTGCATAATATGCCGTCGAAATAGGTTTCACCGTTTTTAACTTTTCAGGAAGACCGTCATAAAAATGCTTAAAAAGTTTAAAACTCAATAAAGCATCCTGAATACAATAAGCAATTGTTTGAGGAGAATATATATTTTTCACGTTTATCTTCGAAGCATCAACGTCTAATTTTTTCAATCCCAAAATTCTTTCACTCGCAACTGCCAAAGATTCCTTGCAATATTGATATGAATCGAAAATATAATTACTGCCAAATTTTAAAAATTTATTTTTTATGTATTGAAAGCTCATTCCCTGATAATTTAAACGAATCCCTAAAAGAAGCTCATCAAGAACTCTTTCAGGAAAATAAACTAATAAACTTTGAATATCATAATCGGCGTTATAAGAGAGAAAATTCTGACTCTTAAAAGTTTTAAAAAACTTCAAAATATCTTCAAAAAAATTAACCTTAAAAAATCTTCCATCCGACAGACAAATTAATTTAGCACGCCCCTTTATAGTTTCAATATCTAACCCTAAAAAATCCATCTTCAATATATATATTTTCTAATTTCAAAAATCTCTTTTGTTTTTTTAAACCTCAATTGCCTATATAATTCTTGAGCTTCCTTATGCCCTATACCAAGTAAATCTCGATAGGTTTTAAGCCGAGCATGATACACTTTCATCCTCAAACTTCGATTCAAAGTATCAACTTTAATCCATCCCTTCTTAGCAACATATGCCTTTTTTCTATCCCGAGAATATTTTCTAACCTCAACCTTAGCCAAGGCAATTTCAACTCCTTTTCGAGGTAAACTATATTTCATCGCTGCTTCAATCTCTTCCTTGAAATAACCTCTTTGCTCTAAAACTTTTTTAAGCTCCTTATTATATTTTCTCGAAAGAATCTTTTTTCGATTCTTTACATATTTTTTTAAACCTTTTAACTTTATACTTACCTTTTCTTTTTTCATGCATCTATCATATCAATCCGAAAACAAAAAAGATAGGGGGAGAAATTTAAAAACATAAACTCCTCCCCCTGCAAACCAGAACTAATCAGTGAGAAGAACGACTTTGAAAAGCTTCATCCGCCCTGCCAAACCTTCATAAGAAAAATAAAGGTTTCTTCCTAAATACTGCTCAAAATCAATGTCCGACAAAAAGACTGAAACAGGAACAAGAAGAGAACCTTCATCCGTAGATATTGTCAATAGTTTCGAAAATCTAGAAGAACTAATCCGCACCAACTTCCCCACCACGTTTTGTCCCTTAACTTTAGGCTTCCAAAAAGGAATTTTTTGTCCTGGTTCCTTGATAACTTTGTCCTGCTCAAGAGGCGTTATCGGCTCCTCTTGAACGCTTTTCTTTTTTCTCAAAAGCACCTCCTTATTTATTTTTTAAATTAAAAATCTGAATAAACTGCTCAATAGCATCAATTCTCTCTTCAATTGATTTTTCCCATCCTTCCCGTATTTCTTGACGCAAATCATAAAGCTCTAAAGCTAAACGCAAAAACTTTGCCATTTCTTTTTCATATCTAAAATTTCTTATTATTTTTTCTTCTTTAATTTTTTCCTCCTATTCCTTTTAAAATCTCATAAAACCAACAATTAATTTCTGTAGAGCAAATAGCCCAAGACCTATTTGAACCTTGGCTTACAGTATAAGCCCAGTTTCCGTCTTTAGAAATTGACGCCACTTCCATCCTGCCAAGGCAAGTATTAATATAAAATCTGTACCCACGGTCAATTGCTGCTCTGATAGTATCTACTTTACTTTGATACTCTAATTCCCAAAGCTCCAAAAGTTTTTCTTTTTTCATTTTTTTCTCCTACTTATATATATAACAATATAAAGTCTTTGTCAAGTCTTTTTTTAAAATATTTTTAAAATATTTTTCCCCTTCTCCTGCCCACAATCCACTTCAGAATTAATCCCTACTATTCTGATAGGATTTATAAATCCGATAATTCCGATGGGATGATACA
>Ga0315280_10012006_pt1 | contig 10548 bp, 15 predicted proteins | sample YL17G06_40_MG_FD_203697 | JGI IMG/M metagenome (GOLD analysis project Ga0315280, IMG submission 203697) | Sediment microbial communities from Yellowstone Lake, YNP, Wyoming, USA - YL17G06_40 | ecosystem: Environmental > Aquatic > Freshwater > Lake > Sediment | place: USA: Wyoming | collected... | reverse complement strand
AACACGTTTCGTGAAGGCGTAGATGCTGCGGTTCAAATAACCATGGACAGACCTGAGCCAGGCGGTTTAAGCGGCGCCTCGTTGGAAGAAGCCATAAGCTGGGGTAAAGTCAAACCGAAAGGAAAAGCTGTAACAGTAATCTGCGATGTCACCATAGCCTTCCCGTTGATAGTTGCTGCAGTATTAGAGAATCATGGGAAAAAGGTCAATCGTTAGCCTTCATCATATAATATACTTATAGAAGATTATTTCACAAGACATAAAAGAATCTAAACCGCCTATCTCCTTTTAGGGAGATGGTGAGTGGTCGGCTTTTGAGAGAGAGAAAGGAGGTTAAAAGTCGATTTCACCGTTCACCATCTCTCTCCTCGGATTAATATTTACATAAAAGGTGTAAAATTTAAACTTTTCTGATTTAATTTTGATGCAAATAGTATAATTACAATCACCCATCACAAAAACACAAAAAAGAAGGAAGTTTACAGGGAAATGGTGATATCTCCATCGTTCTAGGAAAAAGTACGGTTACGCTTTAGCCCAACCAGATACTTATTTAAGACCGCAACCAGTTAGGGTTGAAAGATAAGTCATGGCTCTCGAAAGCTTCGGCTCCTCCATATACGACGCTTTACGCAAGATTTTCCGAGCTCCAGTTGTTGACGAAGCAGCAGTCAAAGAACTGGTGCGCGACCTTCAGCGCGCTCTTTTACAAGCAGATGTCAACGTTCAACTGGTCCTACAAATGTCTAAGAACATAGAAGACAGGGCGCTGAAAGAAAAGGTTCCACCAGGCGTGTCCAGACGCGAACACGTTGTCAAAGTCGTATATGACGAGTTAACCCGTTTCTTAGGTGAAAAGCCCGTTCCATTAACAACCGAACCTAGGAAAAGAACCGTGCTTATGCTGGTGGGCATTCAAGGTTCGGGTAAGACCACAAACGCTGCCAAACTTGCACGTTATTTTCAAAAGCGTGGATTAAAAACTGCCTTAATCTGCGTCGACACTTACCGACCTGGAGCTTACGCTCAACTGCAACAGTTAGCTAACCGCATCAACATTCCTTTGTATGGTGAACCTCAAAACAAGAACTCTATAGACATTGCCCAAAAAGGGTTGAAACAATTCAACGACAAAGATGTTGTCATCATCGACACGGCTGGACGCCACAAAGAGGAGAAGAGCCTAATCGAAGAAATGAAGACGCTGGAAAAAGTCATCAAACCAGACGAAGTCATCCTTGTAATAGACGGAACAATAGGTCAGCAGGCAGCCATACAAGCCAGAGCGTTTCACGAAGCCACACCAATAGGCTCAATCTACGTGACTAAACTCGACGGCTCAGCCCGAGGCGGCGGCGCCCTCTCCGCTGTAGCCGCTACAGGCGCCCCAATAAAATTCATCAGTTCAGGCGAAAAAATCGAAGACATTGAACCCTTTGTGCCTTCTCGTTTTGTTGGACGCCTCCTCGGCATGGGCGACCTACAGAGCCTCATCGAAAAAGTGCGCGAAGCCGAGGTTCAGGTGCCAGAGAAAAAAATGAAAGCTTTCTTGTCAGGTAAGTTTACATTAACTGACATGTATGAACAGTTTGAAGCCATGAAAGGCATGGGTCCGTTTAAACGCCTTTTGAAGATGATTCCCGGCCTCTCCTATAACATACCAGACGACAAGATGGAAATGGCTGAAGACCGCCTCCAAAAATGGCGCGTCATAATCCAATCCATGACACCCAGTGAACGCGACGACCCAAAAACCTTCAATGCTTCTCGAATTAAACGAGTGGCACGAGGTTCGGGTACAAGTGAAAAAGAAGTGAAGGAACTATTGCAGCAATATGGCATGATGAAAAAAATGATGAAAACCCTGCGAAGAAAACGAGCGTTGCCTTTCTTCGGCGGAAAGAAAATCTCAATGGACCAACTTGGAAAACTCGAAGAATAGCCACGTTCAAAAAAGAGGAAAAATTTTGGTGACAGGCATGCTGGAAAAGGCACAAAGAATGCTGGAGAAGTATCCTCTCTGTAGCCATTGTCTCGGCAGACAATTCGCGTTATTAGGGTACGGAATAGGCAATCTGAGCCGAGGAGAGGCGCTCAAACTTTTACTCACCATGAAAGCGCATCAACTAGCCCTAGACAAGAACAAAACAGGGTTCACGTTGCTCAAGACTCTGGCGTCAAACGGCGGTTTTGACATGGCTGCCGAAATCCTCAAACGAATGAAGAAGAAAGTGGATGGAAAAAGGAGTTGTCATCTCTGCAATGGACGCTTTGACTCTATGCAAGACTTGGTGAACCGTTCTCTGAGTCAATTGCAACACTACGAGTACGCCACCTTTCTCGTGGGCGTCGAACTCCCAACCCATGTTGAGGAGCGCGAGGACGAGTTCAAGGCAGAATTTGAAGTCAAACACGGCGAGAGCGTGCGCAATGCTTTCAGTCGAGAAATCGGCAAGAAAATCGGTGAAGCCACTGGAAAGACGACAGACTACAAGAAACCAGATGTGGTCATATTGCTTAATCCGTTCGAAGAGCAGGTCAAAGTTCAGGTTAATCCAATTTACATTGCTGGAAGATACCGCAAACTGGTGCGCGGCATTCCCCAGTCCAGATGGTTGTGCTCCAAATGTCGCGGAAGAGGCTGCGAACGTTGCAACTGGACTGGCAAAATGTATCCAGAATCAGTTGAGGAAATAATAGGCGAACCCGTACGCCAACAAACCATAGGCGAGGACATAGCCCTCCACGGGGCTGGGCGCGAAGACATAGACGCACGCATGCTGGGACGGGGCAGACCATTCGTCATCGAAGTGAAAAAGCCTAAGAAACGGTTTCTCAGCCTGCGCAAACTTGCCAAAACAATCAATGATGGGGCTCAAGGAAAGGTGAGGGTTTCTGGTCTGCGCTTTGCCAACAAAGACTGGGTTAGGCAATTGAAGAAGACGGAAGCAGCTGATAAAGTGTATAGGGCAATAGTGGAGTTTGACAAGGCAGTTCTAGACAAAGAATTAGCGCAGATTGAGAAAAGATTAATTAATGCAGTTGTTAAGCAGCAGACTCCTCGAAGGGTTCTGCACCGAAGAGCTGATTTGGTTCGGGAAAAGCACATATATGAGGCTAAAGTAAAGAGGTTGACGCCCAACCGCATAGAACTGAGACTAAAGTGCCAAGGAGGACTCTACATCAAAGAACTCATAACCGGAGACGAAGGCAGAACCACCCCCAACATAGCTGAGATAGTTGGCGCCCGAGCCACACCGCTTGAACTTGACGTGTTAAGCGTTTTAATGAAAGAAGAGGAAGACTAAAAAATGGGGAGAAGAGCCAAGGGTTTCCGCCACAAGACACGTTCTCTCTTGACCAGAAAACCTCGAGAACGTGGAAAGACTGGCTTAAGCAAGATTCTACACGGTTACGAGGCAGGCGAGAAAGTGGTTGTTAAAATTGATCCCAGCGTTCACAAGGGTATGCCTCATCGACGTTATCACGGTAAGGTTGGTGTAATTGTTCAAAAGAAAGGTAGGTCTTACATTGTGAACGTGACCCAAGGAGACGCTGTGAAAGAGATTATTGTTCGTCCAGAGCATCTTGAACCCTGCACTGCGGTTGGCGAGGTGACTAAACATGTCTAAAAAAGCGTTGCGTGAACGCATGCTCACTATTCCAGAGGTGAAAAAGTTACTTGAATCTCTCGGCGAAGACAAACTGGATCAGTTTCAACGCAGGTCGCTGGACTACGCTTCAAAGTTTTCACGGATTGAACCCGAAAAAGCAGAAACTTTAGTGAAAGCGCTCATAGAAAAGTTTGGATTAGAAGAAGAGGAAGCCATTCAACTTGTAAACTCAATGCCAGAGAGCATAGAAGAGATCCGTGTGTTCTTAGCGGGCGGACGCAAAATTGTCGAGATGTCAAAACTGCAAGAGATTTTAAATCTTTTAGACGAGTATAGGAAATAGGAGTAGAAACCGCTTTTCGCAAAGAAAAATAATTTGTCCACTGAGGTGTAGGCGAGGGAAGAATGGAAAAAGAGAAACGATACGAAGAACACGCCTACGTTTTAGACTACCTTCCCTACGGCAGACCCGGCGCCAGACCAAGTTACAGAGCAGGCGCCTTGATACAAGTTGTCGGAGAAGAATTCTTCACGCTTCTAGAAGCTACGGTTAGAGAAGGCTTAGTCTTGAAGCCTTACGACCGAGTTTATGTTGGTAAAGAATCTCGCGAACAAATAACTTACATCATGGGCAGAATAAACTATGACGAGTTGACATCTTCTGCAAAGTTGGAACTGCCCACAGCTATAGAGAAAATCGTTTTGAATAGGGAGCAGTGGTTCATTAACTTCTTCAACACAGCGCAGGCTATAACGCCAAGAATGCACGCTTTGGAACTTATCCCAGGCATTGGAAAGAAGTACATGTGGCAAATCATAAATGAAAGAGAAAAAAATCTTTTCAAAAACTTTGACGACCTGCAGCAACGCGCCAACATACCTAGCCCAGCAAAACTTGTGACCAAGCGAATACTTGAGGAAATGTCAGGCGAAAGCAAGTATAGACTCTTTACACGAGCTCCATGAAGGAACGTGCCCATGAAGTTTAAGTGGAAAATATTCGTGGTTGCATTTCTATTCTCCTTTGTTATTGGGGCTCTTCCGAATGTTTCTCAATTTCTGTTTCAGATGTTTCATTCTTCTTTGGCGGAAGTGTTTGAATGGATAATGTTTGCTCTAAACGTAGTGAGTTTTTTTGTTAGTCCATTGCTCCTTTTTGCATCTTTCTACTATATGGGTAGGAAGATAGACCTTGCAGCGGAATTTTTATCGGTTGTTGTGTCGCTTTTCTTAGGGAGCTGGTTTGGTCATTTGATTGGCTATTTTCCTTTGGAATTTATCCGTATTTTTCAGAATGGAGGTACATTCATTGGATGGACATGGGGCTTGTGGTTTTTATGGTATGCTTTCAGCAAGGCTTTTTCATTGGAGTTTTTTGCTGGGTTTGCGGCTTTATCTATGGCTTATATTGTAAGAAAACGCTCGTTATAGACGAGTGTATGTGACGCCGAAATTTCACTAATAGGTGGAATTTGAAAAGGAATGGATTATCTCGGGAGAACTAAACGTCTCCTTCACGTCTACAGAGTTTACCCCAAGAAGCGTTTTGGACAGAACTTTATGACAGACAGCGCCTTATTGCAGAGAATGATTGCCTACGCTGCGTTAAACAATGAAGACATAGTCTTAGAAGTAGGCGCTGGCTTCGGCTTTCTCACACAACTTCTATCTCAAAGGTGCAAGAAGGTTGTTGCTGTCGAAGTTGACCCCAAACTTATTCAAGCGTTACGCAAAAAATTCCAAGACATAGGAAATGTTGAGTTGATTGAAGGCGACGTTCTCAAGGCTTCGATTCCACCTTTTAACAAAGTGGTCTCAACACCACCTTACTCTATCTCATCTCTTCTACTCTTTTGGCTTCTAGAAAGACCATTCGACATGGCTATCCTAACCTTTCAAAAGGAATTTGCAGAAAGGCTAGCAGCACCCGTGGGCAGCAAAGACTACAGTAGACTAACCGTTACCACTTATTATCGGGCTGATGTGGAACTGCTTGACTACGTGCCGAGAACAGCGTTTTATCCGCCGCCAGATGTTGACTCTCTAGTTGTGAGATTGAAGCCCAAGCCAAAACCACCCTTCAAAGTGAAAGATGAACAAGCATTTTTCGAACTTGTTCAGGCGGTTTTCACCCAGCGAAACAAGAAACTACGCAACGCTATTCTGCTGTTCTTTCAGAAACGTGGAATTGCGAAAGAAAAAGCCCAAAAAATGGCTGATTCATTAACCTTCCACGACAAACGGGTGCGCGAACTAGCGCCGGAAGACTTCGGAGCCTTAACCAATGAAATCATCGAGAAAACAAGTATTCTACGATGACCTCGCCTTCCAAGTTTTCAAGGATGTTTACGAACCAGCCGAAGACACCTTCCTCATAGCCGATAGCTTAGCTCCAATTGTTAAGAAAGGCGACATGTTACTGGATATTGGAACAGGATGCGGCATACTAGCCATAATCGCGGCTAAAAAAGCCAAAAAAGTGATTGCCACAGACATGAATCCCCATGCAGTCAAGTGTGCCAGACTGAATGCAAAAATCAATGGAGTTGTCTCTAAGATAGATGTACGCTTAGGCGACTTGTTTCAACCAATACAAAAAACTGAAAAGTTTGACGTAATCATCTTTAATGCACCATACTTGCCGTCTTCGCCACATGAACAGAGAACATGGATTGGACGAGCTTGGGCTGGTGGACCAACTGGAAGGCAACTCATCGACCGCTTTGTTATAGAGGCGCCGCATTATCTGAAAAGAAACGGCGAAATTCTCTTGGTGCAGTCCAGTCTAGCCAACATTGATGAGACTTTGGAGAAATTTCGGGAAGCAAGTTTGAAGGCGCAAGTTATTGCTGAGAAGAAGGTTGCCTTCGAAACAATAGTAGTGATTCAAGCAAGCCATTTATTTAAACAACACATAAAGAATTGCCGGGATGAAAAATTATGAAGTTTCTCGTGTTGCAGTGGATCAAGCCTCAAGCGCCCATCGAACGATTAGTCAGTCTAACTCCAGCTCAATTCAAATACTTGAGCAAGTTGGAGTCGCAGGGAAAGGTTGAACAGTATTATCATCTGATAGGGCAGCAAGGGCACATGATAATTTGCAATGTCACTTCAGATGAAGAATTGTCCAGAATAATAAGCGAAGACCCACTGTTCTTCGACAGCGAACGCAAAATCTATCCGTTGACAACCCGAGAAGCTCACGAAAAACGCTTGCTGGAACTCCTTAGACGAAAGTAACTATTTTTTCTTTTCCTTCTCAAACTTGTCAGCGTGGCTTTCACAACAGAAGTAGTATTCTTTACCATCAACGACTCTTTTGTGAATGGCGAAGACACATTTTCCAGTCTCGTCGCAAATGTTCGCCTTGCAGTAGTCACACTTTATGAAAGTTGTCTTCACTGCTTTGCTTCCTTCTTTTTCAAATAATCCTGTATGGCAGCGTGCAAGCCGTCTGCAGCCAAATTAGAACAATGCATCTTTATGGGCGGTAGTCCACCTAAGCTGTCAGCAACGTCGCCACGGGTTATTTTCATGGCTTCGTCCAATGTCTTGCCCTTAGCCAACTCAGTTATCATACTGCTCGTGGCTATGGCTGCGCCACACCCAAAAGTCTTGAACTTGACATCCTCTAGCTTGTTATCTTTAACCTTAATGTAAATAGTCATTAAATCCCCGCATATGGGGTTCCCCACTGTTCCGACGCCGTCTGCGTTTGGGATTTCACCCATGTTGCGGGGGTTGCGGAAGTGCTCCATAACCTTGTCGGTATACATCTTATGTGAGCAACTCCTTGGGTGTTAACGGTGAGATGGCACGTAGTCTTTTAACTATATCGGGTAAGGCGTTCACAACGTAGTCTATGTCTTCTTCAGTGTTTTGCTTTCCTAACGTGAATAGAAGTGAACCATGCGCCTCTTCGTGCTTCAAACCTATGGCTAACAAGACGTGGGAAGGCTCCAAAGTCTTAGAGGTGCACGCTGAGCCAGATGAACACGCCACGCCCAGCATGTCAAGGCTTAGAATAAGTGATTCACCCTCAATGTAGCTAAATCTGACGTTGGCGTTGTTTGGCAACCGCTGAGTGGGATGACCGTTCAAGAATGAACTTGGAATGTTTTCGAGCAAGCCCTTAATGAGTTTGTCTCGTAACTTAGAAAGTCTTTCACCTTCGGTTTTCATCTCAGCTTTGGCTATTTCTGCCGCTTTGCCCATGCCCACTATGGCTGGAATGTTTTCAGTTCCCGAACGCAATCCTCTTTCTTGACCTCCGCCATGGATTATGGGCTGGATTCTGGTTCCCGTCTTGACGTAGATGACGCCGACTCCTCTTGGACCGTACATGTCGTTAGACGAAATTGACATTAAGTCAATGTTTTCGTTTTCCACGGTAATAGGCACTTGACCTGTGGCGGCGACGGCGTCAACGTGCAGAAGTGCGCCCTTACGGTGAACTATTTCTCCTATCTCTTTGATTGGTTGTATGGTGCCGATTTCGCCATTGGCGTACATTACAGACACAAGTATAGTTTTGTCAGTGATTGCCTTTTCCAGACTTTGAACGTCTACAACCCCGTATTTGTCAACAGGCACGTAGGTGACATTGAAACCATCTTTCATGAGTGATTTACATGAGTTCATAACCGACATGTGCTCAATAGTCGTGGTAACTATGTGATTTCCCCTATCTTTGTTTCTGTAAGCCACGCCTTTAATAGCCAAATTGTTGCTCTCGGTGCCGCCAGACGTGAAAAAGATTTCTTCGCTTCTTTTTGCTTCGACTAAGGCGACTATTTTTGCCCGTGCATCTTCCATCGCTTTGCGGGCTTCGTTGCCCCATGAATGAAGCGACGACGGGTTTCCATACTGCTGGCTGAAGTAGGGCATCATAGCTTCCAGTACTCGAGGGTCAACTGGCATGCCAGCCGTGTAATCCATGTACACACGTCTCATCATTAATTTCGCCTTGGCACCTTAGAAACACAATACGGCGTCCGCGTCTAAAGCCATATCGCTTAGGGTTGCGGCACCAACTATCTTGGCTTCTGGAATGAACTCTCCACGTGAAATGCCAAAGAGCATACAACTCTGCTCGCAAACGACGAATTTAACGCCTGCCTTAATAGCTTGGTCCATCACTTGCCTAAGAGTTGGAAACGCACCCAATTTGATTTTCTCAGCTTCGCCTTTCTTGACAACGGTTATTCCCTTAATGACAAAGTATATTGTGGCGTCTAAACCCATAGCGGTGGCTGTTGCAGCTAAGATGAAAGGTGCATATGTGCGTTCAGGCGTGTCTACACCGCTTGTTTGCACGTAGAGAATCTTTTTTTTGGCGTTCATCGCTGAATTTTCCTCCTTTTTTCACTTTTTATTTTACTTTTTTGATTAGGAATCGGAGTGTGTTGTCCTCTTTGCTGAAGTTGAGGAGTTGCTGCTCTAATCGTTTGCAGAGGCTTTTGATGTCTTCTTCAGCTGCGGGGTCGTCTGCCAAGACTTCCAGCACTTCGCCCACTTTCATGTTATCCAATTCCATGCGCACTCTGAACACGGGTTCTGGACAGTAAAGCCCCAAGCAATCCAGTTTTCGTTTGGGCTTAATCTGTTCAGGCAGATTGCAAACACTCCTTACGCTTATTGAAAATTTAACATAATAATTTTCATGCTTATAAATTGTGAACGCTAGGCGTACTTTCGGCATCCAATCCTTCTAAAATTATGGTCATAGTCAAAAGAAAAATAAGGGTTGTTGAGGTAGGCTGCTACTTCGATGCTTCTTCAAATCTTTTGTTTATTTCATTCCAGTTTACAATGTTCCAGAATGCATCGACAAACTTGGCTCTTTCGTTCTTGTAATCAATGTAGTATGCGTGTTCAAACACGTCGAGAACCATCAGAATTCTGAACGCTGGATAAACGTTAGTGTTGTGCTTTTCGACCTGCATTATTATTGGCCTATGAGTTTGTTTGCAAAAAGTTAGTGCTGCCCATCCTGAGCCTTCTACGCTAACAGCAGCCTGAGTGAATTCTTTTTTGAATCTTTCAAAGTTGCCAAACTCCTTGTCTATGGCATTGCCTAAAGCTCCGCTTGGCTTTCCGCCTCCGCCTTTGCCCGTCTGTGCCAAATTGTCCCAGAACAATGAATGTAGTAAATGTCCTCCTATGTTCCATGATAGTTCCTTTAAAGTGGCTTTAATATCTATATCGGTGCCTTCTTTTCGTGCTTTGTCAAGCCTTTCAAGTATGATGTTTGCGCCGTTAACGTATGCTTGATGATGTTTTTGATGATGTATTGTTAATTGTGTTTCCGACATGTATGGCTCTAAATCTTTGTATCCGTAAGGCAGTTTTGGTAAAACGTAAAATTTAGTAGGCTCCATACTTTATCGCCTTCTTATTTTGTTAACCTATAAAGTTAGAATTATTTCTCTATATAAGCCTAAATCTGTACCAATCTGTGTGACTGCAAAAGAAATATAGCACAAATGCGCCTTAGTGCTGAAGGCTAAAAAGGTGACAAGCAACCGTGTGTATCATAGGCAAAAATAAGTTGATGGAATTAATTGAAAATTTCAAGGTTATCTATCCATATGACTATCGTCTCTTAGACGGCGACAGCTACGTTTTAACTGTCAAGGAGGAAACAACGCTGCAATATTTAGAGCATAAGAATATTAATTCCTATGAGATAGTTTTCACTCCACCCGAGTATGTGGCTCATTTAACAGCTAAGAGTCGTTATGGTCGTATGGGTCTCTCATTTCTCAACGCTGCCAAGGTTCACAGTGGCTATGTTGGAAGATTAGCTCTAGAACTTGTCAATCTTAGCAATGACCGCCATCCTATCAGTATCAAACGTGGCGACCCTTTTATGCACATTGAGTTCATAACTAGAGAAGGTGAACCATCACCTTACATGGGAGAGTATCAATTC
>Ga0315280_10012005_pt1 | contig 10550 bp, 10 predicted proteins | sample YL17G06_40_MG_FD_203697 | JGI IMG/M metagenome (GOLD analysis project Ga0315280, IMG submission 203697) | Sediment microbial communities from Yellowstone Lake, YNP, Wyoming, USA - YL17G06_40 | ecosystem: Environmental > Aquatic > Freshwater > Lake > Sediment | place: USA: Wyoming | collected... | reverse complement strand
CTTCGAGAGTAATTTTCTTTCTGCCTCTTTTTTTCCACCAACTGGCTATAATCTCTGATACCTTTTCATTGGAATTCCAGGATTCTTCTAACGCCTTAACTATCTCATCTTTATCGAGCCTTAATGCCTCAGCCAGAGTTTTTGGAGTATATTTGCTAATTATATAATCTGCATAAGCATCAAATATGAATCGATCAACTCCTATCGCTTCATAAATTTTGGGTTTGCTATGGTCCACCTTATCCAAGTCTATAATGATTCTCTCTCTTAAGAACTGTTTGAGTATTGAGACCAAATTTAAGATTTTTTCTCCAAATCCCATTTTTAAACCCCTATCGATTTTTAAAAAGCTATATTACCGTTATTATAAACTCATAGAATCAAAATCGTCAAGAAAAAATACAAAACCGGTTCCTCGGCAATTTTCAGCCAGAGCTAAAAGTTGGCTAGCAAATTTTGATACTTTTTAAATGCTTTATCTAAAATTGATTATGTCTCAAACAAAATTTTGGCTTCTTTTATAAGAGAATTTAATGCTCTTCCAGAAATTTTCATTTGTTTGGAAAATTTTTTGGGCTCGATTTCCAAAATATCTTTTGCTAAAACCGTCTTTCTTTTAATAAAAGCATCGGCCAAATTTTTATTTAAAGAAGGTAAAATCGTTATTGGATAAAAGCCTTCTTTATCAATTATATTTTCCAAACCTCCTGATTTAGGACATCTCCAACCTAAAAGCTCAATTCCTACGCACATTGAATATTTAATTGCCTCCTTAGTAAATTTAGCATTAGTGACTAAAATAGGTTTTACCTTAAATCCTTTGAACTTTCCTTTTTCAAATAAATTTCCTTTTTTTAAATCTAAAATTTTAGCCCAGTAAGATAGAGCGGTTTCTGAGTGAACTAATCCTTCTTCTGGTAAATTTCTAAATTTACATTCTCCAATATATAAAATAGGGGCCCGCTCGCCTTTGGCGAGTGGGAGGGTGGTGGGTGGGTTGGAGTCCTTTTGAGCTAAAAAGTCAGTTTCATATTTTAAGCAGCGCCCTCGAGGATATAGGTTCAATTTAACTTCGTATCCCAGTTTAGTAAAAATTTCTCCAATAAATTTTTCAAAAGGAAAACCGCTGGGTCCCAATTTTCTCATCCCTTCTTTTAAAGAAAATTTTAAAGCTACTTGAGGAGACTCTTGATTTAAAATTTCTTTTATTCTTTTGAAAATCTCAGAAGTTTTAATTCCAGGATAAACTTCTTTTCGAATAATTTGACTAATCTTTTGAGCCAATCCCTTAGAAGCTCCTGCCCTTTTAGCACTCAGATAAACCTTAGTCAAAGAAAATGGCTCTCTTTCTCCTCTACAATTAATTACATAAAGAGATCCTCTCATATTTTATTTCTCAATTAATTTTTCGACTTTTTGGTTGGTTCTAATAATTCTTTTGCCCCGAAGCAGACTAAACTCGCTACGGGGTAAACTTTTTTGCGTGCCAGGCGGGATTGAATCATTATCCACAACCTGCTCTTGACACTGTGTCTTGCTCTTTGCTATATTGAAATATAGCAAGTAAATCCTCGTGCGTGGGCTTCCGGATGGTTGCTCGTAAATAGCGCACGGGGTTTTGCTTTTTTACGAGAATAGCGGACGCTCTTCCAGTATTTTATTTTTGATTATATTATAATAACTATCGTCTCCATATTCATATTTTCTGAAAATTGCCCAACTTACAGAATCAAGTGACTATAAAAAACTTTGAGGTCTTCTTTTTCTTAAAATCAAACCCTAAATCACCAGATTCATCTAAAAATATATAAGCCACAAATTCATTTCAATAATCCTCCTTTAAATACTTTGTCTAAAATTGATTGGTTGGGTTAAATTTCCCTCAACTTTAGCCTAAATTTTGATTATTTTTTAACTTTAAACATCTTTCCGTGTCCAGGAATAATATAATCTGCAACTTCCAAAACCTTCTTTCTGCTATTCATTAATTCCTCCTCGTTTTTTACATAAGGATCTTTATGTTCTATTAAACTTCCTTGATCGGTTTCCTGTTTCTGATCATCTTTCCACCAGAAAACATCGCCCACTATTGCGACCTTCCCGAAGTCATCAGTTTGAACCAAAACAGAGCAATGGAACATATCATGCCCAGGAGTCCTCATTATCTCTATATTAGTCCCTGGGATTTTACCACCATGTGATTCTATTTTCCCATCCCAAGAATACATTTCCCCATTATCCAAAACCATAGCATTTTCAAAAATCCCCGCTAAAAGCGAGTGGTCTAAATGATAATGGGTCAGAATTACATAATTGATTTTACTTGGAGATAAATTTTCCCCTCTTAAAACTCCTAATAATAATTTTCTATCCATCCCAGGATCAACAATTATATTTAAATCTCCGTCTCGAATTAGAGTAGTTGTTGATGACGCAAATTCAACACCATTTTCTTCTTTTGCATACCCTTGAATCAAAACTTTAACTTCTGCCATATTTATAAATTATATTATTTCTCAATTAATTCTTCGACTTTTTGTTAAAAATTATTTTTACTCAACACCGGGCGTTGAGTAATTTTATCTCAACTTCGGGCCTAAATTTTGATTATTTTATATAAGCGATGGTGATAAAAATTGTTCTATTTCTTCCGGTCGCAATAATCTAACATCGTCGGCAACACTTGAAAGACCATACGATTGGCCTTTAGGAATCCCTACATATTGAACTTTTTTACCAAAAGCCCGAACTTCTTCAACTGCCGCCACTAAATCCGTATCAGAACTCACCAAATAAGCAATATCATATTTATCCGTTCTGGCAAACCTGATCATTTCCACTGCCAAACGGACATCGACACCCTTCTCATGGTGGGTCCTGTCAGGATGGCGAATAACATGACCTAAGGTAATAATAATATTCTGCTGTTGAAGTTTCCCAATAAGTTTTTGCTGATTCGAATATAACTGCTCGCTTTTGGGATTATTACGTTCGCGCTTAATCGCTCCGAGATAATACCTAATTTCTATTAGTTCATTTGGTTTAACTAACCATTCGGCAAATTTTCTAAAATCAAAATCAATCAAACTATATTTTCCACCCAACTTCGATGTCAAATCTTTTAATTTGAAATAAAAATTACCGCCATCAATAAAGACGAATACTCTTTTCATAGAAATAAAAACCGCCGTCCCGGTAAACCGAGAGGGCGGTGGGATTAACTATTATAATTATAGCAAGACAAGTAACCCTGTCAAGCCCTTTTAATTGTAATTTATTTAGGTTAAAATTTAGCAAATTTTTCATAATTTTATTTTTTACCCTGAGCCGCGTCGAATGGGTTCAACTTCGGCTTGCCCGCCGTAGCCTTCGGCGAAGGCGGGCCTAAATTTTGATTATTTATTTATTTATCTTCTATTCCTATAAATCTGAGTTCGTCTCCGTCATTTAAAACGTCATACTCATTGGGTTTCTTTCCATTTAATAAAAATCCTAATTTCCCTGGAGGAAATCTCCTCTGAATTTCTGGATAAGAAGAAAAAATAAAATATAAAAAATTGGCAAAGCTTAATCCTTCAGAAACCATTGACACTTCAGAACTTTTACCAGTAATTCCCTTTAAATTTTCATCATAAAAAATTCTAATTTTGATTGGTTTTGGGAACTCTTTCATAAATTATTTCATTAATTCTGCTTCAAATGTTTACCCTGTAGTGAATTTACCTGCCCCGTACTCAACGAAGTTGTAGTATCGGGGTTCTACTTCAGGGCTTTGTCTAAAATTAATTGGTAAATTCTATTTTGGCTTTATTAAAACAAATAATTCACCGCAATCTTTACACTCATAAATTGGTTGATTTGGTTCGGATATTGATTTTTCTGGAATATAATCTTCGGCTTCACCGACTCGATCTCCCCTATCAAATACATTTTTGCTTTTGCATTTAGGACACTCTTTTTTGTTTGTTCTTTCCATAATTTTATTTCTCAATTAATTTTTCGACTTTTTGCTTTGAATTTTCTTTAAAACATTATCAATATTATTTTGCAATAAAGTGTCATAAAAATCTTTAACATTTCGTCTAATGTGTTTATCTCCGAAGCTACACAATAAAATATTATTTAATGTTTTTTTTAGCTTTTTTATTCTTTGTTTTTCTCTAAATATCTTTTCGGTACTGCTTGTTATGTCCCCGACTATCCCTCTTAATACAGAATCAAATAATTGATCTTTTGTAACACCAAAGTATTTAGCTTGACTTTCTAAATTCTTTGTAAATTCTTTTATCTCTGTAATTTTTGGTACTTTATATCTTGCGAAAATTCTTTTACGACTCATAAATATAACTCTTCCCAATTATTAAAATCACTTTTTAGTTTTCTTGATGTTTTATCAAAATAAATCCATCTTCCACGATAATTTCTTTGATCAGTATTAGTAACAATTCCACCCAAAAGCTTTTTGGTTTTTTTGTTTTCGCTTCGAATATATTTATATAAACCATCAATTTTCGGTCCAGCAACCTTTTGGGTCAATCCGGCCTTTGTATCGAATAAGCCGATTTTTCCATCCTTTAACTTAACGATAAAATCAACATAAAAAGGCTTTTCCTCTCTGTTATCGTATGGTACAGCGAAAAATACTGCGTCTCGGTCTCCATTTTTAAACCACCAATCCACTTTTGTAGAATTCTCTAAAAATTCTATAAATGCTTTTTCTGTCTTCCATCTTGCATCACTGAAAAATGGATACATAATAGATTTCTTTTTATCTTCTTTGATATACTCACTATTAAATCGTAAAATCTCAGGGATATTCCAATTTTTAATCGATAATAATTCCCTCTCTATTTTAGAAACCTCTTGAATATAGTTTTCTTTTGCTTCCTCAATTGCTTCTATAAAATAACGCTCATTTTTGACACTCAATATAATCTTTATAATTTCTTCTTGTTTCTTTGCGTAATCCATTCCAAAAACTGACTGAAAAAACCTATAAATTGCTTCCTTGACTCGGCCTACTGATCTATCTTCAGGATAAAAAGGAGATAGATTCTTTCTTACAAAGAAATCAAATAATTTTTGAAATTCATAACCTGCTGGTTTGAATTTCGCCGCCTTTCCTCTCGTCAATCCTGCCATAGCACGATCAATTTCTTCCATTCTCCAGTTGGAAATAATCTCTTCATCTATTTTTGGGGCCCATAAATCTATTTTCTTTTTTAAATTTCTCTTTTTTGCTGTGTCCAAGAATATCTTAATAAATAAAGAAGATAATCTTGTTTTTTCTCGATGTCTCTTGGAATAATAAGAAATCAAATTTATCGGTTGATAATCTTTTCTACGTTTGCTTTCATAAATTGTAATATAATCTTTAGCAATGTCTTCTTTTATCTCAATATTATTTAAATTAGTGTAAACATAAGCTAAATTTAATGCTGGATGCCTTTGATAATGGCCCTTATCCGGTTCTGGCATTCTCATAATTCTCCCAACAGTTTGAATTGAAAATATTGGACTGTGCCATTCTCTAAACAAAACCAAAATCTGGGCTCGGGGACAGTCCCATCCCAAAGCAATCGCCTGTTTGAAAATCAAAACCTCAACTTCGCTGTCCTGTTTTTCAACATTTTCTTTATTGATATGCTCGCCGGATAGCCAAATTGCTAATTTCCCATTTTCAGTGCTTACTTTATATTTATCTTTTAAAATCCTAATTATTTTTTCTTTCATTGTATCTTCTAAACTTCCTATCCGATCCGGTAATTGAATTAAAATTAAAGGATTAATATCTGCCTTTTCTTTTTTGTATGCTTTTAAAAGTTCTTCTCTCTTTTTTAATGCCTCTTTAATAACCATCTCCTCGCTTCCTTCACCTAATTCTGTTTTTATTTTTCCCTTATCTAATTTATTTTTAAAATCTTCATTTAAAACCACGGCTTTTTTAATCATTCCTTCGGCTTTAACATCTTCAATATAGACATTTACAGTCTCGTCGCCCTCCAAAACTGGGGTAGCCGAAACTTCAATTGTTAAATCAGCACCTATATCTCTTCTCAATCTATTCGCCGCCGGGGCATCAGCGCTGAAATGACTTTCATCAATAATCAAAATAATTTTTCTATTTTCTTCTCTGGTATTTTCAAGCACCTTTGACAAATTTAAATCCTGCTCATTTTCCCGAATATAAATATTATCTGCCTTATTTATACTTTCCCAATTAAAAAATAAAATTTCGTTTTCATCTATTTTTCTATCTCCTAAATCTTCGAAAAATGAGCATTTTAAAACCCGAGTATTTTTAAAATAATTCTCTAATTTATTTCTACTTTGTTCGTGTAAATGTCTTGGAGCCGTCCAAATAAAAGCCAGGGGCTGTCTAAATTCCGGGTCCTTCACCAATTGCTTCAAAAACTCCGCCACCATCACGGTCTTACCCGATCCTGTTGGTGCCTTAAAGACCAATTTCTTACCACCTCCCAAATTCAAAAGCCTTTTTGCTTTCTCTAATAATTCCTTTATTGCATTTTCTTGATAAATTTTTAGTTGCATATGGTGTTTATGATAAAAAAGAGTTTATTTTTTCTTTTATATCAGGTGGTACATCTTTTATATCTACTTCTTCAATAAATTTAAATGCATGAAATGGAGATATAAAATGGTCGTCTTCTCCCCTATTTTTAAAATATTTTGACCAATCTATGTTCTTTAAATTTTTGTGTTTTTTTAAAAAACTCTCCAATTTTGGATCTATAGGGAATGAAGCCCCCGTATTATTAGTTTGATTTACTACATTTTCTATTTTAGAATTTTCCTGATTATTAGTTTGTTGCTTATCGTAAATGACCAAATAGGGTATGCGAAATTCATTTAATATACAAAGAATTGGAGGAATTGAGCCCTTACCCCCACAAGCTACAATGCTTACTAATTTTTCTACTAATGCATCACGTTTTAATTTAGATATCGTAGCTTCAAAAAACGCTTTATCTTCTGACCCTTCAACAACTATAACCTTTTTTGCAAAGAAAATACGATTTACTTCTGGATTAAAACGGATTGACAAATCAAAGTCTTCTCTGTTCGGGTCATCTTTAAATATGGCCTCATATTTTTTATAAATATCCTCAGGACATTGAATTACTAAAGTCTTAGTATTATCTTTTATAAATCTTGCATGGTTTTTATAATCAGCAATTTTTATCAAATAAGAAGAATGGGTGGTAAAGAAAACTTGGTCTGTATTACAAATTATTTCTAGAGCATTACGAAACAATAATTGCCTTTGAGGATCCATATACAATTCTGGTTCCTCTATAGCAAAAATTAAGGAGCGACTCATCCGACCGGCAATTAATCTAGTTCTGATTAACTCGGCATAAACTTGTAAAATAGCAAAAATAAGAGCGCGCTGCATGCCTTCTCCTTTAAATCTAGGAATGGTTTCTACTTCATCTGTTAAAGTTGTTTCATATGCTAGTTGCAGTACCTTTAGAAAATCTGGTTCTCCTATTTTTAATTGAAAGTCTCCTAAACCAAAAAGTTTTTTTATCTTTTCCGAAACACTTTTATTAAATTCACCAATATCTTCAATTGCACCAAGTTCTTTTAGCCCTGTTTTTACTTTTTGCACTGCGGTAGTCTCTTCAGTAATTTTTTCAATGATATCTGATATTAACTCTCCCAAATATCCTTCTTTTTTTAAAGTTAAATAATTACTCACATCATCAATAGCTGGAAGATAAAAAAATCTTGGTAAATAGCCCTCAGTAATATTACGAGCACCAAATGGATTTCCCCAACATAAATTACCAGTTACATGTTCGAAAATTTTCCCATATTCAGATTTATCTATTAGCTTTTTCTCGTCCTCTTTTTTTATTTTCTGTGCAAAGGAATATTCTATTCTTTTTTTGACCTTAGTTTTTGGAGAATATACAAGCATTTTTACTATAATACATTTTTTTGATTCTAGCCTATCATTATCCATCTCTAAAATGTTTTCTTTATGCAATTCTTCCTCATTATTGGTTAAGGAAACGAAACGAATAATAATCTCAATATTCTCGTCAGGGGTTTTAAATACTTCTTGGGGTGCTTTCTGTGTAGAATTTGAGAAGAATAAATCCAACGCAAGAAAAATATTTGTCTTACCAACATTATTTTGTCCAATAAATACGGTGCATTTTTCTAATTCAGAAACTGTTAAATAAACATTTTCAAGTGAACGAAAGTTGCTAATATTTAGTAAATCTATTCTCATAATTACAATTTTCTACCTAAAAATTCTCCTATACACTCTTAAAATTGCTCCGGGGATAGGAGAAAGTTTAATTTTTTGTTTAACATCAGTAAATTCTTCATCAAAAGTATCATCACCCAAGGAAAAAATATAAACACTAAATTTACCCTTAATGTTTTTTATTGCTTTTTTAAATTCCGGAATAGCTAACTGGTCCCAAATAATGCCGGTGTAATGGTTAGAATTTTTGAAAATCTTAAATCTTTCATTATCCATAACTCTTTCAAAAGTTCCTTCTTTAATGCAAAGCATTTCTGTTGCCTGATGAGTAAGTTTAATTTTATTTTTATCGCTTGGCTCGGCATCGACAAAATCAGTTTTGAAATATTTTAGATTGCCGCCTAAACCTTCAACCCTTTCATCTTTTAAATTTTTATATCCCTCAACAACTTTTTTAATTCGGGGATAACATACATCCGTACAAATATTATTTTCATTATTAGTACAAAGAATAAATTGCCGATTACCACCGTCTTCTTTATTAAGTTCTAATACTGCTTGCCCCGTAGTTCCTGTTCCAGCCATAAAATCCAGCACAATAGCATTTTTATTTCTGTGAAGATTTATTAAATACTTCATTAATCCCACTGGTTTTGGATAGTCAAAAATTCTTTTTTGAAAAATATTTTCTAATTCTTTATTGCCTTGCTCATTTGGAAAATTCAAAATAAAACTTTTAAACGGAATTTGCCTTTCTATCGGATTACCTTCATTGTCTACATACTGATATTGTTTAAAATATACACTCCATCCATTTTTGGTTTTTTTGAAAACAATAAATTGATTTTTTATACCCCACTTTAGTTTTTCTTCGCTCCAGCGCCAAGTCCAATTTTTCCTTCCTTTTGCTCCACCGGGCCAAATTAAAGTTCCATCTGGAACTTTTATGGGATAAACCAAACTTTCTGAATAATGAATACTTCCTCGGTCAAGTTTGTTTAATTTATATTTTCCTCTAATTTTTACAAATTCATCTTCTAGTCTATAATTGCCATTTTCGGCAGTATACACTTTATTGAGATCCAAAAAACCGAATTTTTTTGCGTAACAAACCACATAGTCGTGTTCAACTGATATATGTTTTGCATCAATTCTGGGCGCTACTCCACTTTTTCTCGGGAAAATAGTAACAAAATTATCTTCTCCAAACAAATCCGGATGGTCCATTAGCATTTTCAGTTGCGCCACTTCATTATCATCAATTGAAATAAAAATAACTCCTGTATCTTTTAATAAATTCTTTGCCAATCTTAATCTTTTCTCCACAAAAGAAAGCCATTTGGAGTGGCGGTAGCGGTCTTCGCGGTCCACATAGCGGTCGTTGAAAATAAAATCTTTATTGCCAGTATTATAAGGAGGATCAATATAAATAACATCAATTGATTTTGGATGTGTGTAATTCAAAACTGAAAGAGAATGATAATTATCTCCTTCAATCAGTAAATTAACCGGCTTATTTTTGTCAGTAATAATTTCTTTATTTTTTACCTCCTTCAAAATGGGTAATTCTTTTTTGCATTGCTCAACGACTTTTTCTTCTTTTTCTTCCCAGACGATTCCGTATTTCTTCCGTTTCTTTAACTTATCAATTTCCGCAACCAATTCCTCTTTGGACCAATTTTGATAACTTTTCTTTTTAGGCATAAATTTCAATCTTCTTTTAATGTCTTTTGGCTATGTTTTCTCCCAAAGGACTATTAATTAATTTTATTATTTCCTTAACAAATGCTTCCCATGACATGCTATCATTTGACCATAAAATTATCTGGTCAGTTCTATACTTCAATATTTTCAAAAATCTCTGCCAATTGAATCCGACTTTCTTCAAATCATTATTCCATTCATGCCAAAGATATTTAGGAAGTTGGTTTCCATACCAAACATTCAAAGAAGCCCAGTCAATCCCAGGATCTTTATATTTTTGGTGAAAAAATCTAATCTTTTCTTTTACTTCCCTTGGTTCTCTTGGAGTAGATAAATTTAAATTCATACATTTTTATCCCAAGTATATGCTATATGAAACGAAACTATATGTCAAGAAAAAACCGCTTTTTTTATAGCGGTTATTTTTCAATCTCTTTTTCTTTGAAAAATTGGTTTCGCACAATTGTTTAATATATTTCTAAATTTTGCTCTATAGTCTTTAATACACGTTTCCGATCTAATAATTCAGTAAGTTGTTTCGGTTCATAAATTTTAATTTGTTGTGAAAAACTTTTATCGCTTATTGTCATGATATTATAAACTT
>Ga0315280_10012004_pt1 | contig 10550 bp, 14 predicted proteins | sample YL17G06_40_MG_FD_203697 | JGI IMG/M metagenome (GOLD analysis project Ga0315280, IMG submission 203697) | Sediment microbial communities from Yellowstone Lake, YNP, Wyoming, USA - YL17G06_40 | ecosystem: Environmental > Aquatic > Freshwater > Lake > Sediment | place: USA: Wyoming | collected... | reverse complement strand
CAGCCTGCCGGGCGAATATCGAGTGATCCCCACGAATGCCTACGAGATGTACTTCCCAGAGGTGTTTGGGCGTAGTGATGGCACACTGTTTAAGATCGCAGGGGAGTAAGGCTATGTAGAGGCTCCCAACAGTAGATAAGTACGGTCGGGGAGTCTAGGCTGCTAACCTGCACTCCCCGACAGTCATCTCCCTTAGCCTTTGGATCGCCAAGGGCGGGTGACCAGGGGTTCGGTCTCCCTCGAGTAGACAAGGCCCCCCGCATGGCTCGCTGAGGCGGCCGCTCCTGGGCTGGCACCGCGCGAATGGTCCACGGTCGTGATCCAGCGGGACCTTTTGGTTGACTATTCCCTTTCCGCAGGTTTAGATCGATCATCCGCCCTTCCACCATTTCCTTCGGCAGTGGAAGATGCTAAGGTAGAGCCCAACCCCGCAGATACCTCGTGCCTCGAATGCACACCCTTCTCACGAACAGCAGCCCTTGGCAGGCCTCAACTAGCCTCAGGAGGTCGCTCGGGCTCTCTATTTAGGGGGATTCCCCTTTCATGCAGAGCCCAGACATCCCTAAGACCTGAAGAAATGGTCACCGATTTCTCTAGGCGATGACGTCCGGTTCCACCCTGACACTGAGGTGGTCCGGATTGCCGGCTGCGAGTGGTGGCAAGATGTGCGACAACAGCTGCTCTGCGCTGAGCGAGTGGACTATACCGGTTGGACCAGTTTGTGTCCAGCCGTTCTTCTCTTTGCGGTAGCTCCATGTCCGGCCGTGTTTGGTCGTGATGTAGATCGTGCATTCAGTGTTCTTCACGTCTCCTCCTTCGCGGCGAGGGCGGCAACCAGTCGATCCCGGATAGCATCCAACGCCGCGTCTCCAGCATCCAGGTCTGCCAAGACCGTGATGGCTTCCTTTGCCGCGGGCACCAACGCCTCCAGCCGCTTGCGGTCGGCGGCCAACGTATTCTCCAGTGCGGCGACTTTTGCCAGCGCGGCCTCAAGTTCCTCGCGGTATTCGCTCATTTCTCCTCCTCTTAAAGAGCAGGTCGAGAGTGTATACCAGGCCTTTCTACCTTAGACGCCGAGAGGCATTGCAAGACTCACTGCCCATCACTCGCGAACCCACAGAAGAGAGTACTTCATAGTCAAACATTCACCATTTTTGGATGATTAATGCGAAGGCTAGGAATGCTAAGTAAGCAGCCATGGCAGTGGGGATCAGCTTCTGATAGATGGTGTGCAGCCGGGCTTTATAGTACTCAAGTGTGAGAATCAGGCAGAAGTGTACCGTGACCTCTTCCTAGCCGAGGGCCTGTAACAGCGGGGATCGTCCTGAGCTGGATCGGCGTCGTACTGTCGGCAATTGTGGTGCGGTACTTGAACTTGACGCACTGACGCGACGATAACGCTCAGCGCGTCTCCTCTACCCCGCTCACTGCCTGTTCCAACTGTCGCTGGTACAACTGACTGTACAGCCCGCCCCGGGCCAGCAACTCCCGGTGGTCGCCCACCTCGCGGATGCGCCCTTCCTCTAGCGCGATAATCTTGTCGGCGTTGCGGATCGTGCTCAGCCGGTGGGCAATGACCAGCGACGTGCGCCCCTTCATCACCTCCTCCAGCGCCTGCTGGATTAGGTACTCCGCTTCGGCGTCCACCGACGAGGTAGCCTCGTCCAAGATCAGGATGCGGGGGTCGGCCAGGATGGCGCGCGCCAGCGCCAGCCGCTGCTTCTGCCCGCCGCTCAGTTTCACCCCGCGCTCGCCGATCTCCGTGTCGTAACCTTGGGGCAGTTGCTCGATGAACTCGTGGGCGTAGGCAGCCCTGGCAGCGGCGACCATCTCCTCCTCGCTGGCGTCGGGTTTGCCGTACAGCAAGTTCTCGCGCACGGTGGTGTTGAATAGGAAGGTATCTTGCAGCACCACGGCCACGTGCCGGCGCAGCGAGCGGATCTGCACGCTCCGCAGGTCATGACCGTCCACTAGGATGCGCCCGTGGACAGGGTCGTAGAAGCGGCATAACAGGTTGGCAATGCTGGTTTTGCCCGCCCCGCTGGGGCCAACCAGCGCCACAACCTCGCCGGGGGCCACGCGGAACTCGACGTCATGCAGCACTTCATTACCGTCGCCGTACTCGAAGTGAACGTCGTCGAACACCACGTCCCCCTCGATCTTCTCCAGCGTGACCGCGTCCGGCGCGTCCTGGATCTCTGGTCGTTCGTCCAAGAGTTCGAAGATCCGCTCACCGGCGGCGATGGCTTGCTGGAAAGTATTGTCCACCTCCGTCAGCCGCCGGATGGGGTCGTAGAAGGAAATGACGTAGGATAGGAAAGCCACCAGCGTTCCCAATGACAGTTGCCCGTTGACAACCATCCGCGCGCCAATGCCTAGCACCAGCACGCCTCCCATAGCGGCCACGAAGGACAGTGCGGGGAAGAAAGTTGACCAAGTCCGAATGGCCCGCACTGACTCCCGGTAGTAGTGCTCGCTGGTATTGCGGAAGCGTCCCAGTTCTGCCTCCTCCTGCCCGAAGGCGTGGATGACACGGATGCCGGCCAGGTTATCTTCCAGTTTGGCGTTGATGTCACCCAGCCGGTCGCGCACGCTGCGGTAGATGGGTCGCACGTGCTGGTTGAAGCGGCGCAGGCCGAGAGCGATGACCGGCAGCGCGATCAGCACGACCAGAGCCAGGCGCCAATCGAGCGCCAGGAGCACCGCCGACGCCCCCAGCAGGCGCAGCAGGTCCACAAGCGTCAGTGTAACACCGTGGGTTACGAACTGCTCCAGCGCGTTGACGTCGTTGGTCACCCGCGACATCAGTTCGCCGGTGGAGGTGCTCTCGAAGAACGACAGGGACAGCCGCTGCAGGTAAGCGTAGATGTGCACGCGCAGGTCAAAGATGAAGCGTGCGCCCAGCACGTGGCGGATGTACTGGTCGCCGACCTCCGTCAGGAGCAGTAGAGAATAGACGCCGACCAGCCCGATGATCATCGCGCCGAGACGGGAAAGGTCGCGCGCGCCGATGACTTGATCGACGATGTCCCGTTGCACGAGAGGTGGGAGCAGACTCAGTCCGGTCTGAAGGAGCAGCAGGATGCCCGCAGCGACCAACGGCTTCCAGTACGGGCGCACGTAGCCGAAGAGACGTTTCAGTACGCGCACAGGGATTTTGCCTCCGTTTTCAAATCATAAAAAGTATAACACGATGCGGGCACTTTGGCAACTGCCCCTCACCTGCCCCCAACCCTCTCCCTCTCCCAACTTTGGGAGAAGGAGGGGGATGAGGAAGTGGGTGATGAGGTCTGCCAACTCCCCGCAAAAGCGGTATAGTCGGGGCCAATAGGACCCGCTTGTTTGTCAGGAGGAGCGATGAGGAAGCCAACAGGTTGATGGAGGACTCAACCGGTCTCTTGTTGTACCGTGGCTACCGTCCTTGCTGCGCTGGCCTGTAATGGCCCCCACCCGCGGACCGGGTTACGATGATGGAGAGAACCACGAATTCCTAAGAGAGAAGGGGATAGCCTCGGCCATCCATCTGAACAGTTATCGGACAGGGAAGAAAGATAAGAACAAAGAGATATGGGTGAGATTGAAAGAGAGCCCCTCCTACCAAAGAGGGATACGAGAGAGGAGGAAGATAGAGAGGAAGTTTGGAGAGATGAAGAAGCATCATGGCTTTGGAAGGTGTCGGTATCTGGGGCTTTTGCGTTACGCCATACAGGGTTACCTCACCGCCATAGTGGTGAACCTGAAGAGGATAGTCAAACTTCTCACTGGGGTGGGGCTCAAGGGTCCCAAGAGCAGCTGCCTATCGGTGGCCTAACCCAGGGGGGAGCACGTCTGGAGGGGGAAAAGAGAGGAGAAGGGCAAGAAAAGGGGTAGCTAAAGGATAGAAAAGAGGCATAAAGAGAGCTCTGGAGGAGAAGATTCTCTTCCGGGAAGGGGGTGGAATAATCCACCCTATCGTTTTTCAACACTCTCCCTCATAGGAAATGCTCCGTAGCCGAGCGGGGAGTCCTTACCGAGAAAGGGACCTCGCTATTTGCATCCACACCTCCCCCTTTTGAGAGAGGATGGAAGGGGGTTCCACTGCTGTGATTCCCCCACACAAAGGTCGCGGCCATCGTGAAGGGGATGTTGCTTCCCGCAGAAGAGGAGTTACACCTAGAACTTACCTGCCCTATACTGGGAGGAAATGAGCGAACTGCCCCCTACCCGATCAGACCGATCTCCTCGCAAGCCAACGGCTCTTTCATACCAAGCCCCCTGGGGCACACTTATAGAGGTGGCTCTTTCTCCATCGCGGGCCACCTTTGTGCTAGAGCGCTCTTTGAAAGCAACAAAAGGCGGCCCTGATCTTGTCCTAAGATTTGTTCACTGCTATACTGGGGAAAAAATCGAAAGGACCTCCCATGGGCTTCTTTGGAAAGAAGAAAACTCCCCCCGACCAGGATGCCATCTGGCTCTATGTAAAATGTGATAAGTGCGGGGAGAAACTCCGTATCCGAGTGGACCGGCGCTATGACCTCGAGCCCGAACCCGAAGGGGGGTACTTCCTGAGGAAAGAGATGATGGATGGCCGATGCTTCCAACTTATGTACGGCGAAATCCACTTCGACCGAGACTACAAAATCCTTTCCCAGGAGTTGTCCGGCGGCCATTTTATCACCAAAGAGGAGTTCGAAGTGCAAGAATAGGCGCTGAACGCTCTAGAAGTCGTGCTCTTTTTGCTAGGGATTTGCCTCGTTCCTAGACTCACGGGCGTAATGGGCTTCGCGCCATAACCAAAGGAGCAAAAGATGAGGAGTCTAACCATCGGTGGACTGACCCTAGCCAATCTGGCTTTCACCGTGGTCAGCAACAGTGGCCTTAAGTTGTCGGCTGCCAGTCCAAGGTGGCAAGGTTTTCTTTGGTGGCAGATCGTGGGCAACCTTTCCGGCTTATTAGGCGTATTGGCCTTCACCTTCCTTTTGCGCTTCATCTCCCTCCACCTGGCTTTCACCCTCACCGCCGGCCTGGGCTTCCTTTGCGTGCAGATCATCGCCGCCCGGTTTATGTTCCAAGAAACTATCTCCATGGTCCAGTGGCTAGGGACGGTCATCACCGCGGCAGGGATTATCATCATCTCCTGGGGGAAATAGGAGCCTACATTGGCCAGACTGAGCGCCATCGCCAGGTCAGTGATCAGTCGATTCGACTACTTCCTGCGCCGCTTATACGGTATCCATGAGTTTACGCCAGAAGACGACTGCATCGTCAGGATCGCCTTCCGCAAGAGCGCCAGGGAGTTGACCCTCTCCGACGGGACGAAGATCCTCAAAGGGGAAACGATAGGCGAACTCCACTTCTGGAATGAGCGCATCCCTCCCATGCCCAAAGATGGACCCGACTTAGCCTGGGGGTTACAATTCCACCGCTTAATGAGAAGATCCCTCATCGATCTGGCTAGATACATCGAGAGCGCACCGGAATGGGAGGAGGTAAGGGCCTTTAAGGGGGAGACGGCGGTCGACAGCCCGGAAGGGGTTAAACAAGCGACCGAACTGATCGGACGACTGGGCTTTGACCTCTTGCCTTTAGGTCGCTCCATCAGTCGCCTAAAGCCCTTCTTGGAGTTCTGGGAAAATATCTACCTCTGGGGCCTCATCTGGGCCTTCAACCCCGCTAGCCTCAAGGGGAAGAGGCTTGTTGACCTTCAAAGGTGTCAAATCTGGATCTCGCGCCGAAGGTTACTCGAAAGGTATAAATAAGCTGCCAACCCCATACCAACCGGGGGATGCCTCTAATGAAAGCCGCCGGCGCTTTGGGGCTGCAGGAGAAGGAGCCAAAAACCACTGAGGAGTGGGTTATCTCTTCGGAAAGATCCCGAAACAAGGGGTGGAGAACTCTCCACCCCTTCTCCTTGAAAGCCTTATCTACCTTTCTGCGTAGGCAGTTTGGGGATCAACCAGGAGAGGAAAGCGTCATCACTACGGGTCTGCATGAAGAGCTTGCCCGGCCCGGTCAAATCCACCACTAACCCCTCTCCACTGAAGAGGGTGGACTTAATCCCTCCCACCGCCTTCACCCTGAACCCCATCCCTTCGGAGAAAGCCACCAGATGGCCGGTGTCCACCGTGTAGACCTCCCCCGCCGCCAAACCCTTCTCGTGGATGGCCCCGTAACTACCGAGGATCAATTTGCCGGTACCTGAGGCCTTCAACATGATCAGACCTTCCCTAGCGAAAAAGGTCTGGGCCCCCGTCCACTTGGTATCGATCTCAATCCCCTCGGAAGAGGCGACATAGGAACCAGACTGAACTACCAAGGTCTCGTCTTTTAGGTCCAGCACCATCATGTCCCCAGGCAGGACCGGGGCCAGGGTGATCTCGCCGCCCTGAGCGGGGGCGCGATAGTCGTTGAGGAAGAAACTCTCGCCGCCCAGCATGGAGCGCTTGAGGGAAGCCAGTACGCCCCCGGCCATCTTGGTCTCCACGGTGACCCCAGGCGACATGGAGACCATAGCCCCCGCTTCCACGCGAATCGCCTCGTTAGGCCCCAACTTGACCACGGTCAAAGAGTAAGAGGGGCGATACAGGATTTCGGTTTGCATCTCTACCTCCTATTTTGACGTTTCAGGGCAATCATCGACACAGGCACATCATCCATACTTAATGGGACCACTCCTTATGGGCCTATCTCACACCCGGTATGTAGCCTCGGTATACACTTCTGGTCTCTTCCGTCGTGATAAAGGCTTCGTCGTCCACCCCAGTGACCGCTCTGGTAATAGAGGTGACATCCCTCCGCTTGGCCACCACCTCTAGGATACCTACACTACCCTCCTTTCCCTTTCCCATCATCTCCGTTACCCCATAACCCCCGCCTCTCAGAGAGGAGGCGATCTCTTTGGCTTTCTGCGGGGAGACGATATGCACCCGCACATAGCCCAGAGCCAACCGATCCTCGAGCACCATCCCCACCCAGGTTCCCACAGCGAAGCCCACACAGTAGGCTAAGACGTTGGGGATGTTGGTCAAATCTTGTATGACTTTCCCTATGGCCACCAGAAATAACAGCGTCTCGACGAACCCGATGACTGCGGCCAAGAATCGCTCCCCTCGCACCACAAAGAGCATCCTGACCGTATCCAGGGCGATGTTCACTACCCGCAGGGAAAAGATAACAAAGACCCAAACTATCGCTTCCATATAGCTTTACTTCCATCCAAAGATTGCTCGACCTCTCCCCATCCTCCTAAGGCTGCACCTCTCTCGAGATAGTCCGCTCCTAGAGGCCAAATTCACGGTGGATAATTAGGAGAAAAGGAGCCCTCGACAAGCAAAGTGGACCACGCTCTCTAGGAAAGGGCTCCACCCCTGACCATGGCCCAAGGCCAAAAGCAGCCTCTCCCCTCACCTCCGGCTATGGATGGCTATGAAACGAGCCAGGGAGCGGTCGTAGGTCCGCTCCACCTCTGGGGGGAAGAGACAACCCGGCAACTCGCCCATCTTCCAATGGTATTCTATGCAATCACAGCAGATACCCTTGCGGCTGCAAGGCTCGTAACTACAGGTGCACTTGGTCAAGTTCGTCTCTTTTTTGCACTCAGCCATCTCTCCTCCCCTCCTAGAGTTTCTGTGCTTTTATCTCCCAGTGAACGCCCATCACGGGTAGCCCCGACGATCGACTCACATACTCCCCTCTCCGCTCCTTGAGGCTCAGAATCTCGAACCCCTCTAGGAGAGTTTCCACCTCTTGCCGCATGAAGAAATGGTGGGTCATCCCAGTCTCAATCCCACTATCACAAATATAACTCCCCGGCTCTATCTCCTTTCCTTGGCCCTCTTTATAATCCCCTTTCCCGCTCAAGTTAGCGAAAAAGAACCCTCCCACCTTGAGCGCCCTTCTTATCTCCCCTACCGCCTTCTCTACATTCTCCAATATATTGTGGTGTAAGACATAGACGCTCAAGACAGCGTCAAAGAACTCGTCGGGAAAAGGTAGTTCGGTCATGTCGCATCGGCGAAGCGTCGCTTTCAGCCCCTCCTTCTCCAGCCGTTCCCGGGATATGGTCAACCCGGCTGCCGAGCGGTCGGTGCCATAGACCTCGAACCCCTCTTTGGCCAAGTAGACCAGATGCCTCCCTCCTCCACACCCTACATCCAAGATCCTTCTCATCCTCCGGGCTCGCATCTCCTCGGCCAAGGCGATCGCCAAATCGTCGGGTTCCCGATAATTAAACCATACCTCCTCGGCGGGGCTTAAATCTTCCCTGAACATCTCTTACGCCTCAAGATAATAGATGGCAGCCCTTCCCCGGCTGGGCTGCCTCTCATCCTTATCTCTTACTCCAGCATCTTCAGAAGTTCTTCATACTGCTGGTCAGTGATGGTGAAACCATGTTTGGGCTCCGGGAATAGCCCCTCTCGTACCTCCTCCGCGTAACGCTTGAGACCTTGCACTATCGTCTCCCCCACATCAGCATACTGTTTGGCGAACTTGGGGGTGAAGGCCGGATAGAGCCCAAACATATCGTGGAAGATCAAAAGTTGCCCATCGCAATCTGGCCCCGCTCCGATGCTGATGATCGGTATCTCCGCCCTCTCCGTCACCAACTTACTGACCTTGGAGGGGACGCACTCCAGGAGTATGGCGAAGGCGCCCGCCTCTTCCAAGACTTTGGCGTCATCGATGATCCTTTTGGCCATTAGGGCGTCCTTTCCTTGGACCTTGAACCCCCCCAACATGGACATACTCTGAGGGGTGAGTCCCAGGTGACCCATCACCGGGATTCCGGCCTTAACTATAGCCTCCACCCTATCGGCCATAGTTATCCCCCCCTCCAACTTGATGCCATCGCACCCGCCCTCGCTCATAAAACGACCGGCGTTCTGCACCGCGATCTCGATGGAGGGCTGATAGGACATATAGGGCATATCCCCCAGGACAAAGGCACTCTTGCAACCCCTGTTCACCGCTTGGCTGTGGGAGATCAACTCCGCCATAGTGGCCGGCAGAGTGGTGGAGTAGCCCAATACGGTCATAGCCATCGAGTCGCCCACCAAAACGACGTCGATGCCCGCTCTCTCGGCCCATACACCTGTAGGGTAATCGTATGCGGTGATCATAGTGATCTTCTGACCGCGTTTCTTCATCTCCAAGAGTTGGGGCAAAGTAACCTTGGTTCTCTCGCTCATCTATTTTAATCCTCCCTCTCTAAGGCTGACGAATCGCCACAGGCTTGCCTGAATTCATTGATCACCGGGGCCAGGCCAGACGAGCGGTTCCTCTCCTGCGGGGTAGACATCCACAATCTCCCAGTGCCGCGCTGGGTATCCTTCCATCCATCCCCAATATCCGCCAGGTACAAAAACATCGAATACATATTGTCTCGGTTCATCACCCCCGGACACTTCTACCCAGAGCCGCGCGAAACCAGCCCCTCGGGTATCGGTGATAACATGCGGTTCACAGCAGGTGCTCCACCACTCGATTTTCACCACCCGATGGCTCAACTCAGGCCCTAGTTCCTCAAGTTCCGTTGTTACTGAGTGGCGGCGCGCTTCGTACTCCGGTCCAAGTCGCTCGCTCGCAGGCCACAGCGCCAAGGCCTCATCCCGATCCTCTCGCGATACGAGGGCGAGATACGATGCCACTTTCGCCTGAGGCGTTTCGCCACTGATCTGCTCGACTATGCGATTCGCAGGTCCAAACACAACAGGTGCAAACATCGACCCTAATCTCAGGATGTCCAATAACCAGAAAGCCGTTGTTAGCCCTACCAAGATGAGTCCAAACCCTACGATCAGGCCGATCTTCCAACATCTCTCTCGTCGGCGAGTGCGCCAGAGGATAAAGCCTCCGACAAGCACCAGCAACAACCCCAGTAAAGGAACAACGTATGGTATTAGGTACCAGACCACTTTGGACATACCACAACCTCTCCAGCCAGTGGCCTCTCACTCCCAATAAACGAAGGAACTAATCACTGCTGATTTGCCCGCCCCTCACCTTCAAGGCTTGGGGATAGCCAAATCGGCGGGCCCCACGCCTGACATGGTGGCCTCAGGGAAGTTCTCCTGTATTATCTCGTGGATGATCTGAGCGTATTTCACCTTCTCCCGGCCCCAGTCGGCCAACATCTGGGGGCTCACCCAAGGCTTATATAGGGCCGCCCCCGTGGCGGCGCAGGCCGGGCCGGGCTCTATCTTGAAATAACAGGGAGCGCAGACCCTGGCCATATCTGGCGCCTCGTAGAAGCGCATATACCCGCCGAAGGACTCGGTGAGGATGATATGCAAATCTAACGGCATATCGACCGCCTGACGGATGGAGGCGAACTGGGGCAAAGTCAAATCGGCCACCGGGTTGAAGGTGCCCGCGCCCAACATCTCCAACACCTTGCCGCCCGCCGCACTGGCGTGACCGGCGTAGATGGAGACCTTGAAGATCACATCCTCCGGGATGTCGCCTCTCTTCCTCATCTCAGTGAGGAGCCAAAGAAGCCCCTCATCGATGACCAGAAAGCCCCGGAAGCCGAGCTCTATACACCGCATGATGTCGGTGATCACCTGGCGCAG
>Ga0315280_10012003_pt1 | contig 10550 bp, 19 predicted proteins | sample YL17G06_40_MG_FD_203697 | JGI IMG/M metagenome (GOLD analysis project Ga0315280, IMG submission 203697) | Sediment microbial communities from Yellowstone Lake, YNP, Wyoming, USA - YL17G06_40 | ecosystem: Environmental > Aquatic > Freshwater > Lake > Sediment | place: USA: Wyoming | collected... | reverse complement strand
TGACTGCGCACGGCCGACGCTGCGCTCGTGCTGGCTGGCGTGCGGCGATGACGTGCACGAGCGTCCCTCAGCATCGTGCAACGTCCCGCAGCGCCAGCGAGCACGCAGCGGAGGCCGCCCTTACGCCGTGTTATGTCAAGCTGTTGACCTTGTTCTATGCAGAACGTGATAGTTTCTTAAGGGTACTGTGGAGATCGCCATGGTGAGTGTGCCTTTGCCTGCGGCGTGGCTGAATGCAGAGTCCTGGGATGTGGTGCGCGAGTTCGTGCAATGGTTGCCGGCGACGTACGCGGAACGCAAGCAGGTGTTGATCTACTGGGCTGGCTGGGCTGGCGTGAAGCTCACGCGTGAGCACTATGAGGCTATCGCGCGACCAGGAGAGGAAGCGACCTATGCCGGAACGGCCTAAGTATCCGCACATGAGTGAGAACGAGTCCAGGATCTGGCACTCTTTCAAGGAATCTGGCAACCTCCCTGCTGGTCCGCTGTACTACGATGCTCGAGTTGGCAATCCGATACCGGCGGAGCCTGGTGCTGAGACGTGGGTATCGGTGGTGCGTAACGTCACCAGCCGCAAGCGGATAGATGCCATCGTGCATGCCAAGAACGGCTGGTGGCTGTTTGAGGTCAAGGTGCGGGCTGGCCTGGCTGCGGTTGGTCAGGCGATTGGCTACGAGCTGCTGTTCAGCGTGGCGATTGCAGGGACTGAGCCGGTGTTTGTCGTGATCGTCTGCGACTATGTTGCGCGAGACGTGAACGTGATCTGTGAGCACGAAGGCATCGGGCTGTACGTGAGCAAGTGGTATCCGACGCCATTGTGGGTGAAGCCGGCGCTGGCGGGGATCTTTCCGTGAGACAGAACAAAATATTTTAATCTTCCTTACCCTTTCCCGAGGCTCAACGGTGCACGCTCCGTTGGGCCTTTTGCTTTGTTCTTGAGTTAATGAACCTTAAGATTTTACATTCCCCTGTGCATGTAGACATAATGGCTTGACATTAGGACGAAAACGGTGTATGATTGTGGTGCGTGCGAGAGATATGCAGGTGAGGATGAAGGGAGGTGATGATGATGCCTGAGAAGGCGTGGAAGGTGGACGAACGTAAGGTGGCACGTTGGCTCGGCGGGCAACGTGTGGGGCTGTCTGGTGGACGTGGTGCGTTCTCACGCGCTGACGTCCTGGCCGATGGCTGGTTCGTGGAAGTCAAGCGTCGTGCCGTGAGTCCTGTCGCTAAGTGGTACGGTGAGGCGCACGTGAAGGCGAAGCAGGAAGGTAAGAGGCCGGTGCTCGTTCTGCATCTGGCACGTTCTGACAGCTGGCTGGTCGTGGTGGACCTGGACTCGTTCTGTGCGCTTGCGGGCGTTGGCGCTCGTGGTCCTCGTATTGGTGGGGGCGAAGCTGGGGCGCAGCGTGGGGTACCGTGAGGGATCTTGAGTGGCCGTCGTGATCTTCGTGGTGAAATCTTTCGCGAGATCTACGTAAGTATCTGACCGGCTTTTTAACAATTTGAGTTCGTGTCTCGCCTGGTGGTGTCATGTTCTGCGTAGAACAAGGGAGGTAAGCAGGTGCGGCGTGTTCTGGAGATCATGCTGATCACGGGCGTGCGGCGTCCCGAGGTATTGGTGCTGCGTGACTGGTCGTTTAGCGTGTGTGAGTGGCGTGAGTATTACAGTGTGTACCACGTGACGGAGTCGAGCTGGGCACGGCTGTTGCGTGTGCTGTCGCGTTACCGGCGGGGTGAGGCGATCGTGATGTCGCGTGTGCGGATTGAGGAGACGGTGCCTTGGCGGCCTGGGCTGGTTACGGTGGTGCGGTTCTGAGGCCCCGTGCAATGTTGGAGGTGAGGAACGGTGGGGGATGCTGAGGCAGGCGTGGAAAGGTGGCTCAGTCCGGTCTGGGAGATCGTTGAGTCGCCTAAGATGGCAGAGCCGGGGGCCGCGAGTCTGGAGAGGTACGGTCGTCTGGTTATGTCGTTTGCGGTGTTCGGCATGTGTTGTGACAGCCGGCGGTGTGACAAGGCCATGCTTGAGGTGGTGGGCTGGCTGCTGATGAAGTACTATGCTCGGTACGGTGCGGAGTGGGGAGGTTGAACATGGGCGTTTCCTGGGGAGACGACGGTCCGAACGATGTCCTGGGCGGCCGTTGGGGCGCCGTGGTGACAGTCGCTGCGGTCGTGGCGTTCCTGGTGCTGATCTACGGCCGGGCGCATGGCTGGTGGTAGGGAGGTGCGAGAATGGGTGACCGGGTTGTTTGTGCATCTGACCACGTGACGCTGTGTCAGGATGGCCGCGTGGCGATAGAACGTGGTGGTCGGTGGCGTTGGTACGGTCCGGGGAGTGAAGCTAGTCGGCGGCGGCTGTGCGCTGTGCTCATGGATGGCGTTGCACGTGGGGACCTTGCGGCGTACCTGTGTGAGAATCAGAGCGGCCCGGGCTTCCTGGTGGCCTTCTGGTGGCGGCTGGTGGTGAGGTGAATCATGGACCTGCAGGTCGTGGACGGTGGCAACCTCGGTGCGTACAAGGTGGTGGACGTGACCTCGGGGGATGTCGTGTACCGGTGCGTGCGGTGGGATGATGCGGTGCTGTTCGCGCTTGGCTGTCTGTCAGCCAAGGCGGCAGACTGGGTGGAACGCAAGCGGGTGGAGGCGCCGAAGGTGTCTGGGCGCCTGATCGGTGCGGCGCACCTGTACGTTCTTGGGCGGGTGTACCTGTTGAAGGGAGGTGAGGACTTCGCGGTGATGTCGGAGTTTCAGGATGGGGTTGTGTACAACGTGTGGTGGCCTGGTGACGGTGCTGTCCCGCGCTGCACGTGTGAGGACTACCAGCGCAGCGTGGGGCTGTACGGTGACGATGCGATCACGCTGCACGGTCGTGTGGTGTGCAAGCACATCCTGGCGTGTGCGTTGGAGATCCTGTTCCCTAGAAAAAAGGAGGTAATATCTGATGGCGTGGCTAGTGATCGAGCCGAACACGCGTGTGACGCTGAAGCTGGTTGAGGGGGTGGTGCATGAGCATCATACGCACTGGGTGGACCGGAGCAGCAAGGAGTGTACGGGTCCTGGCTGTGTGTACTGCAATGCTGGCAGCAAGGTGCGGACCCGGTACGGTCTGAGTGTGCAGAAGGGGACGGAGCAGTTCACGTGGGAGTTCCCGGGCAATGTGCTTGATCAGTTGGTGAACCTGCTGGGTGATGCTGATAAGCGTGAGGGAGCGACGGTGAGGGTGTTCCGTTCCGGGAGTGGTCTGGACACACGCTACGTGATCGAGGAGGCGGTGGCTGCGTCTGCTGCTCCTGCGCCTGTCCAGGAGCAGGCTGGTGGTGACGAGTGGGACGTGGCGGATGCGGTGTGGAGCGTCGTGGGGTCTGGTCAGTTCCTTGAGACGCTGGGCGATCTGATCGAGAAGCACGTCAAGAAGGCGATCGTGGGTGACGCGGACGTGATGAAGGCGATCGCCAGCGTGGTGGGTACTCACGTGGTGCTGGCCCTGGGTCCTGGCAAGCGTGGCGTTGCGGCGCCGGTGGTTGCGGAGCAAGCTGCGCCGGCTGCGCCTGTGGTGGCTGCCAGCTCGATGTCGGTTGAGGATGGAGCGGTGCCGTTGTGATCGTGCGTGTCTGTCCCTGGTGGCTGCCTGTCGCTGTGGAGCGGGGGCAGCCAGATTACTATGTGGAGGTGTGGTCTGATGGCGGTGAAGTCGTCGGTGGCCGGTTCTGTGCAGGACGTGGTGATGGTGCCGGTGAGTGAGATTGCCGACTGTCCCTCGCCGGTGCGCTTTGAGTATGCAGAACAGGACATCCTGGAACTTGCTGCGAGCATTGCGCAGGTGGGGTTGCTGCAGCCCATCCTGGTGCGCATCGGCAAGAAGGGGTATGAGGTGGTAGCTGGTCAGCGGCGCTTGCTGGCGTGTCGCAGGGCTGGCGTGAGTGAGATCCCGTGCATGGTGCGTGAGGAATCGGGCGGGGAGAGTGCGCTGCTGGCCATGACTGAGAACCTGGTGCGCAGGGACATGAACGTGGTCGAGGAGGCGGTCGCCTGTGCGAAGTGGATGCAGGAGACTGGTCAGAGTGCTGAGGTCCTGGCGGAGAGGCTTGGGCGTGACCGGTCGTATGTGAGCAAGCGGGTGGCTATCCTGGACATGGACGAAGGGACGCTGGGGGCGTTGGCGAACGGTGCGATCAGCCTGCACCATGCGCTCGAGCTGCGGCGTGTGGAGGACCCGAGTACCAGGGCCTACCTGCTGGACGCTGTGGTGAAGAACGGTGCGAGCGTGGCCGTGCTGAAGGGCTGGGTGGAGCAGTACACGCGGGAGGGGGAGTCGGCTCCAGGTGTAGATCTTGGTCGTGAGGAGAGGCCGACTGGGCCTGACGTGCCGTTGCCGCGTATTGGCTGCCGGTTCTGTGGGCGTGGCACGGACGAAGTGATGCTCAGTGCGGTGATGGTCTGCCGTGACTGTGACGCTGAGCTGCGGCGTGTCGCGGCCGGTGTTGAACAAAAAAACCGATCTTGACATAAGGTGTGTGAGGTTGTAAAATAGGCTTAGCTGGGGGTGGGCTACCCCTTGCTAAGCCTATTTCTCGTAAAGGGGGTATTGAAAGTGGACATCAAGGCAATTGCCAAGATCGCGGAGAAGTACGCTCGGGTGACGCCGCAACGTGCCACGGACTTCGTGGAGGGTGTGCAGACCACGCCGGTGGACTGGAGCAAGGTGACGCAGGCGGCTGGTGCTACGTATGCCGCCGGTGTGCAGGCGGCCATCACGGGCAGGCGGTTTGAGAAAGGCGTGGCTGCTGCCGGTACTGAACGCTGGCGGACCAAGAGCATTGACGTCGGCTCTGCTCGTTGGGGTCCTGGCGTGCAGGCTGGCGCCGGTGACTACGCGGCCAAGTTCGCTCCGTACGCGGACGTTCTCGGCAAGCTGGTGCTGCCCCCGCGTTTCCCGACCGGTGACCCGCGCAACTATGCACGCGTGCAGGCAATCGGTGAGGCGCTGTTCAAGAAGCGCACGAGCGGATAGTGTCCTGCTGGTGCGTGGTATGTTCTGCGCAGAAAACGTGAGGGGGTACCACTGTGGTGAGTGACAAGACTATGCAGTTAGTCCTCCAGGCTGCGGTGGCGCTGAGTCTGATTGCCCTGGCTGCGTTCTATGCTACCCAAGGGCAAGCGCCGCCGGAGTGGCTTGTTGCTGCGATCATGGCGGTTCTGGGTGCGCTGTTCGGCTTCCAGGCCGCCAACGGGTACGTGAATGCTCGCAAGAGGGGAGGTAAGTAAGCTATGTTCTGGCAACGTGAGGTGTTGCGTGATGCGGTGAGCATGACGTTCAATCAGACCTACGAGCTGGACCTGCCGAAGTCGGGCATCCTGGGGTCGTTGGGTCTGTACCTGAGTTCTACGCAGAACGGTGCGCCGTTCCTGACGGCCGTCAAGTGGCGCCTGATTGACTACATCAGCAAGGTGGAGATCGTGGGTGACGGCTCTGAGGTCATCAAGAGCTACGATGGCAGACAGGCGCTGGCGTGTGGCTTCTTCGACCAGGGCGTGGTGCCGCTCAGCATGTGGCGTCACTACTCGAACACGCCGCATCGTCAAGACCTAGTCATCAACTTCGGGCGCAAGCTGTTCGATGACGTGTTTGCGCTCGACCTGAGCAAGTTCGATCAGGTCAAGCTCAAGATCACGAACGACGCGACCAGCACGGAGTTCTCCACGGACATTGACGTGACTGTCCTTGCCTACTGGCTGCGGGAGGCTGGTGGTGCGCCCTTGGGCTACTTCCGCGAAGAGGAGTGGAAGACCTGGGCGCCGGCTGCTGCGGCTGTGGAGTACAGCGATCTGCCCACGGCGCTGGCGATCCGGCGCATCCTGCTGCGGGGCCGGCCGGCCGTTGACACCGCGGACGCGAAGAACAACAGTTCCATGACCAGGCTGCTCTCGGACATTGATTTCACGCTGCGGACTGGTCAGACCAGGGTGTACAAGGGGTCGGGTGAGGTCCTGGGCCACTTCTCGATCCCTGAGATGGGCGTCTATCCGGAGACGATGACGCACATTGACCGGACCGACGAATACGGGTATGAGGTGGGCATTGGCTACGTGACGAACGGTGTCAAGTCGCCTGGCACGTACACCGATGCGCCTGCGGCCTTCCCGAACACGGTTGGTGCTGCCGACGTTCAGGACTCGGCGCAGGAGATCAAGAATCGGACCGCTGACAGTCCGCTGGAGGCCATCTTCCGGGGCTTCGGCTTCATGCACAATGTGCCACTGTTCGTGGCGCAGAAGCCGGACCTGAGCGACATGCTGGATCCCGAGGCGCAGAAGGTGGTCAAGGTGGACATCACCTGCCAGAGTGGTACTACTGTGACGGGGACAAGCAGCAATGCCCAGAACGCTATCGTTCTGAGCAGGCTGGTTCCTGCGTGAGTTCTGTGCAGAACGTGATGGCTTTGTGAGGGGAGCGAAGTGTAGCGATGACCTTAGCGGGCATCGCTACCGGTGTTTGTGAGGGGGTGTGTGATGGCAGAGGGCAAGGGGTACTACAGGGGCACTGCTGACGCGCTGGTGCATCAGGGGGCGTGCCTGCTGTACAGCGTGGTCGTGCTGGTGAGCGTGACCGGTGGTGATGTGACGATCTACGACGGTCAGGATACTACGTCCGGGCGGAGGGTGGCGCGGGTGGAAGGGATAGCGGACGTGAACACGGTCGTTGACTTTCAGGGCGTTGTCCTGAGTCGTGGTCTGTACGTGGACGTGGGTAGCAGCGTGACTGAGTACACGGTGGTCTGGAAGCCGCTGGTTGCGGCCTGACGTGGGGGTGTGGGTGTGCTGTACTCGTACGATCTGGTGCTGCCCGCGAGCACGGCCAAGACCTCGCCGGTGACCCGTGACTGTGCGGTGGCGCCTGGCAGGCTGGAGCGGGTGATGGTGGTGTTCCCGCCTGGCTGCGCTAAGCTGGCGCATCTGAAGATCATGCACTGGAGCCAGCAACTGTATCCGAGCAACGAAGATGGCGATCTGGCAGGTGACGCCGAGGTGCTGGACTTCCCCGAGGATCTCGATCTGACGGAGAGGCCGTACATGATGCGGCTCGTTGGCTGGAACGAGGATGACACGTACGGGCACACTCTGGTGGTGCGGTTCAATGTCATCCGCGTGCCGAAGATACAGGGTATCCCGCGCTGGCTGTGGCGTGCCCTGCGCGGGGTGTAGGAGGGTGCGATGCCTGCGTGGACTGTCCTGATGGACTGGGCGAAGCAAGCTGGGAGCGAACGCTGCCCGTACGGTCTGGTGGTGTGCGTGAACTACGGCAACGGGGCTATGGTGCTGCGCTGCCGTCTGAAGGCGGGGCACAAGGAACGCCACCGGGCGGGCTGTGCCTACCCCACGAATGAGGGCGGCTATGTGCACGTGCGCACAGAGTGGTGGAGTGACCAGGAGCCGGTGTGCAAGGGGGAAGAGGGTGAGGTGTAGCTGATGTCTGGTGTCATCATCCCTGACGCTCGTGGTGGGCTGGTGTGGATACACGGCAGTGATGGCACGGCTACGCCTGTCAAGGTGTCTGTAGATGCGTCTGGTCACTTGCAGATTGACACGCTGACCTGGGCGCTGCGTGATGCCCTGGGGAACTACCAGCTCGGGTACTACGGGCAATACTCGGAGATCAAGAGCAACCTCAATCCTACCGCTGGCGATAAGTGGCTGGTGTTCACCACTGTGCCGGCCGGGTACGTGCAGGTCGTGAAGTGCATCTGGGGGCGTGATGACACAACGGCGAAGCGCATCAGCCTGGAAGTGGTGACTACTGCTGGGACGCATACGCTGAAGCATGAGCTTGAGGGAGCTGCGGGACAGGTGGTTACGTGGGATGGTGAGGTGGTCCTGGTGGCCGGTGACTGGGTGCAGGTGAAGTTCGTGAACGTGGTTGCGGGTGATGACCTGTACGCTGGCGTGCTTGGCTATCAGGTGAAGATCGCCTAGCCTGCCTGCAAGTCCTGGCAGGTTCTGTACAGAACAAGGGGCTTTAGATGGCACATGGCTATCCTGACTACGGGCTGGCTGCGGCGCTGTCAACGCTGTACTCTACGGTTGACTTCGGTGAGCTGGCGGTGCGGCTTGGCTCTCCGGTGCGGTATGAGCGCCTGGGTAATGTTGCCTTCTACGATGACTTCAGCGCAGGGATTGGCACGTGGTATCAGACTACGACGAACGGGGACGAAACGCTAGAGGTACGGTTCGGCAATGGCGTGTGGTCTGGGTACGCTTTGAGGATGCGGCCCGGACTGCTCGCAGACGGTCTGTGCTACGTGCTGCGCAGGTTCCCGCTGCGGGTTCTGTCCAAGACGGGGCTGGAGGTCTCGTGGTATGGGGGCGCAAGTCTCGGTCAGGCTATCGTGACCGTGGGGCTGCAGGTATTCCTTGACACGGAGTCTGTAGCGGTGTCATTCCGGTGGGATCACGGGACAGGCCGGCTGCTGTGGGGTGATGCCTCGGGGGTATACTGGGACCTGGCGGATGGCAGTCAGGTGACACACGCGTACCAGGCTGAGCATACCATGAAGTTTGTGCTCGACCCGTTCAATAAGGTGGTAAGCCGGCTGCTGATTGATAGTCTGAGCTACGGCGTGGGGTCGGTGGTTCCCCGGACCTGGGCCGTGGAACTGGCGGGGCGGGTGTACGTTAGCCTGACGTGTGAGATGGTGGGCGCAGGAGCCTTTGAGTATGACTGGGGCGGGGTCTGTGTGACCGTGAACGAGCCGTAAGACAGCTTGACATAACACCGGTGGGGGTCAACCCCTTACAAGGTGGTTGTTCTGTACAGAACATGGCTGTGACCCCCCGGGTGTTACCATTTTTTCAGGTTTGAGTCTCGATGGATAGTCCAGGCACAGCCAAGGGCGCTTTGGGCCTGGACTATCCATCGAGCCAGAGCACGAGGCGGGAGCCTCGTAACCCACGATGGCCCGAGTCGGCTTCTATGGATCGCGTAACCTTTCCCCTTCCTATGCTGGCATGATCGCTCAGGCGGTGGGCCTGTTCGCGGCCCATGGGCGGGAGATCGCCACAGGCTGCGCCGTGGGTGGTGATGCCTTCGCGCTGCAAGCTGCCCTGGCAACCGCGGGCCCTGCCAGAACGTTCGTGTACTGCGCCTTCGATGAGTTCGGACGCGGCGCGTGGGCAAGAAGCAACGTGGGCGGCGTGAGGGCCGCTGCCGCTGCTGGCGCGACCGTTTACTGGCTGGCCGGAGGCCCGCTGACACTCAGGCTGGTGACTCGCCTTGCACAACGATCACGTAAGATGGTCGCGAGTTTGAGCCCGGGCGGCAGGGATGCGCATAGCGGCATCGTGGGATGGGTGACGTCCCCTCCTCCTGGCTCGCCTGGCTCGTGGGGCACGGTGCGCTTCGCGGCTGCCTGCGGGCTGCGCGTGGTGGTGTTCAATGTGGGCTGGCCAGCATCTGCTGCGCCATCGCTCGGTGCTGGTAGGTGGATCACAGCAGGCACCGGCCTGTGGGCCGGTGCTCTGTTGTGGGTTCCTGTCTGGCTTCCTTCCCTTCCTCTCCTCTCCTCTCGCCTCTCTTAGAAAGGAGGAAGTAAGCTCAGCTTAACGCTAGTCTACCAGTTTTTTGCCGGTTTTTCAAGGTCTGAACCTTAAGCTTTTGAATGCTGTAACATACTCGTTGGTTTTTGTAATGTTCTGCATAGAACAAGCTCAAAAGCTTGACGGCGTCGTACTCCTCTCCGGTATCGCCCTTGGCGTGCGCTCCTCAGCACGCCCCCCGACGCTCCGCAGTCGGGGACACCTGCGCGTGGTTGTGCAGGCCGGTGTGGATGGTAGCCCGAGTCGTTGCTGACGCTGCTATCGGCGGAGCGTCCCTCAGCGACGCCGTCCTATCGTCGGGGGTGCTTGCGCCTGGTGTTGTCGCTCTGCTCATCGTTGTGCTGGCGTGGCGCAGGGTCACCTTGAAGTCGCCCGTCTTGGCCACCCGACCAGGGGTGTGCAAAAGTGGCCCTGCGCCACGCCTTAAGCCAGTGGCCTTACGGCCGCTCGTGCTCCTAGACGTGAGATGCCCTTAGCTCTGTGCCCTGGAAAACGTGAGATCAGGTGCTCTTGGCTGCTGCGCTCCTCTCTGCGTTTGCTGACGCTCTTATCAGTCTGCCGGAGAGAGCATACCAGGCCAGCAGCTTTGCATAACGGTGTTATGTAAAGCTGCATCTTTGGCCTGGGATGCGTGCCACGCAAGGACGCACTAGGCGCCTAGTGCTGTGCTTGCGTGGTCTCTCTGGCAGACACACCCTGCTGGAGGCGCCCTCATAGCGTCGCCATAGACGTGGTGATCTCCGGGTGCAGACCAAGAGAGGAGTGCGGAGAGAATGTGTCTCTCCGCTGCAAAGGTGGCGCAGTGGCGGGCGTGCGTCTTCTGCACCGCCCGTGACTGCGCACGGCCGACGCTGCGCTCGTGCTGGCTGGCGTGCGGCGATGACGTGCACGAGCGTCCCTCAGCATCGTGCAACGTCCCGCAGCGCCAGCGAGCACGCAGCGGAGGCCGCCCTTACGCC
>Ga0315280_10012001_pt1 | contig 10550 bp, 10 predicted proteins | sample YL17G06_40_MG_FD_203697 | JGI IMG/M metagenome (GOLD analysis project Ga0315280, IMG submission 203697) | Sediment microbial communities from Yellowstone Lake, YNP, Wyoming, USA - YL17G06_40 | ecosystem: Environmental > Aquatic > Freshwater > Lake > Sediment | place: USA: Wyoming | collected... | reverse complement strand
CACTTGTTCCACCTGTCTTCCCGAGCCTGAAAGGCAGGATCCCGCGAAAGACGATCTTGGTGGCGGCACTTCTAATTTGGCTCGTAATTCCGCAATACGCCATGCTCAGTCAAGAGAATTCATCGGCGCAAGGCCCTCTGCCCAAGAGGACGTACATCATGATGCCGGAATATCGTACAGGGCTGGCTTTGAAGGACATATACAAAGTGGGTCGGATCATTTCGGACTCGGCCATAGTCATGTACTATTCCAGTTTGCGACCCGATCTCTTCATGAGCTCTAGGGAGATAGACTGGTACCGCTCAAGTCATGATAATTCTCGGTTGGTTAGTTGGCTCAAGGCCAGCAATGTCCAACTGATCGTTTGGGAGAAATCGAATTCCTCGGAACTCTGGCAGATCTTTCCCGATCTGAGCGACGAATCGGCTCACCAGTTGGGAGCTATCCGCCTTGTTCCAGTCTACGAGGATACGCTTGCAAAACGCCATTTGATCGAACAGCAGGGCGGCACAACTCTCTGGGAACACCTCTATCCAGGAGCTCCGGATCTGATAATTTACCAAATCCAATTCAATCAGTAGACACAAAGTTTGGTTGAATATGGCTTAAGACCCGCAAAGAGTAATTTCGTGCAAATTGCTTTTGAAACGCTTAATTACAGTCTGCCGGGCTAGTTTGAGAGAAAACTCATGAAAGGCCTCCGGAAGCCGAAATTACCGAGCATTGCAGAGATGCGTGCCAATCTCCCGCAATTGCTCTATCCACGCAACCTGATTGCTATCGTCCTCTTATTCCCAATTGCCTTGCTCATTATAGGGGACCCTCAATCATTCACGCTTAACTGGGGTTGGGAAGGGCAGGTCGGCCGCGGAAGTTTCCTGTTCTTGGCGTTCATCGTGCTTTGGGAGTGGTTCGACTCGAGGAAGAGTCTACCGGAGAAGTCTACGAAGAACCGACTTGTACTTTCACTCGTGATCTTCGCGGCCGTCGTTGCGTATTATGCCGCGAGGGTCCTGTCACCTCAACTCAAAGTGGACCTGTACAACTTCGGCTATAGTGTTGGAACTGGAAAGGGAACCGACAGCTTTCCGCTAGCCATCGACTACATCGCGTACATAGTACTGGCGTTTCTTGGAACACTAATCTTACTTGGACCTGGAGGATTCAAGGCCATCACAACACCGGTAGTGTACTCACTCGGAACAACAGCCCTCGTCCTTCTCGACGCGTTCTTCCCGTACGATTCTCTTGCTTTCATGCAAAACTGGGTAGGCGTAATATGGCAACTAGTTCTGTTGGTCTTAGCAGTGATTGGAGTTCGCATCGTCACATCAACCACCAAGTTGTATCCGCCCCCCGCAGTCTACCTTGTCCATAACAGTCTATATGTGAACGGAAGCAAGGGATTCATGACAATAATCATCTACTGGCCATCATCCGGCGTAGTTAGCATGCTGATCTTTTCCATAGTGATCGCGGTAATTGTAGTCAAGATGGATATTCCTGCGAAACGAAAGATCATCTACGCAGCTCTGGGCGCCTTGGGCACCTTCGTGGTCAACGTGATCCGAGTATCAATGATAGTTGCATATGTGATGTTCATCAGCCTCGATGTCAAGGCTTTTCATGATGTAATTGGAGAGATCCTGTTTCTCATTTGGATAGTAATCTATCTAGCTCTGATCATTCATCACGAGGCCAAATACCTCCCGCCGAAGATAACTCCCCTTGTCTCCACTCCAGCCACGCACTAGCTGACCTCTATGTTTGGATTCGAGGAGCATGCGTTCATTAGGTCGCTCCTAGAGTCTGAGGGATGACTGCACCATTACCCAGTGAGGTGGCAAGTCTTTGACTCCGATTAGACAAATTAGGGAGTTGTTGCCACTCATCGTCGTCCTGGGATTAACCGTCGTCCTCCGCTTGTTCTACCTAAGCTCATTGCCCATCGACCGGCTCGAGGAAAGTTACGGGCGATGGTTGGTCGATGTCCTCACCATTCGCAATTCATGGAGTTACATAGGACCAGCGCTTCCACTAGACCCCGCGGTTGAATGGCTACCGTTATTCCAGTACATCTCGATGCTTGTGATGTACATCTCCGGGGATTTTCGAATCGACGCACTTAGATTGACGAACCTGATCTTGTCCTTGGGTACAGCTACGATTCTCTATCTCACTCTCTGGCGGGTGTTCAAGAGTCGCTGGCAAGCCACGATTGCGGTTCTTTTTCTAGCCTTTCAACCTTGGAACATTGATTATTCTGTAACTGCCTCTGATCGAATCCTTCTCAGTTTGCAGATACTGGCTTTGACTTATGCCATGTTTTCGGGCAGAATCAAGCTGTTCTCCGGAATAGCCATCCTGACAGCTTTGACAGCCTATGAAGGATGGTTCATCGTTTCGCTCGAGATAGCGCTTGGTTTGTGGAACAGGAAGTGGAGCTCAAAACAAGCCTTGATACCAACTTTAGCTCTGGTCTGCACGATTGGCACGTGGTTGCTTTGGAACATAGAAAGAACCGGCCAACCCTTCACCTTTGTACTTGGATACTTGGGTTTGATAAACTACCATTTTGAACTCAACCCGGAGTTTCTCTCCTTCTACCTGGTTTTGGCCACCGCCATGACCACAGGAATATTTCTGATCGGACTAACTGCAACGCTGATCCGCAAGACCAATGCCCCGAGAACGCTACTACGCACACTAGCCTTCCTGATTGTGGGTTATGTCGGCTTCTATTCCGTTGCTCATCTCGTTGGGTTCGAGACTGGAGACCTAACAGGAAGAATTGTGCCGATTCTGCCACTAATCGCAGCTTCTGCATCATTCGTGTTTCCCGACATTCGCTTTAAACGACGAAAGCAGATAGCAATAGGACTGATCCTACTGGTAATGCTCATCGTTCCATACTACGCGCAAATCTCAATCGGTCCCAAGAAAGCATACGTGATCTCGCCGGACCAACGTGTTGGCGTAAAGCTCCGAGAGATCTATGAATCGGGAAAGATTGTCAGCGATATGCCGGCCGTCATCTACTTTTCAGGACTTGACCCAAGCTTCTTCATCACTTCCCCCAATATACCTTGGCGGACTGGAAACTACAGTGCTGACGGATTGAAGCGATGGCTACAAGCAAATCAAGTGAGGTACCTAGTTTGGCAGAACTCTACAGGTTCACCGATCTCTGAAATCTTTCCGTTCCTCGGCGAACCGAAGAACTACTATCCGGACTCATATTGGATTGGCCAGGTAAACTTCCATCTGGTCTACGAAGATTCGTTGTTTGCAGGTAATTGGGAGCATGCTCCCACATATGATGGCCCGCCGTCAATCTACCTGTATCAGATCAACATCTAGTTTGGCAGGGCACCGTACTGAAGCCAGGTGTCACTCACTTGGATTTGGTATATGTAGAGGTCTGGGACACCGTAAGCATGTTCCCAGTGATTGGAAGCCGTGTCAGCGTAGACCAACTTGAAGAAGTAGGTGCTGTTCCCGGACCGCAGGTTTAGCTGGCTTCCTTGCGCGTAATCGAGCTGCCAACTTGCAGAATACGACACATTGGTCCAAACAAAGTAGATGATATTCCTGGCCCTCAAGTATCCGTATAACCATTTCAGGCTCGCACCATGCTCCAGGTACTGGTCGTAGATCGTTGACGTAGACAGGAAATTCTCCGGCTTGGGGTTTGGATAAGAATAGCCTATGACCGTTGGGAGGTCACATGCAACGAGGCCTTCCGTGTATTCGTTCCGCAGCCACAGGCCGGCGCGGATTTGGGGGTTGTTCACGTAGGCCATTTTGGGGAACACCCAGATCTGTGAGACCAAAGGAACAGTTATCAAGAGAAGAAGTGCGATGCAGTAGATGATTCTGTTTCTATTTCTGACTAGAGATTGAGGGAGTAGAGGTATTGCTAGTATGTACGCGAATGGTATGAGTTCCGCGACGTATCGTTCATTCGAAAGCGTCGCACCTTGGGCAAAGCCCCAAGCGCGAAAGAGTAGGTAAGATAGGCCCACTAGGCAGAGCCGTCTGGTCTGCCCACCATGCCTGAGACTGACAGCGACTCCGAGAATGATGAGGCCAGCCGTCATAGCTGAAATCAGGATCGGGTAGTAGCTCCAGACGAATAGTGACGAAGGTTTGGGGAGGAACCCTGCATCCCATGTCAAGGAGTTGACCTGAAGACGGTACCAGGCCAACCAATTTCGAGTCTGCGTCCAGCTCCACCAAGACCAGATGACAACAGGGAGCACAAGAGCAAGCGAGTATAGTGTGAAGGTTTTGAGCGTGAATCGATTTCGAATAACCAAAATGATGAAAATGATTCCGGTAAAGAACCAGGCTTCATACTTCACAAACCCCGCTAGGAATACGAAAAATGGGAGCTTGACCATGTCCCCTTTTACCCAGAAGTAGATCACAAATAGAATGGAGAGAGTCAGCAGAGTCTCCACAATTCCGTCGCCATTGAACGCGATCCACCAGGCATTGAAGGCTAATCCAATTCCGCCAGCGAAGGCCCATGAAATGTTCCTGCGATATAGTGCCTTGCAGATGAAATAGACGAGTATGCAGCTCAGTGTTCCATAGAACACGTTGAGGGAATGTAGGACATTCAGCGAATAATCGCCCGTCAATCGCATGACCAACGCTGCAATGAGTGGATGGAGTGGCAACCAGATCACCTGCAATCCTATCGGTTTCAAATCCTGATAGACAAACCCGTGAGTGGCGGTTAGGTAGGATAGAAGCCAGAAGTGGATTCCATCTCCCCAAATGTCCACATGTTGCGTTGTTGGGCTGTCGGGTGGGATTGACCAGTTCAGGTAGGCGAATCGCATGAGGAGCGATGTTAGCCCGATCGTCAAGATCGGCAATAAATCCCGAGACAGTAGACTGATCTTAAGTCGCCAACGCTTGGCGACCACCGCATCATCATCTGCGTGTGACGCGGTGATTCGCGATCACCCGAGAAGTACTCGTGGCCGCTATGTTTCCTGAGGGCCCATGAAGACTCTGTCTTTGGGAAACACTTCGATTCCTATTTGACTGATTTGGTATGGGCGTAGTTGTGCGTCATGTGCGATGCCGCGCATCTTCTCCACTTGGACCGCCCGGATCACGTTTCCTTCATGAACGATCGTATGCAGTAATACAACGCCGTGGGAGAGGTATTCTTCAAGTTGGAATCGTCGGGCGAGCATGGATGTGCGGAGTTCGGTGGTCACAATGCATGAGCAACCCGTGGACTCCAAGGCATCAAAGAACATGAGAAATGCTCGTCTTCGTTTCGGTTCCTCAGGGTACCGCAGCATCAGAGATGTTATCGGATCGATAACTATTCTCTGGATACCTTCTTCCGCGGCTACGCGTCTTATTGTTCGGGTAAGAATCCCAAGGGTCAATTCTGGGAGGAGCAGGCTAACGGAACTTTCAGCGTCGACTCTGCCGGCCATTATCTTCTGACCGGGTCGTCGAAGCTGGGTTGCGTCTATGAAGGTAAGTTTCCCGTCACGCTCGAGTGCGTCTAGGCTCCAGTTAAAGGAGGTTAGGTTGGCTTTCACTCGCTCCGGTTTCTCATCTAGTGAAACGTAGAGGCCTGGTTCTCCAGCCTTCGCTCCGCCTACAAGGAATTGCATTGCAAACGTTGTCTTGCCGGATCCTGGGCTTCCGACTACGAGGATTGTCCTAGCTCTTGGAAGGCCGCCGTTGAGGATATCGTCTAGGCCCTTGATTCCCGATGTTACTCGATCCATTGTAACCGCACTATGCCTACTTACAGGTGGATTACTAAAAGGCCATTATTTATGTATCTAGCAGATGTTGCTCCTTGAGTCCCACAACAAAGTCGTGGGATTCGAGGGAGTGGCCACTTCGGGATGAGACTGGTTCATGCCTTGATCTTCCTATTGTTGCTCGTTGCGACTCATCAGACGTTCTTGTCCATTGGAAGTGCCTCGGCGAACGAGCTCGCTTGGAGTTATGAGGCTCCTAGTCCCGTGAGCCAGGTTTCAATTTCGTCTGATGGCAGGTTGGCGGTGGTTGGGGGTACGGGGTTCGTGGCGGTATTGGATGCTACGGATGGCAAGCCGCTTTGGGTTTACCAAGGGAGGGTGAGAATCAACGCAGTGACCATTTCGGCGGATGGGCGTTACGCTGTTGCCGGTGCAGAGGAGGCTCAAGTTCTCGTCTTTGCGAGCAACTCAAATCGACCACTATGGACGGCGTCGACTGATGGACCAGTCTTGACAACGGCCATGTCCCGGAATGGCATGTACTTGGCTGGAGGGGCGTTCTACGGATACGTATACCTCTACATCAGAAACAGTAGCAAGCCCATCATAGTGCATGGAGGAGAACAGACTGTTCTGGGAGTGGCTCTATCGGATGACGGTGGGGTGTTGGTCGCTGGCACCTATACGCGCAAAGTGATGTTGTTCAACTCCTCCGCTCGCAATCTGATCTGGAGCTACGAAAGCAACGATTCAGTTAGAGCGGTTGATATTTCAGCTGATGGTCAACGCATTATTGCAGGCGCAAATGATGGCTCGGTGCTGATTTTCGGAAGCCGACCTGAACCGATAAGAGTTTACAAAAGTGGCGGAATGATACGCTCAGTTTCAATCTCCAAGGATGGAAGCCGAGCATTGAGTGGCGGTTTAGACTCTACAGTTCGCATGTTCGATTCAGTCTCGGGGAGATCGTTGTGGAACTCCTCATCCTCGGGCGGCATAACTACGACGAGCATATCTTCGAATGGGACGATTGCGGTGGCTGGAAGCCAAGATGGAAAACTCTACGTCTTCAGGAATCATCAGGAACCCATAAGAGAATTTCAGGAAGGATTCGAAGTCATTTCAACAGCCATCTCAGCGTCGGGAGATCGAATCCTTTCAGCTGGAGGTTCACGCGTTCACGATTATGAAATCAACTTCTCGGTGAGCATGCCGACCACGTCAAGCAGTCCATCCACACAACCAAGCAATCGCGAGTCGAACCGGTCAACCTCAGTGATCCTAACTGTGGCGACTTTAATCGCGGCCATAGTGCTGGTGTCAGTGTGGTGGATGCGCCGCAAACGTCTGGAGGATCACAGTCTGCGGCAACGGCGAGGTCGAAGAAACCGCAAGCACCTACCGTGGCAAGGTTGATGTAGTGTGTCATGTTGGAAAAGACTTCTTATGCTACACGTGGGACCGAATTTGCGCCCTTGATTGTCGGGTTCACCCTGCCGGTTGGATTAAGACCTGCGAACTATTGAAACCAAGTCTGTTCTGTAATGGGTTGATCTCATGGCCTAGTCTGTTGTAGGTTCTCTACGCGAGTCTTTTGAGCTCGGACATATGCTTCTCGAAGTTGAAGGCCCAGCCCGTTTTTTCGTTGAAGAGTTCGATCGGTAAGGTCTGTTTCTCTCTCAATGTCGGGGATGAGATCCTGAACATATTTGGTCATCAGACATTCGGAGAGGTTTTCAACAATTCCAGTCAGACTACTGTTACATTTCAATGTCCCTTAATCGGAGTTAGCTGCATCTTTCGGGCGAAGTTCACTAGGTCGTGCAGGTGGTACTCCACATTGAACCTATAGGTTTGGGCGTTGCCAACCTTTCGGCTCTTTCTGACAAAACCCCAGCGCTCAAGCCTTTTCAACGATTTCTGGATAGTTTTATAGTCGAGGTCCGTCGAGTCGGCGAGCATACGGACTGTTTGTTCCATGTTTCCAACTAGAACTGATTGGTCGAGCACCTTTGCTATTGCTCTGCCTTGCGGGTTTCCGAAAAGGTTTGCTAACGGTCCATCTACTCGGGTCATTAATACATCAACGCATCAATGCATTAGTGCACCCGATAATATAAGGTTGTAGCTCAAACCACAGAGAGTGGATTCAATTCCAAAGCTGAAGCAAGGCGAACACTATTCCGAGGAAGAGTTTCAGTTGGGGACACCTGCGCTGCTACTTCTTTCTGCCGTTCGCAGTCATAAGCTCAAACAACTCCACGTCCGATCTTGAATCGCTTGGCACCTAATTGGCAGAAGCGATATCACAGAAAAGTCACCTTCGAAGAACTAGAGGAGAAGATGCGGTTGACGCCGATTGTGAAGTTACAGTAGATAGGTTTCTGATTCCTTGAGCTCTCCGGTTAGTGGGTCAACCATTAATCCAAGTGCCTCTAGTGTGATGACACCAACCAATACCTTGTCCAGTGTCTCACTGACCAGCACCGGATTGACAGTGGTGTTTCCATTGATCTCTAATGATGCGAAACTTTGATCGAGCGTTTCGATCTGGGTTGCAGTTCTGACTCTTCGCTTCCCCATCACCCGCAATCCCAGCTTCTCTGCCATACCTCTAGGGATGGTAGTGAACGTCGCGCCAGTGTCGACAAGCGCCATAGCCTCGACGCTTGGCTTGGACGAATCAACCGGATTCGTCAGCCTGAGCTTGACGTCTACATGTCCCAAAGAGGTTCAGACAATTCCTTGGCGGGATGACCTTATGGCCTTTCTGGTCAGCCATCGGTTCTCTATGCGAGTTTCTTGAGCTCCGCCGCATACTTGTCCAAGTTGAATGCCCATCCGGTTCTGTTGTCGAAGAGTTGGATTGGGATTGTTTGTTTGTCTCTTGAGTCAAGGCGTAGTCTCAGTGCCGAGTAGGAGCTTAGGATGTGTCGTTTGCACAGTTCGGACAGGAACCTGAAGAGGTTCGGCACTTGTGAATCTAGAATTAGGACTCTCAGGATCAGGGTGTTCCGCTTTAGGACTTTCGCGCGTCCGACGACGAAGAACAATTCGTTCAGGTAGGAGTAGAACTTGTTCATCGTGTATGTGCTTGGGAAGTCAACCATGATGTGATAGTAGGCGGCGATCTCTGGTGCGTATGGGAAGGTTGTTATGGCGTATCCGCCGATGACCTTGTTCCTCACGAGTTTCTTGTCGAACCTATACTTGACGGCCTGAAGCGTGATTCCAATCGGTCTGGCCAAGTCTACGAACTTCATCCTAGCGTCGACCTGAAGTTGCTTTAGGAGCTGAAGGTCGCGGCCATCCACTGCGATCCTGTAATCCTTCGGATCCTCAATTGCTCCCGTGGGTCTCTGATTTGACAGTCCTCTCAACCAGTTGTTCCAAGAAAATCGCCATGTCAACTTCTTTGGATCGTAGTAGTCGAAGTTGATGTTGTTGGGCAAGTACTCACCTATCATTAGGACCGTGTTCTTTTCGGCTAGGCGTTGAGCAACCAGGCCTTTCATGTATTGTTGGAAGGCCTTCACGTACTGATATGGCACATAGTAGAAGGCGTCATGAGTGTAGCCTCCCTCGGCCCGAATAATCATGCGCCAATACTTGGGGACCTTCAGAGCTTCAGTGACTCTGTCCTCGCAGCCGGGCTTGGCCGCCGTCAGCACGACCGCTTGAGCGAGGCCAAGCTTCGCTGCATTCGGCGAAGCAAAAGCCACGGGCCCAGTTGCAGCTTCCAGCTTCCCAATACGAATGTAAACTGATGAGAAGGGTATCTTGGTGTATCGTGAAACGGCCAACAGATTTCTTGGACCCAGTTTCTGGATTCCTTTGAGAATCCGCACAGCTGTCGAGTCTAACTGCTTCGTTGTTCTCCATACACGTTCGTAGTAGTCGGCAATCTTGACGAGCTCAGTCTTCAATTCTTTTTGTGCAGGACGCGAAGAGACCATCTCAAGTCAAACCTTGAACCGTGCCCCTACGTGGCATGTTTCATTAATCTTCTGTATTAAATTTGTATATGAAAATGAGACGAGTCAATCCACAGTGTATTGACGACATGATTTGGCCATCATTTCGGTCAGACTCTCGGAACGGCTGAGGAAAGAGATGCGCAAGCTAGAGAATGTTAATTGGTCGGCCGTCGTCCGGGACGCTATAGAGTTCAGAATAAAGATGGAAAACCGCAGTTCTGGGCGAAACTGGGACAGAGTCAGAGAGGCAGCCAAGCTCACCGACTTAATCTTCGAGAAAATGCGAGAAGAGCACGGCCACCTGGACTATAACAGTGCAGAGACGATCCGATATTGGAGGGAAAGAAGATACGGAAGTACGTCGTGGACGCGTCGGTCGCGGTAAGACGGTCCGTGGATGAAGAGCACTCGGATACAGCCAGACTCCTCAGGGACAGTTACATCGCGGGCGGGTTCTGTTAACTTGTCGGCTCATGGAGCTTCAACATGTTAACTCGCTCCCATCGACTTTCAGGATTACCCGCAGTTCGGGGTTTCTGTACCATCGCTTCAGTTGGGAGCGCGATTGGCGCGAACCTCACGCCTCTCGCTAGGATATTCCTAGCGGCGTTTACGTCACGGTCTACCGTGAATCCGCATGATGGGCATTTCAGTTGTCGGTTCCTTTCGGGTTTCATTTTTGACCCACATATCGAACACTTCACCGAAGTGCCGTATGGATTCACGTAGATGACCGGTATGCCTTCCCATCTGGCTTTGTATTCGATTTGTCGTTGCAGTTCGTAGTAACTCCAACTATTCATGGTTCCGCGATAGCCTCTGCCCTGCC
>Ga0315280_10012000_pt1 | contig 10551 bp, 9 predicted proteins | sample YL17G06_40_MG_FD_203697 | JGI IMG/M metagenome (GOLD analysis project Ga0315280, IMG submission 203697) | Sediment microbial communities from Yellowstone Lake, YNP, Wyoming, USA - YL17G06_40 | ecosystem: Environmental > Aquatic > Freshwater > Lake > Sediment | place: USA: Wyoming | collected... | reverse complement strand
GGGGCGATTGGCAATGAGGTTGCGAAGAACCTTGCGATGCTTGGCGTCAAGCGCCTCCTGATTGTTGATAATGATATCGTCGAGCTTTCAAACACAAGTCGAATGATCTTCTTCGACCGCAAGAGCCAAGGCTTGAACAAGGCGCAAGTGCTGGCGCGAGGAATCATCTCCAAGTTTCCATATGTCGAGGCAATAGCGTGGACCGGGGCTCTCGAAGATCTCCCACTCGAACACCTACTCAGCGCTGACGTGATCGTCTGCGGTTTGGACAATGTTGTCTCCAGGATATACCTCTCACAGATCTCTAGGAGATACTCCATACCGATCATAGACGGGGGGATCGTTGGATATCGCGGACGCGTCCAAGTCTACGTCCCCCCGAACATGCCGTGCCCGCTGTGCACGTATCCATCAGGCGAGTACGGCCGCATCGTAGGACTTAGGAACCCCTGCGATGGACCAGCAGAAGAAACCAAGGTCCCGTCGTTGCCGACAACGATCTCGTTGGTCTCGTCGATCCAATGTCATGAGGCAGTGAAAGTGATCGTTGGGCACCAAAGCTACTTGAAGAATGGTGTGTGGCCGAAGGAGACCGGGGAACCACTGAAAGGGATACTGATGATCGACTTGCAGTACAACCGCTACAGCCTCATGGAGGTCAAGCGGAACAAGAATTGCGTCGTCTGCGGAGACAACGGGTTGGTGCAGAAACCTGTACCGATTCTAACGATCCCAATGAAGAACCTTCACGACTCAACCTCCCAACTGCATCAGATAGTCGCCCGTGAGATGAAACTCGCAGAGCAGCAAATCATGCTGTTCTCGCGGCGACGCAACAAAACGGCAAGAATCGAGAAGAAGCAGTCCCTTCGAAGGTTACACATAGAAGCGGGGAACATCATTACTGTGGTCGCACAGGATGGAGCCGATTATACTGAGGCAATAGTCAGACTCTCAATATCATAGACCTCGTGCATTGTGCATCGTGATGGCGGCGAACGATCCATGAATGATCGTGACTGACCGCAGCAATGGTTATTACGTCTCCGAGATGGTATCAAACTAGGTCTAGACAATGCGACAGTGTTCATCCTGTGGAAGCAAGAACGCTGATGATGCAGTCTTCTGTAGCATGTGTGGGACCTCCTTTGCTGAGAGTCAACCCCAGCAATTGATGCAGCCTGCCAGCAGCGTCACAAAGCCTGTTCCAGTTGTCAGGACGATCACCCCGCTAGCTCAAGCAGCTCCACGGCTCCCTCCGCCGGTGGCCCGGCCACAGATGACTGTCGGATCCTGCTTCTATCACCCTGAACTCCCAGCATCGTACATCTGTGTTCGGTGCGGGAGGCAGATATGCGTCTCTTGCACGAGACCCTATGGCCAACTAGCGATATGTTCGCAGTGTTATTGGACCCTTGCACCGCGTGCCGGTGCATGGCAGCAGGGACGCTGAAGCCCCTTATCTACGCCAGTCGTCCTTTCTTTTTCAGCCGTTCCGTGGACAGCCTCAGTTCCTCCACGGAAAAACCTAGATCCTTCGAAGCTTGGCTGAGCGATATCTCACCGCGTCGCTTCACAATGTAGTCATAAACCTGATTGTCAAGCTTCTCTGGATCATGAGCGGCTGAGGTCTGGCCCCGTACCTGAATAGCACCACAAGCTTGGCAGTATTCAGCTGTGCTCGGAATCCCAGCACCACACTTCTGACAAGGGACCAATGGAACTTGAGCGGCAGTGCCTGAAGCCGCAATCTTGCGCCTTCCCAAGCCCGACCCGAACGACAGTCGCAGCCTTCCGAGAGACCCAGGCCGCTTCACGATGACAACTATGACACCTGCGGAAACGACAACTGCGGACACCAAGGCAAAAATGAAGACCCACAACGGTGTATAGTCGGTATTCCATTGTGCTTCGACCACATACGGGCGATCCATTGTAACCTCGGTCTCAGTCGGAGGGACAGTCTCGATCACGTTCGAGGAATTAAGGCGCCATCCCGCGAGAGAGTGCTTCACGAGGAGCTCTGATCCGCTGTAGGCAACCCCAAACTTGGCTTTCTGCCCACTAACGTACCATCCCGTACCTTTGGGCTCTCCAAGGGTAGATGTCACGAGGAGATAGTACTGTGTCTGATAGATCAATCGCACACTGTGTGGCCTGTTCATGAGGATCTCGACAGATGTTCCAGGCTGAGTCATGCCATCGACGTTCCACGAGAACCAAGCAAACCGTTGCGCTGGGCTCTCGGGGATTGAGATGATCTGAGGGACTGGGCCCAGAGTGGCAGTCTGACCTGCATCATACCAAGTGGTATTGGAGAGTACTATTCTCCGCGCGAGTCCTGGCGGATCAAAAGCGACGCTTAACTTGTACTGAGCTTTGTATTTCGCAGTCACGGATTTCGGACCATCCATATGTATCGATCCGTGGACGGTAGTGCCTGAGTAGTCCCCGACCCATTCAACGAAGACTTGCCGAGCATCGGTTCCATTTGTTCCCTCTGGCGCGACGAACTCAGCAGTTGAGTCGGCATCGAACCAGAGAGTCGAGGACGAGAAGACTCCGACCGGATCATACGACATTCGAAGATCGTATTGCGTCTTCCATTGCGCGACCGCTCTCTTGGGACGATTCATGACTACAGGGTCAGAGACTGTTCCCTGCCCAGAGGCGTCTTGCTCCCACTTCACGAAGACGTACCTGGTCCCTTCGGGCCCGGCAGTCATGTTCGCGGCTAGCCGCGCTTGAGCGGTTGTGCCTTCGTCGTACCAATCGCTCCCAGAAGGAGACCCATAGAGAGAAACGACTTCGAGATAGTATTGCGTCTTGTAGACGAAAGTGTGAAGCCCTCCGCCGCTAAATGACCAGACGTTGTCCCCGCACTGATACCTAGTCCCATTTCCGCCACCCACGTTCAGGTCGACACTGAGCGTGTGCATGCCCCCAGAAGATAGGTCCAGAGTTTTCGTCTCGCTTGCCGCGATGGTTCCGTTCAGCACGCCGTCCAAATAGTACTGGGTTCTCACTCCAACGGGAAGCCCTGTCACCGCGAATGAAACGGAGTACGTCTGCGCTTCTACGAGCGCCGGCGTGAGAATGAGAGAGACGAAGACTAGTATGGCGACTCCTAGAGGAACCATCCTAATCTCCGGCCGCATGAAAACAGGCCCTCCATCGCTACTCTTGCGCGAGACTGCTAAAATGCATTACACCCTCGAATTTGTCATTGCTGCATCAAACCGGCAAGGTAGTCATCAACTCCGTTGTCAGATTGATTGCGCTGTTTGGCAACATACACGGTCCTAGAACAGCCCCCGCCTGTGTTCGAGCGGGAGGCATGACGCCTACGATTGCGGATTCCTGAACCTGCGCCCGTAATGGTCATAACCAGTTACCTGCACCTAGTGAGACATGGTCTCCACAGCGTATGCGCGAGGGAGAAGCAGAGAGTACCAAGTGCTCAAGAAGTTGAGGCGCGAGGGATGGTATTGTAGTAGAAGCGCGGCATCCCACGGGCCTGTGGATGTTTTCGCAGGAAAGGGCAGGATGGTCCGCATGATTCAGGTGAAAAGCGGACGAGCCAGACTCAAACCTGGCGACAGGGAGGTCCTCAAGCTTTGGGCCCAAGCATATGGTGGCGTGGCTGAGGTCTGGTACTTCGGCAAGCGCATTGGCACGAGAATAGAAGTGGTTTGCGACGCTACGATAGGCCCATAACGCTCTTACCTCAAATGCATATGTCCAAGCAAACTTGGTAGCGGCAGGGACCCACACTTCTGACCACATGTGCCTCTACCTTCTCTCCCAAGACGCCCATCCGCCCGAGCACAGGTCCAATCTCCGACAATGCCTGCTTACCAGCTTCTGATCTTCGACTTGAGTCGACGAAAACATAACAATGCACCATACCACATTCATTCCTAAGCGCGCTCTTGGCGGTTGGAAGAGATTCGAACGCCAGTTCCGGCAGCGGCAACAAGACCCGGTCAGCGCGTCCCACAAGTGAAGTCGCAACTAGGCGGTTCGCGTCCCCGCAGATCAGATCTATCACATCTTGCACTCCATTGAGAACATTATTCATGGCATGATAGCGAACAGCAGCCGAGTTGATGTCAAGAGAGTAAATCCTCGACGGGTGCGAGTGCCTCGCGATCATGATTGAGAAGGATCCCACACCAGCGAAGAAGTTCACAATGCACTCCCCAGTGGAGACGAGGTCCGCTATTCGCTTCCGCTCGCGGCTCAGTCTCGGCGAGAAATACATCGTATCCACGTTGACTCTGTAGTGGCACCCAAACTCACTGTGCACAGTCTCGGTCCGGTCCTCGCCCGCCAACCATTCGAGCTTGCGAGTTCGAAATTGCGAACTAACTGGAGAAATCTGCTCTAGGACCACTCGGAGATTAGGCGCAAGGTCAAGTAAGCTCTCAGCGATACGATGCTTCCTACCTTGGAACTCATCGGGAACCTTCAGGATCGCTATGTCTCCAATAATGTCAACGCCCTTCGTTAGGCGAGCAAGCTGTTGGGCATCCAAGTGCCCTATGGCGGACTTTGCAAGAAGTCTCATTGCAGAACGCTCTGCGTTACTTCTGAGGTCTAACCCTCATTGCGGGTCAAGCGAGAGACCTACAGCATGTGCGTCTCGTGCAAGGAGAGCGACCCTACTCACCGCGTCCTCGGCAACTAATTCATATCCCGTGGCCTTCGCGATTTCCTTCGCAAATTCCCTAATCTCAGATTGATATGGCATCGCATTGATCGGAAGCCGTTGCTTCGATTCTCCTAGCCAACTGTATCCTTTGAGCTCGATAATGTCCGGCGGAGCTTCCATTGCTAGTTCCGAGTACCCCGCCGGGTTATGCATATTCTGACCCTTCACTAGTGTGAGCCTCACGATCGTTCGGGCGTGCTTGAAGCGATCCATCAGTCGAAGAGATGCTAGAACCCTCTGCCACGCATCAGGAACCATTGGATGTGTCACGTTCTCGTAGGTCTGAGCGTCGGGGCCGTACAAGCTCAGGTACAGGTTTGTTGGCTCTGTCTGGTGTTCTATCATTTCCTCAAGCCTATTGGGTATAGTACCATTAGTCACGAGGAAGGAAGACATTCCCCTTCGAGCGATCTCCCGGACGAGCGGCTCGATGAATGGATAGAGAGTGGGCTCACCGTCAAGAGAGATTGCAACGTTAGTCGGATTCGTCGATTCTTCGAACAACTTCTGCGTGACATGTGGATTGGCCTTGAAACCAGTCAGGAGTTTCCGTTGCGCCTCAATAGCGTCATCCAGAATCAAGTCGGGGGGATCCCAAGCGTGTTCGGACTTGAATCGTTCAGTTGTGTGGAAACGCCAGCAGAAGACGCAGCGCAAGTTACAGAACTGGAGGGAGGGAGTAAACTGCAGGCACCTGTGACTTCGGACGCCATACCATCTCTTGTAGCATAGCCTGTGTCCCTTGAGCGCAGCCCGGGTCCATCTGCAAATCTGAATGCCCGAGTGCGTCCCAATCAACCTGTAGCCTGCCCTGAGATATCTTCGCGCCGTGACCGGACGAAAGCTCGAGCCTGTCTGGGCAAGTGAAGATCGGAGTATCATTCTAGCTCGGGCCCTCGCGTCATGCAGGGATCTGCCGACGACCAGTTGACTATGCTTGGCAGGAGGCTTTGCCATATGCCCTCTAACGGTAGGGGATGAACTCTTTGCCTAGAATCTCTCTTGCAACGATTATCTTCATGATGTCGGTTGTGCCGTCGCCGATCATCGATCCTCTGATTTCTCTCAAGCGGTATTCGTCTAGAGTCTCTGTTGTGAAGCCCACTGCTCCGCGGTTCTGTATACAGTCGTTCACGACGCTGAAGGCTACCTGAGGAACCCAGAATTTTATCATGGCCGACTCTCTTGTGAATGGTTGCTTCCTGTCCTTCAACCAAAATGTTCTGTAGCAAAGGAGCCTGGCTGCCTGAAGTGTCGTGTAGTCTTCGGCTATTCGAAATTGAACTGATTCATACTTGCCAATTGGGCTTCCAAAGGCTTTCCTTTGTTTCACGTATTCTATTGACTCATCAAGTGCGGCCTCGGCCATTCCGACCGTCCAGAGGGCAATATACGCACGCATTAGGTCGAAAGTTTCCATGACGTAATAGAAACCCTTGTTCTCCTCACCGATCAGGTTGCCCGCGGGCACAGCAACGTCCTTGAGTACGAATCCCCCGAACGAGAACAGCCTCCATCCGAGAGCGTCAAACAGATACTTCTCGAACCCCGGGCGATCGGTTTCGACAAGGAGCATGCTAACACCTTTTGCGTCACTCCTCTGCCCTGTTCTCGCCATGAGACAAAATGCTCCGCATTCGTTGATGCCTGTGATGCATTGTTTCTCGCCGTTGATCACATACTCATCACCTTTCTTCACAGCTCGGGTTGAGATCGATCCTGCGTCCGAACCAACACCGGGTTCCGTTGAAGCGACGCCGAGCATCTTCTCGCCGGTAGCGAGTGCACGCAGCCACTTATCCTTCAGCTGTCGTGACCCATGCAGGTAGAGTATCTCAGCCATGATGTCGCCAAGGGGTATCTGCCAGCCTGCCCGGGCCAGCTCTTCGACGGCGATTGCCATAGTTGTCGCATCTGCTTCTTGACCACCGTATTCCTTCGGCAGTCTCAGACCAAGCAAGCCAGCCTTTCCCATCTTGCGGTAGATGTCCCACGGAAACTGGCCTTCTCGTTCATACTCGCGGATCTTCGGAGCGATCTCTTTTTGCGCGAACTCGCGCACAGTGCGTCGGAATAGTTCCTGTTCACCGGTAAAAGCGAAGTCCACTCTCGTCTACCTCAATTCAGACGATGACTCGTAGTATTCTTTGCATTCTTGATAAGCTTGTTCTTGCGTCTGCCTCAACGAACAAGGCATGTCAAGGTCATGCGCGGGTGCGGACTAGCGACAGATCTTGCCGAACGGATCTTGAGGTCTGTCGGGAAAAGCACTCTCTCTGAGGTCTTTCTTGACTCTCCGTTTCCTATCCTGAGAGAAAGTGCCCACGATGCGACTTGATATCTTCAGTTCTGAGAGTCGACGCAAAACTCTACGCTCAGCATGTGGGTCCAAAGCGGCAACGAGGGTGCCAGTCGATGACATTGACATCAATTCGTCCCTTGAGAGCCGAAAGTGTCGCACCAAAGCGCAAACATCGCTCGGGACTGGGAGCGCTGCGAAATCCAAGGAGAACCCAGTCTTGGATGCTTCGGCCATCTCATTGAGTGCCGAAACCAAGCCTCCTTCAGCGGCATCATGCATCGCGTGGACTCCGGGGATCTTTGAGAGCGCCAATGCTTCTCTCACGCAAGATTGAAACTGGAACTGCCTACTGAGTCGAGCTGCCTCAGATTTCCCGAAAAGTCTACTCGCAAGGTCCCTCCGCATCTGCGAGAATGTGGCGATTGTCTCGAGACCGATGTGCTTTGTGCAGAGTATTCTGTCCCCCGGTCTTGCCCCCGCCGGAGTGATTATGTCTCTGAATGGCGCAAGCCCATATGCCGTGCATACTCCGATCAGGTCGCTCAAGCCTTCGTATGTTCCAGTGTGTCCCGTAACTATCTGCATGCCAAGCTCCTTAGTGGCGTGACATGTCTTTCTCATGACAGTCTCAAAGACGCGTGTCGGGGTATTGGGAGGGCCGAGTAGATTCACGGTGCAGAATTGAGGCTTCACTCCGAAGACTGCGACATCCGATGCAGCGTAGTGGGTGAGCAGCCATCCGAACCAAGCCTTGGGAACGCCGACGCAAGGGTCTGTTGATACCACCAGGCAGAGATCGTCAGTGATCTTCTGTACTCCCGAATCGAATCCGAGCCTCGGAGGGACAAGGATTGAGGATCCTCCCTCGATGCATCTGATGACCGCCGACAATTCCTTCGGCTCAAGCTTACCCATCAGCCGTGCACCTTCTGCCACGCTGTGCTATCTCGGATCTCCGATGCATTTGTTCAGCTAAGGAAGGCATGGGTTCTCTGCGGTTATACATGACATGTTGCTGCTGTCTGACTGGCAAGTGAATAGACCTGCGTTCTCACTCATGTGTGCGCGGCCTACTTGTAGAGATCAATGAGCCCTCTTCTGATCACGACTATCATTAGTACCACGCTGATCACTAGTTCTGGAAGCAAATAGCTCCCGTTGTAGAGTGCTGAATAGGTGTACGCGTTGGCTCCGATATCCACACCCATGTAGACCGTAGGAGCATACGTGGCGAAGAATATCACCCCCGAAACAAAATGGGCGAGGAATCGCCCTCCGACTCCCAAAGCTACACCGGCAAGCTCATGCTTGGGTAGCAGACCGGCGAGGCCAAGCGCACCAAAAGCGACCGGGTAGTCTAGCAAGAGCTGCGCAGGATGGACAAAGAATGGCCCAGCAAAAAACTGGACCACGCCATACACAACGCCTGCCGTGACACCCAGTTTTGCGCCGCGCCTTAGACTGAACCAGAAGAGCGGGATCATGCTTCCTGCCGTCACTGAGCCGCCTTCCGGCCAAATCGAGAATTTGACAAAACTGAGAATCGTGCCCAACGCTATCGCGACAGCCATTTCTGCGAGAAGCTTAGTTCTAGACCGAACGGATCTCTCTGAGGCAAGTTCCGATTTCGTGCCTTGCGGTTCACTCTTCATTCAATTGAACCTCTGTCGGGTTCCGCTGGGCACCCACAGATCCCCTAAGAACTTCCTGTTCCTACGCCAGCATTGCCTGGATCAGGTTCAAAGGGTCGACGGCTTCAGCCGCCCTCTCAGCCGGGTATACCCAGCTCCCCACGACTTGTGAAGCTGCGCCATACTATATAACTCAAGTGATCTTGATCGACTCGTTCAAGCGACCACGACAGCTGAAGGCGTTCTGAGCAGGGCGGTCTTGTGTCAACCTCGACGTTTTTGTATCACCGCGGCTCGATGTGTCTGGAAGACGGATGGGTAGGGAAGCTCAACTCTATCAGAAACTTGCAGGAGGCCGGGTTAGATGCACTGCTTGTGCTCGATACTGCAACATTCCAGAGGGAAGCATAGGGTTCTGTGGCATCCGTCAGAACTTGAAAGGCAAACTGCATTTACTTGCCTACGGAAAGATCGCGGCCAGCCATGTTGACCCAATCGAGAAGAAGCCGCTGACGCACTACATGCCTGGATCTAGGATCTTCTCGATATCGACAACTGGCTGTAACTGGGCTTGCGCCTACTGCCAGAACTATGATATGAGTCAGAGGCGAGCCGTGGAAGGGACTAACGCAACACCCGAACAGATTGTACGTCTAGCTGAACAGAATGGATGCCAGAGCATAGCGTACACCTACAATGAACCACTTATCTTTCTTGAGTTTGCGCGGGACGTGGGGACTCTTGCGCGCAAGCGAGGACTCCGCAACGCGTTCGTTTCGAACGGATACGCCACCCCGGAGGGGGTGAGGATGTTGAGTGATTTCCTCGATGCAATAACGGTGGACTTCAAGGGTAACGGAGAAACCAACTTCCTTCGACACAACGTGGGGATCCCTGACGCGGAGCCAGTCTATCGGACACTTCTAGCCCTAAAGAAGGCTAAGATTCACATAGAAATCACAGATCTGATCGTGCCGGAGATTGGCGACAACCTTGAGGAAGCGCGAAAGCTGTCCCGCTGGATCTATGAGAACCTTGGCCCGGATATCCCAACGCATTTCCTCAGGTTCCATCCTGACTTCAAGCTGAATCAGTTGCCACCAACACCTGTCGAGACACTTGAGCGACATCATGAAGTGGCGAAGGCTGAGGGGCTCAAGTACGCCTATGTCGGCAACGTTCCAGGACACCCGCTCGAGAACACGTACTGTGCAGGATGCGGCTCAGTAGTCGTCAAGAGATATGGATTCGACATCATTGGCTGGTACATGGACAAAGACAACAATTGCTTGAATTGCGGCGAGCACATTCCGATCGTTGGAACGCTCAATCAGGCAGCTGACGACAACCGGTTCTTCTCAGTCGCGCTCAAAGACTAATTCCCCACATGGCGAGTAGACGAGTCTTCTCGCAAGAAACCATCGGGGGAAGCATCAGGAGTCCTCTAGCGATGAGAATTCCTTCAACAATTCCTTCTGTCGACTCGTCAACTTCGTCGGAATCCGAATCAGAATCTCAACGAGCTCGTCACCTTTGCTCCCACGAGTTCCGGTCATCCCCTTTCCCCTCAATCTGAGAACCGTTCCAGGCTGAGTTCCCGGGGGGATCTTCACTCTCGCCGTGCCTCCGAGTGTGGGAACCTCGACCTCCTTTCCCAAAGCCAAGTCTGCGAACCCAAGTTCTGTGCGAAAGATGAGATCGTTTCCGTCTCTCTGCAGTGATGCATGTGACCTCACATGCACGACTACGTAGAGATCACCGGGTGACTCTCCAGCCTCGCCAGCTTCTCCTTCTCCAGCCAATCTCAGGTTACTGCCGGTATCAACTCCCGGTGGAATCTTAATCGAAATCCTTCGAGTTCTGCGCACTCTACCTGTGCCTTTACATTCCCCACAAGGAGAATC
>Ga0315280_10011998_pt1 | contig 10554 bp, 7 predicted proteins | sample YL17G06_40_MG_FD_203697 | JGI IMG/M metagenome (GOLD analysis project Ga0315280, IMG submission 203697) | Sediment microbial communities from Yellowstone Lake, YNP, Wyoming, USA - YL17G06_40 | ecosystem: Environmental > Aquatic > Freshwater > Lake > Sediment | place: USA: Wyoming | collected... | reverse complement strand
GCCAGTTCGGTTCGCCCCACCCCCGCCAGGAAAATGAGGGGTGAGGCATTCAGCACGGCAGGCTCAGCCACGATCTACCTCCCGTTGCAGGTCGTCGAAGTCGACCACGAAAACGTCCATTTCGTTGCGCGCCAGCGCCTTCAGAAACTCCGCTCGGTTCAGTCCGGCGACCTCGGCCGCCTTCCCCTGCGCGATCATGCCGCGACTGTACCAGAACATGGCTGCTGCCAGGCGCATTTCGCGGGCAAATTCCGCCGGCGACCGCCGTAAAGCCGAGAAAACCTCCTCGGGCAAGTCCATAGTCACCGTTGGCATGACAAGCACCCCTTTCCACAGACGACAAACACAACCCTTCGTATTCTAACGACTTCGAATCTGGATCCAACGATTGTCGGCTCCATCGCGTCACTCCGTCCTCTTCAAGCCGGCTTCCTGGCAGCCCCCTGTTTGGCGTGGTGGTCCCCGAATGATTCTGCACCCAGAACGCCGAGTTTTAGGGGCGGCCGGACGAGTTTCGCACCCGTCCCAGACCTTCAGTTCCCGACGACGCGGGGTATTGTCACCCCCAATAGGGCGAAATCCGCCACGACCGAACCTTTCCCCGGTCCAGCCGCGTATTAGATTCTTTGGAGTATCTGTCTGATTGAGTAGACTGGGGGAAAACGGCAGGCCCGGGGCCTCTGGTGGGCCGACTGCCTCCTGCTATAATGCTTCACTTACGACAGACTTCCCGCCCCACCGGAGGACGGATTTGAAATCCGTCCTACCTGGACCGACGGATTTGAAATCCGTCCCACCCAGCGCAACCCCGTGTTTCCTCTCTCCGGAGTAAACGCTTATGACTAGCCAGCAAGGTCGCGCCAAGATCGAGGCCCAAGGGCTATCCAAGTATTTTGGCGATTTTGCTGCCGTGCAGGATGTCTCCTTCAAAGTCTCGCAGGGCGAAGTGGTCGCCTTCCTGGGCCCCAACGGCGCCGGCAAGAGCACGACCATGAAGCTCCTGACGGGCTATTTGGCGCCCTCGGCCGGTTCAGCTCAGATCGCCGGTCACGACATGGCCACCGACCGCGTGGCCGGGTCGGCGCGTTTGGGGTATCTGCCCGAAAACGGCCCGCTTTACCTGGACATGACTCCCCGCAGCCTGCTGCGGTTCTTCGCCGATGCCCGGGGCCTTTCCTCGCAGCGCAAGCGGGAGCGGATCGAGGCGGTGGTCGAGTTGTGTGGCCTGGGGAGCGTCATTGGCAAGCCGATCGGGAAGCTCTCCCGCGGCTTCCGGCAGCGCGTGGGCATGGCCCAGGTCCTGTTGCACGAGCCGGACGTGCTGGTCCTCGACGAGCCGACCGCCGGGCTGGACCCCAACCAGATCCACGACGTGCGCGAGACGATCCGCAAGCTGGGGCAGAGCAAGACCATCCTGTTGTCTACCCACATCCTTCAAGAGGTGGAGGCGATGGCCGGCCGGGTCTTGTTCATCGACGAGGGGCGGCTGGTCTTCGACGGCGCCATCGGGGAGCTCTGCCGCGGCAAACACCTCGACGAGCGGTTCCGCGAAATGAGCAGCGCCGGGGTCGCTTGATCTTTCCGGAAAATGATCTCTTAGCCGCCGCGGCCACGCGGCGGAAATCCCCGGCGTGGCCGCCGGGGCTAAACGTGAAACCGACAAAGCACTAGCGTGGTGGAAGGCATGAATACAAAGGTCCTATTTGCCGTCTTCAAACGGAATTTCGTCAGCTACTTCGCCAGCCCCACGGGGTACGTGTTCATCACGGTGTTCGTATGGTTGTGCGTGTTTGCCGGCTTCTGGTCGGACGAGTTCTTCAACGCGAACCTGGCGAACCTGGGCCAACTCAACCGGTTCTTCCCATTCATCATGCTGGTCTTCATACCGGCGATTGCGATGAGCATCTGGGCCGACGAGCGCCGGCAGGGAACGGACGAGCTGCTTTTGACGATTCCCGCCGGGGACTTCGAGATCGTGATGGGCAAGTACCTTGCCGCCGTGGCCATCTACACGGTGTCGCTGGTGTTCTCGCTGGCGTGTACGTACGCGGTCCTGCGAACGCTGGGCAGCCCGGACGGCGGGCTGTTCCTGGTGACCTACGTCGGCTACTGGCTGGTTGGAATTGCGATGTTGGCCATTGCCATGGTGGCCTCGTTCTTGACCAGCAACCTCACGGTGGCCTTTGTGCTGGGCGCCCTGCTGAACGTCCCCCTGGTGCTGGCGGTGTGGGCCGACTCGTTCTTTGCCCGGGACGCCGGCCTGACCGTCAAGCAATGGAGCATCGGCGAGCAAGTCCGCGATTTCGGCCGCGGAATCCTCACGTTCTCGGGGCTGATCTACTTCGTCATGCTGGTGGCGATCATGCTCTACCTGAGCATGGTGCTGATCGCCCGGCGGCATTGGGTCCGCGACAAGGACTGGTATCTTCAGGCGGGGCACTTTGGGATCCGGTGCGCGGCCTTGGCCGCGGCGGCGATCGGCCTGAACGTGCTGCTGCACCATCACGACCTGCGCCTGGACGCCACCAGCGAGAAGCTCAGCTCGCTCTCGCCGCAAACGATCGAGCTCTTGCAGAACCTCGATCCCCCCCAGCGGGTGCAGATCGAGGCCTTCATCAGCCCGGCGGTCCCGGAAGGCTACGTGCAGATGCGGCTGAATCTGATCTCCATGCTTCAGGAGTTGGAGGCCCGCAGCGACGGCAAGGTCTCCCTGCGGATCAACGACACCGAGCCCTCCAGCGAAGAGGCGATCCGGGCGGAGAAGGGCTTCGGAATCACCCCGCGCGAGGTCGGGGCGCGCGTTCGCGGCACGTACAGCCGCGAGCCGATTTTCATGGGCGTTTCCTTCACCTGCGGGCTGCAGAAGGTGGTGAAACCGTTTATCGAGCACGGTGCCCCCCTGGAGTACGAGCTGATCCGCTCCCTGGCGACCGTGACGGAACAGAAGCGGAAGCGGATCGGCGTGGTGCAGACCAAGGCTCAGTTGACGGGCGGGATGGATTTCATGGGCGGCTCGCCGCGGCCCCGCGAGGAGTGGCCGATCGTCAAGGAGCTGAAAAGGGCCTACGACGTGGTTCCCGCGGACCTTAGCAAGCCGCTTTCCGAGAAGATGGACGTCCTGTTGGCCGTGCAGCCTTCCTCGCTCACCGCGGAGCAGATGGAGAACTTCCTCGCCGCGATCAAGGGCGGCCAGCCCACGGCGATCTTCGAGGACCCGGTTCCGGGGATTCCGAGCGTTCCGGGGACGGGCGACGCGGGCCGGATGCCGCCGATGGGCGGCGGCCCGGAGGGGGACGTCCGCAAGTTATGGAGACTCCTGGACGTGACCTTCAGCGGGATGGGGAGCGACCCGTCCCCCTTGGGAAGAAACGAAGTGCAGGTGGTCTACCAGCCGTACAACCCGCTGACGAGGTTCGTGGACCTTCCGCCGGAGCTGGTTTTCGTGGATCGGGCGCTGGTCAAGGACAAGAACGCTCCCAACCAGCCCTTCAACGACAAGCACCCGGTGACCTCGAAGCTTCAGCACGTGCTGTTCGTCTATGCCGGCTGGATTGGACTCCCTTACGGGTCTTCGCTGGAGCACGCTGCCCTGGTGCAGACGGGCGACAAGGCGGGGACGATCAGGGTCGAGGAGTTGTTTAGCCCGTTCGCCATGTTCGGCGGTCCGCGCGAGCCCAATCCCGACCGCGAGATGATCCCGCGCGGCGGGCCCTGCGTCCTGGCCGCCCACATTCACAGCAAGGGCCTGGACCCCAGCGAGCCGCCGAAGGCCGGATCGGGCAAGATCAACGTGATCCTCGTCTCCGATTTCGACGTGCTCGGCCACATGTTCTTCAACTTGCGCGAGCAGATGAGCGAGGATGAGGAGCAGATTTACGACTTCGACAACATCACCTTCGTGCTCAACGCGCTGGACTACCTGGCGGGCGACGACCGCTTCATCGAGATCCGCAAGCGCCGGCCCGCCCACCGCACCCTGGAGGCGATCGCCCGGGCCACCGAGAAGGCCCGCGACGACGCCGCCAGGACCGTGAAGAACAAGCGCGAGCAAACCAAGGAGGCCATCAATGCCTCCGACAAGGAGCTCGACGATCAGGTCGAGGAGCTGAAGAAGCAGTTCCAAAAGCAGAACATGACCGCCCTGGAGATATCGAGCCAGTTGGACGCCCTGGTGGCCGCCAACAGAAGCCAGAAACAGGACCGGAAGAACCAACTGGAACGGGAGCGGGACCAGGAGATCAAGCAGATCAACGGGAACCTCAGGGCGGAGATCCGCGCCGTGCAGGATCGCTACAAGCTTTGGGCGGTCTTGCTGCCGCCGATCCCGCCGCTGGCCATCGGCATCGTGGTCCTCGTCGTGCGGCGCGTCCAGGAACGGGAAGGCGTTTCCCGCAAGCGGTTGAGGTAACCTCGATTTGCCGCCGAGGACGGCGTGCGTTGGCAGCCCGAAGCTATAAGCTATCAGCCGTCAGCTATCAGCTATCAAAAACCCGACGGCTGAAATCTGACGCTGAAAGTTGATGGCTGAAAGCTGATAGGTGAAAGCTGATAGCCTCCCCATTTGGAGAGTCCACTGATGATCAACCTGACCGATCTCGTCATTGCCCTCTTGATATCACTCTGGTTTTTCCGCCGGGCCAAAGAGGTGGGCAAAGACCCTAACCGCTGGGCACTCGTGGGCTGGGCCGCGTACTTCGTCCCCGCCTCGCTCCTGGCGGGCATTCTCTTGGGCGTTTGGCAGCGGTCGCTCGTCCAGGCCTTGATTCCCCTGGAGGCCCACTTCTTCGTCACCGAGTCGCTGTCCTACCAAGTGTTCGGCGTTCTGCTTCCGTCGGCCGTCCTCGGGTTGATTGTGGCCCTGCACGTCTATTGCGCCTGCCTGGCCGGTGAGACCGCCCGGCGGATGAATCAGAAGACGTACGTGTTCGAGGGGGTCGCGTTGGTGCTGGTCGCCGTCGGATGGCTGGCCCGGCCGGGGTTCTTCGGCGGCAGAGCGCCGCAGGATTACGTGGGAAGCCCGGTCTTCGCCGACTTCACCTCCCCGAGGGACGCCGCCAGCCTGGAAATCGTCGCTCCGGCCTTCGACACCTTCCGGGTCGCCCAGGACGCCAAAGGAATCTGGAGGATCCCCTCGCACAGCGACTACCTTGCCGACGCTTCGGAGCACATGGGCCGGGCGGCGTCGGGGCTGATCAACCTCAAGATCCTGCGCGTGGTCAGCCAGAGCCCCGAACACCACGCCCTCTACGGCGTCCTGGAGCCCACCAGAGAGAGCAAGGGAACCGAGGGGGTCGGCACGAAGGTCACCATCACCGACCGAAATACGAAGGCCTACTCGCTGATCATCGGCAAGGAGGTCGCCGAGCGTCCCGGGCAGCGCTACGTCCGCGTGGCCGACCAGGACGCGGTCTTCGTGGTGGACCTCGCGGCCGACACCTTCTCCGCCACCTTTGGGGACTGGATCGAGAAGAACCTGCTCAACATCAGCACCTCGGACATCAAGTCGGTCGCGATGGCCGACTACTCCTTCGACATCAAGCAGGAGAAAGTGGTCCGCGGAGGCCAGGTGTACGTGCGCCCGCGGCCGGACGTGGTGCGGCGGGGACTGTTCCGCGTGGAGCCCAACGACTCCGCCAAGGCCGAAGAACCGCGGTGGAAACTCGCGGAAAACAAGGTGGACCAGAAGGGCTCGTGGACCGACGCCCCCCTCGCCCCCGACGAGGAGCTCAACGCCTCCAAACTCGACGACATGAAGTACGCCTTTTCCGACCTGAAGATCGTGGATGTCAACCGCAAGCACAAAGAGCTCGCCCGCTACCTCCGCGAGAAGGGCAAGTCCGCCTTGGAGGCCGCCGATGCCGAGGACCTGGCGGACTATGGGTTCTACCTGGTCGGGGTGAACCCGCAGACGGCGAAGTTCCTCCAGACCCTGTTTCCCGTGGAAGAAGGCTCGCCGGTGCTGCTGTCCACGCAGGGCGACGTCCGCATCGCCATGAAGGGCGGGATGGTTTACGTCCTGCGCTTCGGGCAGATCACCTCCTCCGGCAAGTCCGCGGCGCAAAAAAAGAAAGAACCGGCCAAGAAGGAGCCGGAGAAGAAGGCGCCCGAGAAGAAAGAGCCGGCCAAGGACGGCGAGAAGAAGGACGACGAGACGGCGAAACCGGAAGGCCCGGGCTTGAACCGCTATCTGTTCATCATGGCGGAGTTCGATCCCAGTCTCATGCCCGCCCCTCAATATGAGAAGCTCCCCGAGCTGCCGAAGCCGGGCGAGACCCCCAAGAGCGAGCCCGCCAAGACGGAACCCTCCAAGACGGACGCCGGCAAGAAGCCCGAAACGCCCAAGCCGGACGCGGCCAAGAAGGAAGAGCCCGCCAAAAAGCCTGACCCGGAGGCCGAGCGCAAACGGATCGAGGAGGAGCGAAAACGGATTGAGGTGGCCAACGCCGAGAAAAAGAAGCAGTACGAGAAGGAGATCGAGGACGGCCAGAAGAAGGTGAAGGAGCTGAACGACCGCTTTGCCGACTGGTTCTACGTGATCTCCGACAACGAGTACAAGAGGATCCACCTCGCCCGGACGGACATCGTCAAGAAGAAGGAAAAGAAAGAGGAGCCGAAGAAGGAGGAGCCGAAGAAGGAAGAGGCCCCCGGGGCCAAGAAGGAACCGCCGGCGGCCCCCAAGACCGAGCCCGCCGCGGCCCCGAAGAAGGAGCAAGCCAAACCGGCTCCGAAGAGTCAACCGTCGCCGCCAGCCCCCAAGAAGGAAGAGCCCAAGCCGGCGCCAAAGAAGGTGGAGCCGCCGCCGGCGCCGAAGAAAGTGGAGCCGGCCAAGAAGTAGTTGCCCCGTGGCACAGCCGCCCTCGGCTGTGCCTCTTGGGACCGGCTGTGCCACTGCTTGCCGGCAGGCAAGCAGTGCCGCACCGCCGCAGCCTACACTGCTTCTGCGACGCAGTGGCACGCGAACGGGAGCACAGCCGAGGGCGGCTGTGCCACATTCTCACAGATACTCCAGCCAGCCGCGCTTCTGAAGTTCCTTCGTCACCGCGGCGATCGACGCCTCGTCGCGCTGGTCGGCAACCAGGATCGCGTCCGGCGTGACGACCACCACCAGGTCCTGGACTCCCGCCAGGACGACCACTTGGCCCGCTTCCGACACGCGGACGACGTTCCCGCTGGCGTTGATCTCCACGTGCCGCGCAGCCTCGATGCGGTTCTGCTCCGCGTCGGCCGGGCGATACCGGGCCCACGCCGGCCAACTCCCCACGTCGTCCCACTCGAAGGGCGCCTCCAGGACGATCGCCTCTTCGGCATGCTCCATGACCGCGTAGTCGATCGAGATCTTCGGCATGGCGGCGAACTCGGCCTCCAGGACTTCGGCAAAATCCGGGCGCGGGGCCGCCTCGGCAATCCTCTGCAACCCCGACGCAATCGCCGGCTGATGCCGGGCCAGTCCGTCCAGGATCGTCCGCGCCTTCCAGACGAACATGCCGGAGTTCCAATAGTACCGCCCGGCTGCAAGGTACCGCTCGGCGACGGGCAGTTGCGGCTTCTCGTGGAACCGGACCACGCGGTACACCGGCGGCCCGCCGCCTCCCGCGATCGCTGCCGAAACGGGAACCGCCTCCCCGCGCTCAATGTAGCCAAAACCCGTGGACGGATAGTGCGGCTTGATCCCGAAGGTGATCAGCCGGCGCGCGTCCTCTTCGACCAACGCCGCGGCAGCACGGAGCGTGTCCTGGAAGACTTCCTCGGGGGCGATGACCTGGTCGGCGGGAAGGATGGCCATGGTCGCGTCCGGGTCGCGCGCCAGGACATGGATCGCCGCCAAGCCAATGCACGGCGCAGTATTCCGCGAACAAGGCTCGGCGAGGATCGCCCCCCGCGGCAACTGGGACAATTGATCCTGGACCGCTTCGGCCAGGGTCGTCGTGGTAGCGATCAAGACCCGCTCGAGCGACACGAGGCTCCCCAAGCGGTCCACGGTGGCCTGGAGCATGGTGCGGTCGCCCTGGACCTTGAGGAACTGTTTCGGGCGCAGCGTTCGGCTGGCCGGCCAGAGTCGCGTGCCGGAACCCCCGGCAAGGATGACGGCGTGGAGCATGTCAATCTCCAAAGTACGTCGGTTTCGTAATGCGCGTTCCCCGCGCAAGCGTCCGGGCCGCTTCCGCGGGGTCGAGGAGCCAGAGCGGGCTGATCTCCACGTCCACGCCATCGGCTACCTCGGCTCCCGCCCGGCGAAGCCAGCGCGTGTGCAAGGCGACGATCTGGGCCTTGACCGTCTCCGGGGTGTCTTGTTTCTCGCCCGAGGCATTCTTCAGTGGGGCGAAGTACTCCGCCGGATCGACCTCCACCAAGACGGCCGGTTGGGCTGCGGGCATCAAGTCGAAAATGAACCGTTCGAACTTGATCGCATTCGGCTTCTGGGGCTCGATCCGTTGGCCCGATGAATCAACATACGGGACCTTTTTGGAGGCCAAGTGGAAGGGCAGGGCGTCGGCCGACGCCGCCAGCCGCTCCAGGAAAGCGACCTCCATCGCGTGGACGGCGATGCTCCCGGCCCAGATATCCAGCGGGCCGTCGGGCTTGCGGTGATGGGCCACTTCGTCCGGCAGATCGCTGTATTCGATCACCCGGAGGCAGCCGTCCACCTGGACTACGTTCCCCACCCGCTCCAACGGTTCCTGCTTGCGGACCACTTGCGTGGAAAACTCGGAGCCAGCGAGCAAGTGGTAGCCGAGAAACTCCGCGCTGCAAACCTTGACCAGCGGATTATCGACCTGGAAGTAGAACAGGTGCTCGATGCCGCGGCGTCGGGCATCGGCCAACGCCCCGCTGCGGGCAAACGCCGCGAGCATCCCGCCGTGGCCGTCGGGACTGAGGGCCACATGGTGCGGCTCCGCCAGGAGCACCTTCCCGGTGGTCCGGTCCACTGCGGGCATCGTCCCTTGGCAAAACATCTGAAGGTCTTCCGCCGGGAAGCCGAACCGGTCGTGCCGGGCGAAGAACTCGACCGTCTCCGCGTGGGTCGCCGGGCTGGTCATGAGATACCACGGGAGCCGCACCCCATGGAGGCGGCGCAGGGCAAGAATCTTCTCGGCGTGCCATTGGAAAAGCGATTTCCCCGAGACCGGGCCGATGGGGAACATTCCCTTCGGATGATCGAAGCCGAGCCGCGTTCCTTGGCCTCCGGCGACGAGGATCACGCCGATCCGTCCGGCTTGCAGGGCCTCGGCGCCTTTGCGGCGTGCCGCTTTCGGACTGAACTGGTTGCCCTCTTCGCCCAGCCGGAACGCAGGCGGCGAGACAGCGCGATCGGCCAAGGCGCGAATCTCCTCCCCGCCCGACCCCCCGCGACAGAGGCCCTGGAGGAACCCGAAATCAATCTGCCGGATCTCGGCCGCCAGGGACTGTTGCTGGGGGCAGGTTAGCGCATCCCAAAACCCCAACAAGTGTTCCTGGCCCTGCGGCGCAAGGAGCCCGAGCAGTTCGGTCTTCAATTCGTCCAAGTTTCGTCTCCGAACCTGACCAGGAGGGCAGGCATTCTTGCCTGCCTTCTTCAGGCCAGACAGAAATCTCTCGCCTCCTTCAGGCCAGACAGGAATGTCTGGCCTCCTGATTCAACAGAATGGCCAGTCCATCGTACGCCAACTCCATGCCCGCCGGCAGGGTGCGGTTAGTCGCCTCGTGCTCCAGGCGGTGGGCCATGTGGGTAAAGAGCGTCCTCTTCGGAGCCAACCGCCGCGCGATCTCCACGGCCTCGCCCAGACTCAGGTGCGTTACGTGCGGCTCGCGCCGCAGCCCGTCCAAAACCAGCACGTCCAGCCCCTGCAAGCGGTCCATGCTCTCCGTCGGGATCTCTTTCACGTCGGTGCAGTACGCTACGTTACCCACCCGGTACCCGAGGATCGGCATCGGCCCGTGCAACAGACGGATCGGAGTCACGGTCGCGCCCAGCACGTCGAACGGCTGCGTGCCGATCGGCCGGAAAACCAGCTTCGGCACCCCGCCTGCCGGGAAACTCTGCACCGCCGGGTCGAACGCATAGGCGAACGACCTGCGAATGGCCCGCTCCACTTCCGGCTCGCAGTGAATCGGCATCGCGTGCCCGAGGTACCTGGGGAAGACCCGTAGATCGTCCAACCCGAACAGGTGGTCCGCGTGGGCATGGGTGTATGCCACGGCGTGGACCAGCCCGATTCCCTCCCGCAGCAACTGAATCCTTAGCTCGGGAGGCGTGTCAATCAGGAGGTTCCCTTCCGGGAGTCCCAAGATGACCGCACACCGGGTCCGCTGGTTCTTAGGATTCGGGCTGGTGCAAGTCTCACACCCGCACCCAATCCGCGGGACGCCATGGGAAGTCCCCGTCCCCAGGAAAACCAGTTGGCCCGTAATGTCCTTAGTGCGAGCTACCTTTGGCACAGCGGCATTCTAGAGGGGGGCAGGCAAGGGGGCAACCGTTATTGACCATCCGCGTTACAATTTATAAACTGCGAAGTTGAAACGTGTTGCGCATCCTCTAAGGACTGCCGACAAGCGTGCCGGGGGGGGTGGTCACGT